>Ga0182030_10012713_pt1 | contig 16827 bp, 18 predicted proteins | sample 812S3MmetaG_FD_121299 | JGI IMG/M metagenome (GOLD analysis project Ga0182030, IMG submission 121299) | Permafrost microbial communities from Stordalen Mire, Sweden - 812S3M metaG (Illumina Assembly) | ecosystem: Environmental > Terrestrial > Soil > Wetlands > Permafrost | place: Sweden...
TTATGTGGCGCAGGTGGCGATGGGCGCGAACCCGCAACATACGTTGCAGGCGTTTCGGGAAGCGGAGGCCTATGCCGGGCCGTCTTTGATCCTCGCCTATAGCCAGTGCATCGCGCACGGCATTGACATGCGGTTCGGCATGCGCCAGCAAAACCTCGCGGCCGCCAGCGGTTATTGGCCGCTGTTCCGGTTCAATCCGATGATGAGCACGGTGGATGAAAATCCCTTCCGGCTCGATTCGCCGCGGCCGCGCGTGCCACTGAAGAGTTACGCTTACAACGAACTCCGCTACAGCTCCCTGGCCAATACGCGGCCGGAGGAGGCGGACGAACTGCTGACCATGGCGCAGGCCGCGGTCACCGAAAAATACCGGCAATATGAGGAACTCGCCAGCCGCGATGGCAGCCGGTTCCATCCGGACGCACGGGCCGACGACGCGACAAAGCGGCGTGGCCAATAACGCGAGGCAACAACAATGTCGCTGGAAACCAAATATCTGGGACTGGCGTTGAAGAACCCGCTGATCGCGTCGGCCTCGCCTTTGACCGGAAAGCTGGACAATCTGCGCCGATTGGAGGACGCGGGCGCCGCCGCGATCGTGTTGCCGTCGTTGTTTCAGGAACAGATCGAGGCCGCGGCGGATACGTTGTCGTCCCGTATCGATGCTTACGCGGACAGTTCGCCCGAAGCCGGGTCGTATTTTCCCAACGCGGTTACCGGTCCGTACGGCGTCGGTCCCGACCACTATCTCGATCTCGTGCGCCGCGCGCGAGAGGCTGTCGCCATCCCGGTCATCGCCAGCCTGAACGGTTCGTCGCTGGCCGGTTGGACCGATCACGCGCGGTTGATCCAGCAGGCCGGAGCGTCGGCTTTGGAGTTGAACCTGTATCACGTCCCGACCGATCTTCTGGAATCCAGCGCCGACGTCGAAACCCGCTTCACGGAAATCGTGCATGCCGTCTGTGCCTCGGTCGCCTTGCCGGTCTCGGTCAAGCTTACGCCTTTCCTGAGCTCACTCGGTCACTTCGCCGCGCTGCTCGCGCGTCAGGGCGCGTCCGGCCTGGTGCTGTTCAATCGCCTACTGGAGCCCGACATCGATCTGGCTCGGATGACCTTGACCGACCGGCTTGAGCTGAGCGACGCGGAAGAAATGCGGGTGCCGATGCTGTGGATCGCATTGCTGGCCGGACGTGTGCCCGCGTCGCTCGCGGCCTCCGGCGGTGTCGCCGATGTGACCGGCGTGGTGAAATATTTGCTGGCGGGCGCCGACGTGGTGATGACCACATCGGCGCTGTTACGCCACGACATCAACTACATGGCGGCGCTGGCCGGCGGACTGCGTCGCTGGATGGAGGTGCGCGACATCGCCTCGGTCGATGACATGCGCGGCATGATGAGTTGGCGCCGCAGCCGTGACCGCGACGCATACACGCGGGCCAATTACCTGCGCATCCTGGAACACTACGCGGTTTGGTAAGTACGTGACCCGTTCGCCATGAAACCCGTCATGTCCATAGGCACCATCATCTCGGTGCGCGGCGCCGTCGTGGAAGTTCGTTTCGATGACGGGACCTTGCCGCCGATCGATACCGCGCTGATCGTCGCCTGGGACCGGCCCGAACCCCTGATGCTGGAGGTGCACAGTCACGTCGATGCCAACACGGTGCGCGGGATCGCCTTGCAGGCGACCTCGGGTCTGTCTCGCGGCACCAAAGTAAACGCCACGGGCAAGGCGATCGAGGTCCCGGTCGGCGATGCCGTGCTCGGCCGGTTGCTCGACGTCGTCGGCACGGTGCGCGATCTGGGTGCCGCGCTGCCGGACGACACGCCGCGACGCGGGATCCACGCCGCGCCGCCGTCGTTGAAAGATGAAACCTCCGCGACCGAAGTGTTCGAAACCGGCATCAAGGTGATCGACCTGCTCGCGCCGCTCGCCCAGGGCGGGAAGGCGGCGATGTTCGGGGGCGCCGGGGTGGGCAAAACCGTTCTGGTGATGGAACTGATCCACGCCATGGTCGAGAAATATCAGGGCATTTCGGTCTTCGCCGGTGTCGGCGAACGCTCCCGCGAGGGCCACGAATTGCTGATGGACATGAAAGACTCGGGCGTGCTGGCACGCACCGTGCTGATCTACGGCCAGATGAATGAGCCGCCGGGCGCCCGTTGGCGGGTGCCGCTGACCGCGCTGACCGTTGCCGAGTATTTCCGCGACCAGAAGCACCAGAACGTGCTGCTGCTCATGGATAATGTCTTCCGTTTCGTGCAAGCGGGCGCCGAGCTGTCCAGCCTGCTCGGCCGCCTGCCGTCGCGCGTCGGCTACCAGCCCACATTGGCGACCGAAGTGGCCTTGTTGCAGGAGCGTATCGCCTCCGTCGCCGGCGCCGCGGTCACCGCCATTCAGGCCGTTTACGTCCCCGCCGATGATTTCACCGACCCCGCCGTGACCGCCATCTCGGCCCACATGGACAGCATCATCATGCTGTCCCGCACCCTGGCGGCGGAGGCGTTCTATCCCGCCATCGACCCGCTCGCGTCATCGTCCGTGCTGCTCGATCCAATCGTGGTCGGCGAAGACCATTACCGCCTCGCCGAACGCGCCCGAGAGGCGCTCGCCCGCTTCAAGGACCTCCAGGACATCATCGCCCTTCTGGGCGTCGAGGAACTCAGCGCCGGCGACCGCCTGATCGTGAAACGCGCCCGCCGCCTGCAACGTTTTCTGTCGCAGCCCTTCGTCGTCACCGAGGCCTTTACCGGCACTCCTGGGCGTAGCGTCAGCCGCGCCGACACGCTGGCCGGCGTTCGCGCCATCCTGGACGGCGAGACCGACGATTGGGCGGAAAGTTCGCTGTATATGATTGGTACCCTCGACGACGCGCGCGCCAGGGAGGCGGCCGCGAAAGCCGGTGCGGCGCCATGAGACTGCGCATCGTGACCCCGCTGGACGTCGTTATCGACACGCCGGACATCCGTGCGCTGCGCGCCAACGACGCCACCGGAAGCTTCGGCGTCATGTCCGGACACGCTGATTTTCTGACCAGCCTCACCATCGGCGTCGTCAGTTGGCGCGGCGATGACGGATCGCCCCATTTTTGCGCCGTGCGCGGCGGCGTCATGACCGTCACCGGCGGCAAGGAGATCGCCATCGCCACGCGCGAAGCGGTCGCCGGAGACGACCTCGCAACCCTCGACCAAACCGTCCTGGCGCGGTTCCGCGCCGATGTCGAAACCGAGCGCGCGGAACGGACCGACAGCATTCGCCTGCAATTAAACGCGATCCGCCGGATCGTCAGCCATTTGCGCCAGAACGGCCGCGGCACGGCGGACTTCGCATGACCACGCAGGACCAGGAACAGGATCCGCTGGTGAAGGGTGTGCGCTTGCACGGCGACCGGGTCCGTCGCGCCCGCGAGGAAGGCGAGCCGTCGGTGGCGCGCCGCCTGGGACAGATCGGTGTGCTTGGCTGGATCATCGTCACCCCCATGCTGATCGGCATCTTCGCCGGCCGTTGGCTGGATCGCGTGTTTCAATCGGGACTGTTCTGGACCGCGCCGTTGCTGATGCTCGGCGCGATCATCGGCTGCTGGTCCGCCTGGCGATGGATGCGAAACGCATGAACACGCTACCGCTTTATTTCGCTACCGGAATTGCCTGCGGCATCGCCTATTTCCGCTTGCTGTGGTGGGACGTCCGCCGTCTGGCCAACGCCGGCAGCCCGGCCATCACCATCCTTTCGGTGCTTGGCCGCGTCGCGCTGTTGGGGGGTGCGCTGACCCTGGCGAGCTGGCAAGGCGCGCTGCCGTTGTTGCTGATGGCGCTTGGCGTGTTCATCGCCCGGTTCGTGGTCACCCTCGGCGTCCGGGCGGCCGCGCCATGACGTCACCTTTAACCAGCGTCGCCCTCTTCCATCTCGGCCCAATCCCCATCACCCAGCCCGTCCTCGTCACCTGGGCGATCATGGCGGTTCTGGTCCTCGGCGCCATCGCCGTCTCCCGCCGCCTGGCACACGAGCCCTCCGCCACGCAAGAAGTGTGCGAACTCGTCGTCGATACCGTCGATAGCCAGATCCGCGACACCATGCAGGCGGAGCCCGGCCCATATCGCGCCTTCATCGGCACGCTGTTCGTCTTCATCTTCGCCGCCAACTGGTCCACGCTGATCCCCGGCGTCGAACCGCCGACCGCGCATCTGGAAACCGACGCGGCTCTGGCGCTGCTGGTGTTCCTCGCGGTGATCTGGTTCGGCGTCCGCGCCGGTGGCGTGGGCGGTTATCTCCGCACCTTCGCCACGCCGAGTCCGATCATGATCCCGCTGAACTTCGTCGAGAGCATCACCCGCACGTTCTCCTTGCTGGTGCGTCTGTTCGGCAACGTCATGAGCGGCGTGTTCATGATCGGCATCGTGTTGTCGCTCGCGGGATTGCTGGTGCCGATCCCGCTGATGGCGCTCGATCTGCTGACCGGCGCGGTGCAGGCTTACATCTTCGCGATTCTGGCGATGGTCTTCATCGCCGGAGCGGTCGGCGGCGAAACCGCGGCCGCGCCCGAGACCTCTCAAAAAGGAAAGACGCCATGAACTGGTTAGCCTTCTGCAGCATCGCGTCCGCCGCCGTCGCGGTTTCGTTCGGAGCGATCGGCCCGGCGCTTGGCGAAGGGCGCGCGGTGGCGGCGGCGATGGACGCGATCGCGCGGCAACCGGAGGCGGCGGGCACGATCTCCCGCACCTTGTTCGTCGGCCTGGCGATGATCGAAACGATGGCGATTTATTGCCTCGTGATCGCGTTGCTGCTGCTGTTCGCCAATCCGTTGCTGAAGTGACGCCATGACGATCGACTGGTGGACGCTTGGCCTCCAGACGGTCAACGTCGCGATTCTGGTCTGGCTGTTGCAACGATTTTTCTGGCGCCCGGTGGCGGCGATGATCGAACAGCGCCGCGACGCGACAACGCGCACCCTGGCCGAGGCGGCAACGACCCGCGCACAGTCGGTGGAGGCTTTGGCGAAGATCGAGCAAACGCGTGCCGGTTTCGCGAAGGAGCGGGAAGCGATCCTTGCCGAAGCGCATGACGCCGCCGAAACCGCGCGCGCCACGATTTTGGCGGAAGCCGGCAAAGCGGCCGCCGCGCTGGAAACCAGCGCGAAATCCGCGATCGAAACGGAAGCGAAGGCGGCCGGGCAGGCCCGCGCCCAAAAATCCGCTCAACTCGCGATCGCGATCGCCCAACGCCTGGCGGCACGGCTTGGCGGAACAGTGGTGCGCGACGCTTTCCTCGCCTGGCTGGTCGCCGCGATCGAGGCTTTGCCGGAACCGGAGCGCCGCGCCATCGCCAGCGGCGGCGCGACACTCGAAGTGATCAGCGACGTACCCCTCGATCCGGCGGAACAGGCGCGTGCCAGCGCGGCGATCCGCGCCGCGGTAGGCGGTGACGTTTCGCTCGCCTTCAACACCGATCAGGACCTGATCGCGGGCCTTGAACTGCGCGGAGCGCATCTGCTCGTGAGCAACAGTTGGCGCGCCGATCTGGCCGAGATCCTGGCGGGCCTCACGCGCCAAAGCGATACCGCGATCTTGGGCGAAACCGCACCGCTGGCCGTGCCGACGGAGTTCGTTGTGCCATGACGGCATCGTCCGACAGTCGCGACGCCTGGTTCGACGCCGCCCATGCCGCGGTCGCCGCCACCGCGCTCGGCCCGCGGGCGGAGCAAATCGGCCGCGTCGAAGAAGTATCCGACGGCGTCACCCTGATTTCCGGCCTGCCCAACGCGCGGCTCGACGAATTGCTGCGGTTCCAGCGCGGCCAGTTCGGCTACGCCCAGATGCTGGAGCGCGACCGCGTCGGCTGCGTGCTGCTGGACGACGTCGATGGCGTCGAGGCCGACGATCTTGTCCGCGGCACCGGCGACGTGGTGCGGGTCCCGGTGGGTCCCGCGTTGCTCGGCCGCGTGGTCGATCCTCTCGGCCGCCCGCTGGATGGCAAAGGTCCGGTCGCCGCCGAAAGCAGTGACCCGATCGAGCGGCCGGCGCCCGCCATCATCGATCGCGACGCGGTCATCCAGCCGGTTCAGACCGGTTTGCTGGTCGTCGATACGTTGTTCGCGCTTGGCCGCGGCCAACGGGAACTGATCATCGGCGACCGAGCCATCGGCAAGACGACGCTCGGCATCGACACCATCATCAATCAAAAATCCAGCGACATCATCTGCGTTTACGTGGCCATCGGGCAAAAAAGCTCCAGCGTCCGCCGCGCGATCGACGCGATTCAAACCAACGGCGCCATCGATCGCTGCATCGTCGTGGTGGCGGAGGCAGCAGGCTCTCCCGGCCTGCAATGGATCGCGCCCTTCGCGGCCTTCACGATGGCGGAATATTTTCGCGACCGTGGCCAGCACGCTTTGGTCGTGATCGACGACCTGACCAAACACGCCGCGTCCCACCGCGAAATCGCGTTATTGACGCGCCAGTCGCCGGGCCGCGAGGCTTACCCCGGCGATGTGTTCTACGTGCACGCGCGCCTGCTGGAACGCGCCGCGAAACTGTCCGCGGAGAAAGGCGGCGGCTCCCTGACCGCGCTGCCGATCGCCGAGACCGATGCCGGCAATCTCAGCGCCTACATCCCGACGAACCTGATCTCGATCACCGACGGCCAGATCGTGCTCGATACGAAGTTGTTTCATGAGGGGCAGAAACCCGCCGTCGATGCCGGCACCAGCGTCAGCCGGGTCGGCGGCAAAACCCAGGCGCGCGCGTTGCGCGAGGCGGCGGAGACGTTGCGCCTGGACTACGCGCAGTTCCTTGAGCTGGAAATGTTTACCCGCTTCGGCGGCATGCCGGACGCGCGGGTGCGCGATCAACTGACTCGCGGCGCCCGGATCCGCGCGATCCTGACCCAGCCCAGACATGCGCCGATGCGATTGGCCGATGAGGTGGCGCTGGTGCTCGCGGTGCAGGCCGGACTGTTGGATCCAATGCCGCTGACCGATGTCGCCGCCTTCCGCGATGGGTTGCCTCAGGCTTTGGACCGCGGCGCGTCCGATACCGTGCGGCTGATCCAGCAGACCGGCGCGCTGGACGGGACGCACAAGCAGGCCTTGATCGAAACGCTACGATCGTACGCGAGTTCGTCGCGAACGTCCGATCGGTCACCGGCGTGACTGAACGCCTCGCGGACATCGGCGCGCGGGTTGAAGGCGTCCGTCAACTCGGCGCGGTGGTCAACGCGATGCGCGGGATCGCCGCCGCGCGTGTCCAGCAGGCCCGCGGCCAATTGGTCGCGGTGGACGGCTACGCGGCGACGATCGCGGCCGCCATCCGACGCGCGCTCGCGCTGGTCCCCGTCAACGCGGCGGACGGAACGCAGCGGCCACGCCGCCTCGCGCTCGTGTTGTTCTGCGCCGAACAGGGATTCGCCGGTGCCTTCAGCGAACGGGTGCTCGACTCGGCCGCGGCCGATCTTTCGACCGCGGAATTGTTCGTCATCGGCACGAGAGGCGTCGCGGCCGCCGCCGAGCGCGGCCTCGTACTGGGCTGGCAAACCGCCATGCCGTCGCACACGGCGGGCATTCCCAGGTTGGCCGACCTGATCGCCGGCGCCCTTTACGAGCGCATCGCCGCCGGCGAAATCGACCGGCTCGACGCGGTTTTCACCCAATTGCGGCCGGGGAGCGGCTCACCGGTACGACGCACCCGCCTCCTCCCGGTTGATCTGGCGCTGTTTCCCGGCGAAACAGCCCATAACGCGCCGCTGATCAACCTGGCGCCCGAAGCGCTGCTCAACGCCCTGACCGCGGATTATCTCCACGCGCGGTTATGCGACGCGGCGCTGCATGCGTTCGCCGCCGAGAACGAGGCACGGATGCAGGCCATGGGAGCGGCGCGCGAACAGATCGAACGCCAGTTGGGCTCCCTCCGGGCGATCCAACGGCGCGTGCGGCAGGAGGAGATTACCTCTGAAATCATCGAACTCGCCGCGGGCGAATCCGCCAGCAGACGGGGACGCGACTGACGTCCCGATGTCCGGTCACGCCGACCGGAGTTCCAGGGCGGGAGGTCTTAACGCGGTATCGCTTCGTATTAATGAAAACCTGGTAATATTGTGAGGACTAGCGCATGCTTGACCAGCGTTCCGGACCATCGTGATTCGATCATGGAACGGTTGCATCTTCCTTTCGCAATCACCGTCTGTTCCCCCGCGCCGGGCTCCATAGAGCCCACCCAGAGCGGTTCAAATTCACCATTTTTCGTGTATTTTCTTATGGTTGCAAGAAAGTCGCATGATCCACGCCGCGACGGCAGCCCCCGCCTCGGACCCGCCCGGCGGCCCCTCCCGGGCCGCCGAGAAATTACCTTGGCGCAATCTCGTCTCGCGGTTTTCCCGTGATCGTCCCTTGCGCCACGTATACTCGCGTGTAAACTTTCTTCGCCATTGAGACTACCATCACGATCTGGAACTCACCACCGTCAGACCAATGATCCAGGCGGATCCACGGCGCTCAACGTGTCGGGCGACACGATGGTCACGTTCCGGAATGTCGCCACGAGCACAACCAGCAATTGCTCCTGATAGGACCGAAGCGGGCTTGAAGATGCAACCTCGGAGCGACGAACGCAGATGAGCCCGGATCCGGTTGGCCCCCGGTCGGTGCCGCCGAGGCCAGCAGAATCGTTCGTGTCCAGGTTCTTGAGGACCGGCCACCTAGGATTACGACGCGTCTCAGCAACGCGGAGATCAGGCCGATGAAATCAGGCTTGCTGTTGACGGCCGCGATGGCCGCGGTGCTGCTGGCCGGTGCCAACTCCGCCCGAGCGGCGTCGGACTTCACCACGATCTCGGACCCGGCGGGGGTGTCCACCAATGCGATGGGCATCAACGACGCGGGCGTCGTGGTCGGCGGTTCCACTGACAGCGGCGGCAACTCGAGCGGTTTCAGCCTGACCGGTGCCACATTCACCCCGGTCGACGTACCCGGCGCGGCGATGACGACCGCCAGCGGCATCAACAACGCTGGCGTGATCACAGGGTATTATCAGAACGCTTTCGGCGTGCATGGATTTACTCAGACGGGCGCCACGGCCACGCCCTTCGATGAACCCAACGCGGCCACCGGCGGCAAGACCTACGGTTCGGCCACCAATGCCGCGGGAACCACGGTTGGCTACTACTTCGACAACGCCCTGGCGCTCCATGGCTTCAGCGTCACCACCGGAACCTACACCTCCCTGGATGTCACTGGTCTCGGCAGCGTCGTATCCACCCAGGCACTCGGCATCAACGCCGCGGGAACCATCGTTGGTTCCTACAGCGATGGGACGCAGGAGCATGGTTTCGTGGACGTCGGGGGCAACTACACGGCGGTCAACGCTCCGAACGGTTCCAAGGGCACCGTCGTGACAAGCATCGATTCAGTCGGCGATCTGGGCGGCTATTACATCGACGGCGGCGGTACCACCCACGGCTTCGTCGATGTCGATGGCACGTTCTATACCGTCGATGATCCGAATGCGGGAACCGTCACCGAAATCGCCGGCTTTAATAGTGTCGGCCAGGTGGTCGGCTATTACGTCGCCAACTCCGATGACGTGTTCGGCTTCACCGCCGATGTGACCGAGCCGCGAACGCTCGCCATGTTCGGCCTGGCCACTCTGGGCATGTTAGGCCTGCGCCGGGGCCGCTCTTTCGGGTTTTGACCGGCCGGCCAGCGCCTACTTCGGATTGACCCGCACGCCGCTGCCAGGTGTGCCCGGAGGCGCGATCGCCATGCCGGGATCGACATTCGGCTGCTTGACCGTGGTGTCCCGCGTGGCATCCGGTGCCGGGCGCACCACGCCAGTGGGCGGCACCGAGTCCGCTCGTCTGTCCGGAGCCGGGGTCGCCTGATCGCCCTCAGTCCCGGGCGCGGCCGATTTGGGCGAAGCATCGCCGGTCAGTGGCAACGGCGTCTTCTCCCCGTCCGCCGCCATGGCCCCAACCGAACCAGACGCGAGCACACAGACCGCGCCAATCAACGCGTAGCGCATCGACGTTTCCTTTCTCATACCAACAACTTATCCAACCGGATCGGCAACTCCCGCACCCGCGTTCCGGTCGCGTGCCAGACCGCGTTGGCGATCGCGGCCGCCACGCCGACCGTGGGTAACTCGCCGATTCCCTTCAGGCCGAGCGGCGTGCTGATCGTATCGGGCGATTCAACGACGATGGTCTGAATATCCGGAATGTCGGCGTTCACCGGCATGTGATACTCGGCGATATTGGCGTTGACGATGCGGCCGAACTCCGGATCGACCCGGGTTTCCTCCATCAGCGCCATGCCGATGCCAAACACGATGCCGCCGATCAACTGACTACGAGCGGTCTTCGCGCTTATTACTTTACCGCAATCGAATGCGCCCACCCACCGGCTGACCTTGATCGTACGCAGATCGGCGTCGATCCGCACCTCGGCGAATTGCGCGCCGAACGCATGCCGCGTGTATTTGTCCGCGTCTGGCGAGGGCTTCGTATTGGCGGTCGCCTCGACCGACGGAACACCGCCCCGGGCCATCGCGTCGCCGACGCTCATCTGACGATCCGGTCCTCGCACCACGCCGTTGTCCAGCCGAAGATCGCCGGACGCGTTCCAGCCGGTCAGCGCCAGCAACTTGTCCCTGACCTGGAAGGCCGCCTGCTGCACGGCCGGCAGCACGCTCGCCGAGGTCATCGACCCGCCCGACACCGGCGCTGGCGGGAACCGGCTGTCGCCCAGTTCGACGCGCACGCGCTCGACGGGGACGCCGAGAACGTCGGCGGCGACCTGCGCCATCGTCGTGTAGGTTCCGGTCCCCAGGTCCTGGGTTCCCGATCGCACCAACACGTCGCCGTTCGCCATCATCCGCACCAGCGCCGAAGCCGCCATCCGGTTGGTCGGATAGGTCGATGTCGCCATGCCCATGCCGATCAGCACCCGGCCATCGCGCATCGAGCCAGGGGGGGGCGTGCGCCGCGACCAGTTGAAGGCTTCCGCGCCCTGGCGGTAGCACGCGCGGAGACCCTTGCTGGCGAACGGCCTGCCGCTGGTCGGATCGAATTCGGCATAGTTTCGAAGGCGCAATTCGACCGGATCCATCGACAGCGCGACCGCCAGTTCATCCATCGCGGACTCAAGCGCGAAATTACCCGACGCCTCACCTGGCGCGCGCATGAACGTCGGCAGTCCCTGATTGACACTGACCAAACGATGCGTTGTCGCGATATTGGCGCACGCGTAAAGCATCCGCGACTCCACGCCCACCGTCTCCGCGAACTCCCCAGTACTGGGCTGCGACGTCTGCGACAATCCGTCGTGCCTGATCGCCAACAATTTCCCATCGCTGTCGGCCGCGAGCTTCAGTTTTTGCACCGTCCGCGCCCGGTAGCCGTTGGACGTGAACATCTGCTGGCGAGTCACTTCCAACTTGACCGGGCGATTGATCTTGCGTGCCGCCATGGCGGTCAGAGCGACGTGTGGCCACGTATTGCCCTTGCAGCCGAAGCCGCCGCCCACGAACGGGCAAATGACCGTCACATTTTCCTTCGGGATGTCGAACAGCGTCGCCAGCGTTTCCTGTGCACCGGAAATGGCCTGAGTCGCCGTGCGCACCGTCAACCGATCGCCATTCCATTGCGCGATCGCCACGTGCAACTCCATCGGATTGTGATGCTCGATCGGCGTGATGTACGTCGCGTCCACCATGGCCGCGGCGCCTTGCATCGCCGCGTCCGGATCGCCGACCTTGGTATCCGGTTTGGAACGGCCGTTGTCGAATTTCTTCGGCTCGTATGCCTGGCTCAGCACCGCATCCATGATGGTCACGGCTTCCCCAGCCCGATAACGGACCGAGACCTTGGCGGCGGCGGCCTGCGCCTGCTGCAACGTCTCCGCGACAACCACCGCGACATGCTGTCCGCTGTAGAGCACCTCGTTGCCTTGCAGCAACGGGAACGTCACCGGTTGCCGCGCACCCTGCTTGAGGTTCAATTTATCCGCGTTGTCGGGCGTCAGGATTTCCAGCACGCCCGGCATCGCCCGCGCTTTGCTGGTATCGATTCCAGAGATTGTTCCGGCGGCGACGGTGCTTTGCACCAGGATCGCGTGTGCCATCCCGTCGGCGGAGGCCTCTGCCGCGTATTTCGCCTGGCCGAGGACTTTCCGCCGTCCGTCTTGCCGATCGATGCTTTGACCCACGATCATCACAGGTTCTCCCGCTCGGCGACGGTGTGCAGACCCCGAAGCACGGTGCGACGCGCCAGTTCGGCCTTGAAATCATTGCCACCGGCGCCCTTCGCACCATCTCCGGCGCACGCCGCCGCCGCCGCGAATGCTTCGGCCGTCGCGGGCTTGCCACGCAATGCGTCCTCGACATGGGTCAGGCGCCAGGGCATCGGCGCGACGCCGCCCAGAGCCACCCGCGCGTCGCGAATTTGGTGGTTGGCGATGTCGAGCCCAACCGCCGCCGACACCAGGGCGAACGCGAAACTCGTGCGATCGCGCACTTTCACATAGCACGAGTTTCGCGCCGCCGCGCTGCTCTGGACGTGGACCTTGACGATCATCTCGCCGGGCAGCAGGACCGTTTCGATGTCCGGCGTATCGCCGGGCGGCCGATAAAACCCGGCGATCGGCACGCGCCGCGTTTTGCCACCGGGCGCCGTCAGTTCCAGCTCCGCGTCGAACGCCATCAACGCCACGGGAAGGTCAGAGGGATGCGTGGCGATGCACTGCGCGCTGCCTCCGAAGATCGCGAGTTCGCGGTTGTCGCCACGGATCGCCGGACATCCCGCACCCGGTTGGCGCTTGTTGCAGGGGAAGCCGACGTCGCGAAAATATCCGCACCGTGTGCGTTGCAACAAATTGCCGCCGATGGTGCCCATGTTACGGATCTGCGGCGACGCGGCGGACAGCAGCGCCTGAGAGATCGCCGGCCACTGCTTTTTAACACCGTCGTGCATCGCCGTCTGGTTCATGCCGCACAGCGCGCCGAGCTCAAGGTTGCTGTCGGTGGCGACGATATCGTGAGACAACGCGTCGCTGAGATCGACCAGCCGCCGCGGCGCGACGACCTCGTTCTTCATCAACTGCAACAAATCTGTCCCGCCGGCGATGAAGGCGTCGCCATCTCGCCACGCCGCTCCGGGCGCGATCAGTTCAAAGGTCTGCATGGCTCAGCCCTTCCGACTGGCGGCGGCGTCCCGGATCGCCGCGACAATGTTGGGGTAGGCGCCGCAGCGACAGATATTGCCGCTCATCCACTCGCGGATTTCATCGTCTGATCCCGTGTGTCCCTCATCGATCAGCGCGGCGGCGGACATGATCTGGCCGGGCGTGCAGTAACCGCATTGCAGGCCGTCATGCTCCAGGAACGCGGCCTGCACCGGATGCAACGCGTCGCCGTGCGCGAGGCCCTCGATCGTGACGATCGATTTGCCCTCGCAACGCTGTGCCAGAGTCAGGCAGGCCAGCACGCGCTCTCCGTCGATATGCACCGTGCATGCGCCACACGAACCGTGATCGCAGCCCTTTTTCGTGCCGGTCAGTTCCGTCTGCTCGCGCAGAGCGTCCAGCAACGTCGTGCTGGGTTCCAGCGCCAGGGCCATGCGTTGCCCATTGATATTCAACCCGGTCTCGGCCTGAGCCGGATTGAGTGCGGCGGGGTTGCTGGGAGGCGCGGCGGCGTGTCCGGCGCGCGAGGCGAGCGGCAACACGCCAAGCCCGGCAACGGTGCCGAGAACGTGGCGTCGTGTTGGCGCGGCAGGATCCATGGCTTAGCTCTCCTGACGGTTCAGCTCGTACAACCGCCAGAGCATGGAAAGGTTGCCGTCCGCCCGGGATCGCGCGGTCCGCTGCTATCTTCCAGACCGCTATTGAGCCCGCGGACCACCCGACCCTATATCTCCCGTTGAATTCGAACTCTCCCGCCTCCGGCACATCATCATGGGCCGGGCCGCGCCAATGGCCGGTCCAGGCCCGCGGTGGCGTGAGGAGCCGGCCAGGAAGGCGCTGAACATGGCCAGTTACCAATATGTCTACGTGATGAAGGATCTGACGAAGGCTTTTCCCGGCGGACGGGAAGTCTTCAAAGGCATTACTTTGTCCTTCCTCCCCGGTGTGAAGATCGGCGTACTGGGCGTCAACGGCGCCGGCAAATCGACCCTGATGAAGATCATGGCTGGCATCGAAACCGAATACGGCGGCGAGGCCTGGGCCGCCCCCGGCGCGACCGTCGGCTACCTGGCGCAGGAACCGAAGCTGGATCCGGACAAGACGGTCGGCGAGAACGTCGAGGAAGCCTTCACCGACCTGAAAGCCGCGCTCACCCGGTTCAACGAAATCTCCAACAGATTCGCCGAACCGATGAGCGACGAGGAGATGAACACCCTGCTGGTCGAGCAAGGCGATCTACAGGAGAAGATCGACAGCCAGGACGGTTGGGAACTCGACCGGCGTGTCGATATCGCGCTGGACGCGCTGCGCTGCCCGCCAGCCGATGCCAAGGTCACCACGCTGTCAGGCGGTGAGCGGCGCCGGGTCGCGCTGTGCAAGCTGCTACTGGAGAAGCCCGACCTGTTGCTGCTGGACGAGCCCACCAACCACCTGGACGCCGAGAGCGTCGCCTGGCTGGAAAAGACACTGCACGATTACGCGGGCACCGTCATGGTGGTGACCCATGATCGCTACTTCCTGGACAATGTGACCAACTGGATCCTGGAAATCGAGCGCGGCCGCGGCTATCCGTTCGAGGGCAATTACTCGACCTGGCTGGGGCAGAAGTTGAAACGCCTGCGCCAGGAGGAAAAAGAGGAAAGCGCCCGCCAACGCGCGCTGTCCGCCGAGGAAGAGTGGATCCAGTCCTCGCCGCGCGCGCGGCAGACCAAGAACCGGGCGCGTATTCAACGCTATGAGGAGTTGCAGCAGAAGTCGCTGGAACAGGCGGGCAGCGTCGCCGATATCGTCATTCCGCCCGGTCCGCGTCTGGGCAACATCGTGATCGAGGCCGAGGCCGTGCGCAAAGGCTACGGCAACAACCTGCTGATCGACGATCTGAACTTCAAACTGCCGCCGGGCGGCGTGGTCGGCGTGATCGGTCCGAACGGCGCCGGCAAGACGACATTGTTCCGGATGATCACCGGTCAGGAACAGCCTGATTCCGGAACGTTACGCGTCGGCGATACTGTCAAACTGGGCTATGTCGATCAGTCGCGCGACAGTTTGAACCCGGATCGGACCGTGTGGCAGGAAATCTCCAACGGCGAGGAAGTGATTTATCTGGGTAAGCGCGCCATTCAATCGCGCGCTTACGTCGCCGCGTTCAACTTCAAGGGCTCCGACCAACAGAAGAAAGTCGGCATCCTGTCGGGCGGCGAGCGGAACCGCGTGCATCTGGCGAAGATGCTGAAGCAGGAACACAACGTCATTCTGCTGGACGAACCGACCAACGACCTGGACGTCGATACGCTGCGCGCGCTGGAGGAAGCGCTGACGGAATTCGCCGGCTGCGTCGTGATCATCAGCCATGACCGGTGGTTCCTCGACCGGCTGGCCACTCACATCCTGGCCTTCGAGGGCGACAGCCACGTGGAATGGTTCGAGGGCAACTTCCAGGCCTATGAAGCCGACAAGCGCCGCCGTCTGGGCGCCGACGCGACGGAGCCGCACCGGATCAAGTACCGGCCGCTGGCGCGATGAGAGCGTGGGGTCGGCGATTTAATGTTTCAGTGTCTTCGATTGAACTACCGCGCCGGCTCGGAACAATGCAGGCAACCGGGGCGCTCCGCAGGGCTTTCGCGACGCCGGACCGGAACGCCTCGCGCAGCCATCCCTGATCCTTCTCCCGCCAGGCGCACAGTTTGGCGATGGCGATATCCTCGGCGCTGGGACACAGAGCGGTCGCAAGACCATCTGGCGTCGTGTACTCCCTTGCACGGTCCCGCCAGTTCAGCGGCATGACGGCGGTCCGTTCACTGACGCCGTCGCCGTAGTAACCGAAGGTCCGATGGAACTGCGAGTCTCGTCCGATCGAAGCATCGATCAGGTCGGAGACCCAGTCGGGATCAGGCGCATCCTCGACATAAATGTCGATTTCTTCGGTCATCATCATGGCAACCGGAATGTGTTTCGCCGTGGCGATCACCGCGCCGGTGCCGACCATCACGAACCGGCTGTGTCCCGACAACGATGCGGCGGCGCGTAGAATGTGGTCGATGTCAGGGCGCCGCAACATTCGGATGCGCGATTAATTCAGCGATTTCCCGTGAGGTCAGCCCGCTGCCGAACACCGGCCGTGTCTCCCGCAGCAAGCGCCCGCGCGGACTGTCCTCAGTCAATGCCGCGGCGATCTCGGCTGGAGACCGTGACAGTAGTTCCCGCCACATCGTGGCATACTCATGCTGGTGCGGGTCGGGCGCCATTCGCCTTCCGACAAACTGCCTGGCGTCCGCGATCATGGATGGGTCGGCCAGAAGCCGGCGCGCCACTTCGCTGGCCTTCAGGAAGTCGATCCACTCATGCCTGTCGTGAAAGCGAATGGTCATGATGTCACCTTACCGGCTTACCTTCGCACGGCGCAACAACGTCGAGCCGCGCTTTGCCCGACGACGGAGCCGCGCTGGATCAAGTCCCGGCCGCGGGCGCGGTCGGTGCTGGCTCCCGCCCGTCGGGCGCCAAATTGCTTGGCGAACACAGTTTAAGCAGGTAAAGACTAGGGCCTGTCGTCAATTATTGCACCGCGATTCCGGCGATGCCGTTTCCGAGGTGAGTCTTGTTTGCAACATCCCGGGAAATTCATCGCGCAACGCGAATCAGACGATTCCGGCGCGGCGAA
>Ga0182030_10012714_pt1 | contig 16827 bp, 16 predicted proteins | sample 812S3MmetaG_FD_121299 | JGI IMG/M metagenome (GOLD analysis project Ga0182030, IMG submission 121299) | Permafrost microbial communities from Stordalen Mire, Sweden - 812S3M metaG (Illumina Assembly) | ecosystem: Environmental > Terrestrial > Soil > Wetlands > Permafrost | place: Sweden...
GATCATCTCGTCGACGCCGAACACCACCGCGCGCTCGATGCAGCTCGCCAGCTCGCGGACGTTGCCCGGCCAGGCCGCCGTGATCAGCAGACGAAGGGCGTCACGCCCGATCGAGCGAACCGGAGACTGAGGGGCACGTCGACAGGCCTCGGCGAGGAAGTGTGCTGCGAGCGCGGGGATGTCCTCGGAGCGTTCGCGGAGCGGCGGAACGAGCACCGGCAGGACGTTGAGCCGGAAGTACAGATCCTCGCGGAAGCGTCCTTCGCGGATGAGCACCGGGAGGTCACGATGGGTCGACGCGATCACGCGAACGTCGACCTGATGGACGCGATCGCCGCCCACCGGACGAACCTCGCCGAACTGGAGGACCCTCAGCAGCTTCGCCTGCAAGCCGACGGACATGTCACCGATCTCGTCGAGCAGGAGTGTGCCGCCGTCGGCCTCCGTGAACAGCCCCTTGCGGGCCTGCACCGCGCCGGTGAACCCGCCGCGCACGTGGCCGAACAGCTCGGCCTCGAGGAGCTCTTTCGGAATGGCCGACGTGTTGACCGCCACGAACGGCCTGTCACGACGCGCGCTCCGCGCGTGAATGGAGCGCGCGACGAGCTCCTTGCCAACCCCGGTCTCGCCGACGACGAGCGTAGGAGCGCTCGACCGGGCGACGAAGTCGATGGTGGTCTGGAGAGCGCGCATCGTGGGCCCCGAGCCGACGAGCTCGACACGGCCGACCGTCGAAGGCGGGGGCGGAGCCCGCATGCTCTCTCGCGGATGGCGTCGGCCGTCGAGCGCCTCGGTGACGATCCGCCGGAGCTCGTTCCCGTCGCACGGCTTGACCACGTACTCGAAGGCCCCACGCTTGATGGCGTCGACCGCCTGGTGGACGCCACCGACGCCGGTGATGACGATGAAGGGGAGCGCCGGGTGGCTTCGCCGGACACGATCGAGGAGTTCCAGACCGCTCATACCCTCCATGACCACGTCGCAGATGACCGCGTCGAACGTCTGGGCGTCGACGATGTCCAGGGCGGCGGTCGCGTCCGCGGCCAGCTCGCAGAGATGACCCTCGACCGAGAAGAGGCTTCCGAGCGCTTCGCGCATCTCGCGGTCGTCGTCGACGATGAGGAGGCGAGATTGCATGGCGCCGTCATCCTAACCACTCCTGTGGAGTCTTGCCTACGGACGCTGGCGAAATGCCTGACGAAGCGCGTCACAACCAGGTCACGGCGGCCGGCGGGGCGCGCCGACGAAGTAAACTGCCCGATGTGATTCATGAGTTCCTGTCGGCGAACCGAGCCGCATTCTCGCGCGGACTCGAGCCAAGGTCGCCGCCAGGCTGGCGCCGCGCGCGACGGTCGAGGAGCTGGACCGGGGGGTCCCGCTCTTCCTAGACGAGCTCATCGAGGCGCTGCGGGCTTGGACCCTTTCGCGAGCAAACTTGCCCCGTCGCGACCGCATGCGCTCCGATGCCGAGATGCGACTCGCGACTCTCCTCCGCCGCCCCCTCTCCGGTCGTCCCTGGCGCCGCGGGCACGAACGCGACGCGACGATGGTCGCCGTCGACTGGCACACCTTCGGCAGCGCCGTTCATCGTATCTCGACGACGGCCGACGTCTCGCCCGGCGGCGCCTTCGTGTGCACCGCCGAGCCGAGGCCCGTCGGGAGCGCGCTCGTGCTCGAGATGGCCACGCCGCGGGGCCCGATGGAGGTTCACGCCCGGGTGGCATGGACCGATCCTCGCGGGATGGGCGTCCGGTTCACGCGAACGGCGTTCGTCTAGGAGGCCGTAGTGGATTGCCCTTCGGGCAAGTCTTTGAGTCGGCCTCCGTCGTGACGGGTCATGTTCGAGGGGAGCGCAGCCGCTCCCCTCGAGCTCCCCAGGCATGAGCCCGCGATGCGGGGATGCTCGACAACGGGGCGTTTGATCTGTTGGGGCCGTGAGGAAGGAATATCGGCCGTGGGTGCCCTCCATTGGCAGATGCACCGGAAGGTGAGCACGCCCCGAGGGCGAGCGATCTACAGGCGTCGCAAGGTCATCGTCGCGCCGGTCTTCGGCCAGATCAAACAGGCCATGGGCTTTCGACGCTTCTCGCTGCGTGGGGCTGAGCAAGGCGGGAGCCGAATGGGCGACCGTGTGCCTATGCCACAACATGCTCAAGCTTCGCCGAGCCCTCGGCGTGCTCAGGCTCAGCGCTGTCGCTGCGTAACGCCGCAGGGGAGGCGTCACCCGACCCCTGCCACTACGGCGACGGGCGTCCCTTCGCGGCCAGAGCGCACGCGCATGAGCGGCTGCAGCGGTGCACGCGGCTCGTGCCTGGGGAGCTCGAGGGGAGCGGCTGCGCTCCCCTCGAACATGACCCGTCACGACGGAGCACGTCCTGACCACTTGCCCGCAGGGCAATTCCCTACGGGCTCCTAGCGGACGAACCCGACGACGGGACGCGGCCCGCTCCCGTCCAGCAGATCGACGGGACTGCACTTGTCGATGTGCCCGAGGAGCCCCCGATAGAGGCCGTAGCCGCAGAGCTTTCGCAGGCGCGGCCCGAAGCCGCGCGCGACGTCGAGAGGAATGCCGAGCTGCTGATTCTCCTGCTGGCGCATCCAGCCGGCGCAGTAGTTCATCGCGATCCCGACGCGGCGGGTCGGCGTCGTGTTCGCGCCGCCTCCGTGCCAGAGGCTCCCGTTGTAGACGAGGACGCTGCCGCGTCGCATCTCGGCGGCGATCGTCGGCGTGCTCTCTCCGAGCACGGGCGCGTGATCGAGCCGGTGTGATCCGGGCACGAGGCGCGTCGCGCCGTTGTCCGCCGTGAAGTCGGTGACGGCCCACATCGTGTTGCAGACGAGCGGCACGTGCGGCCGCGGGAGCGGGATGAGCTGATCGTCCGCGTGAAGGGGCTGCGCCGTCTGCCCGGCGTCGATCGCGATCGACGAGAGCGAAGAGACGAGGCAGCCGCGGTCGAGCACGCGCTCGACGAGCGGGAGGATGTCGTCGTGCACCGGGATGGCCTCGTAGAGCTTGCCGCGCGCGAGGAGGTTGTAGATGCGGACGGTGCTGGTCCCTTCGAAGATGTTGCTCGCGGGTTTCACCTGCTCCTCGCGCTCGATGCGCTCGAGGTCGTCGCGAAGCGCCGAGAGAAGCGCGTCGTCGATCGCGCCCTCGAGCACCGTGTAGCCGTCGCGCTCGACGCGCGCGGCGTGCGATTCGATGTCCGCGGGAGTCAGCATCAGTCGTCGTCCTCTCCCTCGGGCTCGATGGACGGCGTCCCGCCGAAGCGGACCACCTCGACGTGGATGCCCGAATCGGCCACGTCGAGGACCAGGAAGTGATGGAACGCGTGCTCCGCGCCCGAGCGTGTCAGCGGGGCGCCGAGCCCTCCGGTGATGTAGCTCGGGATCCCGGCCTGCTCGAACTTGGTGAACTGGTGCACGTGGCTGGCGAGGATCATCGCCACGTGGTTCTCGACGAAGAGGGCGAGCGCCGCGTCGGACTCGGCCGCGGCCTGCGCGCCGTCGTGGTCCATCCCGTGCGTCGCCACGCCGTTGTGGGCGAGGGGTTTGTGCATGCCGACGAGGATGTACCTCGTCGCCGGCTCGACGCGGGCGCGCTTCAGGTCGTCGGCCAGCCATGCGAGCTGGTCATGGCCGAACCCGCGCTGGCTCACGTTGTCGAGCCCGATGAAGTGAACACCCCCCGGCAGGTCCGCGGAGTAGACGACGCGGCCGGGGAGGGCGCTGCGGACGGGGCTGCGGGGTGTGCCGAGAAACCGGTGGGCGAACGACCTCTCGGCCTCGCTCCGCCCCACGGGCAGGAAGCCCAGCTGCTCGACCTCGTGGTTGCCGAGGACCGGGTAGAACGGAATGGGGTCGAGGAGGGCGAGCTCTCGCGCGAACGACCGGTCGATCTCGGGACTGAGCTCCATGTCGCCGAGGAACAGAACGGCCGCGGCGCCGCGCGTGTTGGCTTGCTGGAAGGCCCAGGGGATGACGTGAGCCTTGTCGTCCCGCGAGTCGCCGCCGACGATGAGCCGCACGCTGCCTGCGTCGGCCGCGACCTGGGTCGCCGTGCCCTGGGGCGACGGAGCGCTCGAGCCGCCGCAGTTGCTGCACCCGGCGAGCAGCGGCGCGAAGAGGAGCGGCAGAACTCGCATCGCCAGTCACGGTATCGCAGAACGCGCGGCACGCGACGCGGACCGATGGCAGAATGCGCGCCGATGGGGAAGAAACGCACCCTGCCGAAGTCCTTCACCGGAACCGCGCAGATGCCCGACGCGCCGCCGCTACCGGGCGCGCGACGAGCTCCGTCGGTGCCGCCGGCGAAGGGCAGCCCGGTCGCGCCGCCGCCGATGTGGAACTACGAGCCGAAGGAAGGGCAGGCGCCGGCGCCCACGCTCAGGCAGGCCAGGCAGAGCAAGGCACCGCTGGGCCGAACCGTTCCCGTGATCCCCGATGCGACCGTCGAAGCCGCGGCCTCCGCGGAGGTGCCCGCCGTGGATCCCAAGAAGGCCGCCGAGGAAGCGGAGGACATGGCCGCGCTCGTCGAGACCGGCGCTGCGCTCGACGAGCTCAGCGACGAGATCGCGCAGCTCGAGGCACTCCTCGGCGGTCTGCCCGAGTGATCGAGGCCGGACCTCGCCGACGCTGCCCTCCCGACTTCACGCGTCGTCTTCGAATTCCATGAAGATGCCGGTGGACGTGCGGACGATGCTCTGGGTGGCGTTCCGGCTCGTCACCGGCGACGGAGTCTGCGCGTTCGGCACGGCGCCGACGATGACAGGCCGGTCCGGATCGCCCTGCACGTGCGCGAGGACGACCTCCGCCCCCTCGTGAAGCGGGAAGTGCACGCCATACCCCGCGCCGCTCAGCGGCTGGGCCATGCGGATCCAGCGAGATGCCCGACCGCCGGCCTGGGCAGCGAGGTCGAACGGGAGCACCACCTTGTAACGCCCTTCCGCGTCGATCGGCGCGGGTATGTTGAGGTCAGGGCTGTCGATCGTCGCGTAGAGGACGCCGTCGATGCGAGGCTTCGGCGTGGTTCGGGGCGGCCGGTAGGTCACGTCGGCGCGGATGGCGACGAACTCGTCCCCCTGGTCGGACCCGGCGTGCGCGCCCGCCTGATCGAACCGCTGATCGAGCCGCTTTCGCACCTCGATGACCAGGTAGTCCCCGTCGAGCTCGGGACGGGGTGGGGGCGGTGACTGGCTCGCGGCTCCCCACGTTACGGGAACTTCGAGCGTGAACACGTCGCCCGCGCGTAGATCGCCGATCGTCGACTTGCCGCGGTAGACCTCTCGTTCGACCCGCAGCTCCTCGGCCCGGATCTTCGCGAGCCTCACCCCGTTGGCCTTGTCCCGGAAGTGCTGCGCGCCACTGAAGTAGAGCCCGCGACCCTCCTTGTGGACGCGGGCGACCTCGAGGAGCCCCACCGCCGGCTTGCGCCAGTCGTAGTCGATGAGCACGACGTCACGCGGCACCATCTTGCGCTTGTGCGTGACTCCGAAGACCGCCTCCTCCTCGAAGACCGCCGAGTCTCGATACTTCACGTGCCGGAGTGACTCGGGTCGGCGCATGCCGCTGTTCGAATCGCTGAGCACGATGACCTCGCGCTGTGCCCCGTGGTCGAAATGCAGCGCGATTCCCTCGTCCTCGAGCAGCCGCGAGACGAACGCGTAGTCGGTCTCTTCGTACTGCACGACGTACTCGCGCTTCGGATACGTGCTCCCGGGGACCCGGTAGTCGTCGTGGACGAGCAGTCCCATCCCGTTGAAGACACTGGCGACGATCTCCGGCACGGTCAGATCCAGGAAAACCCGGGAGCGGTGCGTCTGCATCGCGTACCAGAGCCGCGGCACGAGGACGGCGCGGTAGATGGGCCTCGCGTGGCCCGCGACCGTGACGAGCTCGATCGAACGGAGAACGCCCCATCGCCTGTCCTCCGTGGCGTAGCCGGTCGCGACGTAGGCTGGCTCGCTCAGCAGCGCGGCGAGCTTCGTCTCGAGGACGAGGTCGTCGTCGGTCGCTTGCACGTCGACGACGATCTCGTAGAGCCGGGAGAGCGCGTCGAAGCTCTCCATCCGCAGCAGCCTGAGGGATCCGTCGGCGAGCGCCTTGGAACCGAAGACCCAGGTCTTTGTCGGCATCGGCTCCGCGTAGCCTATCTCACGTCGAGGCCGTAGCCGCGCAGGATCCGCCGGGCCAGCGCCACCTTGTGAACCTCGTCGGGGCCGTCGTAGATGCGCGCCGCGCGCTCGTGGCGGTACCAGTGCGCCAGCGGCGTCTCGTCGGTGAGACCCAGCGCGCCGTGCGTCTGGATGGCGCGGTCGAGCACGCGCTGGAGCACGCCCGCGACGAAGAACTTGATCATTCCGATCTCGTCTCTCGCGCCTTGCGAGCCCTTCTCGTCGATGGTGTGCGCGGCGCTCAGCACCATCAGCCGCGACGCGTGGATCTCCGCCCGGCTCTCGGCGATCCACGCTTGAACGATCTGTCGCGTCCCGAGAGGCTTGCCCGGCGACAGCGAGCGCGACGCGGCGCGCTTGCACATGAGGTCCAACGCCCGCTCGCAGATGCCGATCCAGCGCATGCAGTGGTGGATGCGCCCGGGCCCGAGCCTCTCCTGCGCCAGCATGAAGCCCGCCCCCTCCGCCCCCAGACGATTCGCTTGCGGGACGCGCACACCCTCGTAGCGGACCTCGGCGTGGCTCGCCCAGTCGCTGCCTGTCTCGCCCATGACGGAGATGTTGCGCACGAGTGTGAACCCCGGCGTATCGAGGGGCACGACGATCTGGCTCGCACGCGCGTACGGGCTCTCGGCGTCGGCGCCCGTGACCGCCATGACGATGGCGAACGCCGCCCCGTCGGCGCTGCTCGTGAACCACTTGTGCCCGGTGATGACGTAGTCGTCGCCATCCTTCTCGGCCCGAGTCGACATGTGGACCGGGTTCGAGCCGGCGTGCTCGGGCTCGGTCATCGAGAAGCAGCTCCGGATGCGGCCGGCGGCGAGCGGGGCGAGGAAGCGCTGCTTCAGCGCGTCGCTCCCGTGTGCGATGAGGAGCTCCATGTTGCCGACATCGGGGGCCTGGCAATTGAGGCAATAGTGGCCCAGGGGTGTGCGCCCAAGCTCCTCGCTGACGAAAGCGTAGTCGTAGAGCGACAGGCCCATGCCGCCGAGGTCGTGGGGCAGGTAGGGCGCCCAGATGCCGGCCGTCTTCGCACGCTCGCGCGCCGCCTCGAGCAGCGGGAGGACCTCCTTGAACGTCGAGCCCGCGAGCTTCGGCTCGATGGGCATCACCTCGTCGTGGACGAACTCGCGGATCTGGGCGACGACATCCTTGGCACGGGGCGTGGGCTCCAGCATTGGCGCATCGTAGAGGACGGCACGGCCGGTGACGCGTTTTCCATGACACCGGCGTCATGTCGCACACTCACGGTGGGTCACTTGCGGTCGAGAAGGCGCCGCAAAGCGCGCGGCACGCCGCTCGCTATGTGCCTGCTCGATGAAGCGCGACGGCTTGCTCTTGCTCCTCGCAGTCCCCGCGCTGGTCGCGCTCTCCGGCTGCGCCCCCACGACGACCTATCGCTACAGCGCCTTCCTCCCGGCCGTGCGACCCATCCCATGGGACGGGCAGACGCCGCTCAAGCCCGCGACGATCAGCATCGAGGGGTCGCTGACGGGAAGCGCCATCGCGCCCAACCTGTTCCCGCAGATCGGGGACACGGCGGTCCTCGTGCCTACCTGGACCGCCGAGGGCAGCGCGATGGTCAGCGTGAGCCCCAGAGTGCAGCTCGGCGTCCGCGTCGCCTACGCGTCGTACGACTGGACGCAGGCGAGCGCCACGGGGACGATGCCCGTGCCGAATGCGCCGGCGAGCTGGGGCTTCGGCCCGGAGCTCCACGCCGCCTTCCCGCTCGACATGCGGCAGGTCGTCTGGCTCGGCCTGGCGGGCAACGTCCTCTCGTACGATGTCCCTTACGCCGAGTGGACGCTCGCGTCGCAAGGGCCGGCCAGCTACGCGACGTGCGGCCCCTCGGCGACGAGCTGCGATGGCTACTCGCTCTACGACACGCGCACCGAGAATCATTTCGTCTACTCGCTGGGGCTGTATCCATCGATCAACATCGGGCCCGGCGGTGAGGCCGGCCACGTGATCACGGTCGTCTCGATGACCAATGGGTTCCGGAACCAGGGTTTCACCGACCAGCCGTCGAACGGGAGCACGGTCAGCTCCACGGCCCCCATCGTCATCGTGGGTGCCGGGTACGGCCTCCGCTACGACTGGCTTCACGCGTCGGCGCTCCTCTACCACCCGCTGACCGATTCGTCGTCTCCAGTCGACTACACGCTCGGCTTCCAGCTCACGGTGGGCGTGGACCTCGAGACCATGCCGGCGAAGGCCGACCGCTCCTCAGACTGACGTGACGAGCCTCTTGTCACGAAGGTGCGGGGTCGCGTTGAAAGTACGAAGACCCCAGCGCTCGCCGGTGAAATCGAGCTCGGTGATCGAGCCGTTGTAGAGGGACCAGCTCAGATCGAGCACCCGTTCCTCGTCGCGCACACCCAGCGTCTCCGCCGTCGCCGCCGCGACCGCCCCTGCAGACGTGAAGACGAGCGCGGTCTTGCCCCGGCCGAGCGCCGCGATCTTCTCCAGGGCCCTGGCCACGCGCGCCCGGAACGCCGTCCATGGCTCCACCTCGTCGTGGCCGACCTCGCCGCGCACCCAGCGACGCGTGATGCGCTTGAAGGCGGCGAGCACGTGATCGGCCGTGGGGCGGCCCGCCTTGGCGATCGATTCGGCGATGCCGGCGAGCTCGGGATCGCCGACGGCGAGCTCGGGGAGCATCTTGAACACCAGGGAGATGCCGTCGTGCTCGTCGAGCTCCGGCAGCAACGTCGGCTCGGGGATGCGCAGCCCGCGCGTCGCCATCACCCGCGTCACGCAGGCGTACGTCTGCTCGTGGCGCTTGCGCGGTCCGACGAAGACCGCATCCGCCTGGAGGCGCTCGTCGGCCAGCCACTCGCCGAGCAGCTCGCTCTGCTCGACGCCGGGGGGCGACAGCTGGTCGTAGTCGCTGGCGGAGGAGAAGGCGGACGCCTTCCCGTGGCGGACGAAAAGAGCGACGGACACGGCGACCCTCCATAGCACGCCGGTATAGTGCGGGAGATGTCCGAGACGCGACCGCGCCTGCGCCTCCCCGCGGCCGTCATCCTGCTCGGCTTCACGAGCCTCTTCACGGACGTGGGGACGGAGATGATCTTCCCTCTCCTGCCGGTGTTTCTGACCGAGGTGCTCAAGGCTGGGCCCGCGTACATCGGCCTGGTCGAGGGGGCGGCCGACACGGTCTCGAGCCTGCTGAAGCTCGCGTCGGGCGTCGTCGCGGACCGTGTTCCCCGACGCAAACCGCTCGTCCTCTTCGGGTACGGCCTGGCGAGCGCGGTCCGTCCCTTCGTCGCCCTCGCGACGCAGCCGTGGCACGTGCTGGCGGTCCGCGTCACCGACCGGGTCGGCAAAGGGATCCGCGGCTCGCCGCGCGACGCGCTCATCGCCGACGCCGCGGGCGACCGGGCGGGCCGAGCCTTCGGCTACCAGTCCGCGATGGACAACCTGGGCGCGGTCGTCGGACCCCTCATCGCCACGGCGCTCGTCGCGATGCACGTGTCCCTGCGGGGCGTCTTCTGGATTGCCGTCATCCCGGGCGTCATCGCGACGGCGCTCGTGGTCGCCGTGCGCGAGCCGGCTCGCCCGCCTGCACCCCCGCACACGACGGTGGAGGGGGTTCGCGCCGCGGGCGTCCTCACGCCGACGCTCACGTCGTATCTCGGCATTCTCGCGCTGTTCTCCCTCGGCAACTCGTCGGACGGGTTCCTCCTTCTTCGCGCGCACTCGCTCGGCCTGTCCACGGCGGAGATCCCCGTCCTGTGGTCGGTGCTGAATGCCTCGAAGGTAGTCTGGGCGTGGCTGGGCGGGGACCTGGCCGACCGCTTGCCGCGCGCGCGCCTCATCGCCATCGGGTGGGTGGTCTACGCGCTCGTCTATGCCGGCCTCGGTGAAGCCACCGCGGAGTGGCAGGTCTGGGCCCTCTTCATCCTGTACGGCGTCTTCTACGGGCTGACCGAGCCGGTGGAGAAGGCGCTGCTGAAGGACCTCGTGCGCCAGGACCAGCGCGGGCGGGCCTACGGCGCGTACAACTTCGTGGTGGGGATCACCGCGCTTCCGGCCGGGCTGATGACGGGGCTTCTGTGGCGCACCTGGGGCCCCGCGCGTGCGCTCGAGGTGGCCTCCGTGCTGGCCGGAACGGCGGGCATGGCCATCCTCGCGTGGGACGCGTGGCGTAGGCGGGCGAAGGTCGTCTAGGCTGACGCTCCCATGGTTCACGTCGGACGAGGGGTCGACCGCATCGTCGGCGGGCTGACTCACTTGCTTCACCTGCGGGCGGCGCAGCACAACACGGTCGACGACCTCGGCCCGTACCTCGACGCGTCCCCGACGGTGCTGTTCCCGGCGCCCGTCGCCCCTCGCGACCTCACGCGACGGAAGGCGCGCTTCCCCCGCTCGGGAGGCCGCGTGCTGGAGACCCTCACCTGGCACAGCCAGCACGTCCCGCTCTGTCCGCACTACCGCGCACGCCACGCCGGGGAGTACGCGCGCAACCAGACGGTGACGGCGCGGTGGGTGCACCCGCGCTCCGGGCCGCGACGGCGGGCCATCATCTACGTGCACGGCTGGCTCGAGCCCGGGCCGTGGGTCGAAGAGGCGGTGCTCTTGCCAAAGCTCTACGACACGCTCGCGGCCGACGTGCTCCACGTGCAGCTCCCCTTTCACGGCGCGAGAAACCCCAAGAGCGCCCTCTTCCACGGCGAGTTCTTCTGGAGCGCAGACCTCGTGCGTTCGGTCGAGGCGGTGCGCCAGTCGTGCATCGACGCGCGGACGCTCCTCGCGTGGCTTCGCGCGCAGGGATACACCGAGGTGGGGGTGACCGGGATCAGCCTGGGTGGGTCGATCACGATGGTGCTCGCGTGCCTCGCACCGACGCCCGACTACATCGTCCCGATCGTCAGTCACCTGCAGCTCGCCGAGGCCGTGGAAGAGGCGCCCATCCTGTGGCGCATGAAGGCAGACCTCGAGAGCTTCGGCGTCGACAAGGCGCGGCGTCAGGAGATCTTCCGGCGTCTCGGGCTCGGCTCGTTGAAGCCCATCTTGCCTCCGGAGCGTCAGCTCTGGATCATGGCGCGCGACGACGTGTACATCGCGGCGCCGCTCGTCGAAGCGCAGTGGCACGCCTGGGGAGAGCCGCCCATCGAGTGGATCCCGGGGGGGCACATGACGTTCCCGCTCTCGCTCGGGCGCATCGTGGATCGAACGCGCTCCTTCCACGCTGGCCTCGCTCGTCGAGACTAGCCGTGTGGATCACACGACACAGGCTCCCGAAGGTCGCCTAGGGTGCGGTTCTTCGCCACGGCCGCCAAGGGGACCGAGCCCGCCCTCCGCGACGAGCTCCGCGAGCTGCGTCTGCGAGGTGTGCGGGCGGACCGCGGGGGCGTGCACTTCGAGGGCCAGATGGCCGATGCCGCGCGCGCGTGTCTATGGTCGCGGGTGGCCGTGCGGATCCTGGTCGAGGTGGCGACCTTCGCGGCGCACGACGGGGCGGCGCTCTACGAGGGGACACGCGCCGTCGACTGGTCGGCCTGGATGACGCCGCGCACGACGCTGGCCGTACGCGCTACTTGCCGGTCGAGCCAGCTCACGCACTCGCAGTTCGTCGCGCAGAAGACGAAGGACGCCGTGGTCGACGCGCTGCGGGACCGCTTCGGCGAGCGCCCCTCGGTCGACCGGGACGATCCCGACGCGCTCCTCGCGGTCCACCTCGCGCGCGACCACGCGACCCTCTACCTCGACGTCGGGGGCTCCTCGCTGCACGAGCGAGGCTGGCGCGCGAAGGCCGGTGCCGCACCTCTGCGCGAGACGCTGGCCGCCGCGGTTCTCCGCCTCTCGGGGTGGGATCGCGCGCGGCCTCTCGTCGACCCCATGTGCGGGGCGGGAACCATCGCCATCGAGGCGGCGGCGTGGTCTCGACGGATGGCGCCCGGATTGTCGCGAAAGCGGTTCGGGTTCGAGCGGTGGGCGAGTCACGACGACGCGGAACGCCGGGCGATGAGCACGATGCGCGAGCAGGCCCGCGACGCCGTGGTCCGTGAAGGGCCGCCTGTGCTCGCGTGCGACGTCGATCCCCGCGCCGTGGAGCTGGCGCGAGAGAATGCCCGGAGCGCAGGGGTGGAGCTCGTCTTCCAGCGTCAGGACGTGCGGGACCTCGCGCCGCTGGAGCCAGCCGGCTTCGTGGTGAGCAACCCTCCCTACGGAGAGAGGCTGGCCGTCGACGCGTCGCTGTATGGCGATCTGGCGCGCGCGCTGAGCGGGATGGCAGGGCACACGGCCGCGCTCCTCGCGGGAACACCGGGCATCCCGCAGGCCATGCGTCGCGCCCTGAAACGAGAGCCGGACCGCTGGTGGTTGCTCTACAACGGGCCCATCGAGTGCCGGTTGCTGGTCTACGCGCTGTAGCGCGTAGACCGCGTGGACGCCGCGACCCCTCGCGTGCCAATCTCGCCCTCGCATGGGGCGCATCCGCGATCTCGCCGAAGGGCTGTGGTCCGGGGAGCTCGACCCGGCCAAGCACCACCCGTTCGCGCCCCTGCTCGACCTGGAGATGGTGACGGCGCGCACGGCGTTCGTGTCGAGCTTCGCCAACGCCACGGCCTTCGAGACCGACGCCGGCCTCGTCCTCGTCGACACGGGAAGCTTCCTCCTCTCGCATCAGGTCCACGTGACCGTGCGGTCGTTCACGAAGCGCCCCCTGCACACGGCCGTATACACGCACGGTCACGTGGATCACTGCTTCGGCGTGGAGCGCTACGAGGCCGAGCAAGGCTCCCCCGCTCGCGTCGTCGCGCACGAGCGCGTCCCGGCCCGCTTCGAGCGCTACCGTCTGACGCACGGCTACAACGCGTGCATCAACGCGCGGCAGTTCCGGACGCCCGCGTCGTGGCCGGACAGCTTCCGCGCGCCCGACGTCACCTATGCATCGACGCTCGACCTCGACGTCGGCGGGGAGCGCTTCGAGCTCCGTCACGCGCAGGGCGAGACGGACGACGCGACCTGGGTCTGGGTGCCTTCGCGCGCGGTGGTGTGCGTGGGAGATCTCTTCATCTGGGCGACGCCGAACGCCGGCAATCCGCAGAAGGTGCAGCGCTACCCGCGCGAGTGGGCCGAGGCGCTGCGGGCCATCGCGGAGCTTCCCGCCGAGGTCCTGTGCCCCGGCCACGGGCCGCCCATCTTCGGTCGCGACCGCGTGCGACGCGCGCTCACGGAGACGGCGGAGCTCCTGGAGTCCCTGGTGGAGCAGACCCTCGCCATCATGAACGACGGGGGGACGCTCGAGGACGCGCTGGCCTCGGTCCGCGCCCCGGCCGAGCTGCTGACGCGGCCCTATCTCCGCCCCATCTACGACGAGCCGGAGTTCGTGGTGCGCAACATCTGGCGTCTCTATGGCGGCTGGTGGGACGGCGATCCCTCGCACCTCAAGCCGGCCCGCGCGCGCGCCCTCGCGCTGGAGCTCGCCTCGCTATCGGGTGGTGCGCGGCGCCTTGCCGACCGCGCCACCGAGCTGGCATCGACCGGGGACCTCGCGCTCGCGTGCCACCTCGCGGAGGCGGCGTGGCTGGCGGCTCCCGACGATCGCGGCATCGCGCGCGTCCGGGCCGACGTCTACACGCGGCGCAGTCGCGCCGAGACCTCGCTCATGGCGCGGGGCATCTTCTCGACCGCGGCGCGCGAGCACACGGAGGAAGAGGAGGGCGAGACATGACCACCCGCTACGAAGGCGGCTGCCACTGCGGCGCCGTGCGTTTCTGGGTCGACGTCGAGGACCTGCGGGCCGTCACGTGCAACTGCTCGATGTGCAAGACGATGGGCTACCTCCACGTCATCGTTCCACCCGAGCGCTTCGGCATCCTCCGCGGCGAGGACGCGCTCACCGTCTACAGCTTCAACACGCGCGTGGCGAAGCACATGTTCTGCCGGACCTGCGGCGTGCATCCGTTCTACCGGCCGCGGTCGCACCCGGACGACTGGGACGTCAACGCGCTCTGTCTCGACGACGGCGCGGCGTCGCGCTTCCGCGTGGAGACGTTCGACGGGCAGAACTGGGAGGCGAGCGTGGGCAGCATCCGCGACCGGCACTCGTAGCTCGATGGCGTTCTTCGACAGGCCCCCGAGCTCGCCCGAGGAGTCCCGAGCGCAGCAAGCCGCTCGACATCCCCCCGGAGGAGGTCGCGTCGATGGGAGAGCGCGAGTGGTACGCCCGCGCCTCCGCAGCGGGCGAGAGCATCGTCGGCGTTCTCGTCGCCATCCTCAACAACACCCTCTTCAAGTAGCGCGCCGGGTCGTCACATCGCGCCCGGATCGAACTCCGGCGCCTTGCCCTCCACGATGCCGCGCATCCGCCGCTCGACGGCCTTCTTCGTCTTGGGATGCGTGAGCACCCAGAAGCGCTCCTCGACGATCGCCTGCAGGACCTGCTCGGCGACCTCCTCCGGAGGGATGCCTCCGGCCACGGCCGCCCGCACCAGCTGCTCCAGCATCTGCTCCTGAGGGGAGCGCTCGGTGCCCTCTCGGCGCGGCGAGGACGCGGGGCGGTTGCGCTCGGAGTCGGCGATGCTCGTCTTGACCCAGGCCGGGCAGACGACGCTCACGTGCACCTTGGAGCCGTTGCCCGTCACCGCGAGGTCGAGGTGCAGGCACTCGCTGATGGCGACGACGGCGTGCTTGGTCGCGCAGTAGGCCCCCATGCCCGGCGCGCTGAGGAGGCCGGCGATCGAGGCGGTGTTGACGACGTGCCCTTCGCCCTGGGCGATCATGCGCGGGACGAAGGCGCGGATGCCGTGCACGACGCTCCACTGGTTCACGCCGAAGACCCACTCCCAGTCCGCCGCCGACATCTCCCAGGTGACGCCGCCGGAGCCCACGCCGGCGTTGTTGCAGAGGATGTGCGCCGCGCCGTACGCCTCGAAGGTGCGCGCGGCCAGCGCGTCGACCTGCTCCCGGCGAGACACGTCCGTGACGACGGCGAGGGCTTCGACTCCGCCGCGCGCGATGGCGTCACGCGCCTCGGCCAGCGGCTTCTCCTGGACGTCCGCGAGCACGAGCTTCATGCCCTCGCGCGCGAAGCGCTCGGCCATCGCACGCCCGATCCCGCTCGCTGCCCCCGTCACGACGGCGACCTTTCCCTTCAGCTCTCGCATCTCGACCTCCTCGCGCTATATACGCGCTGTCGATGCTGCGCTCCATGCACGCCGTCGCGTTCGCCATGCTGACCCTCGTCGCGTGCGCCCAGACGTCGCAGTCGCCGCCGACCACCACGGCCCCGGTCGTGAGCGCCACCGCCGCGCCGGACCCGACGGTCGCGGCGACGGCACCCGTCGCCGCGTCGGTCTCGAGCGCCGCGCCAGCCCAGGCCCCCGCGCCAGCCGCATCGGTGGCCGCGGAGCCTGCCCCGGGGGATGCGAGCGCGGGCGTCGGGACCCAGTTCCGTGCGTGCAAGAGCGATACGGATTGTGTCGCCGTGCCCCGCGCGGGTTGCTGCGACAACGGCTGGAAGGAGGCGGTCGCCGCGTCGCAGAAGGACGCCTACGCGCAGGCGAACGCGTGCACGAGGCAGCGCCCGATATGCCCGATGTACAAGGTGCGCGACCGGCGCGTGCCGTACTGCGACGCCCAGGCGCATCTCTGCACGATGAAGCAGCCCTGAGGATCTGAGATCCATCTAGGCGGCGCAGATGAAGTGCTCGCCCTCGACGAACCCTCGCTCCACCAGGTGGGCTCGCACGAGCTCCCTCGCGCCCCGAACGCCGACGGCGACGACCAGCGCGTCCTCCCCTGCCCTCAGCGCGTCCGGCGAGACGATGGGGACGCCGCGTGCCTTGCGGCCGATCTTGCGCGGATCGATGTCGACGAACCGCTCGGCACGCACGCCGTGCACTTCCAGCGCCCGCGCGAGCCGCTTGCCGGTGGGTCCCGCTCCCCAGACGACGAGAGGTCGCCCAGCCCGAGCCAGGCGAGGCGCGAGGTAGAAGGCCTTGGCCTCGCGGAACCGCGCCTGGGAGCACCGCGTGTCGGTGAGCGTGAGGCTCCCCGGACGCTGGCGCCACCGGAGGAGCACCTCGGGGACCTTGGCGAGGCGCCATCCGGCCGCGTCGAGACGGAGCCAGAGATCGTAGTCCTCGGGCCACGGGGTATCGCGCCAGCCGCCCACCGCCTCCAGCGCCTCGCGTCGCAGCACGACCGACGGATGGCACAGGGGGGACTCGACGAAGAGCTCACGCGCGTGGTCGCCCGGGCCGACGAGAGCGTTCTGCCACGCGACGTAGAGCCGCATCCCTTCGCCGCACGGTCCCAGTGTCTCCACGCGCGTCCCCACCGCCCCGAGACGCGCGTCCCCTGCGAGAGCCTCCACCTGGCGCGCCAGCCTCCCCGGCAGCGCCACGTCGTCGGCGTCCATGCGCGCCACCACCTCGCCCCGCGCCGCCTCGAGCCCACGCGTCAGCGCCGGCGCGATCCCTCTGCCCTCTCCTTGCACCATCACCACGCGCGCATCGCGCCCGGCGAGGGCCCGCATTCGCTCCGCGCCGTCGTCGCGCGATCCGTCGTCGACGGCCACGAGCTCCAGCGCCACCCCCTCCTGCGACAGGATGCTCGCCGCGGCCTCCTCGACGGTCCCGCTCGCGTCGCGATACGGCATCACCACCGAGACGAAAGGCCGCTCACCCTTCACGCGGCCTGC
>Ga0182030_10012715_pt1 | contig 16825 bp, 12 predicted proteins | sample 812S3MmetaG_FD_121299 | JGI IMG/M metagenome (GOLD analysis project Ga0182030, IMG submission 121299) | Permafrost microbial communities from Stordalen Mire, Sweden - 812S3M metaG (Illumina Assembly) | ecosystem: Environmental > Terrestrial > Soil > Wetlands > Permafrost | place: Sweden...
ATGCAGTAGCGCGTGTACTCGCTCGCCAGAGGCGTAGGCGCCGAAAGGTGCATCGGCACTCCGTGCGCCTTGGCAAAAGTGTGCGACAGATGAATGTTGTAGAAGCCTTGTAGTACCCAGATGCCGCGCTTGTCCGCCTCCGCTGTGAGCCAGCGGAACATCGCAATGTTCTGTTCGAGTTGAGCCGTCGGAAGTTCTTGCGCCTCAGGATATCTCGGCAGCTTCAGCAGGGAAGTGAATGGGTGGCCGCTCCAGAGGTACAGCGTGTTGATCCGTTCGTCGGCCAGCGTGTCGAGATACTTCGTCCACGCCGCTTTGTCGTAGAACCACGGAAACTCCTCGGGTGTGTAGCGATAGTCATACTCGGCGCCCTCATAGGTGATCTCCGGCCGCTGCAGTCCTAACGCTGTCCCGCGGAGTTTCAGTTGTGGATGATCCTGGAAATCGAGCGTGGCGGGCAACGCATGCGTCGCACGGATGCGGTCTGCCAGCTCCATCGCGCCGTAGAGAACGCCCGACGGATCATATCCCGCCACGATGACGGTATTCCCGAGCCGCCGCAGCAGGAATGCTTCCTTCGCATCCGGCCAGAAATCCGGGATCTGCTTGTCGTAAGGCTTCAACAGCGGATCGAGTCGCGTCGCCAGCAGGATCTGCTCGTCCCCCGGAAGGCCTGCGATCGCCTGCTCGAGCCGCTCCTCCGCGAACAACTCGCGCGGCGTCGGATTTGCCGACACGCGGATATGCGGAGCAGCCGGGGCGCTGGTCGATGCAAGGAACAGGAGGAAGAATGCAGTGCGTATTCTCATCGGATCTAACCCGGCTCGTTCGCAGGAACCTGCGGCTCATCTGTCGACTTCGGCTTTCCCTTCGCATCCGAGGTCTTCTGGAACAGTACCGCCTGATACGGTTTGCCCGTCAGCGCCAGTCGCGACTTGCCTGTAAACGATCCCGGCACCGGCGTCGCGGTCATCGCAAACGGATCGATCAGCGTCGCGGAGAAGTTCGCCGTTGTGGGAAGCGGGAAGTCATAGCGCGCAGGCCGATGGTAGTCCAGGTAATAGAGATACAGTTCACCCGGCGCGCCAGCCGAGAGATAGTAGGCGTCCTCGTATTCGTTGAGTCCAACTTTTGTGATCTTCTCGACCAGCCCACGCAGAAACGCGATTCGCGCCGGCGATTCGCCGTGCAGGCGGCCGGCGTCGGACCAACTCGACTCGCCGGTATCCGAGATGAAGACCTCGCCATGCGTGGCGTAGACGCCGCGGACTGCCGCAAGCCAGAATCGCCGCGTCATCTCCTCCGCGGAAAGATTGCCCCAGCGGCGATCGATGTCGCCCTCATACTGAATCTCGTCGTAGATGATTGGTTTATTCCACGCCGCGCGGCGATCCGCGGACTTCTCGAAGTCGTAGCTTTGCAGGCTGGCGTGCGTACACCACGGCTTCGAGTGGTCGTAGATGACACGGCTGTGGTGGATCGAGCGAAGATGGGAGTAAGGGTCTTCAGCTTGGGTAATGCGAAAGAATCGGTCCCAATCGCTCATCGTCTTCGACCTGACGAGGTCGTACTCGTTCGCAATCGACCACCACACGTTCCGGAATGCGGAAAGCCGGGCGATGGCGTAGCGCAGATAGAAGTCGTCGGCCTCCGCGCCTATCGCCTTGTATCCCCAGGCGTCGTACGGATGGAACAGAATCAGATCAGCCTCGATATTCGCCTTCTGCATCCCCTTCAAGCGCTGCTCCAGCAATTGAAAATACGCCGGATTGAAGCGCGTCAGGTCAGGTGCACCGCCGCGTCCCTTCGCGTCGGCCGTGGGATTGGGAAACGGCAGAATCTGCGGCCCTTCGCCCAGCGGCTTCGGCAGAACGCACACCCGGCTCTTATTGAAGCGAGCCTCTTTCATGCCGTCGATCGAAGCCTTCGCATTTTCGTCGGCAGTGAACAGATAGGCGTACGTAGTCGTGCCAAAAGGGAAGTAAGGAGTGCCGTCCGCATACTGGAAGTGGAACTGGTGCGCTGTCCCGACCGGACCGTGATTGCCGGGCGTTGTGGGCGGAGTGCAGAGGAAATCGCCGGCGCGGGCTGCAAGTTCCCGCGCCGAACTTTCCGTCACATAGCTCCATCGTCCAGGCGCATCCGGCATAAACCGCACCCGGTAGGTGCCATCGCCATCGTAAAACCCCGTCACTCGCACATTCCGGTGATCCATCGTAAAGACGGCTGTCAGCGCTACCTCTTTATATGGGTTGCCGGCAGAAGGGCCAGACAGCGCGATCTCGAACATGCCCCACTGCTCTACGCGGCCGGGCGTGGTCGATGTTCGCGCCGAACCGGCGCCGGTCGTATCGCCGGGAACGGCCGCCGAGAGCAGCGCCGGCTGCAGACTGGCGGCCACGGTAGCGGCGCCGAAGCGTATGAGATCTCTGCGATCCATGGGATTCTTTCTCAGAAATGGAAGATACGGAAAGTACAGCTAGCGCAGACCCAATAACGGCCTGTGCAAGAGCCTCCGTTCTACCCAACCCGAAGCTCGTGTGTCAATTCCATTATGGAAGTTAACGATAAGAAGTGAAAGAACGCGCGTTGTCCTGCTATAGTCAATCGCAAATGGGCTCGAGGCATCCATGAGGAATGAAACCCCGCAAAGGTCCGCAGTCGCGGAAAAGACAGTCAGGCGTCGCGTCCCAAAATGGGCGATGCAATCCGGGAAAGCTTCGACCGACGGGCAGTATTACCTCCGCACGATCGGGCGCGCTCTCGATGTCCTAAACTGCTTCGACGGCCAAATACCCCTTTCGCTCAAAGACATCAGTGCGCGGGTGAAGCTGCCCGAGTCCTCGCTTTTCCGGGTGCTTTTGACCCTTGAAAAGCACAAATATCTGCACCAGCACCATGACGGCACCTACCAGCTCGCCCCCAAGCTCATCTTCGGTTGGCTTGTTCAGGCAGCCGATCGGGTGCGTGCCATCGCACGGCCCGAAATCGAACGTCTCGCCCGCACATTCGATGAAACAGTCAGCGCGTCCTACCTCTTCGACGATCGTATCCACGTGCTCGACTGCGTTGAGACCTTTCACGAGATACGGATGACCAACAAAATCGGCCGTGTATTGCCGCCCCACTGCAGCGCCATGGGTAAAGTCATTACCGCCTTCCAAGACCGCCATCAGGCGGACCGCATTCTCGAGGTCTACGGCCTGGCCCCGCGCACCGAACACACCATTGTCGATCGCCATAAGCTCTTCACCGAATTTGAAGAAACGCGCCGCACCGGGATTTCCGTGGATCGCGAAGAATCGATTCGCGGCGGAATTTGCTTTGGTGCCGCATTGCGGACTAAGACTAAGCCTGTCGTCGCCGCCATCAGCATCTCGACGCCTGCAATTCGCATGTCGGCGCAATTGGAGAAGCAGATCAAGGCGGCGCTTCTGGAGTCTGCAAGTAGCATCGGCAGCCTTCTTGACCAAGCCTGACGCAATCCTTCGCTTGCCCTTACGGATGACGCTACATTTCATGTAAGTAATTGAATTAACAGAGGCGTACTGGTGACTAAGCGGCGCCGCTACGGAGCGCCTGGGCACGGCCGCCGCCAATTCCTATTCCCGGTTCCCATTAAGCGCTTTCAAGAGCGCAATTCGGTCCGCCAGTCGACCTCCCAAAATCTCCCGGATCTGAACCTGGTGGTTGAAGGCCGCTGCACACCCATACCTCCGAAAATGAAAATTATTTCCATTATTCGCCAGCTTTGTGTCAATAGTTTCCAGATTGTGGTTGACATCCCCTGAATACGTTCTCTATCTTTGGGGGCGCTTGAGAGAGCCCCATCCCCTTCTTATCGAATTGGAGTCGCCGTATGAAACGTATCGCCCTCGTGTTTCTGTTGTTCGTCAGCGCGTCTGTCTTTGCCCAGGAGACTCGTTCTACGCTTACTGGCCGGATTACGGATGCGAGCGGCGCTGTGATCCCCCACGCCCAGATCACCGTTACCAACACGGACACAGGGTTTGTGACTGCGACCCAATCGAACGGTGTCGGCGACTACACCGCACCGTTTCTGCTCCCAGGCCACTACAACATCACCGTTGCCAGTAACGGTTTCGAGAAGTATGTGCACGAGGGATTGATCCTTCAGACGGAACAAATCCTCACTGAGAATATTTCACTCAAGACGGGTGCTGCCACTGAGACCGTCACCGTTCAAGGGGAAACTCCGCTGGTCGATATCGCCACGGCAACGACCGGGCAAGTCCTTACTGCTGAAGAGGTCGAAGATCTGCCCAGCAACGGGCGCTCGCCCATCGGATTCGGCCACCTGATGTATGGTGCCGTCGCCAAGGGTAAGCATTCGGCCTCGCAAGTCAGGCCCTTCGATAATTCCACCGGCAGCGATTTCTCCATCGCCGGCGGCAACTCCCAATCCAACGAAATTCTCTTGAACGGCGTCCCCAACATGGAGGATGGCGCCCGCATTTCCGGCTTCAGCCCGGAACTCGACGCCGTCGATTCAATCCACATCGATGAGTTCTCGGCCAACGCATCGCTCGGAGATACCTCCGGCGGCATCTTCAACGTCAACACCAAGGGCGGCACCAATCAATTCCACGGCACTGCGTCGGAATACTACTCCGGCTCCCGTCCCTTAACAGCCGCTCCGTTCTTCACCCCTGCGGGCACCCAGGCTACATCTGTCCATTTCAACCAGTTCGGCGGCACCATCGGCGGTCCCATAACCATTCCACATGTCATCCATGGAAGGGATAAGCTCTTCTTCTTCTATGCCTTCGAGGGGTACATCGGGAAGGCACCGGCCACAGTCGTCGAGAGCGTCCCCACGGCCCAGGAGCGCACCGGAGACTTTGGTGCACTCCTGGCGTTTAGCTCTCCCACCGTCAATTATCAGCTCTACAATCCCTTTACTGCGACCACCGCCTCAAAAGGCATCAGCCGAAGCCCGATAGCAGGGAACTGCATCGTTACCAGCACCTACTGCACTTCTACCGCGACGAATGCCTCGGGTGCGCCACTGACCATCGACCCGGTAGCGCAGGCATACCTAAATATGATGCCCATGCCCAATTACAATGGCGCATCCACCGGCGCGGATGGGGAGAACAACTACTTCGCGAGCGATCCTCAAATCAACAACTACAAGTCCAATCAGGCGGCCATAGATTGGAACATCACCAGCACAAACAAAATCAGATTTGAAGCCCATCGCAGCAACTACACATCAAGCTCAGGACAGACCTTCTTCAACCCTCTCACCGGAACCACGGCGGACACCATCCATTGGGGTGGGCAGGTCGATGATGTTCAGACCTTGTCGCCTACGTTGAGCTGGGAGATTCGGCCCGGATTCAGCCGCTATGTCACGGGTTCCGAACCCAACAGTCTCGGCATCAGTCCCAACACGGTCAATATGCCCAGCTACGTTGCTTCCAACTCCACGCTTCTCGCACTCCCCAGCTTTACCTTCAAGGACGCCTCGGGAATCCAGGCCTTGAGCGGTGCGCCCGGATCAACCGAAGCCTTTGACACCCTGCAGTTCTACACCAGCCTCAACAAGGTCTGGGGTCACCACACCATCAAGGTTGGAGCCGATATCCGCTCCTACAAGGAATCGACACTCTCGCCGGGCGCGGCCGACGGCTCCTTCGTCGTCAGCGCTGGGGCAAGCAGTTTCGTCACCTCTGGTCCGGGCTGCACGACTTACTGCCCAACAGGCACAGCCCCGGCGCCAGGAGCGAACCAGGCATTTGGCGGAGCCTTCGCTCTCTTCGAGCTCGGTCTTCCAACCAGTGGCTCTTATAACATCGCCACTAAGTTCCAGTACGACAGTTGGTACAACGCCTTCTTCGCCCAGGACGACTGGAAGGTCGCGCATAACTTTACCGTCAGCTACGGCGTCCGGCTGGTCCACGAAACCCCAGACGTGGAGAGCAACAATCATCTCGTCGCCGGCTTCAATCCAACCGTGGCAAACGCTTCCACCTCTGCCGCCGAAGCCGCCTATGCCGCCGCGCCCAATGCGAATCTCGCCGTAAGTGCCTTCCAGCCCACCGGCAATGTGATCTACGCCACCCCTTCGAATCGTTCCGCTTACAGCAATGCGGTTCTATACGTCAGTCCTCGCCTGGGGTTTGCCTATGCTCCTGACTTTGCCCACGGAACCATGTCGATTCGCGGTGGCTTTGCAATCTACGTCAATCCGTTCGGAGACTATTCGGGCGACTGGGGCCCCTCGTACGGGTTTACCCAATCGACCAGTTTTGTACAGTCCAATAACGCTATGCTCTCGCCTGCAACCACGCTTTCAGATCCATTCCCAGTTACGACGAGTGCCCTGGGCGGAGCGCTGAATCCTATCGTGAAGCCCTATGGTTCGACATACGGCATCAATACCCAACTCGGCAGCAGCATCACATACTATGCCCCGGTCAAGATTCCCTATTCGGAACACTTTGCGCTCGACATGCAAAAGCAGGTAGGCAAGAACTGGCTCTTCGAAGCAGGCTACGTCGGTGATCACCAGGTCCACAACAACGCCAACCTCGCTGCAAGCTCCACACCGCTGCTGCCCTTCCTTAGTCGTTCTCCACAGTTGGACCCAGCCGTGAACACTCTACTGGCGACTCCAATCACCAGCCCGTTCTACCAGACCATGCCCGCCGCCACCACCGGGCCAGCCGCCACTACCGGCATCAACACCAGCGCGAAGACCACAGTTGGCGCTCTCCTGCTAGGCAACCCGGAATACACAAGCGTTACCTACGGTCTCGACCCGATCGAGTCCGGCAACTTCAACTCCTTCCTCTTCAAAATCAGTAAGCGCATGTCCGATGGCTTGAATTTCGAGCTCAACTACGTCCACTCCCGCAACTTGGGCGCTACCATGTTCGAGAATCCGGGGGGCGCCCTGTGGTATGGGGAGACTTCCTCGGATTTCCCAGATCACGCCTCCCTTACTGCCATCTATCTACTTCCCGTTGGCAGGGGGCGTCAATTCTTCAACAAGTCCCGCCTGGTAGATGAGATCTTCGGCGGCTACAGCCTCACCGGTATCTACCAATTCCTGTCTGGAACTCCCCTGTCTTGGGGCAACGTCGATTACACCGGAAACTACACCGGCTTCGACAACAACCCGCATAACTACCTCACCACCTCATTCAATACCTCGGGCTTTTATACGGGATCGAGTCAGCCGAATGGAAATAACTTCCGCACCTTCCCGCAGTTGCTGCTTCGTTCCGATCCAACCAACAACTTCGACTATTCAATATTGAAGAACTTCAGCATCTGGGACCGACTCGTTATCCAGCCCCGTGTCGACGCCTTCAATGCTTTCAACCACCCACAGTTCACCGCCGCCAGCACCTCCGTCACCTCATCCGCACTTGGCAAGGTCAGCGGCCAGCAAAACAGCAGCCGCCAACTGCAGGGTGGCGTTCACATCGTTTTCTAGCCTGCACACCTGAGCGCCAACACCGCAATCGATACCAGCATGGGGCGCAAGCCCCATGTTGGCAACACCGTTCTTGCTCTAGCTGATGGCTTATAGCTGGTAGCTTGCAGCTCAAGAATCGTGTGTCTTTCGTTTTTGGCTTGCGCCCTTCGTATTCAAAGGACACTGGCTTTGCTCTAAGGCCAACGGCCCCAGGCCTGGAAATAAACCTGCAAAAAACATCCCCAAAAACCTCAGCAAATCCGCATGTCAAGTCCCCGAATCGCTCATCTCCTTCAAACCAATAGACATACCCTCTGCCGTCGAGTTATGCCAATTTGGTAAAATAGAAGTAGGGACAAAAAGCAGAAGGCCGCAAGGGTAGCTGATCTCTCGCGGCTTTCTGCCGTTAGCCAATGCCCCAAAAAGGAGTGCGAATGCGCGCAAAGTCGACCATCCCACACTGCGACTCGCGTAAATCGCCCGCTAACTCAAATGGTTTGACGATCTTAGCCGTAACTCCTTTGAAAGGGATATCTTGGAGATATCTACCACCCTCCAACCCCAACAAACCAAACGCTTTCCCGCCAAGATCCTATGTGGGGGGGCCTCACCCAAAGCTGACCGAATACGTTGTGCCCCCTGTAAGCGCAGCGGAGACGACGCCGTCTTCACCCTCGCTCAACGTCACCGCTCGGCGTCCGTTGCTGAAGGACAGAATCTTCTGGCCCAACGGAGAAGCCAGCCGCAACGCAACATCTCGACCGGCGCGCAGAGTAGCAGTCTTCGCCCTCCCGCCGCTCCATTCCAGATCGATCTCAACTCCGCCCCGCGCGCGCAACCCGCGAAAGCTTCCTTCCGGCCAGGCCTTAGGCAGCGCAGGCAGCAATCGGACGACACCTGCGTGCGACTGCAGCAGCATCTCAATCAAGCCGCTGGGGCCGCCGAGATTGCCGTCGATCTGATACGGCGAGTTCTCCTTCAATCCGCACACGTCCAGCAGATTGTGGCGCGTCGACTGGCGGAACAACTGCAACACGTTCTGATACGCCGCTTCCCCATCCTCCAGCCGCGCCATGCAGTTGACGATCCAGGACCGCGACCAGCCTGTGCTGCCACCCCCCGCCGCCAGTCGTTTATCCAGCGTCGTGCGCGCGGCCTTCGCCAGTTCCGGCGTTCCGCGCAACGTGATCTGATCGTCGGGATACAGCCCGAACAGATGCGAGATGTGCCGATGCCCAGGCTCCTGATCGGCGTAGTCCTCGGGCCACTCCTGCAGGCGTCCGTCGTGCGTGATCCGGAACGGCGGAAGCCGCTCGATCACTGACTTCGCGCGCGCAACCAACTCGGCATCCTGCGCCGGATTGCCAAGTGCCTCGTGCGCGCGCACCAGCCGCGTCAGTACCGCTCGCGTAATCGAGAGGTCCATGGTCGGTCCCATGCACAAGTTGAAATATCTACCATCCGCCAGCTTGTACTTATTCTCAGGCGAACACGATGGCCCGGTCACCAGCATCCCGGCATAAGGTGTTCCGGGTGGAGCTTCAGTAAGGTAGTCCAGCAGGAACATCGCATTCTCGCGCAGCAGCGGATAGGCTCGCTCGCGCAGGAATCCCACGTCGCCGCCGTAGTCATAGTGGTCCCAAGGATGCAGCGAAAGCCACGCCGCACCCATTGCCCAAATGCCACCGCCGAGCCCGTCAATCGGCCCGGAGTCGCCCCAGATGTCGGTGTTGTGGTGTACCACCATGCCGCGCGCGTTGTAGTACTTCTTGGCGGTCACCGAGCCCGGCCCGCGCGTGGCGTCCTCAAGATCGAACAGCGGCAGATGACAATCCGCGAGGTTCGCGCGTTCCGCCAGCCAGTAGTTCATCTCGGTGTTGATATTTACCGTGTACTTGCTGCCCCAGGGCGGATCGACCGACTCGTTCCAAATTCCTTGCAGGTTCGCCGCCAGCGTCCCCGCTCTGCTGCTGGAGATCAGCATGTATCGCCCAAACTGGAAGTAGATCGGAAGCAGCGCGACATCTTCGCCGCCCTCCTTGATGTGTTGCACGCGCTGATCCGTCGGTACGGCCGCGTTTGCATCGTCACCCAGGCGAATCTCGGCCCGGCGAAAGAACCTTTGATGATCCGCAACGTGCCGTGCCCTCAGCTCTTCATACGGTCGCGCGGCCGCCGCTTTCAGATTCTTGTCAACCGCGGCTTGCATCGCCGCTTGTCCCGCTGGATAACGATAGCTCGTCGCGCAATCGATCAGCAGCGTCACCGCCGTGGCATTCGCCACTGTTAACACGCCCGCGTCGCTGGTCACCACACCGTCCTGCGCCAACGCCAGCAACTCGCTATGAAAACGAATCCCAACCGGATTTTCCTTTACCGGAAGTCCTGGGTTGTCATTGACGGGAATCGCCTCGCCCGCGAGCACCAGCCCGTCGCCTCCATCGGAGCGCGTTGTAAAGTGCGCGGGGCGGTCCATCCGCGCGGCGAAGCTGATCTTCCGCGGTCCCTTCGCTGTCATCCGAATTACAATCACCTGGTCCGGAGCAGAGCTGAAGACCTCGCGCACATAGCTGGTTTCGGCGTGACGGAAACTTGTCGTTGCGATGGCCGTATCCAGGTTCAACTCAAGCCGATAGTCCTCGACACTCGCATCCGTCGTCAGGCCGCTCGCCGCGAAATCCAGCCGCAGATCGCCCAGCGTCTGGTAGCACGGCATGCGCTGTGGAATCGAAAACATGTCCGTCGAGGCCAGCGCCTCCGCCTCCGCGATTTTGCCGGCGAACAATAGCTCGCGAATCTTCGGCACTGCCTCGCCGGCGCGCGGATTGTTGCGGTCACGCCGCTCTCCGTCCCAGATCGATTCTTCATTGAGTTGCACGCGGCCCAGCGCCGGCTGGCCAAACACCATCGCGCCCAGGCGCCCATTTCCCACCGGCAGCGCATCCGGCCACTGCGCTGCCGGCTGCGCAAAGTGCAACACGTAGCGCGCCCACTCCTTGTCGCTCTCTGGCGCATCGCTCCATCCGCGTCGCGTCGCCAGAGCTGCACCCGTAAAAGCCGTGCCTGCAAGGAATCGCCGCCGGCTCATGCGGCTGAACGAAATCGTCATCGCTGCCCCTGTTTCGCGACCGCAGTCGCCGAACGATCGTCAGATCTCATAAATCATCCCGGTATGCGCCGCGATGAAAACCTCCTGCGAACGCGGAACGCGCACCCCACTGAACTCAACGCCAGCCGTGCTCTCTAGACTTGGGCCGCTCAACTTCATCGCATGACCGTTCACGCGTCCCGGCAGCGTCAGTCTCACATGGTCCTCCGATTGGTTGATCACAGCAATACGCCGCCGCCCTGCCTGCACGGATGTGTATGTCTTGATTTCTCTAAGCGCAGGCGACAAATTCGATTCCGCAAACTGTGCTCCAGCGAAGATCTGCGCGAATTGAATGCCGAAGTACTCCGGTCTTCGCGTGAATCCAGTTGAGGAAGCATCCGCTATCGGCGTGTAAAAGCCATTGCCTCCCCCATGCAGATTCACCCCGCTCCAACCCAGTGCGGCGAACTGCAACATCATGTCCGCGCACCACAGAGCCGACGCGAGCGTGTCGGATACACCTGGCTTTCCGCCATCCCAGCACGAATTTACCTCGCTTATCCGGAACGGCAATCCCGCCGTTTTCATTGCCTCGGCAATCACCGGCAGGTTGTGTAAGTGCATCGTCGCCAGCTTCGGATCGGGATCAAACAACTGCGCAATCGTTGCATCGGGACTGCCCGCGGGGCCCATCGCGTAGTAGTGCGCGGTTAGCAGAACTACATCCTTATGTGCAGGCGCTTGCTCCGCAAATGCGGTTAAATAGGGAAGTTTGTTCGAGATGTCCGGCCCCGCGAACTTTGCCTGCGGCGTGACGGCAACGATTGCGTCGTGGAAAGTGTTCCACTCTTTCAGATAATCCTCCGGCCTATAACTCGCCGGGCGATATCGATTGCGAAAGGAGTCCGGCTCGTTGCCGATCTGAAACGCAATCAGACGCGGTCCCAGGATGCGAAAGGCTGCGGCGGCCTCCGCCGTTGCGTTTTCCTTCGTTCCTTGCCCCAGATTCAATCCATACAGACAACTCCATCCCGTCGCATCCAGAAACGCACGCAGATTCCTCAGTGCCAGCGCGGTCGTCACCGTTCCATGCTTCACGGTCTTACTGGTGTCCGGTCCGAAGACTTCGAAAGGCGGAGGGCCAGCCGGGTCGGCATCGGAGTATGTTGTGAATTCGCTAGACCCACCTCCAAGCCGAAGATTTCCGTTTGGCGAAAGTCCACGAAATAACTCAATCAGTTCTTTGTTCCCTGCGGAAAAGAACTCCGGGTTGGCCAACTGCGCCGACTCATAGGACAACCCCGTAAAGTCTGTTGGAATGGAGTTCCCGATCTTCGCGCCGATCTCCAGCTTAGCCTTGACGCTCTGCCCAAAGCAGGGCAGCGAAGCCACCGTCGCTCCAGCCGCCAGCCCCGCAACAAAATGCCTGCGATTCATCGTGCAGCTCCAACGGGAGTTCCCGCTGCAAAAGTGAAATCGAACACCACGCGCCCGGACAGCTCGCCCGCTGCAACAATCGCCTGTTGCCCATTGGCAAGCATAGTGATCGCGCTGGGCGGCATCGCGTGTCCGTTCATAGTCGCCTCGGCGAGCCGCGCACCCTGCGGCAACGGAACATGGACAAACGTATCCGTCGCCCGAGTCCCGGGATCAAACTCCAAGTGGATCGCAGTCGGCGAAGTACGCGTCAGCTTCAACGACACCATCGTCCCTAGCGTTGTCGGTGTTCGCTCCACGCTCGCCGTCTCGCCCATCTTTGCTATCCACTCGGCGGGCAATCCGGCCAGCAGGTGCAGCGTAGTCTTGCGCGCGTCCGTTACAGGCGCCTGGGTTCGTTCCTGTACCAGCATGTCACGCAGCAGATCCACGGTGTTGGCGTTACCCCACGCCTCCGGCATATCGCCGGTGCCCTCCATGTTTTCGCGCTTACTGTGGGGCGTATCGCACGCGCGGTCCTTCGTAACGTCTGTAAGAATCTCTTCCTTGAATACGTTCGTGGTGTAGGAATGGTTCAGCGCTGCTATCAGCATTGCCGCATTCTTCTTCACGTCGTCGCGCAGCAGGTAGGTCTCCGACATATTCATCGACTCCCCCGGCCATATCCCGGCCGGTCCTGCCCACGCGACATTCGTCGGCAATCCCTGCGACTCTTCGCTCTCCATCCGTGTCAGCAACCCGCTTACCAGCGGATCGTTGGGGCTATAGAGCCCAGTCGGCCAGATCGCCAGAAATGTCTGCGAGTAGGCCGCATCCGGCCGCGTTGGCTGCGCCGGTAGATAGGGGAGCGCCGTCTTCTCCAGCCGTACCGAGCGTTCCACCGAATTCCGAATCGCTGAGGTGTACGACTCGTACTCCTTATCCAGCCACGCCGCGTCGTCCGTCTTGCCCAGGACCCGCGCCGCCTCGGCGCTCACTCTCACGCCATACGCTGCGAGAAAGTTATGCGAGTAAGAATGCCCCTCCGGCAGCCCCGAGTCCCCGTACGACCACGGCAGCAGCCCGTACCAGTAGGTTTTCTCTCCAGGCTTCAACTCCGGATCCGGCTCCGCCCTGCACTTCGCCCCCGTCAGCATTCGTCGAATGGGTCGCGCCCCAATCGGGATCCCGTCCACGTTCTCCAGCGTCGTCTCCTCGCGGTGCGCCCGAACCCACTCCGATGACCGCAGCAGATATGGATACGCCTGCGCCAGCCACGCCTTGTCGCGTGTGTACAGGTAGTAGTCCCACACCGCGCCTGCATTGCCCCCGATGTTGTCCCAGGCCGGCCATCCGCTGGTCGGTGGCCCGTCCCACTCCCCATCGTCATTCATGATGTGAAACGCATGCTCAATGGACTCCCGCGCCGGCGAGAGATAGCCCGCGACCTCCATCGCTCGCGCCTGAAAATACTCGCCCCGCCCCCAGTATTGGCGGTACACATCCGGCCCATCCAGCGTCCACAGATCGCCTTTGGCGTCGTACTCCGTCAGTATCAGGACATACGCAATCGACGAATCGAAGAAGTCGTTCAGCGCCTGCTGCGGATAGCGGACTCGCGCACCGCGCGCCCAAATGCCGTCCCATTGGGCCACAGCTTTTGCCAGCAAAGCTTCGCCAGAAAGGTGGCTTAATTCCGATTTGCGGGACGCGGGAAACTCGTATGGCAAGCGCAACCAGAGAATTCGGGAACCGCCCGCCGGAATGGGAAGCTCGTGCCGAAGCGTCAAGCCGCCGTTCGCAGACGTGGTGGAGCTAAGGAAGCTATTCTGCCGAATCGCTTCCGCGGCAGGCATCGGCGGATCGTAGCTGATGCCATCGACCTCCACGATCAGCTCCCCGCCGCGGGTGACGAGGGTCTCGCCATCCACATGGCCGGGCAGATTCCGTGAACGTCCCGAGAGGTCCAGCCGAAAATCGAGCGGCTCGCTGCTGGCGTTATGGACCTTGATGCGAACGACGTCGAGACCGTGCGAGCCCGATGTTGCCGTCGGCAGTTGCGCCGGGTCCTGGTCGGGATCGACAGAATAGGCGAGCTCTTCCACCTCAAGGCCACCGCCGGAGAGCTTCGAGAGGATAAAGGGATAGCGCCCGCGGTAGAGTGTTTGCGATTGGCTCTTCAAGGGAGTCGAGGAGGGGTGATTGAGATCGACACCGTCGGCAAACGGCTCGATTGCGAGTGCCCCATCCATCTGACTGGAAAACCCGATCGGAACATCCAGCGGCTTTCTCTTCAGAGACCACTGCGACCAGCGCAGCGAGCCGTCCTTCTCCACCGTCGTCTTGTGGGATCCCATCGGAAGGCCGATTAGGCTCTGCGCATCGGTATTCGAATATCGATGGTCGATGCTGAGGTCAGCGGACGAGCTCTTGCTCTGCGACCATGAAATCGGAGCGGTGAGCAGAACGGAAAGGGCACTCAGAACAAGGGCGTTATATCGGGCTGTATTCAACGGAGTTCTCAAGAGGGATAGGATCGGCACGAACCACATTTCACCGGAAGTCTAAACGTAATTTTCAATCCAGTATAGTTACTTCCGCTTTGCCCGCCCCACGCGGGTTGTCATTCCGCCTGCGAGGGGGGAAGGCCCAACCTTACAAACTCAGCGCCAACCCACCCGCTTCGCTCGACCGATACGCCGCTTCAACCAAGGCCATTGTCTCGTAAGCCGACTCGAATCCGATCGGCAGTTCGCCGGCGGAGCCTTCGACGTATGCCTGCAACGCTCCCATGCTTCCCGCAAACGCGTCCGGAAACCAGTTGCCGCTTACCGGAAGCCGATTCCATCCGCCACCGCCTCGGACCGCAAATGCGAGCGTGTCCGGCTTGCCCGCCGGATAGTCCAGGATCACGCCCATCTCGATCCGGATTGCACCCCCTGGACCCTCCCACTGTGCAAAACTGCATTGTGTCTCCGGAAAGTCATGCCCGTGGTTGGTTACGACAAACACTCGCTTCGATGGCCCATAATCGAGAATCATCGAGGTTTTTGTAGCCGCCAGTTCTCCATACTGGGGGTTTCGCACCGTCTTCGCGTAAATCCCCTGTGGGTTTCCAAGCCATGATCGGATCAGGTCGAGGTAATGAATGCTGTGGTACAAAATTTCGAGCCGAGGCGCCTTCGCCAGAAAGGTCCAAAGCTGCCAGGGCGTGTAGGTCCGCACCTGCACTTCTAGGTCGTGAACTTCGCCCAGTAGTCCCGCTTTCGCAAGCGCAACCGCAGCCAGGTTGTTCGGTGCGTAGCGTAGCTGGAAGTTCACCGCCGCAATCAATCCCCGATCCCGGCACAGGGCCCGGATACTCGTCGCCTCCTCCAGCGTTTCTCCCATCGGCTTCTGGATCAGTACTGCCGCTCCCTCCGGCAGCAGCGGGAGAATCCCGAGAATTTGCGACGCAGGGACTGCGACATCGAAGATCGCATCCCTGGGTGCAAATCGCACCGCTTCCGCAACCGAGTCAAAGCCGCGTCCCACAGAGGATTCTGTAGCCAGTTGCGCGGCCTTCCCTGCAACGTTGTCGGCGATCCCAACCACCGGAAACCCGGCCTTCGCATACGCGGGCAGGTGCGCCGTTCGCACAATTCCACCCGCTCCCAGGATCAGAATTGGCCTTGGCGCCTTCGGCTTCGGAGGCCCTGACGTCTCTACCGCGCGCCTGTACTTCTCTATTTCACCATCCATCCGAATCCCTCTGGCGATCACTCTAAAATTGCAGAAAATCATCCCGCCGCGCAAGAGCAAATCGCGGGTTCAACCGCCCAGAGTCAATGGATGATTCTAAACAAGGCCAGTTTCGCTGAAGAGAGGGCAAACAGCGACGCACCCGGCCGCTACGCCAGCAGCACCTCGACTCCATTGCTGCGCAGCAACTCCACGTACTCAGGCACGAGATCGCTGTCGGATACGACCACATCGGCCGCGTCCAATTGTGCCACCGGAATCATGGCGCTGCGTCCGAACTTGGTATGGTCGGCAACGATGATCAGTGTCTTACCGCCAGGGTCATGGGAGGAGCGGACAGTCGTCATCGCGCGCATCTATAATCGCGCCATAGCTGAACCTCAATGGATCCCGGAATCAGTCGCACGTATCCTCATGAATCCTCGTTACTGCATTGGTCAGCCGCCTGCGGTTGATGAAGACACATGGATCAAGGCAAACGCGAAGATGATCCGAGAGATGGGGGCCGAGTCGTACCTTGCCACCTTGCTCAGCCTTCTGCGAGACCACGATGCCTGACACGATTATCAAGCTCGATCTACATCTCGATCCGGACTCCGCTTGGGCGCTGGCGCAGTTCCTGAAGCGCAGCCGATGGGAACACTTTCTGGGTGCGCCGTGGATGAAGAAGAGGCGCATCAGATTAAGTTCGCAGTCGGCCGCCTCGAAGCGGCGCTGGCCGAGAAGGGCTAAGCACCTCGATGAGCCAGGTCGCCGACGACGCGCAGCGGACAGATGTTCAAAGATTCTGCGGCGATTGCATGGCTGAGAATCCGCAGGTCTTTGTTGTGCACGATGATCTTTGGTGCTGGCACATCCCTGGCCCTAATCTTCTCTGCCTGCTCTGTGCAGAGAAGCGGTTGGGGCACGGCTTCACGCCGGGAGATTTCAAACGGGTGCCGGCAAACGACTGGGTATTCGACACATTTGAAACGGACAGGCATCCCGGAGATGCGGTAACGCGATCCTGTTGCTGCTCAATTGAAATGACAGGGGTATTCGCCCTTTAGAAATGTCATTCTATACTTCGTCGTAGCAGTGCGGTGGGAATGTGGGAATCGCCGCACTTGCGATTTCCAAGGGCTGTG
>Ga0182030_10012716_pt1 | contig 16823 bp, 10 predicted proteins | sample 812S3MmetaG_FD_121299 | JGI IMG/M metagenome (GOLD analysis project Ga0182030, IMG submission 121299) | Permafrost microbial communities from Stordalen Mire, Sweden - 812S3M metaG (Illumina Assembly) | ecosystem: Environmental > Terrestrial > Soil > Wetlands > Permafrost | place: Sweden...
GCTCGGCGCGGATGTAAAGCGCCTTCAAATAGCGGGGGACATGGGGAAGTTGCTCAAAGGGAATCACCGCCAGAAAGTCCCGGGGGAGCAAGGACTCCAATTCGCCGGCCAGCGGCTGGGGCCGGGCCGCCGCGGGCACCGCGACGGCCAACTGGTCGAGGCCGGTGAGGAGGCGGTTCTTCGGCGGGGTCGCGCTGGGAGCCGTGGTCGGCTTGAAGCGGCGCAGATAGTCCTGCCGGTACCGCAGGATGGCCTCCAGACGAGCGAGGAATTGAGCTGCGAGCCCCGGGAACAGACCGCGGGTTTGCGCGACCAAGGCCTCGAACTGGGCACCCGTCAGCGCCGGGGGCAGTTGGGCCGGGAGGAGGTGGCGCTTCAGGTTGAGCAGAGCGCCCGCTTGCGCCTCCTCTGCGGCCAGGAACCCCGCGTAGAGCGGCTCCAACCCGACGACCGCCCGGAGATCCTTTTGCAACCAGGCAAAGTCCTTCTGCAAGGCCAGTTCGACCAGTCGCCGCAGCCCGGGCAGGCTGGCAGTGCGGGCCTGGCTCTGGGTCCGGAAGATCCTCAGATTGACCCGGCTCTCCTCAAACTCGATCCCGGGCCAGGAGTAGAGCGCGGTCGCCCCCTCCCCCTCGACGATCAGGCGCTCCGGCAAATCGCCGAAACTCCACTGCTCCAAGCCAAAGCGCTCCCACTGCGCCGTCAGACGGGTCCACGCGGGTGAATCACCGGCGGGAGCCGGCGCAACCCGCTCCTTCTCAAGCTGGGCCCGCAGCCGGTCGAGGTCCCTCCCGGCGGCCAGCGCCTTTTGATCCGGCCCCAGGATCTCAACCCGTGGCTTCAGGTGCGGCGGCAGCGCGTCCGCGGGCCAGGCCGAAAGGGGGATTTCGACCCCGTAGCGCTGCCGGATGAACCGCGAGAGGTCGTGGACGAGGGTGTGGTTCCCCGGACGCAGTTCCCGAACGATTTCGGCGACCTTGGGGGGAAACGGCATCAGATCGCGCCGGAGTCCCTTGGGCAACGCGCGCAACAGCTCGGCGACCTGCGCCTCGCGCAGGCCCGGGACCGCCCAATCGACGCGGGCACCCGACAGGGCCTGCGCGAGGGCCTGCCCCACACGGACAGTGACGCCGTCGCGATCCTCCCCCGGGCTGTAGGCATAGGAGAGCGGCACTGGTTGTCCGCCCAGGGCCACCTCGTCAGGGAAGGCCCCGGCGTCGTAGCTGAGATCCTCGCCGCCGATCAGGTCAGCCTCGGTCACGTGCAGGACCTCGGCCTTCGGGAGTCCGCGAAGGAAGCGGTTCAGTTCATCGCGTGAGGAGACGTTGGTGATGTGCCGGGCGTAAAACGCGGCCATCGCGTCGTCCAGATCCCCAAGATCATGGCGGCGGGCCCGCGTCTGCCAGATCTCGATCTTCTGGCGCACTCTGCGGTTGTGCTCCATGAACGGGTGCGGGGAGGGACGGCGCTCCTCCTGGCCCGCGGCTTGGGCGAGCAACTGGCTCGCGCTGGCGGACCTTGGATCGGCCTCGCGACCCCCCGCCTGCGGCTCGGGAACCAACTCCTCCTCGACCATCGCGGAACGGATAAAAAGGGCGGTCGCCTCCGCCGCGTTGACATTTCCATAGGCGATATGACGCCGGCGGATCTCCAAACCGTAGAGCGTGGTGCGCTCCTCGGCCAGCACCCGCCCCGCCTCCGCACTCCAATGCGGGTGATGGTGGGTCACCTTGCACAGGTGGGCGGCCAGTTCCACCAGCCAGAGGGGATCGATCGCGGCCACGGTCCGCGCGAACACCTGGGAGGTTTCCACCACTTCCCCCGCCACAATCCACCCCGGCTGCTGGCTCTTCACCGGCTTCGGCGGCGGGCCGCCGTGCCGGGCGGCCGGCTTCTTCGGCTTCTCACCTCGTTCGAAGAGCGCCGAGCCGGGGAACAGGTTCAGGGGCCGGTTGCCCGCGCCTTTGTAGAGATTTCGGTCCTCGCGCAACGCCAGATGGCCCAGCAGGCCGGCCAGGATAGAACGGTGGATCGCCTCGTAGGCCGCGTTGCTCTCGTTCAGCCGGAGCGATCCAAGATCCTCCAGGGCGCCGTCGAGCTGGGCGTGCAGATCCTGCCATTCCCGCATGCGCAGATAGGAGAGAAAGTTCGCTTTGCAAAACTTCCGGCGCTGCCCCTGGGTCCGGAGCGACTCCCATTGGTCATGGACCGCGTTCCAGATGTTCAGCAGCGCCAGAAAGTCCGAGCGAGGGTCGGCGAAGCGCCGGTGTGCGGCATCCGCCGCGTCCTTTTGGTCGAGCGGCCGTTCCCGCGGATCCTGGATGCTCAAGCCCGCGGCGATGATCAACAACTCCCGGGTCGCGTGCTCGGACTGCGATTGGAGGAGCATCCGGCCGAGTGTCGGATCGATCGGCAGTCGGGCCAGGTCGCGCCCCCTCGGGGTCAGCTCGCGCGCCTCATCCAACGCCCCCAACTCCTGGAGGAGCGCGTACCCCCCTGCGACCGCGGCCGGGGCAGGCGGGTTGAGGAAAGGGAAGGTCTCGATTTCTCCCAACCGGAACGCCTTCATCCGGAGGATCACCTCCGCCAGATTGGCCCGCTGGATCTCGGGCTGCGTGTACGGCGGACGCGCGTTGAAGTCCTCCTCGGAATAAAGCCGCACGCAAACCCCGTTTTGCACCCGGCCGCTGCGGCCCTTCCGCTGGTTCGCGCTGCTCTGAGAAACCGGCTCGATCGGCAGCCGCTTGGTCCGGGTCCGCGCGGTGTACCGGCTGACGCGCGCCAGGCCGGAATCGATCACGTACCGAATCCCCGGGATGGTGAGCGACGTCTCCGCGATGTTCGTGGCGATCACTACCTTGCGTCCCGCATCCGGCGCGAAAACCCTCTGCTGATCGCCCGCGCTCAGGCGCCCGAAGAGCGGTATGATCTCGGCCGCCGAGCCGATCCGCCCTTTGAGCAGTTCCCCGGTCTCACGAATGTCCCGCTCGCTCGGCATGAAGATCAGGACATCACCATCGCCCGGCTCGCACAGCGCTGTTTCCGCCGCCCGGGCGGCGGCATCGACATAGCTAACCTCGCCATTCTCCTCGGCCCCATCGTCATACGGGGCATAGACCACCTCCACCGGGTAGAGCCTCCCCGACACCTCGATGATCGGCGCGGCCCCGAAGGCCGAGGAAAAGGCCGCGGTATCGATCGTCGCCGAGGTGATGATCAGCTTGAGGTCGGGGCGTTTGGCCAGCAGACCCTTGAGGTAGCCAAGGAGAAAGTCAATGTTCAGACTCCGCTCGTGCGCCTCGTCAATGATTATGGCGTTGTAGTCGCTCAGCAGCGGATCCCCCTGCGTTTCCGCCAGCAGGATGCCATCCGTCATCATCTTGATGTAGGTCTCCGGACTTGACCGATCATCGAACCGGATCTTGCAGCCGACCTCGCGGCCCCAGGGGACACCGAGTTCCTCGGCGATCCGCCGGGAGATCGAAAGCGCCGCCACGCGGCGTGGCTGGGTGCAGCCGATCTTCGCCTCGATGCCGAGCCCCGCCTCCAGGCACATCTTGGGAATCTGGGTGGTCTTGCCCGAGCCGGTCTCCCCGGCGATCACCACCACTTGGTGCCGCCGTATCGCCTCCACGATCTCGTCTTTCCGCGGCGTGATGGGGAGGTTCTCGGGATACGAGACCGGAGGCACATGGAGGCGGCGGATTTCCCGCAAATCGACCGACTGACGCGCCTGCTGGAGCAGGCGCTCCAGGATCGCGTCGTGGTGGCCGGGGTGCTGGTGATCCCGCAACAGCCGGACGAGCCGCGATCCCAGACGCACCCAATCCGCCAGCAGCGCCCGGGGCAGCAACCCCTGCATTTCCCTCACCCTCCCGTCTGTCATGCCCGCGGACATTAGAGTCTTCCACCCTCTGACTAAAGGCGAAACTTGCGGCGCCCGTGGCAAAGGAAGGGCCGGTGGGGACCGGCAAATCCCCGCCGGGAGTCATTTCTCCCCGGGGATCGAAGTCCCGCCGGGAGGAGGGGCAGGCCGGGACCCACAGCTTGGTCAGCCGGGGTGCCCAAGGGTCGGACGGTTGAAAACCAACCGCCGCGAGAACCCCTTCGGTGCGGGGGGGGCGGACTAATCGGCCCGCTGGACCGCGCGCTGGTACGCTTGGATGCCCTCCACGATGGAGCGGGCAAGACGTTTGCGCTGGGCGGCGTCGAAGATGCGCCGTCCCTCGGCCGGGTGCGACATGTACCCGGCCTCAAGGAGAACTGCCGGCATGGTAGCATCGCGCAGCACGGCGAAGCGGGCCCGACGGACCCCCCGGTCCTGGGCGGGAGCGCCGTGGGTCACCGCCTTCTGCACCTGGTAGGCGAGGAACACATTCTGGTCATTCTGGATGTTGCCCGGGTACTTCTCGTTGGTCGCCCCTTCGCCCCGCGCGTTGGTCGAGCTGGCGCCCGGCGGCGTGAGGCAGTACACCTCGGCACCCTCCACGGTGGCCGCCGCCGCTTGGGCCGAGTTAAAATGGAGGCTGATCAAGAGATCGGCCTTCTGACGTTTGGCGATCTCGGCGCGGTCGGTGAGTTCCAACGTCTCGTCCCTGGCCCGGGTGGTGGTCACTTTGAATCCCGCCTTGAGTAGCACCTGCCGCACTTCCTGAGCGAGGAGAAGGGTGTATTTCTTTTCCTCGCGGGCGCGCACGGAAAACCCGGGGTCCTTGCCGCCGTGTCCGGGATCGAGGCAAATGGTCCGAATGGCCGCACCCGCAGGCAAACGCGGCGGGGAGAGGATGGCGGGAAAGGTCTTTTCGAGGTCGATGAGCGGGACGAACAGATAGCCGTTGTGGCTGGCCACGGGCGCGACCAACATCACCTGGACGCCGTTGATCCGTGCCTCGCAGGAGTCAACGGTCACCTGAATCCGGTTGGCCCCCCTGCGCAGGAGCAAGGTCTCATCGCGCTTGAGCCAGCCGACCTCGAACTCGTTGATGCGGGCCCAGCGGGTCAGGCGCACATAGTCCTTGCCCGCGAATTGGACGGGATCGAGGTTCGACTCAGCCGCCAGGGCGCCGGTGAATCCAAGAACCAGCCAAAACCCGATCGAGAGAAACAGCTTCATCCAAAATCATCCTGCCCGTGGATTTTTGCGGGTTCAAGCGCATAATTCTGTTGCTTTACAAGCGCGGCCCTGCAAATTATTGGCCCCAGCCGCTTTGAACCGCAGAACGAATTTATGGACAAGACCGTTGAGATTATTTTGGACGGGAAAGCCTGCAAACTCCCCTTGGTTGAAGGTTCGGAGAAGGAACGGGCGATCGACATCTCGGGTTTGCGCAACGACTCCGGCTTCATCACGCTGGACGACGGCTATGCGAACACCGGCTCCTGCTATAGCAAGATCACCTTCATCGACGGAGAGAAGGGCGTCCTGAGGTACCGCGGGATCCCCATCGAGGAACTGGCCGAGCACTCCACGTTCATCGAGGTGGCCCACCTCATCATCATGGGGCGGCTTCCCAACCCGGGGGAACTCCGCCGCTTTTCCGACCTCTTGACGGAAAACGAGCTGCTCAACGAGGCGATGAAGCACCACTTCGAGGGCTTCCCGGTCACCGCCCACCCGATGGCGATTCTTTCCTCGATGATCAACGCGGCGAGCTGCTTTTACCCGGAACTGCTGCTTCAGGATCCCCAAAAGCACTTTGAGATGGCCGCCGCCCGGCTCATCGCCCAGGTCCGCACCATCGCCGCGTTCGCCTATCGAAAGTCGCGCGGCCTGCCGATCATGTATCCGCGGCCCGAGCTGAAGTACACAGCGAACTTCCTCCACATGCTGTTCAGCCTCCCCTACCGCGAGTACGAGTTGAAGCCCGAGGCGGTGAAAGCGCTGGACCTGATTTTCCTGCTCCACGCCGATCACGAGCAAAATTGCTCCACCGCGACCGTCCGGATGGTGGCCTCCAGCCGGGCCAACCTCTTCGCCAGCGCGGCGGCGGGCGTGTGCGCCCTGTGGGGCCCCCTCCATGGCGGGGCCAATCAGGCGGTGATCGAAATGCTCGAGGACATCCACAAGTCCGGCGACGACGGCTCCAAGTTCGTCACCGCGGCCAAGGACAAGAACAGCGGCAAACGGCTCATGGGCTTCGGCCACCGGGTGTACAAGAACTACGACCCGCGCGCGAAGATCATCAAGCGCGTGTGCGACGACCTCCTCTCCAAGATGCACATCTCGGACCCGCTCCTGGACATCGCCAAGAAGCTCGAGGAAACTGCCCTTCACGACCCCTATTTCGTCGAGCGGAAGCTCTACCCCAACGTCGATTTCTACAGCGGCATCATCATGCGCGCCATCGGCATCCCGATGGAGATGTTCACCGTCATCTTCGCCATCGGTCGCATGCCGGGTTGGATCGCCAATTACAAGGAAGTGATGGAGAGCCCCACCCGCATTTACCGCCCGCGCCAGGTTTACACCGGCCCCGTCCTGAACCACTACATCCCGGCCGCCAACCGCTGAACCATCCCGCGCGCTCCGCCACGCCGGCGGCTTGGCGTTCCACATCCAGTAGCCGAATTGATTTCCTAAGATGAACCTTCACGAATATCAGGCCAGACAATTGCTGGTCAAACAAGGGGTGGCGGTGCCACCCTGCGACGTCTGCGAGACGGCCGCCCGCGCGCGCGAAATCGCCACCGACCTCTTCGCCAAGCCCGGCGTTTCCCTTGTTGCGGTCAAATCCCAGATCCACGCCGGGGGCCGTGGCAAGGGTACCTTCAAGAGTGGTTTTCAGGGCGGGGTCAAGCTCTGCCGCACCGCCGATGAAGTCTTCGAAAAGGCCGGCGCCATGCTGGGGAACGTTCTGGTGACCAAACAGACCGGCCCGGAAGGCCGGTTGGTGCGGAAGGTGCTCATCTCCGCCGCCCCCGAGATCAAGAAGGAGCTCTACCTCGCCGTGCTGCTGGACCGCGCGAGTTCCCGCCCGGTGCTGATGGCAAGCACCGAAGGCGGCATGGACATCGAGGAGGTCGCCGCGAAGACCCCCGGGAAGATTCTCAAGGAATCGATTGATCCCGCCTTCGGCCTCATGCCCTATCAGGCGCGGAAGGTGGCGCAGGGGCTGGGCCTGAAGGGCGAACTGATCAACCAGGCGGTCAAGTTCTTCATGGGCGTTTACCGCGCCTGGTGGGACAACGACGCGGCGATGGTGGAGATCAATCCCCTCTGCATCGTCGCCCAACCCGACGGCAAGCACGCCCTCCAGGCAGTGGACGCCAAAATCTCGCTCGACGACAACGGCCTTTTCCGCCACCCGGATCTGCTGGCGATGCGCGACCTTGGCGAGGAGGCGCCGCTCGAAACCGAGGCCTCGGGTTACAACCTGAACTACATCAAACTCGACGGCTCGATCGCCTGTCTGGTGAACGGAGCCGGGCTGGCGATGGCCACCATGGACATCATCCAACACTTCGGAGGGTCTCCCGCGAATTTCCTGGATGTCGGGGGTGGTGCCAAGCAGGAGCAGGTCTGCGCCGCCTTCAAGATCATCCTCAAGGACCCCAACGTGAAGGCGATCCTGGTGAACATCTTCGGCGGCATCATGGACTGCAACGTCATCGCCGCGGGCGTGGTTGTCGCAGCCAGGGAAACCGGCTTGAGCCTGCCGTTGGTGGTCCGCCTTGAGGGAAACAACGTCGAGGCCGGACGGGCCGCGCTGGCCCGGTCGGGATTGAAACTCATCACGGCCGGGACCATGGCCGACGCGGCCGAAAAGGTGGTCCGCGCGATCCAAGCTTGACCCTTTCCTTATGTCGATTCTAGTCACTCCACAGACCCGCGTCCTGGTTCAGGGCATCACCGGCGGGTTCGGCGCCCGCCACACCCAACTTAGCCTGGCTTACGGCACCCAGATCGTGGCCGGCGTCACCCCCGGCAAGGGAGGTCAGACCTTTGAGGACAAGGTGCCGATTTACGACACCGTCGGCGAAGCCATGAAGCAAACGGGGGCCACCGCCTCGGCCATTTTCGTCCCCCCGCCGTTCGCGGCGGACGCCATCCTCGAGGGGGTGGATGCCGGGCTTGATCTGGTCGTTTGCATCACCGAAGGGATCCCCGTGAACGACATGATCCGGGTGAAGCGCGCCATGATCGGCTCCAAGACCCGGCTCATCGGGCCCAACTGCCCCGGCATCGTCACGCCCGGCGAAGGCGAGCGATCCAACGGCGGCTGCCGGATTGGCATCTCCCCGGGCTACATCCACAAAAAGGGGCACATCGGCGTGGTGTCGCGCAGCGGCACCCTGACGTACGAGGCCGTCTGGCAGTTGACCTGCCGCGGGGTCGGCCAGTCAACCTGCGTGGGGATCGGCGGTGACCCCGTGAATGGGACTTCGCATCTGGATGTGGTCAAGCTCTTCAACGAGGACCCCGACACGCACGGCATCATCTTGATCGGTGAGATCGGCGGGGCGTCGGAGGAGGAGGCGGCCGAGTGGATCCGCGCGCACGGCCGCAAGCCCGTCGCCGGCTTCATCGCCGGCGCCACGGCACCGCCGGGACGCCGGATGGGCCACGCCGGGGCCATCATCAGCGGCGGCAAAGGAACCGCGGCGGCCAAGCTGGCGGCTTTCGAGGCGGCCGGAATCGGGATCGCCCGCACACCGTCCGACATGGCCGACACGTTGCTGAAGATGCTGTAGTCCAAGGGGGGAAATCCCCGTTGTTCGGGCCGCCGCCCGCGCGACCTTTCCTTGGGGCGTGCGGCCTCTGGCGGCTTGCCAACCTGCTGCCGTCGGCTTATCGTCACCGCGCTTATGGAGAACGTTGTCATCATGGGTTCGGGCTGCGCGGGGCTTACCGCAGCCCTCTACACCGCCCGCGCCAACCTGCGCCCCTTGGTGCTCACCGGGTTGCAGCCGGGCGGTCTGCTCACCACCACGACCGTGGTCGAGAATTTTCCCGGTTTTCCGGAGGGCATCGACGGCTATGAACTGACCGCCCGCATACAAAAGCAGGCGGAAAAGTTTGGCGCCCGGGTGCAGTTTGCCACGGTTGAAGCCGTCGACCTCGCGCGCCGTCCCTTCGTGCTCACCGTGGACGGGGAGAAGCTCGAAACCGAAACCCTCATCATCGCCAGCGGGGCTGGCCACCGCCACTTGGGGATCGAGAGTGAGCACAAGCTGGAGAACAAAGGGGTGACCTACTGCGCGACCTGCGACGGCGCCCTGCCGCCCTACCGCAACCAGCCCCTCGTGGTCGTGGGTGGGGGTGATTCGGCCTGCGAAGAAGCGCTTTACCTGACGCGGTTTGGATCTCGCATCCATCTCGTCCATCGGCGGGACAGCCTGCGCGCCTCGAAAATCATGAGCGATCGCACGCTCGCCCACCCAAAGATCACTCCGGTTTGGGATTCCGTGGTGACCGAAGTCTTGGATGTGGCGGCCGGCAAGGTGACGGGCGTGCGGTTGAAGAACCTGAAAACCAACGCCGAGTCGACCATCGATTGCACCGGGGTCTTTATCGCGATCGGTCACGTGCCCAACACCCAGCTCTTTCAGGGCGTGCTTGCGTTGGATGATGCGGGGTATTTGATCCCCAAAACCGGGTCGGCTACGAACGTCCCCGGCGTCTTCGTCGCGGGCGACTGCTCCGACCGGGTTTACCGGCAGGCGATCACGGCCGCGGGCTCGGGCTGCGCCGCGGCGATCGACGCCGAACGCTTCCTCGCCTCCCCGCACGCCTAACCCCGCACCCCATCCTTTTGGCCATGTCCGGAGAACAATCCCTCGACCGGGAACTCGCCGAACTCAAAGGGTTCGTCGCTGAACTGAAAGCGGATCGGGCCGCGCAAAAAGAAAAGGACCGGAAGGAAGCGTGGACGAAATACACGTCCATGTCCCTCGTCTTCATCGCCGTGCTTGCCTCCGTGGCGACGCAGTGGTCGGGCAAGTTTGGCGGCACCGTGCTGGTCTCGCTCAATGACTCGACCTACCGCCAGGCGCTGGCCTCCGACCAGTGGAGCTACTACCAGGCAAAGTCGATCAAGCAGAATCTCTACGAGGGCTTGCGCGACTCCTCGCCCCGCCTCGCCGGACCGGATGCGGCCAAAGAACTGGCTGCCATCAACGCCAAGATCGAGAAGTACAAAACCGAGCAAAAGGACATCAAGGAGAAGGCCGAAGGTTACGAAAAGGAGCGGGAGGCTGCTCGCGTCAAGGCTGACCGCGCCAACCGCCGCGGCGGGTTCATGGGGAGCGCGGTTTCGATTTTTCAGATAGCGATCGCCCTTGGCTCCATCTGCCTCGTGACCAAGAAAAAACCGCTCTGGTACCTGTCCATGTCGCTCGCCGCCGTGGCCGCCTTCAAAATGGCCCAGGCTTGGCTGAATTGAGCCCGCCAGCCCGGGGTCAGGGAAACAACCGCTCGACCACCCATCCCTCGGGTCGGCGCAGGTAGCGGAACCGGTCGTGCAGGCGGTTTGGCCGCCCCTGCCAGAACTCCACCCGCGAAGGGTCCAGCACATAACCACCCCAGTGCGCCGGGCGGGGGACCTCGCGGCCGGCAAACTCCCGCTCCCGTTCGGCCCACGCCGCTTCAAGCGCGCGGCGGTCGGCCGCCACCTCGCTCTGACGGGAGGCCCAGGCGCCGATCCGGCTCCCCAGCGGACGGGACCGGAAATAAGCATCCGCCTCGACCTCCGGCAGTTTGGCCACCTCTCCAGCCACGGTGACCTCCCGCTCCTGATCGCCCCAATAAAAGACCAGCGCGGCGTTCGGGTTCCCCGCCAGCTCCCTGCCCTTGCGGCTCGCGTAGTTCGTGAAAAACGTGAACCCGCGCGCGTCCACCCCCTTGAGCAGGACCACCCGGGCGGAAGGCCTCCCCTCCCCATCCACCGTCGCCAGGGTCATGGCGTTAATGTCCATCGGGTCGGTGCCGATCCCCATCAGCAGTGATTTGTAGAGCCGGATGAAAAATCCGCGCCAACGCCCGCTGGCCCGGGCACCCCGCGCCTGGTCAAACCAAACCTGGAACTGGGTGATCGGGTCGGCGGCGAGGTCGCCCCGATCCAAGCCTCCCAGCTTGTACTCCTTCCGGATATCCGCGATGGACATATTCCCGGGGAGCCTACTATGCCACGGCGCCCGCTGGCAAAAAGTCTCTTGATCCAACCTGTGGCAGGGGTGAGGGTCCGCGAAGCCAATTCACGCGATGAACACCGCACCATCGACCGATGAACACCGGCTGGGGTGCCAGTTTATCGCCCCGCGGGCTTTTGGCCGCCCCGGTGGATCGAGTTTGGGAGGCGGCAGCGGACCCGGCTCATCTCGTGCCTTGGTGCGGGCACACCGGAGGGGGCCATCGCGCCGCTGTGTAAACCCTGCCCGGCTTTCTCCACTCGTGATCTCCGCGGTGACCTGCCAAAAAAGGGCGTGCAACCCCCCTTTGCTTGGGCCATCTTCCCATCCAGCAGAGAGTACCTATGAAACCCCAAAGCCTCGGTCCCCTTCTCTTCTCCAGCCTGTTCCTCCTGCCCGCGCTCGCCAGCGCGGACATCAAGGTGGCGGTGGAGCACAACTCTAACGACCACGCGAGCGCCGCGTTCAGGTTCAAGAACATACCGTCCCCGTCCAAGACCAATCTCGCGACGAAGGCATCGTTCGCCCTCGTCTCGGGGGAACTGGACGAAAACGGGGGGACGCTGGCGCAGTTGCACGACGGATCGCTGCCCGGCCAGGAGGATGACCCCGCCGCCAACAGCTTTTTCGCCGCCGGTTCCGACGGTGGCCGCATCCTGATCGACTTGGGAACACCGCATGACATTGGCCAGGTCAATTCCTATTCCTGGCACCCCAACACCCGCGGCCCGCAAGTTTACCAACTTTACGCCGCGGATGGAACGGCCCCAGGTTTCCAGCCGAAGCCGGTGGCGGACGCGCCGGAGAAAGTCGGCTGGAAGCTGATCGCCAAGGTGGATACCCGGCCTGCCTCGGGCGACCCGGGTGGCCAATACGGCGTTTGTGTCTCGGACGATGCCGGCACGCTGGGACAATTCCGTTACCTCCTCCTGGCCGTGTCCCCCACCGAAAAGGACGATGCCTTCGGCAATACCTTCTACAGCGAGATCAACGTGGTGGAAAAGGGCGCGGGTACCGCGCCGGGCCAGGTGGTGGGCGCGGACGAACCGCCCTTCGTAACCCACTCGACCGACGGCGTCTGCCAGATCTCGATCGATACCGGCGCCGCCCCCGAACTGAAGGAATGGGCCCAGACCAAACTGGCCCCGCTGCTGGCGGAGTGGTACCCGAAGTTGACCGCCATGCTGCCGAGTGAGGGCTTCAACCCGCCGGTGCGGTTCAGTGTCACCCTCAAGCCGGGCAACGGCGTGGCGGCCACCGGTGGAGGGCGCATCACCGCCAACTCCACCTGGGTGAAGCGCGAATTGAACGGCGAGGCGCTGGGGGCGCTCCTGCACGAGGAGGTTCACGTTGTCCAGCGCTATGGCGGGGGACGCCGTGGTGGTGGGCCCAGGGTCAATATCGGCTGGCTTACTGAGGGCATCCCCGATTACATCCGGTTTTTCCTCTACGAGCCCCAGACCCACGGAGCTGACGCCACCTATTTCCGCCGCCGCCGGGTGGCTGACCTGCGCTACGACGGCCTGTACCGCGTCTCCGCCAACTTCCTAAATTACGTTGTGGAGCATTACGACAAGGAAAAGAAGCTGATCGCCACTGTCAACGCCGCCTGCCGCCAAGGCAAGTACACCGAGGATCTCTGGAAGGACCTGACCGGCCACACGATTAACGAACTCAACGACGAGTGGAAAGCCGAGCTGTTCAAGGAGACGGGACAGACGGCCCCCGCCCCGGCCGCGAACCCCGCCAAAACCGCCACGCCTGCCGGTGCCACGACCACGCCCGCGACCGCCTCCTCCGAGGCAAACCAACTCACGAAGGAAGAGCAGGCCGCCGGTTGGAAGCTCCTGTTCAACGGCGCGGATTTCACCGGATGGCATAATTTCCGGAGGGAAGGCGTCCGCGAAGGCTGGCAGGTCAAGGACGGCCTGTTGGTTTGCGCCGACCCCAGCAAGGCGGGCGACATCGTCACCGCGGAGGCCTTCGAGTGGTTCGAGCTGGAACTCGACTATAATATCTCGCACGCGGGCAACAGCGGCATCATGTTCCACGTCGCGAACACCGGTGGAGCCGTCTGGGCCACCGGCCCCGAGTTCCAGCTCGAAGACAACCAGGCCGCGGCGGACCAGATCCGGTGCGGCTGGCTCTACGCGCTGTACCAACCACCGGACGACCCCAAGACCGGCAAGCCGCTGGATGCCACCAAGCCGGTGGGCGAGTGGAATCATGTGCGCCTGTTGGTGTCCAAGGAAAAGTGTGAGCACGACATCAACGGTGTGAAGTACTTCGAATACGTCCTCGGCAGCGATGACTTCAACGCCCGGGTCGCGAAGAGCAAGTTCGCCCGGATGCCGGGCTTCGCCAAGTCACCCTCCGGGTTCATCGCCCTCCAAGGCGACCACGGCTCGGTCTCCTTCCGGAACATCAAGGTCCGCCCCATCACGTCGAACTGATGGAGTCGGCGGCCGCGCGCCGTCCCCTTCCCCTACCCGGCCACGCCGCGGGGTCGCAACCGACCTCGCGGCGTTGTCGTCGGACCCGGGCGGGCCGCGGTTCCGCCGTCAATCGCCCTTCCTTGCCACCCCATGCCAGCCGGGTCCACACCGTTCCCATTCTCAATCGTGGGACGGAAGTTCACTCAAAAGTCGGGCATCCTCGAACTCATGGACGACCTTGGCCGCGCGGCGACCGGGTGTCCGGACCTGCTCATGCTCGGCGGCGGGAATCCCGCGGAGGTCCCCGAGGTGAGGGGGTTGCTGCGAAATCGGATCCGCGAGCTGGTGTCTGAGGAGGACACTTTGGACCGCGCTCTCGGAACCTACGATCCACCCCAAGGCAATCCCCGTTTCCTTGAGGCGATGGCGGCTTTGCTCCGCCGCGAATTCGGCTGGCCCGTGGAGCCCTCGAACATCGCCGTCACGGTCGGCGGCCAGACCGCCTTCTTTTGTCTCTTCAACCTGCTGGCAGGAACGTCGTCCGCTGGCCGGAGGCGGAAGATCCTGCTGGCGCTATGCCCCGAGTACATCGGCTACGCCGCCCAGGGGCTGGAGGAGGGGATATTCGTCGCCTGCCGTCCAGACATCACCTGGCCGGAAGGTCCCAGCCGGCCGGTCTTTAAGTACCAGATCAATTTCAGCGCGGTGGAGGAGGCCCTGAAGCGGGAGGACATCGCCGCGATCGCCGCTTCCCGCCCCACCAACCCAACCGGAAACGTGCTGAGCGACGAAGAGGTGTCGCACCTTTCGCGGTTGGCCGCGCACCACGGGGTGCCCTTGATCCTCGACGGGGCTTACGGTCCCCCCTTCCCCGATTTGAGTTTCAAACCGATCCGGCCCTTCTGGCAGCCGCATGTGATCCTCACGCTGAGCCTCTCAAAGCTCGGCCTGCCCGGGGTCCGCACCGGCATCGTCGTGGCACCCCGCGAAATCGTCTCCGCCCTCGCCTCGTTCACCGCCATCATGGGCCTGGCCAACCCGAACCTCGGCCAGCAGCTCGTCCTGCCTTGGATTGAGGACGGGAGCATTCTCGAGATCGGCCGACGGTTCCTGCAGCCGTTTTACGCGGCCAAGAGCCGTGCCGCCGCGGCCGCGGCGGCCGACTGCTTCTGTGGCACAGGATTGGAGTGGGCGCTCCACGCCGCGGAGGGCACCTTCTTCCGCTGGCTCTGGCTCCGCAATCTGGGGGTGAACTCCCGAGAGCTCTACGAACGACTCAAGGCGCGAAAGGTCCTTACCGTGCCGGGGGACTACTTTTTCTTCGGCTTGGCGGAGGACTGGCCTCATCGCCACGAATGCCTCCGCCTGAACATCGGCCAACCCGAGGGGGTCGTCCGGCAGGCTCTCACGATCATCGCCGACGAAGCTGCGCGGCATCGGCGGCCGGGCGCGAACCCATAGCCGGGGCAGCCCCGCCAAGATTCGGGGGCTTCGCGAACGGGCCTCAGAAGGCCGCCACAGGCCGGAAGCCTGCCCGACAACGGTGCCGCCGCTTATCCCTTCAGGATCCAGTCGTAACCCTTCGCCTCCAGCTCCAGCGCCAGGTCCTTGCCCCCGGTGCGCAAGATCCTGCCTCCGGCCAGCACGTGGACAAAATCGGGCACGATGTAATTCAGCAGCCGCTGGTAGTGGGTGATCACGAGCTGCGAGGTGGTCGGGCCGCGGAGCTTGTTCACGCCGTTGGAGACGATCTTCAGCGCGTCAATGTCGAGGCCCGAGTCGGTCTCATCCAGAATCGCCAGTTTGGGCTCGAGCACGGCCATCTGAAAAATCTCGTTCCGCTTTTTCTCGCCGCCCGAAAAGCCCTCGTTCACCGCCCGGTGGAGCAGCGTCTCGTCCAGCTCCAGCAGCTTGATCTTGTCCTTCACGTAGGCAAGAAACTCCATGGCGTCAAGTTCCGGCAGGCCTTGGTACTTGCGGACCTCGTTCAGCGCGGCCTTCAGGAACACGGTGCTGTTCACGCCCGGGATCTCCACGGGATACTGGAAAGCAAGGAACACCCCTTCCCGCGCGCGCTCCTCGGGATCGAGGTCCAGCAGGTCCTTCCCCCGGTAGAGAACTTTCCCGGCCGTGACCTCATAACCGTCCCGTCCCGCCAGCACGGCCGCCAGCGTGCTCTTGCCGCTGCCGTTGGGCCCCATGACAGCGTGCACCTCACCCGGCCGGATGGTCAGGTTGATGCCGTTAAGGATTGATTTGCCCTCCACTCCCGCGTGGAGGTCGATGATCTCAAGAATTGACTCGCTCATTAATAAAAGGACAGTTAACCCACGCTCCCCTCGAGGCTCACCCCGAGCAGTTTCTGCGCCTCGACCGCGAATTCCATCGGGAGCTCCCGGAACACTTCCTTGCAGAAGCCGTTGACGATGAGGTTGACGGCGTCCTGCGTGGCCAGGCCGCGCTGGTTGCAATAGAAGATCTGATCCTCGCCGATCTTCGAAGTGCTGGCCTCGTGCTCCACCCGGGCGGTGGTGTTCTTCACCTCGATGTAGGGGAACGTGTGCGCGCCGCACTGGTCGCCGATCAACAGCGAGTCGCACTGCGAGAAGTTACGCGCGTTCACCGCCCCCTTTTGGATCTTCACCTGGCCGCGGTAGCTGTTCTGCCCGCGACCGGCCGAGATCCCCTTGGAGACGATTGTGCTGCGGGTGTTCTTCCCGATGTGCACCATCTTCGTGCCGGTGTCGGCCTGCTGGCGGTTGTTGGTCACCGCCACGGAGTAAAACTCCCCCACCGAGTTGTCCCCCAGCAGGATGCAGCTTGGATATTTCCAAGTGATCGCGGATCCGGTCTCCACCTGGGTCCAGGAGATCTTTGAATGCCTTCCCTTGCAAAGCCCCCGCTTCGTCACGAAGTTGTAAATCCCACCCCGCCCCTCGGCGTCGCCGGGATACCAATTCTGGACCGTGGAATACTTGATCGACGCGTTGTCCATCGCGACGAGTTCCACCACCGCGGCGTGCAGTTGGTGCTCGTCACGCATCGGCGCCGTGCACCCCTCAAGATAGCTCACCGAAGCGCCCTCCTCCGCCACGATGAGCGTGCGCTCGAACTGGCCGGTGTTCGCGGCATTGATGCGGAAGTAGGTGGACAGCTCCATCGGGCAGCGCACCCCCTTCGGGATGAAGCAGAACGATCCGTCGCTGAACACCGCGGAATTCAGGGCCGCGAAGAAATTGTCCGTGTACGGCACGACCACCC
>Ga0182030_10012717_pt1 | contig 16823 bp, 14 predicted proteins | sample 812S3MmetaG_FD_121299 | JGI IMG/M metagenome (GOLD analysis project Ga0182030, IMG submission 121299) | Permafrost microbial communities from Stordalen Mire, Sweden - 812S3M metaG (Illumina Assembly) | ecosystem: Environmental > Terrestrial > Soil > Wetlands > Permafrost | place: Sweden...
TGCTCTAGTACTCCTGACATTCCGAGTTTCGCGTTAGTAAAATAAGACCATGGGAGAAGAGAATAAGAGGTGGAGGTCACACGGCGGGGAAACAAACCACTCAATTTTCGCTCAATACTCGTCTTTCTAGGTCCAAAATCCACAAAATCGATCAACGCATCCTTCCTATTCAAGTGGCTAAAGAACCTCGTTAAATCACTACTCCCCAAATCTATTCCAGCAGCCTCATACGTTCTCCATAGCTTAAACAGATCGCCGTAGATCTTGACGATGATTTGGACGTTTTGCGGGTCGTCGAGAATGGGCGTGATAAAAGACGTGACGCGGGAGTGGAGCTCGCTGGCGACTTTCTCGCCGCCGGTTGCGGGGTCATTGAGCCATGAGTCTTCGAACTGGGGTTTGTAAGAAGGGTTAGCGCATGGGGGGACAGAGAAGTTACGAGAAAGACGTCGCCGTCGAGATGAAGGATTAGCAGGGCGAATCGCTGTCTGTTTGGCTGCATATCGCGAAGACGATGCAAACGTCGGCGAGCCTCCCGTTCAGTCTCCAAATCAGATATGACTTCATTCTTTTGAGCTGTGACAATCTCAAGACGAGCAAGCAGCTCCTGATGAGGATGTTAGCGAATGTGAGGTTGAAGCACGTGATCATGCTCACCTCAATCAAGAGGTCTTTTTTATCATCAACTTCTTGTAATTCTTTGAAACGACTTCGGTAATCTGTTGGTTGAGCTTCGTTTGAAGTCATTATTACATTGTTTTCGAAGGAGAGGCTTCCGTCTATGGCGGACGTTTTTAACGTTCGCGTGCGGAGCTAGATTATGCGGGGAGGAAACGAGAACGTGGTTCCACTTGAATCCTACTGGGCGGGATGGATGGTGGGGAAGCTTTTTGTTTGGACCGCTTAGCATTTCTAGTTGCACGTCGGGGACTTTAGAGGCTCCATGGAATAGACAGTTTCTAAGGGGAGTTTAATATGGGAAAGTGCTTGATTGTGGAATATCATGAGACAAAGGGGGGCTCCTCGCTAATTATCCATCCCAGACCACCAGCAAAAACGCACATTTTGTGAATCACTTTTATTCTGTATCTAAACAAGAAGCAATGATGTCAGCTTACGGGATTGAAAGATATGGGACGAGGCTCCTTACTTTTGTGGACATTGCCCCTTCCTCCCACGTGACCATGTCTCGGACGTGCTAATGCATCGCCATTCTCTGATTGCCCTTCTTATCCATGACCCAAATGCTATTATGCAAGGAGATCAGCAACATTCATTGGCATTTCATCGATTTGAGTTGAATAGTACACTGTATTTTGTCAGCTGGGATCCCAAGGGTGGCAGGAAGACATACACTCAATATCTCTCAATATCCTCACATCCTCGCTAGTGACGAAGTTGATAGCCACACCTTTCCGTCCAAATCTACCACTTCGACCGATGCGGTGAATATAGTTCTCACGATTGCTTGGCAGGTCGTAATTAATGACCAATGATACCTGCTGAACATCGATACCTCTTGCCCAAACATCAGTAGAAATAAGAACTCTCGAATTTCCTTGACGGAAGTCCTGCATGATACTATCTCTCTCCTTTTGAGGCATCTCTCCGTGCATAGAGGACACTGTGAAGTTAGCCTCACGCATTTTGTCGGTCAGCCAATCCACCTTTCTGCGAGTATTGCAGAAAATGACAGCTTGTGTGATTGTGAGGGTATCGTAGAGATCGCAAAGGGTATCAAATTTCCATTCTTCCTTCTCCACCGCAATGAAATATTGCTTGAGACCTTCCAACGTCAATTCATCACGCTTAACCAAAATTCGGACTGGGTCAGTCATGAACTTAGTCGTCATGTCAAGAACATCGTATGGTAGAGTAGCCGAGACGACAACGACTTGAGTTGCGGGAGGAAGATAACGGTAGACATCGTAAATTTGCTCCCTGAAACCGCGGTTCAGTAGTTCATCAGCCTCGTCGAGGACAAGCATTTTGATGTGACGGGTTCGAAGATTGCGCCGACGTATCATATCAGCAACTCTACCAGGCGTTCCGGAGACAATGTGCTGTCCATAATCGAGCTTGCGAATATCTTCTCCAACATTTGTGCCTCCAATGCAAGCATGACATTGAACGTTCATGTAATCACCCAACGCCATGACCACCGACTGAATTTGAGTCGCAAGTTCTCGAGTGGGTGATAAAACGAGTGCTTGAGTTTCGCGAACCGCTGTGTCGATGACTTGGAGCATACTGATCGAGAAAGTCGCAGTCTTGCCCGTACCGGATTGCGCCTGGGCAATGGTATCGCGACCCTTGCAGATTTGGACAATTGCACGAGACTGAACGGCAGAGGGAGATTCGTAACCATATGCGTAGATACCGCGAAGAAGGTTCTCTTTGAGGTGCACTAGATAGGAGAGTTAACATTTGCTCCATAGGCGGAATGGGGAAATTTACTGTCCTGGAAAGTAGGCGCAACAGTGACATCCTTAGAGGTTGTGAACTCCATCCTCTCCTCCGCCTTACGATCGATACCTCCTTCAGCCATGATTGCTATTTTTAATGTGTGTAGTTGTGAGTTAGAGTTACTGATCCGATGATGGTTTGTCTGGAGGGCGACACAGAGGCTATAAAATTCTTAGCGCGGGTTTTCAGCGCCACGAAATGATTGGCAGGCGCAAAAAATTCCAGAGCCTCATCAACAAAATCCCAAGACCAAGATCTGCGGGCACTAACTTCCACCACAATCGTTGACATTTCCCCTACTGATAGCCACACTTTTCAATAATGATATTGGAGGAGCAGAGATTCCTCCATGAGGATCTCGAGAGGTTGGAGCAGGGCATTAGTGATCGAGTTGCAGAAGATCCAAGACATGTACGTTGCAGCCATTTGAGGTCGCATCAAGAGCTAACATCTCCTTCGCAGGTTCGAGAGCGGTTAAATCGAGATCACCAGATTGCGGGCTTCCTCGATCGAATCCAAGATCAATCAAAGCGGTTACTGGATATCTACAAAGATGCAGATGGCTCGCGGGGCAAAGAGATCCAAGCGATATCCACGGGTGAACCTCTCGAGGAATTCTACAAGCAGTTGGCAGAGATCAAGGAATTTCACGCGAAATACCCGAATGAGCCTGTCGAGAACCTTGAACGAGCATACAAAAAAAGGACACCCGCAGAAGGAGAAACCACAACATCAGAGATCGACACCATGTTCACGGGCGAGGAAGCATTTGGAAGATTTCTTGATCTCACCACCATCCACGAATTCTATCTCAACCTCCCTAGCATCAAACGACTCTCCTACCTACAATACCTCGACGCATTTGACACTTTCGTACCTCCTCAGCTCAACCTTAAAAGACCCGACAAGATGACCGACCAGTACTTCACATATGTCGGACAATTAGCAGATTATCTAGAGAGCTTCATGCGAAGAACAAGACCATTAGAGGACCTGGAGAAGCTGTTTTCAAGTTTTGAGGAAGACTTCGAGAAGGCTTGGAATGACAACGATGTCTCAGGATGGAAGCTTGATGTGGTTGGCCCCACACAGGCACCGGCTGTCGATGGTGTCTGGTGTGATGATTGTGAAAAGGAATTCAAAAATGAGAACGTCTATCGGGGTCATCTCAATGGGAAGAAGCACATCAAGGCGGCGGAATTAAGAGCTGCTCGTAAAGATAGCGCAGGAGGCGCTAAGAATGGATCAGCGAAGCCAAACATCTTGAGACTGAAGGAACGAGCTATTGCAGAGCGTGAGTACAGAGTCAAGCGCTTGGCCGCTGCTATGTCTCAGGAGAGAAGCGATACTCGGGTCAACGTTGAACGAAAACAAGGTATGACAGAGCGAGAACGGCAAATGGAGCTCGACGCCTTGTTTGCGGAAACATCTGCAGCCGCGCCTCAAGCAGGAGACTCAGAGAGTGATTCAGAAGACGATGAGAAAATTTATAATCCATTAAAGTTGCCGCTCGCCTGGGATGGAAAGCCGATACCCTTTTGGCTGTACAAGCTTCATGGCTTGGGTGTTGAGCATAGGTGCGAGATTTGCGGGAACTACGTCTATATGGGAAGGCGGGCTTTCGATAAACATTTCAACGAGGCGCGTCACATTTACGGATTGAAGTGTTTGGGGATCACGAATACAACGTTGTTCCGGGAAATCACTGGTATTGACGATGCGCGGAAATTATGGGCAAAGATCACCAGCGATAAGAAGAAAAACAAATCTGATGAAGGTGGAGTTGTTCAGATGGAAGATGCAGAGGGCAACGTTATGCCAGAAAAGGTATACTATGATTTGCAGAAACAGGGCTTGCTATAGGCGGAACCCTAAACCTTACTGTACAATAACGTATGTATTTCATCAAGATTTTCGAGCGATCATTTTTACTTCAGGACACATGTGATTATGCCAATATCGTCAAAATTGGGAATGGCTGGGGGCTTGCATGTGGTGGCGCGCTGCCATAACTGATAGCTTCATTCGCAACCATGGTTGAGAATCTCAATCTAAGCTTCCCATTCGCCGGCAATGAACATCCCACCCGTCGCTCAAAATATGTTGCTTCAGTATGGCATAATTGAACTCTTCGATCTGGTTCACCGAATCATTTTATTGCGTCTATAAAAGACCTCAACCGGAGGAAGCTGGATATGGCTACTGCCCTACCTCATAGTTCCAACATCTCTAGTGAGCGCACACTCATAAATCTCTTGCACCTTCATCTTCATACTTCCTTTTTCCTTTTTCCTCTTAGCATCGAGAATTCATTGCCATCACCGCCAGCAACAATGAAGTTTACCCCAGCATTTGCAGCTGCCATCTTGGCATTCTGCGGTTTTGCTACTGCATCTCCTATGCCCAAAGACAAGATCAAGTCTGATATTCCCCCAGAGCAGGAACAAGCTCTTAAGGCAGTTGCTATCACTGCTGCGCCGAACGGCGTCATTGTCCCAGACGTCACACCGGCGGGCATCCATGATCCGCGAATAAACCACAAAGCAGCAGAGAAGAGCGAAGCTTCTCATCATCGTTTCGACAAGAAACCCCACAACCTTGAGCATTTCCCACATGTTGTCGATAACGTGGATGATAATTCCGATGCTTCCTCTCCCACAAACAGTTCTAAGGCTTCTGAAACCAGCTCGTACAACCCGTTCCGCCAAGGTGCAAACCACGGCCCCGCCAACCAGACTCCTCGTCCTCATCTAGCATCGTCGATCTCAGCCACCTCCGCCGCCAAATACGCCTCTCGTATCGGTGGACGTGGCTTGCCTCACTCCGTTGAGGAGGAGGAAGAACATCTTGGCCAGGAGTTGGACCCCTTGCCCACTCGAGTATATGAGGCCATAGAAAGAATATTCCAAGGATTTCACCCCAAAAATTCTTCTTCGTCTTCCAATAACACCATTGCGCGACGTGATCCAGCGACTGAATCCAAGAGATCGTCAGACGAAGAGAAAAATACTACCTGGGACGTGCTCGAACAGAAAATCATTGACAACTTGCGTCACGCAATAACGAATATCCCAGTCTCAGTCAGGTCGAGACAGATCTCGCAATTACTAAAAGAAGCCCAACAACTTGAGATGTTATTAAGTATCGATGTTGATGATGACACTGTGGACAACGTTTACGTTGACTTCGTTATCAAAGCCGCAGCATATGCCACCCAGTTGGAGCGTATTGTCCATCCCAATGTTAGGAACATGACATTCAACCAATTAATGGGTTCTCCTTCCACCTGGGAGAAGGGCATTCAAGATGGTATCCAAAATCTCAAGGCCTCATATGGAACGGATCTTGATACTTATTTCTTTGTCGAAGCTTTCAACGCATTCTTTGAAGAAGCTCTAGCGATGTACATTGCCTACATTGAGATGAAAGCTGATGAAGCGACTGAGTCTTCTGATAGTAGAGCTCCAAAAGCTCCGTTTAATCCGGGAGAAAAGCCTCATTTCGTCAATAGCACTGCCAATAACACCTCGATTGAACGCCGTGACGATCCCCTTGGCCGTACCCATTATACCCCCGATCTCGCCAGCGAGGAAGTTGTCAAGCGCGATATTAACGCAAAGAAAGCCAAGGCAAAGAAATCCGAGTCCGATGATGTTAAAGTCAGCACCCCAACCCTCACTGACCTACTCTCCACCGATATCAAGCAGTCCCAGGCTATCAATGCCACCGACGTCGTTCCCGACATGCCAAAGGATCTCCGCGGTCTCTTTAATGGCACAGAAATGAAGGACTTCGTTGCTGCTATTTGGCACAAAATCGACGACGCCCACGTCGCTGACGGTAACTTTAGCGAAGCCACTGCCGCGATCGCTGTCTTCATCTGGCGCCAGGCCGAGATCTTGGAGGCATTGATGGACAAGCTTGAGCACCCTGACTCCTGCAAATCAACCCAGGCTTTGAAGAACGCCACTGAGGCTCTGTCTCAGCACGAGAAGGACAAACTCATCGAAGCTGTGACAAACCTCTGGGTTGGCGATAAACATCAGGATGACAAACCTAAGGGTAAGAGTAAGAAGCGTGGAAAGAAATCCAAGCTCAACTCCCGCGATGTCCCCGGCTCTGAAACGAACATCACCTCCATCATCGAGTCTCTCGCCCACTCTTGCCCCAAGAACCAAACCTCAGCGACCCGTGTCCTCACCGCCGACGAGCGAAAGCGCTTTCACTCCACCATCCAAGAACTTCAAGCCGCTGGACCTTTCGTATTCCCCCCCGCCACCCAAGACGTTTCCCCCGAACAGCGCGAGAAGATCGAAAAATTAATAGCCGCCGCCTTCGCCGCCCAAGACTCCATCCACTGCCTCAATGCCCGCACCGAAAACTCAACCCAGCCAAAAACCAAGTCCCACAACCAAGAGGAGCGTTCCCCATCCCCAGAATCAAGTTGGATTAAAAGGTTCTGGCGCGACCTCGACTCAGGACCATACGGTCAAGGTACAACCCGCAACGTCAAACCGAAGGGTGGATGGTCTACAAACGAGAAGCGATCTGCAGCCAAACCAGAACCAAAATCAAAGCATTCCAAGGAGCCACAGCCGTATAGCAACCGGGTGAACATGGTTAGTTCCAACCCCGCTAATGCTCAGGAGGATACGGATCCCGATCATCGTGCAGCAAAAACGTCGCTTAAGGATCTGCATGATGATATAAAGAATGCCGAGGCAGAAGCGAAAGCGCGTTTGATTGCTGCGGCGCAAAGGTTTGTGGAGGGGAATGAAACTGCGGATCATCCAGCGATGGTTGCTAGTCAGGTTGCTACTGCTATTGCGGGTCATAGGAATGAGACGCAGAGTGAGAAAGCAGATACGGCAGCGGCCACAGCTGCCGCTGTTATCGCTGGGCAGAAGAATGAGACTCAGGGTGCTGCTTTTGGAAGCGCTGCCAAGCGTAGTAGTATTGTTGCTGCTGCTATGGTTGTTGAGAGTGGCAACGATGCCTAGATTCTCGAGGGTATTGGGTTCCCTGAGGGTTATGTTGGATTTGCTTTCGGTGATCATCTAATTTTCCCTCTTGGCATCGCCCGCGGTTTTCAATCCTGAGTCTTGGTTTCTTCTTGGTTTATTATACTGCTTTTCTTTGCAGCACAGGGCCTTCTTCTGATGCTAGTTCAAAAACTTGCTCTCGGAAGGGCAGCCTTGTTTGGGGTAGAAAAGGGTGTTCAGGCGTCCAAAAGCTATTTTGGCATAAGATTTAAGTTGGAAACTTGTACTTAGCACTCTTAAAGTTACCTTTAATTAGTACTAATACTTGCTTTCAAATATCACAATGCCCATAGTGATGCTTGTGTTATTAAATGCATCCTTAAATTCATCGCTTTAGGGTTAACTCCTAACTAAAATTGTCGTAAATAAGGTGTGTCTCTCTCGTCCCATCAAATAAAACTCCATGCAAAATTGTTGCGTTTGTATCCAGATCAACGCATCATCTCCGTAATAAGTCTACGCCATGCTGTGCAAAATCAACGCTTTTGTGTGATATCCTCCAGATTCGCAACCAAACGCATCCAACTCTAGGCAGTGCCGTACATCCTTCATTCAAATCATCGCAGTCCCTCACATCTCGTATATCCAACCACCACACTCCTCGTAACTCCTCTACTAACATTCTCACACTCAAAGAATCTTCTTCAACTCAACCATCGCCCTACGTCTCTTCTCTGCACCCCCGTCTCTACTGCCATTTACTGCTGCAGCCTCGGCCTCAGCCTGTGCCTTAGCCTTAGCATCAGCATTCTCCCACTCACAAATCTCACACCCACACCCTCCCGGAAACCACTTCTCCAGCCACTTTCGCTTCGCCTCTCTCTGAAACTTAGCCTCGTCCCACCCATTTTCAGCCTCCCCATCACCACCGTCCGTCCCCGTAACCAACTCCCTAATATCTCCAGACCCACCGATCGGATCACCAACATATGAAATCTTGAGCTCTTCGCCTTTCTTAATATTGCGCGCGGCTTTCACGAAGACGGTAGAGGAGCCAGGAAGGTGGATGTATCCGTTCATACCTATGACTTGTGAAATATCGGCGCTGGTGTTGGCCACTGAGCCGTGCCATGAGAGGTTAGGGAGGCAGGAGTGGTTCATGAACAAATAATTTTGATTCAAGCAAACCATGCGGATTTTGCCTTCGCTGCTGGTCTCGCCAACGCCTTGCTTGCCGTAAGTGATATGATTTTGTGCAGGGCGACTACCACTGCCAGGGGAGGGGGAGAGGTTCGGATCGAAGACAGACATGCTGGCGTTGTTTTCCATACTCCAGAAGATGGTTTGTATTACTTCGGGTGTAAAGAAAGAGTCGGAAAAGATGTTGACGCCGAGGAGCATGAGAGCTTTGTGAGGAGCGACGACGTTCTCGAAGTATTGCCAGTCTGAACAGGTTTCTGGATTAAGTTGGTCGGCAGGTGCGTAATTAGCAGCCATACGGCTGATTAGATGGTGTTGGAGGGGATGAGGAGGTATTCCACCGGCAGCCCAAATAGCGTGAAAGTCTGCGACGACAATGGCCATGAGCCGAAGGAACATGGTGGGGCGCCAGCGAATGGTCTCGACGTTCATACCGTTTTGCTTTTGACCGTTGGTGTAGAGCCAGGATAAATCCTTTCCACAGAGTAAAATATGGTAGCCGGCATACATGGCTTTGCTGTAACATGTTTGACTGCAGTATGCGACTTTACTGCAGCAGCTGGGACGATAGATCTGATTAGAGTGGACAAAGGGAGCGGCGAGAGTGCCATGGCAAGCATCGCAGTGGGTCATGAGAGCAGAGTCGTACTGCGAGATGCCTGTGAGGGTTTGATCTGCCATTACGACCTCTCCTTCCTCAATGTCCCGGCGAGCGAAGAGTCCCAAAGGTCCGACATCCATCTTTGAATTCTGCTTCAGAATTTTCAGCTTCTTATCTCCAAACACCACTCGCTGGACCTCGCAAGCGGGTGCAGTCCGGAGTAATTCATTGTTGAACTTGTCAACTGTCTCCATTGTGCGCTTGTAAAGGTGGGCAGGAATGCAAGGATACTTCTTTTGAAAGATCTTGCCAAGGCGACTGAGAAAACCAATTTCTTCCGGCGGCACAGCCAAGTCCTTCAACCCATTATGTGTATCTAGGAAACCCTCCATCAACTGATTTTGGGTCTCAAGTAAGTCATTATCACCCGGAAACTCTTTCAGTGCCTTCTTGGCTTCAATGATACCATCCCAATACGCGCCACAGCCCAGAAATCCATAAAGCAACTCTCGGTATGCCTTGAGCCGAGCATTCTGAAGTTCATCATCAATCACATACGTTGACTGGCTTTGAACTTTCTTCGCAACGAAGGTTCGGACAATATCAGGGAGAGCACGAGGATAATGGTCTTTGGTGATGTGTAGGGCGGCTTCGAGGAGGATGATGGCCTTGTGAGCATTCGCAACACCGATGTCGCAGAATCCTAGCTTGAGATCTACGCGAGCCAAGTCGATGTAAAGTGCAGGATTGTATGGGGTCAAGTTAATATCGTGTGTAATCGCACTTCGATATCTGATGAGTGCGTCGAGGTCACCCTATATGTGAATAAGTAAAAGACCGAGAGAAATGGGCGGAAACTTACATTCTTCTGTAGCTGAATATTCTGATTATAAAACACATGGCTCGTGCCAACCCATTCCGGACGAACAGGTGTGGTGGGGCTTGGAGTAAGGGGAGTAGAAATTGGTTGATCAATGTCCATTTCATTAGTGACAAGGTCAACCAATGCAGAGTCACGGGTTTGTGAAACCTTAGCTGAGGTTGAGTCAAGAATTTGTACTCGTTGGAGGTCAGGTGTCAAGCTAGATTCTTGAGGTGTATTGCAAGTGAATTGAATTGGAGAACACAAATTGCCACTCAACTTGCTGCCATTCTCAAACGAAGTCATGATCTTGTTTTTTCCAATGTCATATGCTGTGGTGCTGACCACCAGAGGGAAGCTCATGTCTCCGATATTGTGACTAACGCCGCTTTCAGCAGTGTCGCATATGGGAGTATCTGTGATCTGCCCATAATATTCAGCAGAAGGGGATGGGGAACTTTTTGCTAAGTCCATGATGCGAGAATGAGGCCTTAGGCTTGTATCATGAAGTTAGCATTTTTCAAATCTGAAATAGTGATTTGAGGAGAAGTACCCAGAAGAATGGTAGAACGAGAGTGCGAGAAAAGTCTTAGACGGCCTCGTGGCACAATTTCCAAATAGGGGGATTGTGAAAGTGGACTCACTCAGTATGGTTATCGGATTCTATGATATGTTGGAAGCTATGCGCGAAAGTATGAGCGATAATATTTATGGTGAGAAAGGGTAGGTTGTAAATTCTTGGACGTTGCAAGAGCGGGGCCGAAGATTAAGTAGAGTAATGATAAAGGTCGAAGGTTGTCAAAAAATATATGTACCTATGTTATGAATTAGTAAAGAATAAGTGTGTTGATAAAGAATATATCGTGTAGGAAGAAGGATTATTGGATAAGGAGAAGGGTTGAACAAGTAAGTGCGAAGTAGATGAAAGGAGTTGAAGGTGCGACGGGGTTGTGAGGAAGGTACGACGCAGACAGAGTGAAGGCTCGAAATGGCGTGATGAAGGTTTGCGGGAGAGGATTTGGAGATTTAGAATCTGAAATTAAGATATAACTCAGCCAGATTAAAATCTGGTAATGCTATTACAAGGGACCATCAAATGAAGGGTGTAATGCAGGTTCGGGAGAAACTTGTGATAGAGCAAAGTGAAGCCTCGCCAGAGGGAGGGAGAAAGCCCAGATAACTACCTATGGGATAAAAACTGACAGAGAAATGGTGAATTGCTCTTGTAGGGTAATGAAGGCTCAACAAAATTGTCGATTGCAATGAAATCCAGACAAGGAGAGGAGAAGGAAATACTGACCAACTGAAGGCTTGCCCAGTGCGAACAAGAAGGTATTAACAGATGATAGATGCTTTCGCGAAAGACAAGTCTGATGTTTTCCGTTGTGGGTTGGATAATGAAGTCGTAGACAGTGGTGTGGTTGATGAAGACTTGGAAAGCGAGGCGAGAATAATCCTTCCTTATGTATTTGCTAAACGAGTATGAGGAGCTCCTGGTTGACGTGAATGGAAATTTTTATTGATTGAGAGAAGGATAATGACAATAAGGTAGTTCCGGATCGACGTGAATCGTTTTAAAGAGAATTGTACAAGAAGGATCAATGTGAATCGTTTGAGGAGAACTCATGTGATGAGATCCTGATCGGTGTGAATTATTTGAGGGAGTACTTCTGAGAAGTGAGATGTTTTGCCAGTGAAAATATTTTCTCGAGAAATTGAGGGAAGAACTTCCAACAAGAGTAAGGCTTTGATTGACGTTAGTTGATCTTGAAAGGTTGAGGGAAGAAAGGCTCACAGGCAGTAGAATTTGATCAATATGAATCGTTATCAACAGACCGAGGGAACAATTTCTCAGAAAAGCAATGGTTGAGGAATGCGAATTCTTATTTTTTGAGGGGGAAACGCATGAGAGGTTGTAGATGGTGAAATGTCACTACATCGCAACCAGTCAGTAGTAGTTTCAGCTAATATCTTTAGGGGGAAATTAAGTCAGGATATGCCGCAGAGGGAGGTAATTTAGGTATCATACACTTTGAAGGGGATATGAGGAGAAAGAACCCGGAATATAATATGCACATGAGGTGCAGCTAAGTATTACAAGGGTTGTATGACGGGTTCGAAGATTTGAGTTAAACGTTTGTGCAAGACACCCCTAAACTGATGAATGACATGATAATGGGGATGCAGGGGCGGAAGAACGTACGTGGCTCGTGAGGTATAAAATAGAAGGCGCTTTATCATCTTTATACCGTTGTTCTAGAAGTTCCGTTTGCTCAATGTTGTGATGCGGTTAGATGCAGATAAGCCGGGATGGAGTGCGCAAATGCTGTCCCGATTATCAATTTCCGGAATCATCAAGGATACTAGAGTGTACGATAATCTTAAAGCCCTAGATTATCAAAGGAAGGCCCTCAATGATGCGTCAAGTATATGCCTTGATATGTTGTAAATGGACTCAGATGATGTGACAGTTAGTAAATGATGTGAGAATTGACACCCATGTAATGATGCAAAGCTACAGCTTTTCCATTTTTATTGTTATTATTTTAATTAAGAAATTGTGCTGGTATTAGTTACAAGCATTTCTCTTATGCTCCCAAGTTGTTGAGCAGCATTGAAGGCTATGATAAAGAATACTAAAGTTCGTAGGTCACATTACGCAGAATGATCGGAACATGGCAAAGCGACCAAACAAACTGTCTGCAGGAATAAAAACAGCAGCCAAAGCATTGACAACTGTCTGGGAGGAAACGACAAAGACGATTGTGAATCTCAAAAAATTTGCAGAAAACGATACCATAGGTCATAGATTTTTCTGCCCAGGATACGAGCCCTTGCCGTATGCCCCATCAAACCTAAACCCGATTGCTTCTGGACAAACTTACGGAGTTGGAATCCCCACCTCATTGCCTCGATTCAATTTTGGAGCATCTGGTGGCACCCCCCTCTCCTTATTTCTCGAGGAGCAAGCGAGGAGACAAATTCACGTGATTATTTATTTTCAAGGCAGGATCGGACGAGATTTGGGGTTTAGGGCTTCCTGTCGAGGCATCCAGTTAGTTTTACAAGTTTACTCAAGAACTGTATATCATTGCTGCACACGCATCATTTTCCTGCCGCGATATTGTCACAGAGGACTGTAAGGGACGGCAATGTCCTAGAAGTCTAAATAGCTCTTATTCATTAATGATTAATCAATCGCATATATACAGCACAAAACTATGTATATTATATATCATCTCATCTTTAGGAACTTTCACGCGCATTAAACAATCATATCAGCCCTCAGAGCACTAACCCCACTCACACTCCTCAGCTCCCTCCTCAAGGCCACTACCCTCTGCTTCCCCTTCCTCTCCTCCTCTATCACCTTAACCTCCACCTTCACCTCTGCAATATCAACCACAACCCCCTTCTCTTTCTCCGCCGTTCTAAACCACTGCTTCTCCTTAATATCTAATAACTTCGCCATCCCCACCGTACTCGGCACTGTCAAACTCGGCATTGTACTCTCCGCAAACGCCAAACTCGGCAACGCTGACTCATCCACCATCGTCAAAATCTGACTCTGTCTCCTTAACTCCGGCAATCTCACACCGTTTGAACTCGAGATATGAACCGGGGCCGGCATCGGTAATACAGGAGAAGGACGCGAGCGATTAGGCTGCGCCATATCATTCATCGCCTTCCCAATCCACAACATCTGTTCATGTTCTCTAAGATATCTCTCGCCACTAAAACTCTTCTGCACGATTTCCCGACTCATCATACCCAATCTCCGTCGCGCGTCACTCTGATCATACATCCTCTGCGTAATCCGCTTCACATCCTCAGTGGTAGGATTTTCTGGAAAGGAAGCGTCTTTGGATCCAATATTGGGGTCAGCGTAAACGGCAAATTCTTCGAGGAGGGCAAGAATTTTGATTTGTGCGCGTGCCATGGCGTGGGCGTCGTTGGGGGCTACGACGGCACTGTAACAGGCGCCATCGGTAGGGGAGGTGAGGACGCGGAGGGAAGCACCAACGTCCGTGCAGACGACTGGGGCGCCGGTTAGGGCTGCTTCGCCGAGGGCGAGGGGGAGACCTTCCGAGATGGAGGAGTTGAGAAATGCCCACTTTAAAATTTTAGTGACGTGGAGCGAAATAGTGGTGAGGGTGGACTTACTGTTCTTTCGAGGACATAGATGGGGTTAGCTTCTCCACGCATGCAAACTTGATGTCGTAGGGATTTGGTGGCAATGATTTCTTGGCAATTGGTGGTATAAGCGGGAGATTTATCGATGGCACCGTAGATATCCAGCTGGTAGTCTTTGAATTTCCATTTGTTGATGATGATGTCTGCTGAGAGGAGTGCGGTCTTGATATCTTTCGCATACCTAGAAATCTCAATTAGTGATTGAACGCCGGTATAGCACAATCGACTATACATACCAAACATGAGAAAGCATGGTGACTGTCGGAGTTTTGTTCTTGATTTCTTTCACGGGTTTGAATCCCTAGTCCGTATCAGAAAGCTCACCTGAGATGTTCGAGAATAACTTACGCTCATATCAGTAATACCATTGACGACTGGATCAATCTTCCTCTTGAACGAAGATCGATGCTCAATCCTACCTTGACATGTTCCAATCTCAGCCTCCCAATTCGGGTTGAAGAAATCAGCGCATGGCAGGATCGTATCTGCGTGGTGGAGTATAAGAACGGAGGTCATCCGCATCAGCCCTAGCATTGAATTTCTTGTGAATGGGGAGAGTGAACACAACGCTGACGAGAGATACAAATTTGTCTCTCTCCAGCTGATAGCATGATCCCAGATCTGCAGCGTACACCCACGCTTAATCTTGCATACAATGCCATAAGATGCGCTCACGCTGTGATGAGAAGCTTGGAACACTGGCGGCATCTTCTCCGGAATTGGGATTGAGAAGATGAATAGATAACGCGACCAAAGCTCCAAGGCTTGATCAATTTGTCCCAAAGTCGGAAGCTCTGTCTTGAGCCACTGCGACGATGGGCGAGAGTTTGAGGCAGTCTGCGAAAGCCACAATCTTCTCCAAGCGTTCTTGACAACTTCGCTTTTCCACACTTCGCTCCAGTGTCGACCTCCTTTGAAATAAGAATTTAGGTTGATTAGTGCTCTGGTCACTTGCTTGACATCGCTTCTTGAAAAGTCCAATGCTCTAGCACCTGAGATCAATACTGCAAGGACTGGTACAAATGCTCGTTCTATCTCTAAAAGGGTTGCATGGGTCGTAATGTGTTCGACCTCTGAATCAAGTCGATTGGCGAAGAGCCCATGTATAGGGGTCATCAAATCGAGACCCCATAGCGGGATGATTTTGAGTGAGTGGATATTGCGTTCTATTTGCCGTTTCGGGATACCAAAGTCATTCGCTGACTCTGCAACCATATGCCATTTGATGGTACGAAGGTTGTTGATAACGTCACTGCGGCACGCAGTTACACCTCCACCCTGGGAATAATATAGTTAGCAGAGTCTCTAGGTCATATGGGGCGATACGTACCTCATTAGGCCAAGTTCCAGTGTCGATCGCAATGACATGAAGAGCCGATTCGTCGTCCTCATCCTGTACGGTTGCATTTGATCTCGTGTGACTGCATGCATCACCTCCCTGCCCAAAGCTATAGAGATCATTAACCTTCATAGCCAACGGAGTCCAGCTGGATATTGTGTGATCCATATCTACACTAGCCATCACGGCATCTCGATTCCGGTCGAGAAATTCCTCCGCCGCAACCAATTCTCCACGATCACGGAGTCTCCAGTATGGCCGAAGAACGGGATCTCTTCTTAGTAAACGCTCGTCCAGCCAGCGAACGATGACTCCGTCAAACCCAGGTTTTGATTTCCATGCTTTCCAAAGCAGGGACCTTGCCTGGGAGGTGGAGACAGGATAGCGTCGAGTCCGTAGCCTGAGCCAACGAGTGACGGGATTTGAACTAAGGGACGTAAACGAGAATAGCGGATTATCGTCGAGAATTGAAGTGTTGAGTGGCTTCTTCAGGACGTTCAGGTGGTCATACAGAATCAATGGAGGCGTATCCACTCTTTGACCGTTGAGGGTTGTCACTATTGTAGGATGGAATTTATGATCATAGAAATATTTGCTCTCCCAGACATCGGCTCCTACAACGAAGGTTGCCTCTGTCACCTGAGAGTGTGGAATCTGTAACAGTTAGTTCAAGGAAACTCAATAGTGCAGATAACCATACCCAGCTATCTAGGTTCTCGGCTTTACGGCGGGGTGGAGCACACCACGATACTGTGCAGCTAAGATGTGGGAGAACGAACTCGGCTCGCAGCAGAGCACCTCCATACTTGTGGCCTTTTCGATAATGGTATTGGAATCGAATCAGGTTTCCATCTTGAACGTATGATCCAGATTCAATCTGACCATTTAAATTATAATTGACATTTTGTAAAGCGTTGTGGCCAGCTAAACCTTTTCGAGTCATGGGAGAGGTAAGGAGCACATTTTTGGAGAGTCTTCTGGACTGGGTTGGATCCGCGCTACGATAGTCATAAGTATACTCGTTGACCGTTTTTCCCTTGCTCTTTTCAATGCGATGAAGAAGAGTCATCGTGTTCGAATACGTGTTAATGTAGCAAATTTCGGTTTCATCTTCCGGGCGTATTTTGTGGTCCCCTCGGTATTGGATAAGATTGAAGGTGTCGGAACCGATGGGATGAA
>Ga0182030_10012721_pt1 | contig 16820 bp, 14 predicted proteins | sample 812S3MmetaG_FD_121299 | JGI IMG/M metagenome (GOLD analysis project Ga0182030, IMG submission 121299) | Permafrost microbial communities from Stordalen Mire, Sweden - 812S3M metaG (Illumina Assembly) | ecosystem: Environmental > Terrestrial > Soil > Wetlands > Permafrost | place: Sweden...
CGCTCTCGCGGTGCTCGGTCTCACCGGCGCGGCCGGCGCCTCCGCGGCACCCGCGCTCATCCCCGCCAAGGTCCAGGATCTGTGCGTGACCGAGGGCGAGGTCACGGCGCTCGGCGCCAGCGGCCTTGCAGTGCAAAGCCCCAAGATGCGCGCGTTCTTGAATCGCGCGACCAGCCAGAGCATCGAGGCCCGCTTCAAGTATCTGGGCGGCACCGCTCACGAGTCCCGCTTGGGGTCGGGCGAGATCAGGCGCCAGTTCGGCCTGAAACTCAAGGCGGAGGACGCGTGCAATCTCGTCTATGCGATGTGGCGCATCGAGCCCGAAGCAAAGCTCGTGGTGTCGGTGAAGACCAACCCCGGAGAACACTCGAGCGCCGAGTGCGGCAACCGCGGCTACCGCAACGTGAAACCGGCCCGCTCGGCCGCGGTGCCAAATCTGCGGCAGGGAGACGCGCATGTGCTGCGCGCCGAGCTTCTCGGCGCCTCGCTGCGCGTCTTCATCGACGGCCGCCCGGTGTGGGAGGGCGACGTCGGAGCTGAGGCGCTGCGCTTGGCGGGGCCTGTGGGCCTCCGCTCGGACAACGCGCGGCTCGAGATCGAGCTCGGTACGGGCGCGCCGCTTGCAGGCGCGGCGGGCGAGCGGAAGACCTGCCCCGCGGGCGGCGCCGAATCCGAGTGAGACGCGTGTAACCGGGCGCGCGCGGTGCTCAGCTGCTCGCCGGGATGAGGGAGCTCAAGAGCTCCGCCGCGCCGTTCCAGAGCACCTGGATGCCGATGCAGAATAGAAGGAACGCCGAGAGGCGCACGATGATGGTGGTGCCGGTGGCGCCGATGAAGTCGGCGATCCGGGCCGAGTGGCGATAGAGGAAGTAAACCAACAGTGCGAGCAGCAGCGCCGCCGCCAGAGTTTCGAGAAAGAATGAAAACAGCGCAGCGTGAAAGCCGGGCGGCCGTCCTGCGCCGATCGAGATTGCCACCGAGATCGTTCCGGGCCCGGTGGTGAGCGGCATGGTGAGGGGATAGAAGGCGAGCCGGCTCGGAGGCGTGTCGATCGAGCGCGGGTAGGCGGGCGCTTCGCTGCGCCGCTGTTCAGTCGCATCGGGCTCGTTCAGCATGCGCCATCCCGACATCGACACGATGATGCCGCCCGCGACGCGTAGCACCGGAATCGAGATACCGAAGAACGAGAGGACGTAGGCGCCGACGTAGAGCGAGGCCGCGACGATCGAGAAGGCGTAGATCGACACCCAGCGCGACACCGCTGAGCGCAGCTTCTGGTCCATGCCTTGGGTCGCACCGAAGAAGATGAAGGCGCCGGAGAACGGATTGACGATCGAAAAAAGCGCGCCGAAGGCGAGCAGGAAAGTAGTCAACTGAGCCGCACCGACCCTCGCGTGTCGTCTTGGCTCGGCGCTCGAAAATCGTATGGCTGCTCGATCTGCATGATGCGCTCGAGAATCTCGGGTATTTCGAAGACGGCGCGATTCTTGATGTGCGACATGCTAGCGCGAAACTGGTCCAAGCGGCTCACAATCTCGGCAACGCCGTCGCGCACCGACCGGAAGGAATCGAGCACGATGCCGGCGTTGTTCTCCCGCACCCAATCGATGTTGTAGCGCTCCTGCGGCATGGTCCAGGTATTGCCGACCACGATCACCGGCAGCCCCTGCTGGACGGCCTCGCTGATGCTTCCCGGGCCGGGCTTGCCGATGAAGAAATCGCAGAGCTGCATGTAATAGCGGATCTGGGCGGTAAAGCCCACGACGAGCCGCGGCGCCGAGGCCGTCATACCCGCGAGCCGCTGCTCGAGCACCTGGTTGTGCCCGCAGATAAAGATGAGCTGTGTGTCGTCCAGGCGCTTGGCAATGGTCTGCATGACCCGCGACCCGTGACCGCCGAACATGACGATGCCGGTCGGCCGATCCGGATCGAGGCCGAGCTTCCCGAGCTCGCGGCGGCGGTCGATGGGCGAGTCGGCGTAGAAGTCGGGGCGAATGATCATGCCCGAGGTCCGATGCACCCGATAATCCCCGTAGCCCATCGCACGGGCCTGCGCCGCCGCCTTCGGCGTACCGCAGATGAAATGCTGCTCCTGGCCGGGCTCGATCCAAAAGTGCGGCGGGAGGTCCGCGAAGTCGGTGAGGATGGTGACGTAGGGAGCGCCCAGCCTCGCGGCGGTAAGCCCCTCGTACATCATGCGATTGAAGTTCGGTATGAGTGAGACCACGAGGTCAGGGCGGGTCTTGCGCCAGTGACGCTTGAGCCGGCGGGCCATCGAGCCGTGGCTGAAACGGATGAGCGCCTGCAGGAGCTTCAACTCCTGCGCGAGGCCGACGCTCCAGCCGCGCGCCAGGCGGGTGTTGTAAAGGTCCTCCCAATCCATGCCCGTGGTCTTGCGGAACACGTCCTTGGGATCGAGGATCTTCATCACATTCACGAGACGCACCTGCCAAGGCCTGCCTTGCTGGCGGATGACGGTCTCGAGGGCAGTCGCGGCGGCCCGATGCCCGCCGCCCGCGTTGAAATAAACCAGGTCGATTGTCTTCGTCGCCATCGTGCGAATGCACCCTATCTTGAGGCGTTCTCGGCCAGGGACAGGACCAGGATATTGCACTGCCAACGTGAACATCGGATGAAGGGGCACGCCGGCGGCGCTCGCCCAAGGGATGGCTAAGATGTTACAGTTTTCGCTCGGCTGCCGGTCCCAAGGTGGGCGGCATACCGACCGGCCGGTGACAGCGAGGTGACCATGAGCGCGAGCCCCAAATCCGTATCCTTGAGCTACGCGCAGGCGCGCATCGATCTCGCCGCCTGCTACCGCCTCGCGGATCACTTCGGCCTCAACGAGGGAATCGACAACCACATGACCATGCTGGTGCCGGGACAGAGCGACCGGTTCCTGCTCGCGCCGTTCGGACTGCATTGGTCCGAAGTGCGGGCGAGCGACTTCATGATCGTGGACTTCAGCGGCCAGATCGTGAGCGGCCGCGGCCCCATCGAGGACACGGCGCTCTATATCCATATGCCCGTGCACCGCTTGGCGCCCAAGGCGCGCTGCGTGCTGCACACTCACATGCCGTATGCGACCGCGCTCTCCATGCTCGAGAATCCGCGCCTCGAGATGGCGGTGCAGAGTGCGCTCGGCTTCTACGAGGACGTGGCGTACGACCCCGACTACAACGGACTCGCCTTCGATCAGACGGAGGGCGAGCGGATGGCGCGCACACTCGGCGATAAATCGGTGCTCCTCCTCGGCAACCACGGCGCGCTCGTGATCGGGGAGAGCATCCCGCAAGCGTTCGAGCGGCTTTATTTCCTCGAGCGCGCCTGCCAGGCGCAGGTGCTCGCGCTCTCGACCGGGCGTGCGCTCAAGCTGATTCCTGAGAAAGTCGTGCGGAGCACGGTGGCGCAATTCAAGTCGGGCGGGCAGGTCGGCGGGCGCGATCGCGCGGATCTGCACTTCGAGGCTCTGAAGCGCATGCTCGACCGCGATCACTCGGACTACGCGAGCTGAGCAAAGGCCCCCCACCCGAGTCTGGGCCATCGGCGGCCGCGGCCTCCGACGCTGTACACGATGCGGCGGCGACCACCATCGTAGCGGGCAAGGATGCGGTCCGCGTTACCACGCGTCCCAGCATCATCGTCGGACTGCTGGCACTCGCCTTATTCATCAACTACGTGGACCGAGGCGCCGTCCCCACGGCCGCGCCGCTCATCCAGCATGACCTAAACCTCGACGATGAGCAGCTCGGACGGATGCTCTCGGCGTTCTTCTGGACCTACGCCTGGATCCAGATTCCGGTCGGGTGGCTCGCCGAGCGCTACGGCGCTCACCGCGTGCTCTCCGCGGGTCTCGTCGTCTGGGCGGCAGCCACCATGTTGACCGGAACCGCGAGCGGTTTCGTGATGTTGCTCGGGCTGCGCATGCTCTTAGGTGTCGGCGAGAGCGTCGGCTTTCCCGCGGTCTCCAAGCTCGTGGCGGCCGTGGTGCCGATCGACAAGCTCGGCAACGCCAACGGCATCGTCGGGTTCGGCTATCTCATGGCGCCGGGCGTCGGGATCTGGCTCGCCGGCCAATTGATCGACTCGGTGGGCTGGCGCGGCACGTTCGTGGTGTTCGGCTTGGCGTCCCTCCTCTGGCTCCTGCCCTGGGCCGCCGTGAAGCTACCGAAACTCGCTACCGCGCAGAGCGATGCCTCGACGCCGCGCTGGGGTATGGTCTTGAGCCAACGTGGCCTCTGGGGCACGAGTTTGGGGCTCTTCTCGGCCAACTACCTGTGGTACTTCATGCTCAGCTGGCTGCCGAGCTATCTGGTAAAGGCGCGCGGGTTCTCCATGCACGAAATGGAGCACGTGACCACGCTCGGGTATCTCGTCAATGGGTTCAGCGCCCTTTTGGTCGGGTGGAGCGTCGACCGCTATATCCGCCGCGGCCACGGGTCCGCGAACTTCGGCTACAAGTTCATCATGGTGGTCGCGCACTTGGGCTCGGTGGTCTGCATGCTCGCGATGGCGCTCGGCTCGGAGACAAGCGCCGTGGCCGGCATGTTCGGCTTTCAAATCCTGATGGGGGCTTCCTCGCCCGGCATGTACGCGATGTCGCAGATCCTCGCCGGTCCCCGCGCGTCCGGTCGCTGGGTCGGCATTCAGAACTCCATCGGCAACTTCTCCGGACCCATCTCGCCCTGGATCACGGGCGTCATCGTCAACCGCACCGGGCACTTCACGCTCGCCTTCTTCGCCTGTGCCGTGGTGAGTGTCATCGGGCTCATCGGCTGGATCGGCATGGTGCCGAAGCTCGTGCCGATCAAGTGGTGGAGCGACCCCGCGCCAGACGCGCCCCCGCAGAAAGCCTGAAGATCGCGCGAAGTGTGACCTGCGTCACAGCCGCTCCCGATTATCTGTCGCGCCTCGCTTACGTCGCCCCGCGCCGACATTACGCGCCGCGCCGTTCGGCCCTAGCATGGACTCAAGGTTCGATAGGTGTATGAATCCATGTTGAGCAAGTTGACAGAATCTGGAGAGGCCCCGACGAGTCAGGCGCTGGATGCGTTTGCCGAGCTGATCTGCGCGCTGGCGCCCGAGGTGTGCAGCGTGTCGTTCCACGATTTCGCCGCGGACACGCTGTTGTTGAGCGAGGATTTTCTGCTCCCGGAGGATCACCAGCTCGTCGAGGAGTGCCTGGCGCGCGATTCGACTGGCGTGCACTCGATTCAGTACGGCGCGCCCGAGGGCTCGCGCTATTCGATCGCGATGCCCGTGCGCGACGCGGAGGGCGAGGTCAACGGCGCGGTGCGCCTCAGCATCGACTCGCAGGTCACCCATCCGAGAACCGAGGAGCCGCTCGAGCGACGCCTCGCGCCGCTGATGGTGTGCCTTGCGGCCGAGTTCGAGCGCCGCCGCGCGCTACCGCTCGTGCCGGAGGCGGACGAAAAGCAGATTGCGCAGATCGAGCGCGCGCTCGAGGCGGAGCGCTTCGAGCTCTACCTGCAGCCGATCCGTTCGCTGCACGAGACCGAGAGCATGCCGCACTATGAGGTGCTGCTGCGCCTGCGGGCCGACGGCGGGCTGCTCGAGCCGGGACTCTTCTTCGGCCAGGCGTTGCGCCGCAACTTGATGCCGAGCATCGATCGCTGGGTGGTCCGGAGTCTGCTCATGTGGCTCGCGAGCAACCGCAAGCTCTGGGCGAAGCTGCCCGGCGTGTTCTGCATCAATCTCTCGTCGCAGTCGATGACCGACGCGGAATTCATCAACTTCGTCGAATCCGCCATCGAGATGAGCGGCCTGCCGCCCCAGGCTCTGTGCTTCGAGGTCACCGAGCGCTTCGCCGCTTCGGGCGACATCAGCGTGGCGGAGGCGATGCGCCGGCTCGAGGCGCTCGGCTGCGAGGTGGCGCTCGATGACTTCGGCACGAACGCGCCCTCGTACGGGTACCTGCGCACCGTACCCGCGCACTACTTCAAGATCGACGGCTCGCTCGTCGTGGCTGCACCGACCGACCGCGTCGCGCGCGCGGTCATCTCGTCCATCGTGCGCATGGCGAGCGATCTCGGCGTGGAGACGGTCGCCGAGTCCGTGGAGTCGGACAGCGAGCTTCAAGCCATGCGCGCGCTCGGCGTCGACTACGCGCAAGGGTTCTTGGTGGGCAAGCCGCAGTCCCTCGCGGGCTATCGCTTCATGGGCGGGCAGCCCAATTAGTCCGGCGAGAATTCGGGACTAGTCCGCGAGCCGGACTCACCACTCTGGATTCGGCAGCTCGGCGAAGACCTCTTTGAGCGCCGACCCCCAGCGGGTACGGATCATCTTGAAGTACCCGTGCTCGAAATCGATGCTGATATGGGTCGCGAGCTTGAACTCGTCGCGGCGGACGATCGCGAGATCGAGGGGCGGCCCTACGGTGAGATTCGAGCGAATGGTGGAATCCATCGAGACCAGGGCGCATTTGGCCGCTTGCGCGATGCTGCTCGAGCGCGAGATCACCCGGTCGATGATGGGTTTGCCGTACTTCGACTCGCCGATCTGAAAGTACGGCGTGTCGGGCGAAGACTCGATGAAGTTGCCGGCGGAATAGATGTGAAACAGCCGCGGCTCCTCGCCGTAGACCTGTCCGCCGAGGATGAACGTCGCGTTGAAGTCGTGGCCGTGCTCCTTGAGCGCCTCGGCGTCGCGGCTGTGGATCTCCCGCAGCGCATCACCCACGACCCGCGCCGCATTGAAGAGGTTCGTGGCGCTGTAGATCTTCGAGGGCTCGCCGGGCTTGCCCGCCGGCTCGTGCAGCAGATTGACGACCGCCTGCGTGATCGCGAGATTCCCCGCGGACATCAACACCATCACCCGCTCGCTAGGACGCTGGAAGACCGCCATCTTGCGGAAGGTGTTGATCTGATCGACGCCGGCGTTGGTCCTCGAGTCGGAGAGGAGCACGAGCCCGGTATCGACCAAGAGGCCGACGCAATATGTCATGACTCGATTCTACCGAAGCGTCGGCGGCCCGGCGACCGGATGCCCCCCTCAATGTCGTGGAGTGGGTCTCAAATTACTCTTGCTGTTGCTGTTCCTGCTGCTGCTGTTGTTGCTGCTGCTGCAGCGCCGATTCCGCCACCAGCACGTTCGCCTCCATGCGCTCGCCGCCGCCGCCATGCCGAACGCCGCGCACCGGCGCCGCATCGAGGTAGTCGCGGCCCACGGCGAGCCGGCAATAGGTGCCGATCGCCGGGCGGTGATGCGTCACGTCCATGCTGCGCCAACCGACATCCGCCCCGAGCCACACATCGACCCAGGCGTGGCTCGCCGCATCGCCGGCGTCGCCGCTGTAGATATAGCCGCTCACGTAGCGCGCCGGAATGCCGAGCGAGCGCGCCGAGGCGATGTAGACGTGGGCGTGATCCTGGCATACACCCTCACCGCTCTTGAAGGCCGTGGCGGCGGTGTCCTGGACTTCGCTCGTCCCGGATTCGTAGCGCACCGCGCCGATCACCGCCTCGGCGAGCGCTTCGACCCGCTCCCGCGGTTCCTTGACGTGCTCGATCGCCTTGCGCGCGAACACCTTGATTTCCTCGCTCGGAGCGGTGAGCGTGGTGGGCGCGAGGTAAGCGAGAGGTGACAAGGGGCCGTCGTCCTGCCGTCCTTCCGTGTCGGCGGTCTCGACCACGCCGCGCACCACGATCTGAATCTCGCGGTGCGGCTGCTCGATGGTGAGCAGATGCTGAATGTTGCCGTGTGCGTCGATCTGCTCGAGCCGCCGGCCGGGCGCCGTGATCGACCAGGTGAGCGCACGCTGTGTCGGGTCGCGGCGCGGCGTCAAGTGCAGGCTCTGCACGCTGTATTTGACCGGCCGCTCGTAGCGGTAGTGGGTCACGTGTCGGATGTGTAGCTGCATCGGTCTCAAGCCTCTGCCGGGGGAACCAGAAAGTCGGACGCCAAGCGATCACCCAAGTCGCGCAGCCGAGCCAGGAATTGCTGCAGAAAGTACGGCAGTCCCACCTCGATGATGGCTTCCATGCGCGTGAAATGCAGCATAGCGTGGATCTCGCCGGCGCGCCGCTCGGTTTCCTTCGATTGCTCGTTCGAGACCGAGCGCAGGTTGTTATAGAGCTCCTTGCAGCACCGGGTGAGCGAGCGCGGCATGTCGTCGCGCAGGATCAGCATCTGCGCCACTTTCATGGGCGTGATCACGTCGCGGTACACCCGGCGGTAGACCTCGAATGCCGAGAGCGCCCGCAGGAGCACGCTCCACTGAAAGGGGTCGGGCACCGCGACCGCGTCCGATCCCGGGCGCAGATCGTTTTGGTGGGAAGTGAGGATCCGGGCCGTGCTATCCGCGCGCTCGATGAACGTCCCGATGCGCGTGAAGTGAAACGCCTCGTCGCGCAGCATGGTGCCGATGGTCACCCCGCGGGTGAGATGCGAGCGCTCCTTCACCCACTCGACGAAGTGCCCGATATCGGCGCGTGGGGCGCTGCGCGCCATGAAGGTGCGGGCATCGAGCCAGGTCGAGTTCAAGGTCTCCCAGAGCTCGGAGGTGAGCGATCCCCGCACCGCCCGCGCATTTTCCCGCGCCGCCTTGAGGCAATTGACGATGCTCCCGGGGTAGTCCCGATCCAGGCTCACGAACTCGAACACCGCGAGCGGCACGACGGCCTCGTGCCGTTCCCGGTAGGCATGCTCCATGTGGAGCGCGTTCATGGTCGAGCTCAGCGACTGGGCCAGGCTGTCGGCGTACTGCGGCAGGAGCGACATCCGGTAGTGGGCGTCGACCAGGCGCGCGAGGCTCTCCGCGCGCTCGACATATCGCGACATCCAGTAGAGGTGATCGGCGGTGCGGCTCAGCATGGGTTCTCCAGCACCCAGGTGTCCTTGGTGCCCCCGCCCTGCGAGGAGTTGACCACCAGGGAGCCTTCGCGCAGCGCCACGCGGGTGAGACCCCCGGGAACGATGGTGATATCGCGGCCCGAGAGCACGAACGGCCGCAGGTCGATGTGCCGGGGCCTCAAGCCATGCGCGGCGAACGTCGGGCAGGTCGACAGCGCCAACGTGGGCTGTGCGATATAGCGGTCGGGCGAGGCGATGATGAGCTTGCGGAAATGCTCGAGCTCGCTCGGCGCGGCGGCCGGGCCGATGAGCATGCCGTAGCCGCCGGCCCCGTGAACTTCCTTGACCACGAGCTCCGCGAGGTGCGCGAGCACGTACTCGAGATCCTCCGGCCTTCGCAGCATCCAGGTCTCGACATTCTTGATGAGCGGCGCCTGGCCGAGATAAAAGCGGATCATCTCGGGGACGTAGGGATAGATCGACTTGTCGTCGGCGACGCCCGTGCCGATCGCGTTCGCAATGGTGATGTGGCCCTCACGGTAGGCGGAGAGCAGTCCGGGGACACCCAGCATCGAGTCGGGACGGAACACCAGCGGGTCCAGAAAATCATCGTCGATGCGCCGGTAGATCACGTCGACGCGCTGCGCGCCTTGCGTGGTGCGCATGAAGACCGCCTCATCCCGCACGAAGAGATCCTGGCCTTCGACCAGCTCGATGCCCATCTGCTGGGCGAGAAACGCATGCTCGAAGTAGGCGCTATTGTGGGCGCCGGCGGTCAAGAGCACGACGGTCGGATCGGCGACGCCGACTGGGGCGACGCTGCGCAGGTTGTCGAGCAGCACCTCGGGATAACGCTCGATCGGCGCGATGCGGTACTCGGAAAATAGCTCTGGAAACAGCCGCATCATCATCTTGCGGTTCTCGAGCATGTAGGAGACGCCCGAAGGGACGCGCAGATTGTCCTCGAGCACGCGGAATTCCCCGCCACCGTCGCGCACGATGTCGATGCCGGCAATGTGCGCGTAGATGCCGCCCGGCACATCGACCCCCTGCATCTCCGGGCGGTACTGCGAGTTGCAGAGCACTTGCTCCGCCGGGACCACCCCGGCCTTGAGTATCTGCTGATCGTGATATATGTCGTGAATGAAGGCGTTGAGGGCCCGGACCCGCTGCTTCAACCCCTCCTCGAGCTGCAGCCATTCGTCCGCGGGCAGCACCCGCGGCACGATGTCGAACGGGATCAGCCGCTCGGCGCCTTCCTCCTGACCGTAGACTGCGAAGGTGATGCCGACCCGATGGAACAGAGCGTCGGCCTCGGCCCGCTTCTGCACCAAGCGCTCCGCCGGCTGCGCTGCGAGCCATTCCGTATAACGCTGGTAATGGGCGCGCACCGCACCATCGCCAGGATACATTTCGTCATACGGTTTACTGCCCAAGAACCCCCCTGGAGCGGATGGAGCGAAATCCGTGCCAAGCTGCGCGCCCCAGTCCCATCATGGACTTACGGAAATTAAGCTGCAATCGCGCACCGGTGGGACGCGACCACTTGCCCCGCAATGGTGCATCACCGCACGAGCTCCCCCGCCAGTGCTTTTGCGGCGGCCACGGCGGGGTCGCCCTCGAAGCGTTCGGCGAAGTCCGCGAGCAACGCCCGTGCGATGCGCGGCCGGCCGCCTCCCCGCGCCGCGCAGTGCGCGATGCGCAGAGTGGCGGCCGCAGTTTTCGGGCGAAAGCTCGGATCCCGCTCGAGCCGGTCCGCTACCACATCAAGCGCCCGCCCGTCCTCTCTCAATGCGAGCAATTTGTCGAGATACTCCTCGGTCAGCCGAGTCACGTAGCGCGGATCGGTCCAGGACGCCACGCGCTCGCAGAGCCAGTGGTAGTTCTCGACCGACCGGCCGTGCGCGGCCAGACAGTCCTGCAGCACCGCCCAAGCCTTCGTGTGCGATCCCACGCGCACCAGTCCGTAGGCCTCAGCGACGAGCGCCTCGTCCCGGCGCAACTCCTCGCGGCGCTCGAGATCGGCGCTGCGCTCTGGCGAGTGGCGCGTGTCGATGCCCAGTTCGTGGCGCCGCTCGTAAAGCACGCCGCCCAGCATGCTGAAAATCGAGAGAATGGCGAATAATGCGATGGCGAGCTCGAGCGGCAGGAACGATATCCTCGGGAGCAGAAACGCGATGCCGGCGATATAGATCGCGATCACCGCGAGCACCACGAGGTACGTCACGCCGAGAGCCTGCACCATATGCACAAGCGCCGGCGGGTAGAGCGCCTTGAACACATTTCGCTCGAGACCCAGGACGGCCACCGAGGCAGGCAAGAGCAGCGCGGCCACCGTTGCCAGAGATACTGCTACTGCCGAACCCAGCCAGACTTCCACCAGTTTCACTGTGCCGTAGATCAGGCCTAGAATCGCGAGTTGGCCGAGCGGCCGCTGCTCATCGGCCGGGTTCAGCATTTGAATGTCGAGCGCCGGGGGCTCATGAATACCCCATGCTGCATGATCGAAAAGGATGTACGCGTACTTGAAGAGCCAGGAAACCAATATCAACGCCAGCGGGATCCCCATCAACCCCGCATGGTCAGCGATCGTCAACAGCAGCGCGAACGTGATGACAACGGCGGCGGATCCGCCGCGAGCGGGGCGGAGGAGGTGGGGGAGAATCATTTGTGGTAGCCCCAAATATCCTCGCGTCCATGAAGCGTCGTGATGTGGGGGTCTATTTCGTTGGCGGGCACTTAGTAAGATTGGTCCTTGCTGCGATAGCTATTTCGGCGAGGTATCGCGGTGAGAATCAATAAGCATGTCTGTGAGACCGGGGCGAAACGACATTAGATCTATCGCACGGCGAGCGCTACTGCAACTCCTCGAGCCGCTGAGTGAATTTGTTATTGACACCGGCCTAAATGCAAACGAAATGAATTCTATCTTGCGCCACGCGACCGTGAGGAGCATGGCCGCAAGGCAACTGGAAGTCTCTAATAGGGTAAACATTTCCGGAATTGCCGCTACAACCGGTATTCCTAGATCGGAGATTTCTCGAATACTAAAGAAGATCGATAAAAAGGATGAAAAGCTTAGAGATCATCGGCAGCAATCGACCAATCGCATTTTAGCCGCTTGGCACGAGGAACCCAAATTCACTGATGCTAACGGCCAACCGGCCGATCTCAAATTGTATGGCCGCGGGGTAACCTTCGAATCGCTGGTAAAAGCGTATGGGCGTGGTATTCCCACACGCGCCGTCCTCGACGAACTAGTTAGAACTCACGCAGTAGATGTGCTTCCCTCTCAAAGGCTACGCGCAAAGACGGCGCTCTCCGTGCATCGCGGAATAAGTCATCAAATGATCAAGGCATTCGGAGACCGGGCAGCAGAGTTGCTGTCGACGATGTTAGTAAACATGAGGGATCCCGGTGGCGCGCGTTTTGTCGCGAGCGTTTCCGGTTTCACGATGAAGCCCAACGCACTGGCGCTGTTTAAAAAGGAGTTGTCCACCAAAGGTGCTGAATTTCTCGCCGATATACAGGAGAGCCTTACCCAAGAGCCTCTCATGGAACGGAGCCGTCGCTCAAACCCCGTGAGCGTGACAGTCTACTATCACGAAGCCATGCGAAAGAGAGCCAGCCGGAAGCAACCGCCAAGCAAGCGAAAAAACTTTCGCCGCAACTGATGCTCGCTATCGCCTGCTTTTTCTATCCTTGCCAACGGCCAGGTAGACGCCGATAGAGACCTGTGCGGGCCGGGATTTTTTTGAAGTGCGGGAATGAGCCTGCGTTTTGCGCATCATCCAGTTGTCAAATGACTCAAGGAAATTTTGACCCTGCCTCTTCAATTTTATCTTTAAATTGGGGAGTAAACTTCGATCCAGCGTGTCACTCCACGCAACCCGGTGAAAAAGTTGATTTGAGTTTAGGACATTGCTTCCAAGATTGTGTCGAAGCGTCTTTATGAAACCGAGCAGTGAAGTCAGCGTGTGATCCACGGCAAGTTGCCTGTCTTGATAGACAGACAAAGAACGCATGTGCACGTGGATGTCTCTTCCTTTCCCAACTGATACTGCGCCAACTCTTTCAAGTTGGGCTAGTAATGCTGGCGCACTCATACTTGGCACGGCGTCGGCAGCCAATCTGGTAAATGATCGCTTGCTACCCCTCATCGCTAGGGGAAGGGGATCGCCGAGATCATCCAGATATTCTGGGTTTTGATGCCAAGCTGTGAGTAACGCTCCGATAGTAGCCGTATAAGAGTAAAGCCGAGGCTCGGGGACTCGACTGCGGTCTAGGTACTTAACCCGTGAAGCAAGTTTGGGTGCGTCGATTTGGAGTTGCGCGAACAGGTCCAGAAGCGCGGCTAGTACGTCGTCGACAGTCACAGCGCTTCGCGGCGTGGGCCTTCTTCTCGCTACGGCTGTTGGTCTCTTGGCGGGGCGTTTTCGTTCGTACAAAGTAGTCACGGCTCGATTGAAAGATGTTTGGAGTACAACTTGTTGAGAGGATTGTTTTGTGCCCCTTTGACGTAAGGCTTTATCAGTCGCTTGGAGCTGAGATAATAAATCGGAATCACCGGGTACTCAGACAACATTAAATTCTCGGCGTGCTCGAGAAAATGTCGGCGATACGAAGGGTCTGCAGAAGTTGCTGCGGAATCAAGTAGCGAATCGTAATTGGCGTTCGCGTACCCGGCGTCATTGTTCGGCGAGCCTCTGCGAAAGATCTCAAGGAAGTTGCCCGCATCATTGTAGTCGGCGCTCCAACCGAGCCGGACGATATCCCAACGTGACACGTCTTTTCGAGAGTCTAAGAACACTCGGTATTCCTCGTCCGTCAATTCCGTCTCAATCCCGAGGGTCTCTTTCCACATTGAGGCTATCGCGATAGCCAACCTCTTTATCGCGGGGTTCTCGTTAAAGAGGAGGCGCAGGTGAAGTGGCTTCGCAGGCGAATATCCTGCTGAGGTGTACAAAGCCCGCGCCTGCGCGATACGTTCCGGATCCGATATGGATTTCCACTGCCAGGATTGTGGAGAGTAGTTCCAGGTGCCCGGTGGCACAAACCCGTAAGCAGGCGATTGCCCAAATACAAGAATCGTGTTTTCGAGGACCTTACGGTCGATTGCCATGGCCAACGCTTGACGTAGTTTTAGCGGATACTTGCCCGAGTGCAGATTTATCCCGTAATAGGCGGTTCCTAGAAAGGGAGCAACAAGAAGCTCATTTGGATATTGTTTCCTTACGAGCGGCAGTGCCGAGGCCGGGACGCTTTGTGTTACCTCAAGCTGTCCCGCTCGATATTGGTTTAGTTCCGAATTCTCGTCGGCAATGGGCAAGTATCGCACCTCCTCTATCCGCACGGCCTCGCGACCCCAATACTGCGAATTTCTCCTGAGCTCTATGCTCGATCCTGGTACCCAATTTGTAAGCACGTATGGTCCGTTGGAAACCCAGAGTTGCTCATTGTGCGCGCCCGCAGCTTGCTCCGAGTAAATGGGAAACGTGGCCGTGTGAGTCAAAATTTGCAGGAAATACGGTGTCGGTTGCCGCAGGTGGACCACCAAGGTGTCATCGTTCGGCGCGAAGACTCCCAGCTCGCTCGGCGGCTCTTTTCCGGCGATGATTTCCGCAGCATGGGCGATTGGCCGAAGCAAGTCCGCGACCGGGGACGCGTGTTTTGGATCCACGACTCGCCTCCAGCTGTACACAAAGTCTTGCGCACGCAGACGGCTACCGTTGGACCATCTTGCGTTCGGCCGCATGGTGAACGTGAATACAGTTCCGTCAGGGCTGATCTCCCATGAAGCTGCCACACCGGGCTGTACCTCGCCCGTTGGCGATTCCGTTGCCAAACCTTCATACAAGTCCCTGATCACTTCGAAGGAAAATGTGTCCCCGGCTCGGCCGGGATCCAAGGTTGCGGGCTCGCCGCCGATGCCCCTTCTTAGGAGGCGAGCATCGACCGAATTTCGTTCCGGCGCCGACCGATCGCTTTTCGAGCCGCACGCATTAAGCAGTGTGAGCACGATCAACGCTATGGTCGGCCATAGCACGAGCGGCGAAATCCTGGATCTACGGGCGGTACTCAAGGGAAACTCTGGCCCCAATTGAGGAACCAATCTGGCCGCGCATAATCGGGGACCAGTTGGCGGATTGTGGTTAAGTCGTTACCCGTGCCGACCGGTCGAGACCGGCTTCATCGCGTCTACCATAAGCATCTTTGCGCTGCCAGAGCGGAGGCCTCGGCAGCCAAAAAATGCTGCGGTGCGACATAGGTGGAACCCTGAATCTGCGAATTAGCTCACAATAATAGTTGTATTATGTTGCGGCGTGTCGCAATCTGTTAAGCACAATTTATTGGCAGCATTTCGGCATTTACTTCGGCCGTTGGTTCGGATCGCGATTCGCAACGGTGTTGGATTTCCAGAATTCGCTGGTGCTGTAAGGGATGCTTACGTAAAGGTTGCGGCAGCTGAGCTTCGTCTCTCAGGTGGAGAGATATCTTCGGCTGCGATTTCTGTAATGACGGAGATCGAGCAAGAGGACGTGCGGCAGGTCTTGCGTTCGCCAGACGAAGTGAAAGTTGCGGACGTTGATCAGAGAATTAATGCGGCGGTCAGAGTCCTGCTCGGTTGGCACACTGATCGAGATTATATCGGTCCGTACGGTTTGGTTAGAGACCTCGCGTTCTCGACTAGCGAGGGAAAGTCGAAGAAAGACGTTAGTGGTTTTGTGGATTTGGCCCAGCAGTATTGCCCGGGTGTTCGGCCAAAGGTACTGCTCGACGAGTTGATCAGAACGGGATGCGTTCAAGATTTGGGGAATGGTTTCTATCGCGCGCTGACGAGGTCTTACGTGCCGGAGCAACTGAGTGCTGAGAGCATCCGGCGCTTTGCGGAGGTCGTACACAATGTTACCGAAACACTTGAAGTCAATCTTCGTAGGTCCGTCCGCGGCACCGGACGAATTGAAAGAACTATTTGGGCTGATTACGGCCTGCGGCCGCACGATCTGGCAGCTTTCGATAAATATTTGCGCGAAAGAGGTCAACTGTTCGCAGATGACATCGACAACTGGTTATCGGACCGGTCTCAAGAGGGGCATCCAGACGCAATACAGACAGGGATCGGTTTCTATCACTACGTAGTGAACAGCGACGACGAGCGGGATTTCGGAAGAGCATTACAAATCGAGGGGATCGCGGATGAAGAATAAGTTGGGACGCATGGCAGCTAACTTTGCCGCGATCGCAATATCGACAACGGCGATAATTGCGTGGCCGCAGGCAATTTCGTTTGCGACTGGTTCCGTGCTCACGGCAACGAATTTTCGATCCGTAGCGGCTGGCGACCTCTTGGTCATGGGACCGGTTGAGCAGGTGGATACAAAAACTTCGCAAGTCCGGGTGCTCGGGCAACTTGTTCTGGCGCCGACAACGCAGCGCAGTATCGTGTCAGAGGCACTCGTCGGAAAAGTGGTTGCTGTGTATGGCGTGATAAGCGCTGATGGATCGCTCAAAATAAGTGGAATAACCGAGCTGAGCTCGGTTGACTATGTTGCCGGGGCAACCGAACTGTACGTCAAGGGCGTCGTTTCCGCCGTAAATCACGCGAATACGACAGTCAGAATAGGCTCACTATGGGTTGATTATTCCGGCGCGCTACATACTCTGAATGCAGATGATATTGCCGCTGGTAAGGTGATTGCGCTTAGTGGATTAGAGTTTGCTAAAGCGGGCAACGTTTACGCTGATAACGGTTTGGTATCGGCGTCGAAGCCGGCGGGTCAAGCTGGCAGTGACTCGATCGGCCAGGCCGGGAGTGACCTGATCGGTCAAGCGGGCAGCGACAAGAGCATCGCGTCGAAGCCGGCGGGTCAAGCTGGCAGTGACTCGATCGGCCAGGCCGGGAGTGACCTGATCGGTCAAGCGGGCAGCGACAAGAGCATCGCGTCGAAGCCGGCGGGTCAAGCGGGCAGTGACTCGATCGGCCAGGCCGGGAGCGACCTGATCGGTCA
>Ga0182030_10012723_pt1 | contig 16820 bp, 9 predicted proteins | sample 812S3MmetaG_FD_121299 | JGI IMG/M metagenome (GOLD analysis project Ga0182030, IMG submission 121299) | Permafrost microbial communities from Stordalen Mire, Sweden - 812S3M metaG (Illumina Assembly) | ecosystem: Environmental > Terrestrial > Soil > Wetlands > Permafrost | place: Sweden...
ATACAGCAGTCGGTGTTAAATTCATTGCTTGGTCAGCCGGAAACGACATCTCCTGTAGTTAAAAAAGATCTGATGACTGTATTACCGGATGTTCCCGTGGATTCATTGGTGTCCTATGCTACGCAAAACAGGGATGAGATAAAAATGGCGAGAGAAAAGAATACGATAGCAAAGTTACAATACGATGTTGTTAAATCACAAAATAATCCGGTCATCAATATGTATGTATCCGGGGGAGACAAAAACGGCTTTTTCCCGCATCTTAATGTGATGACCTTAAATCTTGTTGCAGGAGTTGGGGTGAAAATACCAATCATCAATGGAACAAAGAATAAGAACAATCTTTTATTGGTTAAGTCGGCTATTCAGAATTCAGATTTTGAAACTGAAATAATCCACAGGAACATTTCGAATGAAGTTTTAGAGAACGAAGCCAATATTACATCATCATTGAAGAAGGTAAATCAATTTGAGCTTCAACTGACACATGCTAAGAAGGCACAATCTCTTGCAGAGGTAAATTATCAGTCTGGAGCCATAACGAACCTGGACTTACTGGACTCCAATACTTCCGTTTCAGAAAGCAGTCTGAATCTTTTAAAATCTGAAATTGATTATGTACTAAGTATTTATAAACTGAAAATGTCTTTGGGAGAGAGACTCTATTGATATGGATGGAATATTACTATGGAAAATTATTAAATTTGGGTTCGTTGGTATAAGGTTACGTTTCAACCTGTAGGTTAAATTAATTGGATGACAAAATATTTTTATGTATGTTTGAAAATTAAATTTATTTTTAAAAATAAATTGTGTTTGTCTACATATAAATTCGTAAATCGTTAAAATGATATTTGACAGGATAAAAAATAATCTTATAAAACTTCAGGATTTAAATTTTCTTTTGATTGTTTATGTTGGCCTGACAATTATTGCCACGGCTCATTTGTTGTTAGAGCATAATTATATAATTGCCGGGAGGGAATATGTACATTACAACAATTACATATTATTTAAACAATCATTTATTCATCTGATTACAAACAATAATTTATATGACGTAGTTACAAACCGGTTTAATCATGTAGATTATCAATATTGGGATTACAAGTATAGTCCTACTTTTGCTGTTTATATGATATTTTTTGCTTATCTGCCCAATTGGCTGGGATTAATATTGTTTAACCTGTTAAATACTTTTGTGCTTTTCTATGGTATAAAAATGTTACCCGGGATAAGCAATAAAATAAAAGCTTTTATTATTTGGTTTATATTACTTGATAATGTCACATCCATTCAGAATTCTCAAACAAATGCTCTAATAGCAGGGTTGCTGTTATTTTCTTTTATATTCATGGAACAGAGAAAAGTTTTTATTGCCACATTATGTATCGTCCTTTCAATATATATAAAGCCTTTTGGAATACTTGGTTTCTTATTATTTCTTTTTTATCCCGGCAAAATAAAATTTATTCTTTATTCAGCACTTTGGACAATTACTTTATTTGCAATTCCTTTAATTTTCGTATCTTTTAGACAATTTATATATTTATATAAGAGCTGGATTCATATATTACAATTCGATCATGACACAAATTATGGATTATCGGTAATGGGTTGGCTATATGTGTGGTTTAAATTGAATATTCAAAAGAATTTAGTTTTAGCTGCCGGAGCACTTATTTTTTTAATCCCGTTTATAAAATATAAAATGTACAAAAGCTATTATTTTCGCTTGCTTATTGTTTGTTCAATATTGATCTGGGTAATTATATTTAATCACAAAGCAGAATCCAGTACATTTATTATAGCTGATTGTGGTATGGCAATCTGGTATTTTTCCAAGCCAAGAAAAATTGGTGATACTATTTTAATCATATCGGCTTTTATTCTCACGATTCTTTCACCAACAAGTTTATTTCCTGATTATTTAAAAACAAATCTTGTTATCCCTTATGTTTTAAAAGTGGTTCCCTGTATTTTTATTTGGGTGAAAATTAATTATGAATTACTATCTTTTAAGGAATCTGATGACATTGGGGTACACACGATGACTAATTCATAACAGGGGATTTATCTTTTCTGTTTCATTATTTCTTCGAGTTGAGAAGCCGTAAAATATTTATCAACAATGATCTTGTTTTTGTCCAATAAAAAAAGCTCAGGTACCTTTTGTATGTTATACAGCCTTCTATAATCAGAGCTTATGGATGGATCAAAAAGATTAATCCAATGCAATTTGTTATCTTTAATAAACTCATCCCAACTGGCAAAGTCGGTATGAATATATATGGCTACAATTTTCAGGCCCAGGATTTTCTGACCTTCATATATTTCTTTAAGTTCGTTGATCTGATTGCAGCATATACTGCAATCAATATCATAAAAAATCAACAATACATGTTCCGCTCTTATATCGTAAATAGCAGATGATCTTCTTCCTTGCGTTTCGAGCATCAGATTAGGGGCCTTACTACCGATGAGTGATGTTTTAAGCTGATCAATCCGGGTTTTAAGCAATTTGATATATGTTTCACTTGTCCAGGGAGCTTTTCCATCAAGATAAAAATTATCAGCTATAAAAACATACACATTTTCCAATTTTGTATGTTGATTCTGCTGATAATTATTAATTAAATAACTAACCAGATACTTATATACAGGAGATTTTACATCAATACCTGTCATTATTTTTTTTATCTTATTAATTATCGTATCCGCCTGTTGAGAGAGGAGGGAGTTAAAAAAATAATTTATTTTCTCATAAAAAGCCGGTGTTTTAAGGAGGAGTGAATCGGATAAATTAATGTTATCGAAATAATGATCCGTAAGATACGTATATTGTTCTTTAAATTTTTGCACTATAGATGAGCTATCTGAGTTGAAAGAATATTCAGGAGAAAGAGACAAAACTGCATATCTGGCGAATAATGAATTTGGATGTTTTGTAATTAAATCTTTAATAAAATAATCCGGTTTGTTGTGATTTTTCATCAGGTGTGATTGAAACTGCCAATACCAGTCGGACTCATCCGATCCATCAAATTTAAGTTTTCCGAAAATATCTGAAGTATCAGAAGTAATTTTAAAATTCTGTTCTTTGTTGATCAGGATATCGAAGAATTGTTTTTTTGGTAATACGATGGCATAAATTCCGGGAGAGAGATTGTTTTTACCTTCAAAAGATCCTGTTCCATCAGAATTTAAAATGACAGTGTCTTTAACAAAAGATTTGTTGCCATAATAATCTGCCATAAAAATAGTATCATCACGAAATCCGCTAATCTGAATATTTATTTTATATCCTGAGCTATACAATCTTTCAGAAGTAAGTAAAGAAAAGAATAGGATAATAATAAAGTGTCGTTTAGTCATTCAAATAATATTTTATTGGATCTGTTTGGTTCATTTATTTTTTCTTTCATGAATGGATATTTTACAAAAATATCCTAATTTATAAAGATCAAATATAAACAGGGAAGGCATTGGACTACGGATGTTTATCAGCAAATATCTTTTCAAAAAGAAGAAATACCAGCTTAGAATTCTTATAATTTGCAACTTCCTAAGAAAACGATAGTATCGTAATAATTTTATATCATTTACAAATGCCGGATTTTTTTTAAACCGCGTATACAACCGGAATAAGTTTCGCAAACCTTCATCAGTCTTGGCGATATATTCATCTTTATCTTCCAGGCCTAAATGAATCAAAGGGTTTTCGATATGTTTTATCGGGATATAATGAGCCTTTAGCTGATAACCGTAAACAGTATCTTCATGTCCGTATCCGTATAGGGTTTCATCAAATGAAATAGATGAAAGCAGGGATTTTGAAATCAGGAAATTATTAGTCATGAACGACTGATTTGGTTTTTCACTTCTGACAGATGCCGGTGCAGATTCCCGTTTTATCCCGTACAGCCATCTGAGATAATGATTGTCATCAGGACGATTGGTTTCGTATTTTCTTCCGCCGCAGATTATTGAATCACCCGTGCAGGCATCAATATAATTTTTTAAATAATCCCTGTTCGTGGTCATGGAATCGCAATCCATAAAAAGAAGGTATTCATAACGGGCATATTTGAGAAACAGATTACGGATTTTTGATCGTCCGAGATTCTTATCCAATTCGACATAAGTCAAATAATTATTTGATTTCAGGCTGCTGTTTTGTTGTTTAAATTCTTCCTTAGAAGCGTCGTCAATGATTATTATTTCAAAAGGCACATATAAATTGACTGACTGGATATACAATTCATTGACAAGAGAAATAATATTGAAATTGTATACCGGAATGCAAATGGAAAGCATATATTATCTGATTTTTACAAACTGTATTGATTGTCAAAATTAGCCAACTTAAGGCAAAAAAATAAATTTTAACATATTTTATTATTTTTTTTCTAAAAAGATGCAACAAATGGGTTTTATTCTGCGTTTATAAGGGTATAAAAACAAAAATAATTTTTTCATAGGTTTTAGGGTTAATAATAGAGAAGTATCATCTTTCATGGGTGATACTTTTTTTAAATATTATTCACTATTTTGATCCTTCTTTATTTTCCTTCCAATCACCAGAACATCATCAATCTGCTCAAGATTGCCTTTCCACTCATCAAATACGGTATTGATTTTCAGGTATTGATCTTTCATATGAAGGGTAGAAACAGAAGCTAATAATTCTTTCATCCGGTAGCTTTGAAATCTCTTATTGCCGGGACCGCCGAACTGATCCTCAAAACCATCGGAGAAAAGGTAAATCATATCACCTTTCATCACATCTATTACATGGTTGGCGAACCGGACTGTGCTTAATTCATTTTTACCTATTGAATTTCTATTGGCTTTAAATTCTGTGAGTTGCTGTTCACGAACAAGATAAATGGAATTCATTGCACCGGCATATTCTAATTTATTTGATTTCACATCAAGAGCAATAAGCGAGATATCCATTCCATCCATCACTTCATCAGTGCTGTTTGATTTGAGCGTGTTCTGCAATTCACTGTTTAGCATATACAAAATTTCAGAAGGCTTGGTTATTTTATATTCCTTCACAATTTTATTAAGGATGTTGGTGCCGATGATAGACATAAATGCTCCCGGTACACCATGCCCTGTACAATCCACAGCTGCGATAAATTCTTTGCCAGCCAGATTAGAAAGCCAGTAGAAATCTCCGCTGACTATATCCTTCGGGCGTATATATATGAGAATGTCCTCGCGTTCCTCCATTAATTGCTGCGGAAATAGCGCTTGTTGTATTCTTTTAGCATAATGGATACTGTCGGTGATATTTTTATTTTTTTCAGCCAGTTCTTCATTCTGTTTATTTATTGTCTCAGTTCTTTTTTTCACCTTTTTTTCCAGAACTTGCTTCTCTTTAATTAGCCTGCGTTCGCGGTATTTAACGTAATATGCCGATAAACCAAGAATAAGGAAGAAACAAAGAATAATAAACCACCATGTTTTATAAAACGGAGGTTTTTCTTTTAATAATATTGAACGTTCTGTTTTATTCCATATCCCGTCACTGCTGTATGCTTTCACTTTGAATTCGTAGTTTCCCGCGGGCAGGTTACTGTAATGTGCCCGCCGGTGCTGAGCATCTGTTGAAATCCAGTCAAGATCATATCCCTCCATTTTGTATTGGTATTGTATTTTATCCGGAGCAACAAAATGCAATCCTGAAAACTCTATTGCAAATACTTTATTGCGATATGAAAGTTCAATCATTTTTGATTCAATCAGGGATTGTTTAAGGATTACATCACCATTTATTTCCTCACCTACCTCGACGGGTTTGTTATTGATAAAAAGTTTTGTCAGGACAACTTTGGGAGGTATCCTGTTTTCTGTTATGCTGTCAGGATAAAAGGAGGTAACTCCATTGATTCCTCCAAAATACATTCTTCCCTTTTTTGTTTTATAAAAAGCATGCTGGTTAAAGGTATTTCCCTGAACACCGTCAGATTCGTCGTAATATCTTACCTGCTTCGTTTCCGGATTATACCTGCACAGTCCCTTGTTACTGCTTATCCAGAGATCTCCTTTTGAGTCGTCAAGCACCCCGTAAAGATTATTACTTGGCAATCCATCATTTTGGGTTACCGTATGAAAATTCCCTGTTTTCCTGTCGTATTGACTTAATCCTCCACCAAGTGTAGCAAACCATAATCGTCCTTTATTATCTTCGCAACAGCTATTTACATCACGGGCATGAAGAGCATTGGGGTTATTAATATCCGGTGGAAAATATTTGAAATTCTTTTTTGATGGATCATACAGGTATAAACCATTAGATGAACAGATCCACACGATACCATCCTTATCTTCGTATATGGACCAGATTAAAACCAACTTTCCACCCATCTTTTTTTCACTGAATAATTTTATTTTAGGAGATAACTTTTTTGTGATACCAGGAGTTGCTTTTCCAAGCCTGAAATCTGAAATTTCATTAAATCCCGTTTTACCGGAAATCCAATAATGACCTGATTTTTGTCCTTTATGAATGTTATAAACTGCCCAGTCAATCAATGATGAATCTGAATTGTCAGGCATCAAGTAATAAAAATCGTTATTTTTAAAGTTTACAATGCTTAAGCCAATACCGCCAGTAATAATGTGATTTCCTGGAAGTTCACAAAATGAATAAAAAGTATTGCCAATAAATATATGCGGTAATTTTTTCTCGTCTTCCTTATAAATTTTCACTTGATGATCAGGATTCATTACAGTAATTCCTTTTAATGAGCCAAAATATTTATTCTCAAGCGAGTCCTCAAAAACACCCTGGATATTATTATCAGGTAAGCCATTATCGGTGTTATAATATTCAAATTTTTTACCATTCAGGTTTGTTTTATAAACGCCATTACTCCTTGTCCCGATCCACAATATCCCGAATGAGTCCTCATAGATCGTTGTTACCGCATCTGCATATAATTTATTTTTCCCTGAAACATTTGCTTTGATACTCTGGATTTTTTTAGTCTTTAAATCAATACATTTTAAACCTTCATAATTGTCACATCCAAGCCAGAGTCTATCATGGGTATCAAGGAAAACAGCAATCACATGGAAATCATTATCGCATATTGGCATTTGAAAAAAATCCAGAAATTTTTTTTTGTCTTTGTCGTAATATTTAATAACATCTTTTTGGGCCAACCAGATTGTTCCATTTGAAGAAGGGTAAATAACCGGATCAGCTATTTCATTTTCATCAACAGGATTTATGTCGAATTTATTAGTAGCATAATAATCATTAAGTGATACATTGAAAACATTTTCATATGCCTTACCTTTGATTTTAGCAATAATCCAAAGATAATTGTCGGAACTGCATTTTAGCGTTATGATATCTTTATCAAGTAACTCATGATTATCAACATAAATATATTTCTTCGTTTTGATATCGAATAATGATATAATATTTGATTCGGCACATGTCCAGATATTCCCTCCCGCATCCTGAGTAACTTCATAAATTTGCTGAAGACTGTGATATTGAATGAATCTTTCAGTTTTATTATCATACATGTTCAGATTATCTCCCTGTACCCATAAATTTTTATCCTTGTCGAGGAAAACTTTTTCAACGACTGTTTCAATAAGAGTTTTTTTATCTACCGGATTAGATGTAAAATCTGTTAATGTATACCCGTCGTAACGATTCAATCCATATGTTGAAGCGATCCAGTCAAAACCATCCTTATCCTGAACAATACTACTGACATTATTATCGAACAATCCCTGTTGAGTAGAGATATTTTCAAAACGGTAATCGGTTTGAGAAAATAAAAGAATAAGCGGGTTAATTATTAAAACTATAAGGCAAGAAATGCGTTTCATCAAATAAAGATTTGGAAATATGCAGAATTCATCTTTTAAAGATATATTATACAAGTAATCGTACTGTAAATATAGAATAAATTAATTGGCTTCCAAAATTTTATTTTTTTTATAGAGTTTAAAGACTGCATGGGCAGACAGGTATTGGGAGTATCTACATAGGGCTTATTTAATATATTTTTTTCCATTCACCCAACATTCCTTATTTGACAGATTGCCCCGCGGTGAAATTTTATAAGATACACCATCAGGTACTTGAACTGTAAAGAATAATAAATTCCCTTCAACTTTCCATTCGACCTTCATGATCCCTTTGGGAAGAGATACTGTTCCTTTTGCCCATGTTATATTTTCAGCCTGAGGTGCTATAATTAAAGAATCGTAATTTACATCTGAAGGAAAACCAAGATTAACTCCCAATACCTGGGTAGTAAGGTAATAGGTGGGGGCTCCACTCCAGGCATGACTCATGGTTCCTCCTGCATTTCCATATTCATTAAAATCTTCCCATGCTGTATCATCAGCATGCAGAATCATAGGTCCCCAGTATTTTTTTATAAAATTCTCAGCCACTCCCGCATTCTGATGACGATATAATGCAGCTAACACATAAAAACCACCGTAGGGTGTGGATTTTCCATTCCTTGACTTTTCCCCGATGTCTTTGAGTTCATTTTCAAAAAACACTTTTAAGCGGGCTTCCTGTTTAGCGGTAGTGTAACCAAACATTGACATATAGGCACTTGAAATCGGATAATAGGAATAAATCGGGACATCCTTCGAAATTCCATCTCTGAATGCTCCTTTTTGCTCATCCCAACACAATGCATTTATTTTTTCTTTCAGCACAGATGACTTTTTCAGGAACATTACCTGATCTTCATTTTTTCCTAATAAACCAGCCATGTCAGCCATATCCTCAAATGAACGAACCAACAATGCATTTAATGCAGTTGAAGAATAATTGTTCTTCTTCATTTTTGTCCATTCAATAAAAATATCGCCAGATTCATACAAACCATTTGTTTGCTTTTTAAATTCAATTCCATCTAACAGATTCTTATAACCAAGGTATAGCTTTGCAGCAAAATCTTTATCATTCGTTCGCCTGACGCACCACCGATAATATAACAATGTTATCAATGGGAAATCCAGATTCTGGTCCTTTACAGCAGTCTGAATATTTTCAGGATATAAAAGATCTTTATATTGATCCTGGAAATATAAAAGACTTCGTTTAATTAATCGTGAATCATTTGAAGTAGCCAGCGTGATAGCATACTCGGGTAGCGCGTCACCTGCATATAAGCCACGTTCGCGAAAAGGAGTATCAATATAACTGTCTTCAGCACATACTCTCAGAGTACGGTATCCCAACTCCCAGATTGCATTGAGCAAAGGATCTGAACATTCGAAACTACCGGTCTTTTCAAATGGATATACCTGCCTGATGACACCGATCTTATTGATGGTGACAGGACCTTTATTTTTTCTTATATTCACCTGTATATATCTTGAACCGTATGGATTAAAGGTCTCAAAACGGTTATGACCTTCAGACGTTATAAAACGGGTACCGGAATACAACTCTGTTCGTTTCATGATCCACGGACGGTTGTCTAACAAGTCTTCTGTAAATACAATATCCAGAACAGTACCTGCAGGTGCATCTACATCAACAAATACGCGTCCCAACTGCTTTCCTCCCATATCAAGTACAAAAGCGGTACCTGTAGTATCATCAATAGTGAGAAAATCTGTTTGAGTCGGAACAAATGGCTTGGATTTGTCAAAATAACTCCATGCTACTTCAAGCGCAGGATTTCCGGCTGTTTTTTCCCGTTCTTTTCCTATCCATCCTGCTGATAAAACAGGTATATCCGAAGGGGATGCAAATGGTAATGTTAAAGCCCTGACTGTTTTCTCTTCCTCATTTGTGAAAGGACCGGCTGTCATAAAAATGAATTTTGAATTTATTTTTTTATCCGGGGAGAATGATAACTGAGCAGATTTAGGTACTGCTAAATAATAATCCCAACTGGCCCAGACAACATCATATTTGATAAATAAATAATTCCAGCCTTCTTTAAAATTTAATATCATATTTTTTCGAAGCGGTGTCAGACTATCCTGAAACCTGGGTTGATTCATCTCTCCACCGTTCAACCAGAATTCGCCCCACCACATTCCCAGAGTAACCTGCTGCGCTTTGGGAGAATAGATATAGGTATAGGCGAATACCCGTTTTTGTGTTTCAAAATCTTTTAAAATTGTGTCAGATGTCTTCACACGAAATGAATATATATCTTCATCAGTTTTCAGAGAATAAACGCCCATCACTGATTTAGGTGTGATCTCATATTGCGTGAGTAAAGGGATGCTACGTGGTTTTAGTTGACCCCAGGCATCCTGATTCTTCAGAATAGACACCTTTTTCCAATCTTTCAGATCAGCGCCGGTCAGATTCCAGTCTTTCTGATCCATACGTGAATCATAGCTTTCAAGGACATGTAATGCAAAAGATACTTTTGGTGATGTTGGATCGTATCCCCTTACCGGTTTGCAAATCCATGCTCCAGGTGTAGCAAGAGAATGGGATGTTCCGTCCATTTCAATCACTTCCCCCCAACCTATAAATCCACCTATATTTTTAGGAATCTGAAAAGTATTCATTCCATTTGATAATACTTTTACAGCTATCACATTATTCCCTTTTATCAAATATGGAAGGATATCCAGACTGTCGTATTCTGGATGTGCAGGATTAAAACGAACCGGACCAAAATTTACAAATTGCCCGTTTACAAAAAGATGATATCGTGAATCAGCAAAAAGATTTATTTTAGCTGATTTTGCATCATTATTTACTTTTAAATCATACCTGAAATAGGCATACACCTGTCTTCCTGCTCCTGATTCATCAATCCATATAAATGAAGCTCTGTTTTCTTTTGCTGACAGAAAAACAGGAATAAAGAGTAAAAAAGAAAAAAGTATTTTTTTCGCGAAATCCATATTAAATATTTATTTAAAAATTAAGAAATCCAAACATAATTAACTTTTGAAAAATGCATTTTATTTTCTCTTCCTGTCTGGCAATTTGTGTTATGTAAAAATAATATTTGTTTTTAAAAAAACTGATATTAACATCAAATAAATAGTTAAATCAGACCGGCTACTGACTTTGTGGACTCAACCATTCATGATTTTTATTGCCTGCTGAACGGATATGCTGTAACTTCAACGGATCAGCAATGAATCATCCCTGATGACTCCTTCTGAAGAAGCCAAATTGTCCTTAATTGCAACCTATGCTGACGGAAATGGAGGAATATTGCCTGTTGCTGGAACGGGACTGACGCTTTCCAGGAAAGGCATTTTAATTAAAGCATTCGGTAAAAATCCGGATGGAGAGGGAACCCTGCTCCGCCTGTGGGAAGTTGCCGGAAATGACGGAAAATGCCTCATTACTTTACCGGCGGGATCGGATTTTAAAACAGCCACATTATGTGATTTAAGAGGACAAGCTTTGGGAGAACCGGTGCCTGTTAAAAATTCCGAAATAACGGTCATTATTAATCATTTTGCTCCGGTTTCATTGCTGCTGAAATAATTTAAAACCGGAGGCATATACTCCTTTATCAATTTCTTTATTTGAAGTTGTGTTTGTTCCATAAATTAGAGATAAAAATACTATATTTGCCTTTATGAATGCTGATAAAATAAAATATCATCTAATTCCTATTATTATTATCATAAAAAAAGGATGGCTTCATGAAAGGGTTATTTTATTAATAGATATTTAAATATTTTTCTTTTAATGAAACAGGCAATAAACGATATAACAATCATAAGAAATTTACCTCAATTACTTGAGAGTAAAAATGATTATTTATTATTAAATGATATACCAGAATGTTTACAAGAAGACTTTAAAAATTTTATAATAGGTATCACGGTTCATTTTGATCCTAATAACAATCTTATTATTGGAAAGAACCTTTATAAAAAATGGCTCTATAAACTTTGGACAAAAGGATTAGACTATGACATCTCATTTGGAACAAGCAAATAAAAATATTTCCGAGATTTTAAATTTAAAAAAGGAACTTGATTGTTTTAACCCGTTAAAGGAATGGGATGAGCATTTTAAAGAAAAAATAAAAAAAGAGCTGACTTATCATTCAAATAAGATAGAAGGAAATAAACTTTCATATGGAGAAACAATTGCTTTAATAGAAAGTAATATTTTCCCAAAGGATAAAAGTATAAAAGATATTTTAGAAATTAAAAATCATTATTCTATCCTAACAATAATCTTTGAAAATATTAATTTTCCTATAAATGAAACATCTATAAAGAATTTACATAAAGAATTAATGAATGATTCCCGGCAATGGGATTATGAATCATTTTTTTGGCCTGGGAAATACAAATTTCGAGAAAATTACACCTTAAGGCCTAACGGAGAATATTTTAAGTTTGCTGATCCTAAAGATGTCCCTAAACTTATGAGCAACTTAATTGATAAAGTTCAAACTGTATCATCCTTAAATGAAAAATTGATTATTGAAAACCATCCTTTGTATAGATCAGCGTTATTTCATGGTAAGTTTACCGAAATCCATCCATTTGAAGATGGTAATGGTAGGGTTGCTCGATTGATTTCAAATATAATTCTTATGAAAGAAGGTTATCCTCCATTTGTTGTAAAAGAACAACAAAGAGAAAAGTATTTAAATTCTCTATACATGTCTACTGATCAAAATGATATTTTACCATTATTTAATTTTTTTTCCGATTGCTTACAATTTTCAATGATTCAAAAAATAGAATATTTTAAAATTGAAGTTAAAAAATTAAATGATTCCATAGAAAAAAAAATGGAAGAAGATAAAAATATTGATCATTCAAAAGATATTTCGATGTAATTTTAAAAAGCCAGCCTTTCTTTTTCCATATATTCAAGGTTCAACGTAAAATTCTTAGCTTCACTGGACGGATTCATAGTACAGAATGGAAAGAGGTATCTGTTTTTTCGGTTTGACTTTAGTCCTATAGGCTATATTTAATGATTTACCTCCTAATCCCTGAAAATAGTCAACTTTAATGTTATGTTTGCCTATCGTGAGTTTTATTTTTCCAGTGTTTTCAATGACACCATGAATTCCATCATTGTCTACAACTGTTTTTTCATCAATAATAAGCTTTGAGCCATCATCCGATGAGGTATAGAAAGTATACACATCCTCCTTTGAGATTTGAATAAATGCCTCAAATTCAATGGCAAAATTTAAATCGTGCCATTTAAAATTATTTGGGTCTGTGGATGTTGTTTTTCCTTTTTTGACAGGATGTAATTTACTGAAATCGGGTAACTTAGTCCAGGTTCCTTCATAATATGAATAATTCCATCCGTTAACAGAAGGATTATAAAAATCAAAAGATGAAAAACATACACTGCTGCTTTCAAATCCCTGCTTACAGGCCATTGCCATAACATCTGTGGATTTTTCGATATCCAGGACTGCCTTAAAGACAGGTGATTGAACTGTTGGTATTGATCCGTCAAGCGTATAATGTATTTCGGCATCCGCAGCAGGACAAGTTATTTTAACCTTTATTTTGCCCGGGAAAGCAACAGAATAATCGCGAGGGTTAATAACAGGGGTTGAAACATAGTTTTTAATTTTTGTTTGGGCATTTTTTATTTTTGAGATAAATGAATAATTGCCGGAAACAATATTGAATATTGCCTTGCCGCTATCCATTTTAAGAAACTCTACTCCTTCGGATTGGGATGCTGTTTTTCCATTCTCAATCACGCTATCCTTACTTTCAGCCGGAATATATATTGTTGCATAAGTATTTGCAGGAACTGTAATATTCCACCTAAATTGCTGATCCTTATAATTCCAGTCACTTGAAATGTTTCCATACATGGATTCATAACTGGCTTTAACCCATTTTAAACTGTCAATTAGTGTTGGTTTCATGATGATGTGTTTGAACCCGGGATTATCATTGTCATAATTTATTCCAGCAAGGGTCTGATAAAACCATGCATCAAGATTTCCGGCCAGTATAAGCAATGCTTCGCTGTTCATACCCGGTCCCTGGGTATCGTAGTCCCAGCGTTCCCATATTGTTGTAGCTCCCTGCTTAATCATGTATCCCCAACTGGGTCTGGTAGTTTGATTCACGATTGTCCAAGCGACGTCTGAACATCCATTGTCCGATAAAACCTGCATGATCCATTGAGCCCCGATGAGTCCTACTGACAAGTGCCCATTAGATTGTCTCAGTATATCTTCACGCAGGTTATTTATTACTTTTGATTTATATTGTTGTGGTACCAGATCAAATGCCAAAGGCAGGATATAGGAACATTGAGTTTCACTTTCAAACGTTCCTGTATCAGCCCTAAAGAACCTGCTGGTGAATCCTTCCTTTATTTTTTCAGCGAGCTCTGAAAAAAGTCTTTCATCCTCTGATTTGCCCAGTCTTTTTGCTGCCCTGCACATAATCCTGCAATCGTTGTAATGATAAGCAGTGGAAATCAAAGCATGGGATGTTTTCCCATCAGCACCTGTGTTGTCCATACAATAGGTATCACACCAGTCACCATAGCTGGTTGCCTTTGAAGTATGATCGGCAAGGCTATGGCGTTCCATTGACAGTACCCATTTCTTCATTGCATCATAATTGGTTTGAATAACTCTGTTATCAGCATAATAATTCTGAATCCATTCAGGGATAATAGTGAAAACACTCTGCCATTCTATTCCGTTTCCAAAAGTCCAGTACATAGACACATCAGGAATAGTGCTGTCGGCTCTCTGGGACAACCTGACATCGTGCATCCATTTGGTATAAAAGGGCGATACGTTAAAATTAAAACCTTCGCTTTCGGCATCTTTCGCGGGATCTCCCATCCATGCCTGTCTTTCATCCCTGTCAGGATCGAGCGGGGCGCTGCGTAGGAATGCCCTCATTCCCCAACGCATATTATTGTGAATGTGATTGATTAAATTATCCGAACATTCGAATTTCCCGGTTTGTTTCACATCAGTATGAATAACAAGTCCTGCAAAGTTATCAACAGTAGGAACTCCGGGGAATCCTGATACTTTGATGCGCCTGTACCCCTGACCCCTGAACCGGGGGGACCAGGTTTCTATTCCTTTGCCGTTTAAGATATATATATCAGTGGACAGGGCTGTACGGTTATCTTCTGTTTTCAGCGAACCGTCCTTCTTAAGGCCATAAGCGCTTTCCATTTCAACCTTTGTACCGGAAGAACCGGAAACCTTTACTTGCAGCGTACCATAAAAATTCTGTCCCATGTCAACAATGTAAATTCCATCCCTGAATTTTGAAACACGGATTGGTTTAATTATTTCCGTTATTCTCATGGGTTCGAGCATCTGGGAAGCCAGTATGCCCTTTGGCCCATCCATGACATGAACTTTTTTCCATGAGGAATCATCAAATCCCGTGCTATCCCATCCTTTCAGTTCCATCCGTGCATCATATACTTCTCCGTCATATTCATTGTTTTCAAGAATAGGCCCCTCAGTTGTTATTTTCCAATCTTCATTCCCTATAACAGTTAATTTCGAACCATCCACAGATTCAATTTCCAGTTGAAGCAACAATTGGGGTAATCCATAAAAAGAACAGGCAACCGGAACAGCTTTCCGGGGAGCGAAATACCTTCCGTTACCAAGAATGGCACCGATGCAGTTCTTATCTTTTTTTAAATAACTGGTAACATCAAAAGTAAGATACAATGCCACCTTGTTATAATCAGTCAATCCAGGATCCATGAAATGATCTTCCACTTTCTGGCCATTCAGGTATAGTTCAAAGAACCCCAGGCCGCAAACGTAAACAGTAGCTTTTTTTACTTGTTTATCCAGACTGAATTCGTGCCGTAACATCCGGGCAGGCAAAGAGGTGGCATCTTTTGTCTTTTTGGGCAGGAGGTCTTTGGAATGACTCATGGTACTGTCAATTGATCCAATCCACTGGGCTTGCCAATCCTCTTTTTTCAGAAGGCCCATGCTCCAGTATGCCTGATCGCTCCATCCTGTCGGATTGCCATCTTTGTCCCAGACCCTGACTTTCCAGTAACAGTACATTCTTGATTCCAATGGCTTTCCGGCATATTCAACCAGAATAGACTGATCGGAAATCATTTTACCGCTGTTCCACAGATCTCCCTGATCCTGACTCAATAATTCTTCTGATGAAGAAACAATGATTTGATAAGCTTCCTGTTTTTCCGCGCGTTGATCGCTACTGATGATCCAGCTTAACCTTGGCTTTGCCTCATCAATACCTAATGGATTGCAACGGTATTCACATTTCAGATTAACCACTTTTGCATGTTTGCTTTTTGAAACGCACATTGATAAAAAGAGGGTAATAAAAATTGCATAAAATATAGATTTTGATTGGCACAGATAACCTTTTTCCAACCAATTTAGTTTTATAAAATTATTCTCACTTATCATTTTAACTACGTCAAAATCTTTTTTATTTTTCATCATCATCAAATTTTAAATGATTTTATTTTAATTTCCTTATAACTTTACAAGGATTACCAAATGCCAAAACATGATCAGGGATGTTAGATGTTACAACTGAACCAGCTCCAATCGTTGTATTATCGCCTATTGAAACCCCAGGTAAAATAATTGCTCCTCCACCAATCCACACGTTATTACCTAAGATAACCGGTAAAGTTTGTGCTTTTATAAAAGGAAAACCTTGATGATCATCGTTACATAGACGACTTTCTGCAACAACTGGATGAAATACTGTATATATCTGAACATTTGGAGCAATAAGCGCATTGTTGCCAATTACTATTCTATTACAATCCAAAAAAACGCAATTGAAATTTACCTCACAATTATCGCCAAAATGTATATTCTCTCCATAATCACAAA
>Ga0182030_10012724_pt1 | contig 16819 bp, 15 predicted proteins | sample 812S3MmetaG_FD_121299 | JGI IMG/M metagenome (GOLD analysis project Ga0182030, IMG submission 121299) | Permafrost microbial communities from Stordalen Mire, Sweden - 812S3M metaG (Illumina Assembly) | ecosystem: Environmental > Terrestrial > Soil > Wetlands > Permafrost | place: Sweden...
CGTCTCCGGCCTCATCGGCGTCGATTTCGTCGTCGCCAACACCGACGCGCAGGCGCTGACCTCGTCGCGCGCCGAGCGCATCATCCAGATGGGCCTGCAGGTGACCGAGGGTCTCGGCGCCGGCTCCAAGCCCGAGATCGGCAAAGCGGCGGCGGAAGAAGCCATCGACGAGATCCGCGACCACCTCGCCGGCTGCCACATGGTGTTCGTGACCGCCGGCATGGGCGGCGGCACCGGCACCGGCGCGGCCCCCGTCATTGCGCGGGCGGCTCGCGAGATGGGCATCCTCACCGTCGGCGTCGTAACCAAGCCGTTCCACTTCGAGGGCGGCCGGCGCATGAAGCTCGCCGAGGGCGGCATCAGCGAACTGCACAAGTCCGTCGATACGCTCATCATCATCCCGAACCAGAACCTGTTCCGGGTGGCGAACGAGAAGACCACCTTCGCCGACGCATTCTCGATGGCCGACCAGGTGCTCTATTCCGGCGTCGCCTGCATCACCGACCTGATGGTGAAGGAGGGCCTCATCAACCTCGACTTCGCCGACGTGCGCTCAATCATGAGCGAGATGGGCAAGGCGATGATGGGCACCGGCGAGGCGACCGGCGAGCGCCGCGCCGTCCAGGCCGCGGAAGCCGCGATCTCCAACCCGCTGCTCGACGAAGTCTCGATGAAGGGCGCGCGCGGGCTGCTGATCTCGATCACCGGCGGCAACGACCTCACGCTTTACGAAGTGGACGAGGCGGCGAGCCGCATCCGTCAGGAGGTCGACGAGGAGGCCAACATCATCCTCGGCGCGACCTTCGATTCCGCGCTCGACGGCGTCGTGCGCGTCTCGGTCGTCGCCACCGGCATCGATCAGGCGGTGCTCGACCGCGCCGACCCGCTGCCGCGCGCTTCCGTCTCGCGCAACGCGCCCGTGGCCGCTGCGGTCGCCACGCCGCCCGTCGTCGCCGCAGCGCCTCAGCCCCAGCCGGTTATCGCGCAGGCTGCATTCGTTGCGCCTGCGCCGGAGCCCGCGCCGGTCGCGCAGGAGATCGAGATCCGCCCCGCGCCGCAGCCTGAGCCCGCGCCGGTCCTGGCGCGCGACGAGGACTACGTCGAGGACGACTACATCCCGCCCGCGCCGGAGCCGATGGTGCGCGCGCCTCGCATGCCGACCATCGACGAGCTGCCCGCCGTCGTGCAGCCGGCGGTGCGGGCGGCGCGCGGCGAACAGATGCCGCCGCCGCCGGCCGCGCCGCCGGAGCGCCGCCGCTCGCTGTTGGAGAAGCTCGCCGCTTTCGGCATCAGCCGTCCAGAGGACATCGCGCCGCGCCCGGCGCCGGTGCTCAACACGCCGCGTCAGCTCGCCCAGGCCGCGCCCGCTCCGCTGCGCGCCCAGCCGCCGCGCCCGCCGCAAGGCCAGCTCGACGCGCAAGGACGGCAGACGCCGCGGCAGGTGATGTCCGACGACGACCAGCTTGAGATTCCCGCCTTCCTGCGCCGCTCCAGCGGCGCCTGAGCCGGCCTCAAGTCCGCCACATTAACGCCGCGCGCTCGACGCAAGTCGGGCGTGCGGCGCGTTTCTTGCTTATTTTGTTAAACTGTTGATATGTATGATTTATTCCCATTCTGTCCGCTGTGTAATGTTTGGTAATCAAAGGTGATTTGGTCAAATTCGCGGGTCATGGCTAATAGGGCGCAAAAGAGTGCAAGCGTTTGACCATTACGATTCGGGCTCGCTCTTCCGCGAGGAGGAGACGGGAACGGAGAGAGGGTCGGAGCCGCCGGAAATGCGGCACGCGCGCCAGCAAAGGACCAGTAGACTGATGAAGCATGGTTTTCAGAAGACGGTCGCCGATCGTGTCGAAATCCGTGGCTCTGGCGTTCATTCCGCGGCTCCCGCCCGCATCGTCATTCATCCCGCCGATTCCGATCATGGCGTCGTATTTCTGCGCACCGGCCTCGCCGACGGCTCGGACCGCCTGATCGAGGCGAACTGGCGCAACATCCGTCAAACCGCGCTGTGCACCGTGATCGGCGACCGCTCCGGCGCCACGGTGGCGACCGTCGAGCATCTGATGGCCGCGCTCGCCGGCCTCGGCGTCGACAACGCCCTGGTCGAGATCGACGGGCCGGAAATGCCGATCATGGACGGCTCGGCGGCCCAGTTCGTCGCCGCCATCGACTCCGTCGGCCTCGTCACTCAGGCCCGCCGCCGCAAGTTCCTCAAGGTCCTCAAATCCGTCTACGTAGAGAACGGCCGCAGCCGGGCCGAACTGAGACCCGCCGACGCCGGGTTTCGCGTGGATGTCGAGATCGATTTCGAAGTCGCGACGATTGGCAAGCAAAGACGCGCTTTCGATGTCGATCCCCAGACCTTCCGCTCCGAGATCGCCAAGGCCCGCACCTTCGGCTTCGTCGCCGACGTGAAGAAGCTTTGGGCCGCCGGCTTCGCGCTCGGCTCCTCGCTCGACAATTCCGTCGCCATCGACGGCGGCCGTGTGCTGAACCCGGAGGGCTTGCGCTATCGCGACGAGTTCGTGCGCCACAAGGCGCTCGACGCCATCGGCGACCTTGCGCTCGCCGGCGCCCCCATCGTCGGCGTCTATCACGCCCAGCGCCCCGGCCATGCGCTCAACGCCGCCGTGCTCACCGCATTGTTCGCCGACAGGGCCAATTACGAGATCGTCGAGGGCGCGCAGCGCCGCGTATTCCGCGCCGGCGCGACGACGGGCCGCGCCGCGACCGCCTACGCGGCCAATGCGGACTGAATTTCTGCGCCCGCGGCGGCTAAATGCGGGCTTGGGCCTTTTGGCGCCATAATCCCATGTTGTTCGCTTGTCTTTGGGCCGGATTTTCCGGCATAGCCGACGCGGACGAGTCGGGCGGGGCGGCGGGCCGTCGGGGATGAGTTGATGACGTCAGGAATTCTTGAGCGCGGCTCGTTCCGCGCGTTGCGCGGCGCGGTCCTGGTCGCGGCGTGCGCGGCGACGCTTGCCGGCTGCTCCTCCTTGCAGGACTTCAACCCGTTCGCGGGCGAGAAATACAAGATGGAGGTCGAGCCGGTCGTGCCGGCGAGCACGGCCTACGATCAGGGCCTGGCCAAGCTCGCCAACGGCGATCCGACCGAGGCGGCCAAGAAGTTCACCGAACTCGGCAAGAAATATCCGGGCTCGGACTGGGCGCGCAAAGGCCTGTTGATGACGACCTACGCGCAATACCAGTCCGGCGAATACGACGACGCCGCCGGCTCAGCGCTGAAATACGTGAAGGAATATCCGAAATCCTCGGACGCGCCGTATGCGCTGTATCTCGAGGCGCAGAGCCATTACGCGCAGATTCTCGACATCTCGCGCGACCAGGACCACGCCGCCAAGGCGATGGAGCTCTACAAGCAACTCGTCACGACCTATCCGACGTCCGAATACGCCGCCGATTCGCGGATCAAGGTCCAGGTTGCGTCCGATCAGCTCGGCGGCAAGGAGATGTCGGTCGGCCGGTTCTATCTCAACCGCCGCAACTACACGGCGGCGATCAACCGCTTCCGCGCCGTGTTGACCAACTACCAGACGACCCGCCACGCCGAGGAGGCGCTGTACCGCCTGACTGAAGCCTATATGGGCCTCGGCGTCACCGACGAGGCGGAGACGGCGGCGGCGATTCTCGGCCACAATTTTCCTGACGGCGAGTGGTACAAGAACGCCTATGCTTTGTTGAAGAGCGGCGGCTTGAGTCCGCAGGAGCATCAGGGCTCGTGGATTTCCAAGCTCTACCACATGGTCGTCCCGACCTGACCGAGCCTTGAGGCGGCGCCATGCTCGCGCGTCTCTCCATCCGCGACATTGTGCTGATCGACCAGCTCGACCTCGATTTCGCGCGCGGGCTGACCATCCTGACCGGCGAGACCGGCGCCGGCAAGTCGATCCTGCTCGACGCCTTGTCGCTCGCGCTCGGCGGGCGCGGCGATGGCGGGCTGGTGCGCGCCGGGGCGGCGCAGGGGCAGGTGACGGCGGTGTTCGAGCCGCCGGACGGTCATCCCGTCCACGACCTGCTCGCCGCCCAGGATCTGCCGCAAGAAGGCGAATTGATCCTGCGCCGCGTGCAGATGGCCGACGGGCGCACGCGCGCTTATGTCAACGACCAGAGCGTCGGCGCGCAGACTTTGCGCACGCTCGCCGCCGGGTTGGTCGAGATCCACGGCCAGCACGACGAGCGCGCGCTGCTCGACGCCGCGTCGCATCGCGCGCTGGTTGACGCCTATGGCGGGCTCGGCGCCGCGGCAGGCCGCACGCGGGTGGCGCACGGCGCGCTGAAGGCCTGCGAGGCGGAACTGGCCGCCGCGCGCGCCGACGTCGCAGCGCGCGAGAAGGAGGCCGATTACGCCCGCCACGCCAGCGAGGAGCTGGTGAAGCTCGCCGTCGAACCCGGCGAGGAGGAGCGGCTCGCGACGCGGCGGACTTCGATGATGCTGGGCGAGAAGGTCGCCGCCGACATCAAGGAAGCGCTGCATTCGCTGAGCGGCGACGCCGCGATCCTGCCGACGCTCAACGCCGTCGCGCGCCGGCTGCAGCGACGGGCGGGGCAGGCGCCCGACCTGATCGAGCCGAGCGTGAAGGCGCTCGATGAGGCGATGAACGCGGTGGAGTTCGCGGCTGAAGCCGTCGAGCAGGCGATGCGCGCCTGCGCCTTCGATCCGCGCGAGTTGGAGCGCTGCGAGGAGCGTTTGTTCGAGCTGCGCGGCATGGCGCGCAAATATTCCGTCGCGGTCGACGCGCTGCCGGCTTTGGGCGAGAAATACGCGGGCGAACTCGCCGATCTCTCGGAAGGGCGCGCGAGGGTCGTGCGGCTGGAGCAGGAATTTGCGGCGGCGCAGGGCGAATACGCCGCCGCCGCCGCCGCTTTGTCGGCCGCGCGCCGGGCCGCCGCGGCGGATCTGGCGGGCGCGGTGAACGCCGAGCTGCCGCCGCTGAAGCTGGAGCGGGCGCGCTTCTTCGCCGAACCGTTAAGCGACGAGCGGCTGGTCTCGCCCGACGGCTACGACCGCATCGAGTTCGTCGTGCAGACCAATCCCGGCTCGCGGCCGGGGCTGTTGATGAAGGTCGCCTCGGGCGGCGAGCTTGCGCGCTTCCTGCTGGCGCTCAAGGTGTCGCTCGCCGAGCGCGAGACGGCGCCGACGCTGGTGTTCGACGAGATCGACACAGGCGTAGGCGGTGCGGTGGCGGACGCCATCGGTCAGCGTCTGGCGCGGCTGGCGGCGCGCGCGCAGGTGCTGGCGGTGACGCATGCGCCGCAGGTGGCGGCGCGTAGCCAAGCGCATTTCAAGATCGTCAAGGACGAGGTCGGCGCCGGCGTCGCGACGCGGGTCATAACGCTGGGCGCGGCCGAGCGGCGCGAGGAGATCGCGCGGATGCTGGCGGGCGCCGAGATCACCCGCGAGGCGCGCGCGGCGGCGAAGAGCTTGATCGAGAAGGCGGGGTAGCGACCCCAAGCAACTAAGTTTTGCCAGCTAATACAGACTGGACTCGTCCGACCCAGTGGTTCATGCCATATCGCTCGAATGTATTCTTTGCAATTGTCAATTCCTTAACCGCGGAACCGCCACGGTTGGCATGTGCCTCCAATCTCCCCAGCTCAAAATGACACTTAGCAAGCTCCGGACCTAGATTCAGACGTCGCGCCACAGCGAGCGACTGAATAAAGTCCTTACGGCTATTGTCAATATCCCTATTATATTCATAAGTTATTTGACCCCTAAGACGAAGCGCCGTGCACAAGTAGATCATCTCGCTCGCCCCAAGTGCAATCCGCAGCGCCTCCTCGACGTTTTTCAAGGCTTCATCCAACTCGCCGGCAAACAGACAAGCCTCGGCCAACCGGGCGTACCATCTTGACCGGCCTGCGCTGATGCCTATTGTCTTGGCTTCTCTTACCGCGCGGCGAGTCAAGCTCAACGCCTCGGTATATCGACCTTGCCTCGCAAGCAGCAGTCCCATCTGCGAGGCGACGACCGGGACCATGAACGGCGTGTCGGTCTCTTCCGCCGCTTCAAGCGCATACTTGCTGGGTATCAGCGCCGATTCGAAGTCGCCTTTTATCATTAGCACAAATCCAATAGTTGCTTGCGAGTATATATATTCGAATGGTCGCATAGACTCGGTGCGTGGCGTAACGTTGCCAGCCAAGCGTTCTGCGTCTAAAAATTGACCCAGTTCCGCTTTCGCAATAGCCATCCATCGTGAGCTCAACACCAATGCGCTCGCCGGCAATCCGTAAGACGTTTCTTTCTCATATGTTTCAATGAGCGGCCTAACTTTATTTAACGTATTCACCGCCTGGCGAACCTTGCCGAGTGCATACTGCCCTTGGGCAAGGTAAATACTCGGTGCAGCAACTATCATCTGATTGGCTTCTTTTGACGCCAATTTCAAAGATCGCGTGCACAGACGGATGCTTTCAGCAGCGCCATGCGTAAGATAAGCGTGCCCCCCTTTTAAGCCGAATATGACGGCCAGCCAGTATCTGTTCTTTCGCGTCTCCGCTATCTCGCACGCTTCATCAAGCAATTCTCCCGCGCGTGTCAGATGGAGCAAGGGCAGATGAGAAAGACGTAACTCGAGCCTTAACGCAATCGCATCTGATACCTGCGTCGCCTCCGGCGCGATCCGACTATGCGCGATAACTGCGTTCTCCAGGTGAACCACTGCTTCCCGATGCGACCACCTTGCGGCCGCTCTGCGGCCCGCTAATCTGCAGTAATTGACAGCCTCGAGCCAAAGGCCGCCATTAAACGCGTGCTCGGCCAGATGTTCAACCGGTCCCTCTGTTGTGAGTGCGCTGTGAATCGCTCTGAAGGCCGCCTGATGTATCTTTTGACGTCTACGCTTAAGCAGTGTCGAGTAGGCGACTTCTTGGAATAGGCCGTGAACGAAACTGTAGCTGCTGTCTTGCGCGGATGCGCGAACAAATTGCGCGCGTTCCAAGAACAACAATCGCCTGGATAACTCCGTCGTCGATATATCTGCGATTCCTGCAAGCATTTCAGACGAGAAACGCTCGCCAAGGACGCTTGCCGCCAACAAGGTTTCCCTCAGGTCTGACGGTAAACTGTCGATACGCTCCGCGACAATCGACGCGATTGACAAGGGGGCGTGCGCGTCCCAACTTTTACGCAAACTCCGTTCGCGATCATCCGACTCCTCAAGGATGCCGGACTCGGTCAGGCTACGGACAAATTCGCCGAGAAATAACGGATTGCCGCCGCTTCGTCGGGCAATATCGGATGCAAGCGGGGAATACGCCGCGCTTCCAACCAAATGTTTCAGCAGGCGCCTTGATTCATCATCGCTGAATTTATCAACCGCCAAGATCTTTAACTTTGTTTGTTGCTGCCATTCATTCTCAAAATTTGGGCGATAGGTTACGACAAAAAAAATCCTATGTTCAACGATCGAATTTTGCAGAAATTCAATCAATTCGATTGTTGACGGATCGGTTCTTTGAATATCTTCAATGAATATGCCCAAGGGGTGTCTGAGGCTGGCCGCGACAATAACGTCACGTACAGCTGAAAATATCGATCTGCGACGTTGAAGTGGATTCGTTTCGGCCCACCGGGCGTCATTGACCGGAATGTCGCAGAGATCATGAATAGCGGCGATATAATTATCCGGAAAATCGGAAAGTTTAGCAAGTTGCTGCAAAATATGTTCGTCTATTTTCTTGCTCGTCAAGTCAATCGACAACGCTTTGATAATAATGTCACGAAACGGCTTAAATGGAATTGCGCCGCTATAGCGTTCCGGGTGAACAAGAAATATCTTCATATTCTTTGGGCAGTCTGCAATAATGCTGTTCAAAAGGGTGGATTTACCGATGCCGGCTTCGCCCACTACCGCAATTGCAGCGCCCTTCCCCTTAATTGACGATAATAGCGCGTTGCGTAGTTCCAGCAGTTGCTTCTCTCTCCCAACTACGACCGCATTTTTTGGAGCAAATACTCGATGCGGCAAGCTTCGCGGGCCGACGAGAACAAAGGTCTCGATATGTTCGGAGAGCCCCTTAATTTCCGTAAATTTGAAAAATTCGGTAATGATATCTCGGCTAATAAGCTCTTTAGTCTGACCGGTAATGACCACCTTGCCAGGCGGCGCCAAATTCTGTAGCCGCGCCGCTATATGAACGACGACGCCGGTGGCGTCGAAATCAACCGCAAAATCGTTGGACGTCCCGCCTATCGCCACGATGCCGGAGTGAACGCCTATGCGAACGCGAATTTGTGCGTTTCGCTCGGAGGGTTGAGATAGTTGATCTTGCACCCGTAATGCGGCGAGGGCGGCCCGTGTCGCGTGGTCTTCTTGCGCCGCGGGCGCGCCAAATAGGGCCATCAAGCCGTCTCCGAGAGTTCGGACGACGACTCCACCGTAACGGTGAACGGATGCCGACATTACCGTGATGATTTCCGATAATAGGTCGTGCGCCTCCTCTAGATCGACGTCTCGAATGGCGACGAGAGAGTCGACGATGTCCATAAATACGATGGTGACGAGCTTCCTCTCAGAAATTGTCAGCGGCGCATTATTTCCCATCGTCGAATCCGTCCCAAGGACTCTTGAAGGCCATTTTCGCCGATTTGTTTTTCAGCAGATCGCCTCGACAAGACAGGCGGCAGCAACCCCGCACTGCATGGCTACGACTGCCGCCGGCAGTCCAAATACGCCTTGAGGAGCGTGCAACGCTATGCACCGACGTATGTCGCCGGCGTCGTGCGGCCCGTGATCGTGGATGGTCACGGAGTCAATCATCGCGGCGTTGTTGACGGTGTCTGTTGTCGTGCCGACGACTTCCCACGAGACATTTACCCGGACGACGCCGCCGACCAAAAGCCGAGCATTTACTTTGATCCTTGTAGGGTCGCCGTAAAGGGCTTCAACGATGCCGCCAATCTCGCCTACGCCGACCGGCGCAAAAAAAGCGCCTTTCCAGTTTGACGGCGCCCCTTTGCCGAGACCTGCGTCTCCGTCAGGGGCAACTGTACAAAGATAGAATGGCGTTCCATCCGGTCGCAGTGTGGCTCCCACCCGAGCGGGGTCAGCCTGAGTTATCAAAGACGCTATGAAACTCTGGCCCCTTTTGTGGAGGGTATCCATTTCGATTATGGACAACGGGAAAATCCCGGGCTTGCATCCTTGGTTCAGCTTCAACATGCAAGACAAAGCTTCCTCCCTGGGTTTGCGTAGGGTTTTTGCATAATAAATTGTAAATTCGGCTTGTCGAGCCATACCGCGTATTTACAAAATATGTTTGTTTTGTGCTTTGCCGCCAACCCGGAACTCCGCGCCCGCCTCCCGCGTTGCAGCGACCGGGATGCGTCCGCATCCCGCAACCGGGGGCGCGTCTTGGCCAAAATTCTCGTCGTCGAAGACAACGAGCAACTCGGCGCGCTGCTCGTCGAGCGGCTGGAGCGGCGCGGGCATTCGGTGCTGCGCGCGGCGGACGCCGCCGCCGCCTTCGCCGCCGCCAAGGCCTCACAGCCCCACGTCATTCTGCTCGATCAGCAATTGCGCGGCCAGGAAGACTGGGCGGTCGCGCGCGCGCTCAAATACGACGACCACACGCGCGCCATACCCATCATCGCGTTGATGGGCGCCAATTCCGACGAGGCGCGCGAGGCCGCGCGGCAGGCCGGTTGCAACGAATTTCACTTGAAGCCGATCGACTTCGGCCCGCTGCTGCAGCAGATTGACGCCGTGATCCCCGCCGCCGAGGCTGAGCCCGCTTGATGGACATGCGCCTGCCGTCGACGCGGCTGATCGAGGCCGCGCTTTGGATCGTCATCCTGCTCGGGCTCGGCGCCATCCTTTCGCTGGCCAAGGACGTGCTGGCGCCGCTTACCGTCTCGATCCTGCTGAGCTTCGCGCTTTCGCCCATCGTGCGCGCGCTGCAGAAGGTCGGCGCGCCGCGCGCCCTCGGCGCCATCGTCGCGCTGCTGCTGTTCGTCGGCGCGCTCGGCGTCTGGGTCTGGTTCGTAAGCGGGCAGGTCACCGACCTCGCCGACAAGCTGCCGGCCTACCAACACAACATGCACGAGAAGTTCGACGGTCTGACGCGAAAGTTCGGCGGCGCGGGCGGCCGGGGCGCCGGGATCGTGGCGACGCTCGAAAACATGCTGCGCGACTTCGCTCCCGGCGAGCCCGGAGGATCGGCGGCGAACGCGCCGCAGCGCGTCGTCGTCGTCGACAATTCGCCGTTCACGCGCATCGGCGTTTGGAGCTCCTTGGCTTCGCCGGTGCTGTCGCCGATTGCGCAATTCGCCATCGTCATGGTGTTCACCGCCTTCCTGCTCGCCAGCCGCGAGGACCTGCGCAACCGGTTCATCAAGCTGATCGGGGCGAAGGACATCTATCGCACCACGCAGGCCATCGACGACGCCGGGCAGCGCATCGGCCGCATGCTGTTCGCGCAGGTGCTGCTGAACGGGACGTTCGGAATCATCATCGCGCTGGCGCTGTGGGCCATCGGCGTGCCGAACCCGGCCTTGTGGGGCGCGCTCGCCGGGATCTCGCGCTTCGTGCCCTATATCGGCGTGCTGTTCGGCCTCGTCCCGCCGCTCATCGTCGCTTTCGCCTTCGATCCCGGTTGGACGCCGTTCATCCTGACGATCGTGCTGTTCGGAGTCGCCGAGGGCGTGACCGGGCAACTGATCGAGCCGATCGTCTACGGCCACAGCTCCGGCCTGTCGCCGACGGCGGTGGTGGTGTCGGCGTCGATCTGGGCGTTTCTCTGGGGCGCCATCGGCCTCGTGCTGGCGACGCCGCTGACGACCTGCCTCGTGGTGCTCGGCCGCCACGCGCCGGGCCTCGCGTTTCTGCAGACGCTGCTCGGCGACGATCCCCCGCTGTCCTCGCAGGAGCAGTTCTACCAGCGCATGCTGGCCGGCGATCCGCGCGAGGCGGCGCAACAGGCGCGGCCCTATATCAAGCGCGACGCGCTCGCCGAATATTACGACGAAGTCGCGCTGGAGGCGCTGCGTCGCGCCCATGTCGACGTCGCGCGCGGCGATCTCGATGACGGGCGGCTCGACGCGCTGACCAAGACGACCGTGCAACTCGTGGAGAGGCTGCGCGCCTCGGGCGGGCGGGGCCGCTGGCGCGAGCTGTGGCGCCGGCTCGCGAATCTCGGCCGCGGCGACCGCGCCGCTGCGCTCGCGCAGGCGCAGCAGGACGACGCGGTGCGCGCGCATCGCGGCGTCGCGGTGCTGCACGGCGGCCATCCGCTCGATTCGCTCGCCGCAGCGATGCTGACCCATGCGCTGGACGAACGCGGGCTGCCGAGCCGCATCGTCTCGCAGGAGCAGGCGCGCATGGCGAGCGCGACGGAATACGCCAGCGTCGGGCTGGTCTGCCTGTGCTACATCGAGCCGCTGACGGTGGCGCATCTGCGCGCGGCGTCGATAGAAGCGCGGCGGCGCTGCCCGCAGGCCAAGGTGATGCTGTGCATTTGGCGCGATCCCGCCGACGAGAGTTTTCGCGGGATGGAGCGCAAGCTGCGCTGCGACGCCATCGTCACCGGCATAAGCGCGGCCATCGCCGCGGCGCTGCGGCTCACTGGAGAGAGAGCGACGCCCTGGGAGCTGGCGATGTCGCGTATGGCGGAGGCGCGCGAGGCGGCTTAGGCGCCCCTCTGTCCCCTCTCCCCAAGGGGGGAGAGGGAGACGACGAGCGACGAATGCGCACTACCCCCGCGTCTTCAGCTTCACCAGCGCATAGACCGCCTCCAGCCGCGGGCACGCCAGCCCGGCGATGCGGCCCATCTCCAGGACTGAGCCGACGAGCGCCTCAAGCTCCGGCGTGCGGCCGGCTTCGACGTCCTGCAGCATCGAGGTCTTGTGCGCGCCGATGGCCTCGGCCGCGGCGATGCGCTTGTCGATGGAGAGGCGAAAGCGGATGGCGTGCGCCTCGCCGACCGCCTTCACTTCCGCCATCATCGCCGCGATGAGCGCGCGCGACGGCGGGTATTGGCACATCCCGGCCAGCGTCGCCGAGGTCAGCGCGCTGACCGGGTTGAACGTCGCGTTGCCCCACAGCTTCATCCAGATTTCCGTGCGGATGTCGGCGACGACGGGCGCCTTGAAGCCCGCGCGGGTCAAAGCCTCGCTGAGCGCCGCGGCGCGCGAGGTTTCGGCGCCGTCAAGTTCGCCAAGCGTGAAGCGATTGCCTTCGACATGGCGGATCACGCCCGGCGCCACGATCTCGCCGGCGGGATAAACGACGCTGCCGATGATGCGCTCGGCCGGAAGCAGCTCGCCGATGCGGCCGTCGGGATCGACGCTCTCCAGCCGCCGCCCGTCATGCGCGCCGCCGGCCTTGTGGAAGTACCACCAGGGCAGGCCGTTCTGCGCGGTCAGGATCGTCGTTTCGCTCCCGAGCGCGGCGGCGACGTCGGCGGCGACTTCGGCGACCTGATGCGCCTTGACGCCGAGCGCGATGCAGTCCTGCGGGCCGAGATCGGCGAGGCGGGTCGAGGCGGGCAGACGGGCGGTAAATTCGCCCTCCGCGTCGAGCAGCTTCAGGCCCTGCGAGCGGATGGCTTCGAGATGCGCGCCGCGGGCGACGACCGATACGTACTCGCCGGCGCGCGCGAGCTTGGCCGCCAGCAGGCCGCCGATGGCGCCGACGCCGACGATGGCTATGCGCATGCCCAGTCTCCTCGATGGGGAACACGGGCGGCGCCCGCGGGTTGGCCTTCGCACAGCGTCGCTGGCTTTTCCAGCGACGCTCAAGGGAGCGCCGAGCATGCCCAAGGAGCCGAAAAACGACAACGCGCCCAAGGACCCGGAAAAGAAGGCCGAGGACGAGGCGCTCGACGAGGAGCTGGAGGACAGTTTCCCCGCCAGCGATCCGCCCTCAAGCACGGCGCCAGGGCGCGGCGTCACGGGCGCGGAGGTGAAGCGGCCGAAGGACTAGTCGGGCCAGAACTCGGGGTCGCAGGCCTGCTCGAAGGTGAAGGGGGGCGCGTCAGGGATCTCGTCTCGCTCGAGCCCGGTCTCTTTCGCGGCCAGAGCCACAGCTTCAAGCCACGCGTCGGTTCGCCAGTCCGGGTCTCGCATGACGGATTTGAGGCTTGGCGTGATCTTCAGCGCAAGCGCGATGCGCTCGCGCTGAAGCCGGATCGTGAAGCGCCACGATTTGGAGCGCCGCCGTGGCTGGTTCACCCACTTCAACAGGTGCGCGATCAACACGGCGACCCGGCTCGCCAGTTCCCGTTTTTCGCTCTTGCCCACGTCTTCGATCTCGTCGGCCAGACGCTCTATGTCGAGTTCGGCGAAGCGGCCCTCGCGCAGGAGCCGCGCCTGCTGCTGCGACCAGAGCAACACATCCTCGTCGTAGCCGACGAGTTCGCCTGGACGAACGGCTTTTACGACCGACATGGCGAACCTCCGGCGACCATTGTACCGGAGTCCGCCGGCGCGGCAACGCCATTCCAGCAGAGCAGTCAGGATAACCCAAGCTCGTCGCGCCCTCAGCTCGGCCTGCCAAAAAAATCAATAATATCAAATATTTATAATATATTCTTCGCCGAACGAGCAGCCGAGTCGCGTAACTTAAGGCCAAACTCGCGGAGAGGCTCACTTTTTGGCGCCTAAGGCCGCGAAAAGTAACGATTTAAGAACGAAATTTCCGCCCCGGCGCTTCACCCGATTTTCCTGGTCAGTCGAGATCATCCGGTTGCGCCGCCGCGCCGCTTCTGCTAACGCCCCGGTCCTCACCCGTGGAAGAACGCCCGGTCGCCAGCCGGGAGCCCGTTCGCACCACGAACTGCAACCTGGCGAGGCTGCCTGCGAGGGCGGCCCCGTCGTTCATGGAGCAGCCTAATGGCGAAGAAAATCGCCGGCTATATCAAACTGCAAGTGCCGGCGGGCGCGGCCAATCCGTCGCCCCCCATCGGTCCCGCGCTCGGTCAGCGCGGTCTCAACATCATGGAGTTCTGCAAGGCCTTCAATGCGCGCACCGCGCAGCTGGAGAAGGGCTCGCCGATTCCGGTCGTCATCACGGCGTACCAGGACCGCTCGTTCACCTTTGAGATGCGCCAGCCGCCCGTCACCTTCTTCATCAAGAAGGCGACCGGGCTGAAGATCGGCAAGAAGCCCGCCTCCGGCTCCAAGACGCCGGGCCGCGGCGCCAATGTCGCGAAGATCACGAAGGCGCAGATCAAGGAGATCGCCGAGAAGAAGATCATCGACCTCAACTGCGACTCCATCGAGTCGGCGATGAAAATGATCGAAGGATCCGCCCGGTCGATGGGCGTCGAGGTGGTGGGGTAACCATGACTCACGTCGGAAAACGCATCAAGAAGTCGCGCGAAAGCGTGGAGCGCACCAAGCTGTACGGCCTCGACGACGCCGTGAAGCTGGTGAAGTCGCTGGCCTCGGCCAAGTTCGACGAGACGGTCGAACTCGCCATCAATCTCGGCGTCGATCCCAAGCACGCCGACCAGATGGTCCGCGGCGTCGTCAATCTGCCGAACGGCACCGGGCGCACGCTGCGCGTCGCGGTGTTCGCGCGCGGCGCGAAGGCGGACGAGGCGCGCGCGGCCGGAGCCGACGTCGTCGGCGCCGAGGATCTCGTGACGGCCGTCCAGGGCGGCACCATCGATTTCGACCGCTGCATCGCCACGCCCGACATGATGCCGCTGGTCGGCCGTCTCGGCAAGGTTCTGGGCCCGCGCGGCCTGATGCCGAACCCGAAGGTCGGCACAGTGACGACCGACGTCACCGCGGCGGTCAAGGCGTCGAAGGGCGGGGCGGTCGAGTTCCGCGCCGAGAAGGCCGGCATCGTGCAGGGCTCGGTCGGCAAGGCGTCGTTCGGCGAGGATCAACTCGTCGCCAACATCCGCGCCTTCGTCGATGCGGTGATCAAGGCCAAGCCGGCGGGCGCCAAGGGCACCTACATGGAGAACGCCGCAATCTCCTCGACGATGGGGCCCGGCGTAAGGCTCGATCTGTCGACCGTGCAGACGGCGGCCCAGGTCGGCGCGTAAGCGATACTGCGACCTCCCCTAGCCGGGGAGGTCCATTCAGCAAAGCGCCTCTTCGACGAAACCGCACGCTTCGCAGGGGGTTTGTGCGCCCGTCGGCGAATCGCACTGCCTGCTGAAGGCGGCGCATTCCGGCGACTTATGGAGGCTGATCGTCCAGTCGAGAATGTGGGTCGGGTCGAACTCGATTCGCCGGCCCCAGCCGACATGCCGCAGCGGCGTCTGAGCCATGCAGACGACGCCGGAATAGCCGTTGGCGGTCTCCTCGATATGGCCGAGCCAGATCTCTTCGACAACCTGAACGGACCTGTAGGGCGTCAGACCGGCGGTCACAGCGGCCGCATTCTCCAACACGCTGATCTTGACGAGCAGTGCGCCGCCGCGGGGAGTCGGCGACCGAACCGAAGTCTCGAACTGCCGCCGCCGTTCGACCTGACGCTCGCGCGCCGTATTGTTCGATCCGCCGCGCGCCCGCGCCGTCGTCGCATAAGCCGCAATTGCAAATTCAAAAATTGGAATCGGCTTTACCATCACCCCCTCCGCCCGCGAAGACACAACAATCGTCGGTACAACTTGCACGGGAATTTTAGATAACGCAACGTAATTTCGACGTTGCGATCCAAATTTTACGGTTGCAGGCGATAATTGTTTCGGTCTGAACCAAGCTGCGAAATTAATGCGATCTGATTATTTTTACGACAGTTACGTAGTAAATAGGGCGAGCGCACAAGGGTTCGTATTGCTTAACCCGTTACCAAATTTCGCCGCCTTGCGCTACGCGGCTCCGAAGCTCCTGCCCGACTTGCCTTGCGGCAATATGCAGCAGACGGTCGCCGGCGACGACGCAAAGCGAAGCGTCCGCATCGGGTTGCAGCGACGCAGATCCGGTAAACTCGCCGAACGCCGGCAGAATAACCTGACGCCCGCGCAGAACGAAACAGGGCAGGCGGAGGCGGTCGTGTCCGGGCCCGGCGAGCCGCGCCGCAGGATGGATGTGGCCGGCGAGCGCCGGGGGGCCGTCGCCGCCGACGTCGTCGAGCGGACGGTGGCGGCATTCCAGGCCATCGAAACAATGTGGCTCGTCGACGATTTCGAGGCCGAGTTCGGCCGGCGGCGGCCCCGCGCCGAGGTCGTGGTTGCCGGCGACGAGCCGGATCGACAGCTCCCGCCGCGCCGCCCGCCACGCGGCGACCTCACCAAGCGAGGCGTCGCGATAGGCGGCGCGGGCGTGGAACAGGTCGCCGAGCACGACCAGCGTGCGCGGCGCCAGCGCCGCGATCAGCGCGTCGAGACGGACCAAATTTTCGCGCGTCGCGCCAGCGGGGACGGGGATTCCGGCCGCGCGGAACGCCGCCGACTTGCCGATATGGACGTCGGCGACGAACAGCGCGCGCGTCTCCTCGCGCCAGACGGCGCGCTGCGGCAGAAGCGTGAGGCCGTTCCAGGAAAAACTCTTCATGCGTCGGCGGCCCGCTCCAGCGCCGCCGCCATGCGCTCGATTCGCGCCGACAGCGCCTCGTTGGTCAGCTTCTCGCGGAAACCCTCGACCATCAGCGGGAAGGCGAGCGGCGAGCAGCGTTCGAGCGGTTTCACGACCAGGGTTCTCTCCGCCATGCGGGCAAGGTTGGCGCTTATGAGCTTCACGTCCAGCTCCGCTTCGAGCACTTCGCGTTCGGCCTGCCGAATCAGGGCGTGGCCAGGATCGTATTTGCGGAACACGTCGTAAAAGAGTCCGGACGAGGCCTGCAACTGCCGCGCGGTGCGGCGCGCCTGCGGATGCGCGGCGGGCGTCAGGCCGGAG
>Ga0182030_10012725_pt1 | contig 16819 bp, 14 predicted proteins | sample 812S3MmetaG_FD_121299 | JGI IMG/M metagenome (GOLD analysis project Ga0182030, IMG submission 121299) | Permafrost microbial communities from Stordalen Mire, Sweden - 812S3M metaG (Illumina Assembly) | ecosystem: Environmental > Terrestrial > Soil > Wetlands > Permafrost | place: Sweden...
TACCAAATCTCATATCAATTTCAATATCCTTCTCAAGGATGCTAAATCTCAAAGCTTCGATTTCTTCCGACGAAAGACAGTGCATGAGGTCACTGGATGCTCCCAATCCAGCCTGTGGGAACGTCTTCTCTTGCAAATCACCCATCGAGAACCTTGTATCATGCATGCTGCCATTGCTGTTGGGTCGATGCATCTCAAGTATAAGGAAAGAAAGATCGCGAAGCAGCTTTGCGACCTAAATGAGCGGCATCAAATACTTGCTTTGTAACAGTATGTCAAAGCCACCAGCATTTAAGAGAACGCATAAGAGATGCAGCAGATCGTGGAGCTGCAGAGATAGCTTTGGTAGTCTGTCTACTGTTCATTTCCCTGGAAAAGCTTCAAGGTATGCGAGATGGCGCGATACTTCACTTGCGGATTGGCCTGCGAATAAGCTCTGCAAATATCCCTAAGCCGGCTCGCTATTCAGATGTCGTCTTCGTGATTGTAGATGAGGGTCTGACGTATGGTAAACTCGTTTGTGCTCGGTACTTGCATGAGTCGACGGGTGAGTAGGCTTTGTCAGAGAGGCTTCTGAATCCCGATATGAGCTTTTTGTTACGGAACCTAGCTAGCCACTCAACTGAGCGAATTTGCGGCTATAATCACATTTTGATCACAGCGTGGAGAGAAAGTAAGCTGAGTGGAGACAGATGGTGAGCGCCAGTGACACACTCATGCTCACTCGCCAATTGTTGGAGGACATGACCGCCACAAGATGTATCGTTCTCATGTCAGCACAGGAGGCTTTCTCGTCAGCAATATATCAGCAAGATGCAATTTTCTGTTGCACGTCTGAAAAAGTAATACGGAGGATACCTAATCCGAGTAGGATCCATCACGATATCTTGGTGCAATATTGGCAATATTCCACCAACACCAAGCCACGGTTCAGTCTGTGACACAAGAGTTCAGCAGCTGCGAAAATGACATTCGAATACCACCGAGCCCTTTCGGTATTTAAGAGACAGCGATGAACAGCTGTTATCAATTTTCGAGAGAAGGATTCCACACACATCGTGAGAGACCTCTCGGTAACACCAATGTCCAGGTCCGGCATTCCAACATATCGAAATCCCCCACATAATCATTCCGTGTATCATTCGCCCGTCTTGGCTCGCTAATCCTCCTTTTTGATTCGCGAATCTGCTCAACTCGTTAAAATGCTTATGTTCTCCGCAACTTGCATATTGTGGCTTCAATCCTTCAGCTCCTATGGGATGAAGATGATTGGAGGGGGGAGTCGGTGAGAGAACGCCACTGCCGTGGGGTTGCATGACCTCCCGATGCGAAGAGGACATGTTTCGGTTACTTAGCCACTAACCTTTATTTAGCGTAGCATCAAATTTTCGGCCGTGCCCCACTTCCCGATTCCCAACTCCAACATTGAGCTGTAATGGAGGGATGCTGCGCACCGCATCATCCTCGTCTTGCGCTGTATTGCTCTCACCGATGCCCCCCCTCGGTCCTAGCGACAATATAACCTATTTCTCTCTATAGCTCGCGACGGCTCCTGGTAAAGAGGCATGATCCCCTCCTGCTATGCTAAAAAGCTAACAAATCAAATATTCACAGGCTGAGAAACGAAAACGAAAACGAGAATAGTCGCAAGAAGACGAAGCTCCCTACCCCTTTCCCTCGCACAAGCGGCTGCAGACGTCCCCTCTTGAGGATACAATCAGCAAGAATCAAGTGCCGGATTATAGTGAGGAGATCGGGAATTGGGATTTGCAATGGTCGAGAGTCTCTTCTCTCAATGTAACTTTCTACCCAGATTGCCCATCGCCGGAAAAATTGAGGGCCCTTTTTGAGAGCTGCTGGAGCTGTCAAAAGCCCATCTGGATTATCTGGAAACACATGCTTCGAATATTCTCCGCGAGCTTTGTTATTATCATTCTCACCACTTTCGCGAGATTGCGTGTCGTTGATATTTTGTTTGGCTGCTTGACAGTGAAACTTATTATAAACTTCTAGAGCTCGGCATTTTGCTACAAATCGACGTCATTGTTGGAGGTCACTTTCTATTTCCAACTTCCGCAAGATCAAATGATACTGGCGACGTTGGACATGAACAAAGCTGTTGACTGCTTTGGACCACTCCAAAGGTTGGCACGATTGATCTGCAAAGAGGCCATAGACCTCTAATGTTTCCCAATGTTTGTCAAGGATATTAATAAGGTCCGGCCGGGGGAAACAGGCTTCCAATTGAGTAAGGGGGTTTCCGCGCCGAGTCGTTAATGCCATGAGAGTGATAGCGCGAGAAGTCATCTAACGTTTGCAGAAGAACATTGATAATATTATCATTGATGAAGCCCTCTGGGCTCCAGATCATTGTGAAGCCACAAAATCTTTCACTGTACAGTCCGGTCGACTAGGCTCACCTAGCCTGGTCAATCCACCAAATGAGCAAATTCACCACAGCACTGGGGAAAATGGCTGCCACTGCAGATGCAGAAATCAAATGATCAGTGTGAATCTATAATTATTCTCAAAAGGGCGTAGGGGGCGTAGTAGTGGGTAAGAAACACTCTTCAAACGTCTTATTATTAGAAATTAAAATAAGGGCCGCGCCGTACCCTTAACTAGGAGACAAAGGATTTTATTCAAAAACGACTGTGCCTCTCAAAGACTCCACTTCAAAGACTCCACTTCAAAGTATCCATTGCAAGCCTGAAACATGTGGCGAAGCCCACCGCCTCAATCCTGCTCCGTAAATACTATTTTTAACTTGTTAGTGTACTTATTCTTGCTTTTTACATATATAAAGAGGCTTCGTTTTATTTTCAGTTTTATTTTTTCACATCAATTAGTCAATCAACCAACTACTCTTAATCATTCATTAGTCAATCAAAATCACATAAATTCATTCAACAATTACTTGTCAATCATCATCTACCATATATTAGACAACTATCTGCCCCATTATCAACTATCAAGTCTTTCAATTTTCAACATGTAGTTCTCTAGTATTACTATTGTCTCTTATATTTTTATCGGCCTTGTCAATGCTGCTCCGCAAAACAATCATATTGGACGAAATATTCTTGTTTCACGAAAGCTGGCAACTGAAGTAGTATATGTGGTGAATTGTAGCGAAGGAGATGCCGTGTGCGAGCCGGTTTTAGGGTGTTCAAGCAGTGGAGCTTTAATATATCACAAGGGCGTGGTCGATGGTATAGAACGCTCGCAAAATTGGGCAGAAACATCGTGCAAAGACGCATGCAATTGTGTTCGGCAGTCGTAGTTAAGAGCATTAGCTAAGGCGATCGGTCTAGTTACGTATTAGAGTTTTGAGAGTTTTGGCGCATAAGATTTTATATAAAGGAGCTGTGCGTTTATAAAGATCCATAGTGATTCGTTAAAACATTGACCTGAATTCCTAATTCCTCAACGTCCATCCCCGCGTAGTGGAAAACCCTACGTGGCGGAAAAAATGATAGGTACTTTAACTTTAAGTATTTTAAAATCTTTGCACACTTAAATATCTTCTATGCTTTTTTATAAATTATATTTCGTAGTTACTTCTAAATATCTTAAATCTCTTATACTAGAAAATCACGTTTACGTCGTTGTTCTCACGCCTGATTTGCAAAGGGTCTTCTTTTATAGCGTAATACGGTTCTTTTACCGCAGCTTTACCACCAAGCTCATACTATCCCTAATAATTACAAAAAGGTTATACCCAAGCTTTAGGATCTCGCTACTCTAGTCAGCAACTGTCAAGAGCCTTGTGGTTGTTGTGGCGTGCAGATTCATGCAAGATCGCCACGCGGGTCAGCACCTTGGATCAAAACGAGTGACGATTTTGGTTAGTGACGACGCAACCCCGCACGTCCGAAAATATTTACGGTATAATTTCACTTATATAATAATTGTGGCTGACGCAAGGCCTGCGCTCACATGAGACATCACCACTGGCTCATGTAACAACAGCTCGTTGACTTTTTGGCTGGCTAATCAGAGCACATTCTGGCTCTGTGCTTCGTTTTCTGCTTTCCCAAGATTATTTGGATACTATTGTGAGCCTCAGTGGACCTGTAACCTGGATTCTTATGGCTGCTGCAATGGGGGTTGGCAAATGAATCCCCGCACAACCATCATCTGCTGCAACGCCCTCGCGAAATACCCTCATCCTGCAGATATTCCCACAAGCTGCTCGCGAGCACTGCTGAACCTACGTATTGCTGCAACGCAGCCTCATCTAGTTAAGGACGTTCAGGCAATAGCAATAAAAGAAATATACAACTATTGCGGAACTATTAGTTAGTTATTGGTTTAAGGGGGATAGAGGACAGGTGAACTCGCCGAGGTTGATGGTTATTGAGATTGGGAAGGGGGAGACGGAGGAGGTGTATGAGGGACTGGCGTATGATGAGGTTTGGCTGTGGTGGAACGTGGGAATTTTGAAGGAGGAGAAGGAGAGACGGGCCAAGATTCGTGACGAGAAGTAGTGCTGATCTAGCTGCTTGATTCTCGCAATATTTTTTTCGGGACGAGAGACATAGTGTTATATTTTCGTCAATTGCACTGTGCTGGTTGCTTCACCTGCAATATCTCCGTGCTCTCCCTAAATCACAAAGAAAAATCATTCCAATGATTGTGCTTAAGACTCAGCAACCGCCACCCCCACCGCAGCTAAATCCTCCACCTCCTCCGCATCCTCCTCCACTTGATCCACAACTCCCTGAACTGTTAGTGGCATCAGGTACATTTACGCAATAGCCTTCTACCGCATAAAATCCATCCCATCCATCAGTCGCGTACCCAGGACACATGTCTCCAGCTCCCATATCGCACCCGTACCAAGCCACGAACCAAGCATCTGGATCGAGTGGTGGGACACTCCTGCTAGACCTGTTTCTCTGTGTCTTTGTTGCTGGATGTGGCATATCTGGCATAGCTACGCGTTGATTCCGCATCTTCTCGTACGCTTCTACTTGTTCCGCTCGTTGCAAATGCGCCCAGTCGGCAACAAAATATTCTTGATACATCCCACGCTCGTACTGATGGCTATATGGTTGGGCTCTATGGATTCCCCCAAGCTTGAGCCTATCCATCCGTGCCTCGCTCTGCCGGTGTAGCCAGGCAGTGCTCATGCGGAACCCGTGCGTCCGAGCCATGCCCTTCGCTCCTTGAATCAGTTTATTCTGGGCAAGAAGCACTGTGAGGCGATTTCGCATCCATTCTTGATCCGAAAGCAACCTCTCGCCGGAAATCTCGCCACTCGGGGGATAGAGGTAACGGTCTTTTTGGAGGTGTAGCTGGATAATGGACCAAGAGTCGAACGGAAAGCTCCAAACGTGCTTCGAAAGATTGCATTTATTGCAATAGCCTGGATGACGACTGTAGGCTTCTGTACAGTCCCATGGGAACAACTTCTGGTTTTCGTACAGAATGCCACCGAACGCGCCCCAATCGTGCCAAAACTCCTGCAGCGTGTCGAAAATATCGGCTTTGTCATGTTGTCCGAAACGAAACTTCAAGATGTACTCTTTATTGAGGCCATTGGGCACGTCAAACTTTGTGCTCACATTTTCTGGAGTATAGCCCCCAGGTTGGTAGACGAAGCTCATCAAATACAGAGGTGAAATATCTTCTGGCATGCCTCCTTTTGCACCCTCATCTCTGGCGCAAACTAGACTGCTAAATGTCTCATAGTCGATTATGGACTCGCAGAAATTCTGGCAGTTGTTCGATTTTTTATCCCATCGAAGGTCGACAGATTCATCGAATAGCTTGTTTGCGATAGTGCCAAGATAAATGCGTACTCGACATTCCAGGAGTTTCCGCACTTTTTCCATCATACGATCAGCCGCAGCTTTCAATACCTTCTCGTTGTACTCCAACGACTTCCGAGGATCTGTCCGATACGCCTGGCTTTCCTTGACCAATGCTTCTACAATCTCTTGCTCGAGCTTCTCATCTAGGTATCCTGAAAAGGCACCACCTACGACCTGTTTCATACATGCTTTAAGGCGTCTTGGGTCACGAGATCCTCGAAGCTGGTGGTACAGCTTTCTCTCTTGGTCGACTGAAAGGCTATGTTCGATTTCGCGATCTGAATCTCGGGCGGATTGAAATTGAAGAGAATCTCGGATGGTAATAAGAGCCCCGTCGTTTGAGCTGTGCTCGGAATCAGCTCAATCTTCAAATAACATAGATGGGATAGTGTTACTTCTTCGCCCCGTTCTCGATAATCAATGGGCCGACCATAAGGGAAACGTGCACATTGCCAAACGGATACCGATCTGTGTATCGTTTGATATGAAGCGGAATATCTTCGTCGTGATATTCATCATATAGAGCTCCACTACCATCACGGTTGAGTTGAACAGGAAATTCCGCGTTTGAATTCCTTCTATTGGATCCTCTTTCGCCGGCGGCCTCTTTTCTGATCTCGTCTAGTTCCCGGCGCTTCTCAGCCAGGGATATCTGGCTCTCATATTTTGCTTCAGCTATTCGTTCGTTCAGTGTTAATAGCCCACATTTGATCGTTCCCTTGTTAGGAGATCCTCTGTGTAGAGCTTTCGGGTCCACGGGGAAAAGTGTGGAAGGAACCCCATTCTTGTCAGTGCGAGGGACAGAGCTGCATCTACAGATCTTGCGACTTCTTTCCGATGTGATGGTTTCTTGTATGATCGAATGCTTGTACTTTTTAGTCAAATGCTTTCGGGGATGTGCGGAGGTATAATAGCAGTTCTCGCAGATGTTATCGCCAAGTTCCCTCTTCCGGACTTCTCTGCATTTTTGTTCGACGCATTGGAACATTATTCCCCTTATGATGCCACCACAATGGCTGCAGGGCATAGGCATAAAGACAGGCATTGAGTGTTGATCGAACCCTTGCAGAGCCACTAATTAATTGTCAGCTAATACTGTGTCTGTGATGGATATTGGTCGACGTATTACATTGAGGTGTTCTAGGTTTTTTCCAGAACTTATGTCTTCTCAGGGGATCTCGATATTGAATGAGTTTATCGATATCAAGAAAGCCTTAATTTTTGGTGGCATACGTTAAAAATTCCCCTTTTACCATCTTAAAGTGACCAAGGACAAACTTACCAGCTCCCTGAAGCAATAACCGAGCTCTTTGATAGAGACTATTTGTTGTCTGCGAGATTGTGAGAGCTAGGATTCCGAATCATCAGTGTCTAAAACCCAGAATCTGAAGAGAACTAACCATCGATGCTCTCCTTAACGGCAGTTTTCAAAATCAGCGACTTCTGTTCTGCTTGAAGATCCTTTAAGCGCTCCTTCACTATGCCTAGATGCGTGGGCCGAGCCCTGAATTTGGTACGCCGCTCAGCTGTTCCATTCGAGTTTAGTAATCAATTATTACTGCGAAACGTCCATATCGGAGGGAATGTTACCGTAGCTTACGGCGAAGCTTCTTGAACTCTCGTTTACCTGCTCAAGAAAGGTGTCATATCCACAGACTTCGCTGTTTTGTTCTTCCTCTAAACTCACGGCTGCGAGTTTGCCCTGCTGCCATTCGTTTAAGCATTGTATTATATGCCCCAATTCTCACGAGACCGCATTCCAATACATTCGCAGCATCTCATCGAGTAGATGTTGCTTGGTCGATTTGATTGGTGTCCATGGCAGCTGGGCAATAATATTCTCAGCGTGGGTGACAGGAACGGACTCGGAAGCCGACATTTCTCAACAGTGATTCTGAAGTTAATTGTGGAGTGGTTCCCCATCTCAGGCACAGGGCGGTGGTTTTAGACTGTCAAGCCAAGTTATCTAAGAACCTGTATTCTGAGTTAGCCGTGGCTGGGGCTGTGGTTGCTGCCAGCCAAGCTTCCCTTGCATGTTGTAACGAATCACAAAACTGCGGTAGGCGAAGGCTCACAGCCCCCCGTCTGCTCAGCCCCAGCGCCTTTGTAAGGCTTTTTTCAGCCGCTGCCAAGCCAGGCTTTTCTTGCGTTCCAATAGCTACATAAAACCACAATATTCCTGAAGCTTGTCCCCAATACCAGCATTCAAGAGTCATCATGAGACGCATTTTGAGAATCTTAAATAAAACCCCTGCAATTCGGGAATCCGCAATCACCGTGGGCTCCTCTGCATTGGCTCACTCAGCCGAGGCTGCTGATTTCGGGTTTGTGTCATTGAACAATGCGCAAGGTGCCTCTGAAGCTATTGCAGAGCTTTCTCAATATCTAGACGAGAGTTTAAACGATTTCGAATTCGATGGTGGGGATTGCAGTTTACTGTTTTCATAGTTTTCATAGCTAACTAGCCAAAAGGTGCCTTGAGCGGTGAGCGCCAACTCCTAGAAAGTCGGCTGAACGAAGAAGCGAGAAAGTATTCCAATACAAATTTGGAAGAGTACTTCAACACGCATTTGGGAGAGAGCAGTATTTCGCGGACATGGTTATGGTAAGGAGATTGTTTTCTGGTAGATTCCCAATATGTGAAAAACCATTCAAGTTTTAACTAGAATAATATTACAGCTTGCCCTCCGAAGCCCAGGTTATTTCTCTGGCAATGAGGTGCGCGGCCACGGTTTACGATGGGCAGAGTCCCCCAGATGCCAACGGGCTTACATTGAGACAGCTGCAATATATCCCTCACTCTGGATTTGGCACCGTTAAAGCGGCAGCTTTGACTTTGGTTCAGGACGTTTCGTTCAAGGAGTCTCCGAACCCGCTTCTCCCAGCTCTTGTAATAGCCATAAAAGGTAGCAAGACTGTAGTGGGCTGGATGGTGAACTTGAATAGCCAAATTTGCGATGCAACTGAACTATTTGTATGTTGAAACTCCACCTTTGCTTTGGTGCACTATTTTCTTGAATTATTCCAATGCTGACCAAATATGACTCAGAATTCAACTAAAAAGATCAGCGTTCATGCGGGCTTCTTGAACGGTGCAAAAGCGCTTCTTCCAGTCTTAACTAAACACCTTAAAGCTGCACTTGGTCCCGGATTAATACGCCATGTCGTCTTAACAGGACATTCTTCGGGTGGTGCTGTTGCTTCTTTGATTTTTACGAGACTTTTGTCTATCGCAGCTACAGAATGTACGTTCGGACACATCACAGCCCAAATTCTCCAACCCGTCTACGACCATAGTCAAACTTTCTACTGACTATCTCTACATCTCTAGATCCATCTATAAAGTTCTCCTTGATCACATTTGGCGCTCCTCCTGTTGCAACACCAGATCTGACACCAATCTTAAAAGCTCAGCCCGCTAAATTGCAAGGCATGGTCCTCGCATTTGTCAACGAGCATGACCCAGTACCACGCAGCGATACAGACTACATTCGTTCCCTTGTCGATCTATACCGTTCTCGTTTCAATCTAAAACCATTGGCCGATAGTGGGAAAATAGAAAGTCCGCAAGCTCCGGCTACAACCATTGTGTTCAATCACTTAACACAACAGCAAGAATCCAAAGACGACAAATTTCCCCCGATCTGGCCACTTTCAGCACCTCTTCTAGCAGTTGCCGGGGACATTGTGGTCCTTAAGGACTCAAACCCCAATGGGGAAGAGGTCCGGTTAAGCGCGTTGTTGGTAGACCCTCGCGAGTTTTCGAGCCTACTATTTGTGCGCTCCGCAGTGCACTCACGAACAATTTATCTCGATAATATAAATAGAATCGAAGGAGGAAAATTCAATAGAAAGGAAGGGTGGCGGTCTTAAAATTATTTCCTATTCGAGGTTGTTGTTGAATGTTCAACTAAGAAAGGGGTCGTGTAGAAGAGGAGCTCGTTTTAAGGAAAAACTACAGAACTTCTCTTTTCCTAATTGGCAACATTTTCCCCTCGCGTCTTACCATTTCCACAGCTCTATAATATGCTACATCTTCCGTTACGCGCTTTGCAATGTCTGCTTCCTCCCCACTCCCAGCTATTATCTCCTCTGCCGCACTAAGCAGTGCCTCGCAATCCCAGCACATACAACGACTGTATTCCTCCCCAAATTGTTTATAGAAGAGGTCTTTAGTTTCCATTAAAGACTTATCTAGAGTATCTTTCGCTATGCTATCATCATGATTGATGAACCGTCCTGTGATAGCTTGGGAATAGGCAAAATATCGAGCCGGGCCACATTGATGAGTATGCCAGATGATGTCGATGTCGAGAGTAGGAACGATGACCTTATCCGGGTATTCTTTAAGTAACCAGAAGAACTTCTCGTATCGCGATATTGCACGGGAAAGCGTTCTGTCCACCGATGGGCTTCGGATCCAGAGGAGATTGCACATCTTATCGACGAATTCGCTCTGCCGGAATATTGCTTCTTCTGTTTCAGATAGATTGACATGCTTTGTTGTAGGGACATAGGACGACAACAAACGCTCAATTGCCTCTTCGTATAAGTGAGTTTTCTGCGTCTTGGGATAATATCGAGAGGAAAGACTGCCGTTCAAAATGCGTCTGAGCGACTTGAGGCCTGTCACTTTGTTCAGACCTGCCCCGGAAGAGAATGCAGATTTCAGTAAAGCGCCAAGATATCGTTCTTCTGTCGCTTCTAACTGAGGAAAGGCTTCAGTGAAGGTATGTTGCCTAGCTCCTAAATCAGCATATCAGGGTTCAGGCCTAGGTTGGACCCTGGAGGGAAATTCTCTCACATATCTATATATCGCTTGGCATCAAATTTGAATCTTGGGGGAAAGAAGTTTTCACGCTCCAGGAATGCCTTAAAAATTGTATCCTGTGTGTTTGAGGAAAGGCCCTTGTGCAACTCCCAGTGATCCGAGAATGAGATCTCGCGATCTCCTGTCAAAGCGAGGATTTTCCGTGCGTTGTCGGATAATTTTGAGAAGTCAGTAAGAATTGCAAAGAGATCTGACTCTAAGCTAGTAATGGACTCGAATAAGGCAGCTGCAGGTCTGGGGAGATTATACGCTCGACTACTTGCGTCAATTACTTCGTGCTGATATTTAGCTACAGTCAGCCAATGATTCGCATTCAACAAGCTATGATGTACTGCTCAGACAAAGTTGCTCTTACCAAAGCCGACCAGGGTATTTCGACTTTCCAGAAATCTGGACACCGTTTTTCACAAGTCCGACGATAGAGCGTGGGTGTAAGCATTAAGGTGTGCCAAACCATCAAAACATCTAAAATGAATAGAACAGCCATCAGCGATCTACTATTGTCATTACAGATAAAAATCTTTACCGAACGGTGGGAGTGTCGAAATTGTCAGTTCTGGACGGGTATCTGACGACTCGGCCTCTTTGGGAGCGGTAGCTAAAACCCGATCGATATTCTGCCACCATTTCTCGAATCGAATCACAGCCAATGCAACATATCCCTTCCATTTTCTCTCCCGAAGTGTTTTAAGATTAGTCCTCTTCCGCACTGGCGCGGCGATACCAAACGCACTGTCAATCGCGTTGGACTGGAGGACTTTGGTCTTCAAGACCAGAAAAGCCTCGAGCAGCTCCAAATGGATTGCACATTCTCCGACTGTTGGGGCATCGTTGGTTTCGATTTTGGTAGGCGAACATACATCAATTTGGTTCTCAGACAAGCTGCAGAAGACTTTGGGATCCGGTATGATAGGCTGCTCTGCTTCGGTGGCCGCAGAAAGGAACGGCGAGCGCTTGGTTCCGAATTTAAAAGGCTTGAGAAGTCGAGATGTTGCTTCTCGACTCTGTTTGTGAAGTACGTCTAGTTGATGATTGTCCGTATAAGACATTGTATTGCCAGGGAAGCTGAGTGCTAACGTTGCTGGAGAATAAAAAGGTCCTCAATTCTGTCTGCAAAGTTTTGGTCTGCTACCCGGACCCTACCACACCGATACACAGCCTCAATCTCAGCATTTCTTTGTCTACGTGGTAGTTCCTTAATGGGCCTTTGGTCAATGTGTGCCTATTCGCTTATGCGTAGCTTTTCCCAAGACAAGGCTTTTCAGCACAAGCTTCGAGGCGGAGCAATTAATATTTCAACTGGGCTGCTTCGGCTTCCTGTCATGCAAGACAATATATATACCCAGAAATATCGAGACTTATTCAAATTTCATCCACTTAACTTGGCGCCAGCTGACTATCGGTATTCAAATGAGATGGCGGCGATGTACTTCTTTGCGTCGCTTGCCCGCCTTACCCAGTATTCGGCAATTTGGACGTACTGCGGCTTTGCGGTTCAGTACTTTCACGCTGTCCGACGCCTACCTGTGCTTCGAGGAGCTCCCTACAATCGAGACATAATCCCAAGCCATAACTTCAATTTCGCATTAGTATTTTATTACCTTTTTCCTTTATACCTTCAATTACAATCGTGCTGATAGTTCCCTAGGTTATCTGGAATGCTATATACCTTCTAGCGAGTATCTCCTCTGAGGCTCCCTCGTAAACCATTTAACTTTGTGATAGTATGTCTTCATAGTATTTTTTATAGCACTCGGCGCCATCAAAGAAGAAGATGAGATCTGGATACAACTGGAACTCTCATCGGGGTTGATCGACTTTACGCATGCTCTTTTCATGCTAGTTGCCGCAAGGCTCCAAGAGACATATTTAGCTAAACGGTCAGGCAATGGGAATTGCAGCGAAGCCTATCATTGGGGTGTACCCAAGAATGAGTCGAGCTTTTTTACACTTATTTCCATGACAGTAGATCATGGAAATATGACCTTTAGTGGTGCAGTGAACCAATGTGAAACTTATGAGGCTGCGTGGTTCGTTGAGAGACTAATGGGGTAGGATCTTGTGAAAGCTTATGAATTTCTAAATTTGCTAAATTTGGTCGCAGGTTCATTGCTCTAGGCACAGGGTTTGTCACAATAGCCTATCCAGCTTACAGGCTTTTACGGCTCCCTACAAAATTTCTCGTTCGCTATATTAGAGCGAAGCGTAGTTATCTATACAGTGGACAAGGCCAAGAGTTAGTCTTACCTCTCACTCAAGTAGGACCGCCAAAGCTTGAAAACCCCCTGGGAGAGACCCCATATCCGACGACTTTATTTGAGGTGCTTTCCATTGTCAATCTTGTCGCAAGGTATTCTCATTATGCGGACATGAAAAATTTACTGTCAACCTGCCAAGCTGGTCGAGCTACAATAAACCCAGGATCTTTAAGGAAACAGTGCTGTATCAGCGGATCGAAGACTGAATGCTGGGGATGCATGATTCAAGTCTGCGAGGTGAGTCTCCAGTCCTGTTATGCTTTTTGAAGCACCACCGCCTATAAATTTGCGCTCATACATGTTTAAATATAGGCCTGTCGAACCTCAAAATCATTAACTGTACCTATTACAACAGTGCACCTCGAAAATTGCCAGCCTTATTGTTCTCGATGCCATTTAAAACGACAGTATAGCTCCGAAACTGAAGCCTGGTACTCGAAATACTGCAGATGCACTGGTAGGGCTAAAAAGCAGGATCAGATTCTTTGCCGACACTGCGCAGCGCTCTCGGATGACGAAGTTCGCATCATGAGGGAAAAGAGAGAAAAAGCTGAGATGGACCACTTGTTACAATGGCCTCTGCGATGTGCGAAGTGCAACGTGTATCTAGACGGTAAAAATCCGTGTTGGTGGGGATGTATGTCGTGCTATTCGGCTTGTGATTGGGATGGTCATCCCTCAAGATCATCAAAGCCTGGGAAGTGAGTTCTGGGTTTATTTACATGTGTTATCTTTGAATCCTCTCGCATTTGTACTTCAGCTGAGCTATTGATCAAAACTTGCCGGGCGAGAGGGGCTTTCTGCCAGACATAAAAGCGGAGTGCTAAGACGAGACTAAGCATAGATATAAGAAAATTAATAGCTTCATATGGTGCAAAAAACAAGTGAAAAGAAACTTTGTCTTGAACTCCAATAGATAGAAACTTGCGGAGGGCATAGTCTATGTGTAAAAAAAAAGTGACCCTTAAACCTTACCGCAAAATCTCTTGCTTCAAACCGGTGTGACACACCTCAGGTCATAGTAACAGCTGTTCAGGCCTAGAGATGAAAGTGAAAATTGCATTTATCAACATTCAAATGTGAAACTAGCTGTTATTTACACGTAGTAAGGACATAGTGAATTCTGATGCGAATTGAAATCTACCTAGTAAATGTTTTTGCTACTCGAAGTCTAAGCTATCACTTCCTTACCTAGAACCAGACTTGATGAACAATCCTAACATCTTCGGCAATAGAATTTGCAAATTATTCCGCTGGAACGGTAGGTTCCCACCCTAACTTCCTACTCTTCAGGCCTCTGATACGTGAACTCATATTTCTGTCAGCATATCTTCGCTGGAGCTCCAGTTTCCAACTTAGTTAGAGGCCCAAATAACCTCGACCATGTCTGCGTTCAAAAAATGGATACCCAAACTTGCCGCAAAGCTCTCTGGTGGTTGAGTCTTCAATCCAGCCGAACGGAATAACTCTCGAGAAATGCCAGCACGAGCTATCGCCTGCGAGATGAATTTCCATGTCGTTTCTCCAGCTTCCACGAAATAGTAGCCTTCTTTACCGAAACTGATTGTCTGCTTGTCAAGCAGTTTTCGTAGGATCAAGTGATATAGTTTGGCGGCATCGGAAATATGGACGATATTCCAGATCTGGAATTTGTTAGAGGTAAAACAATCTGAAGGGGAGAAGGGGAGGGTCGCGCTCCTTTTCCTTCGCCGAGAACCACTGCTTGTTTGAGAGCCAGTGATAATTTGATTAATGCTGGTACTTATAGAGACTGCTTATTGATAGGTCCTTCGCCGATCCCATCTAAAGACTCAATCAGCTTCAGATGTGGGCTGGTGATGAAAAAGGAGCTAAAAAGAACTTACATATCAGCGGTGGGTTGATAATATACGTCTTCACACCAAGACGCAACCCAGCTTCAGTGATGCCAACATCAAATTTTCGCGTTATCCAGCCTTCTTCACCCGTCTTTTCCCAGCTGAATATATCATCTTTATCACACCGAACACCGAGATACTCTTCAGAGGTAATGGGATGATCTCCAAAGTTTGAAGTCCCAGATGTCTGTTATTGCTGTCAGCCCACAATCTTGTGTCTCAGCTGGCGCTTCTCACATGGATGTAGTGGGCCTCCGCTCCTGTGCTGGCTTTTCGAATGCCGAGACCCTCTACTAATGCCAAGCAAGAGGGTAAATCCGTTGAAAATGCACAATTGATGACAACTACACAGTCTCTGTTAGCTATTTCAAGCTGGTTTGGTGTCAAAGGTTCACTAACTGTCATGTTCGCTGGCTGAAGTCTTAATCATATCGAGTTCGTCAAAACCTCTGAACAATATCTATCGGCTTGACCCCTAATTTTCGAACGATTTCCGCATGCGCAGGGATCTGACCAGTGCTAAAATTTGAGAGCGCTGTGGTTAGACTTCAATATCTGTGCTAGGACTGCACCGCTGCTAGCATCCTTTAGCACACCAAACTCTTCCTAGCAATCAAATACTCAAAACATACATATAACCAGAAAGCGCCTGTGAGGAGCACTTTCGTGGGCATTTCGTTCAGTAGCGTTCGCGAATGAATAGGAGAGCGTAATGTTGAAAGGTTGGGCGAAACATTGGAAAGGGCGAGATGGGTCAGTTTTTGTAACTAGCAAAGTATAACAGGCATACACAGCTAGTTTGCACGATCTTTTGTTCCGGATAATCCATAGCTCATTCATAGCCCTCTTTGTCATCAAGAGACTCATTCACGATATCCATTTCGATATCTTTCATCAGGTGTAGTCAGATTTGATATTTTCATCAATTCGATTTCGCTGAAGACACTTGATGATGCATAAACAAGATTCATGGCGGAGCCGATCTGCTTTGTAATCCACAGAATAGGTAGTGGCACTAACACTCTTTGGTATTGTAATCAGATAGGGTAAGCTCGGCGTCTTGTTCACGGCTACTTGACAAAATGCCTCCTAGATTACTCATATTCATATCAGAACTGCCGAATCTCAAGATCGATTACTAGATATTGGACAAATGCTCTAATGTTTAAGTTTTTGTAACATAAGCAATCCAATTCTTTGCGTTGGTTTCTTAAAATGCTACTTCTTCATTATTTGCTAACTAGGAGACACAAATAATAATATACGTGATAATAAATAATACTAGGGAAAATAATTTTCTTCTATCAATCGAATTAGAGAGCGTAAAGTGAGAAGCTGGGAATACAAACAGACGATAGAAAAGATAATTGGTGAGTGCGAGATGCATAGGACAAATAACACAGGAAAACAAGGGGAAAAAGACCGGCCACGACAGGATCTTAAGACTCATACAACGTGTGTGCCTTGTTTTACTCCACTCGATTCAATTCTCAGAGCTCGATGCCCCTGTCTCCGGTGATCTTCCAACCTCATCTTTGGTTTCACTCTCGGCATCCATTGTTTCCCAGTCCTCATTGAATGGCCAAGGTTGCGGCTCGGCCACTGTTAGGCTGTTGAAACGTGCTCTAGACACAAACAAGTTTGGGTCTTGAGCACCCACACCAATATGACTATCTCTGAGTGCAAATGAGGATATGGTATTAGAGTCGCACGACCTAGAGTCAGTAATCTTCTCGCTGAGAGCTCTTAGAACACATTGTCGAAGGTTGCCCATGATGCCTTGCAAGATCTCGTGACGTTTTGTGAGGGCTTCTTCCCTTGTACGTACGCCGTAAACATCGGCATAATCGGGCATCCTCCAGTTGCGGTACAAGTTCCCATGTGTGCCCCGAATCTGGACACCGCTGGGGTGACTAGAGAAGTAATAGTGACACAACTTGCAAGCAGGTTTGCTGCTGCCAATGTATCGCCAGTTGTGGAAGAATCGCTCAGGCCTCGTGCCACCAGTCTTCTCGAGCCAGCTGTAAACGAGGA
>Ga0182030_10012727_pt1 | contig 16818 bp, 15 predicted proteins | sample 812S3MmetaG_FD_121299 | JGI IMG/M metagenome (GOLD analysis project Ga0182030, IMG submission 121299) | Permafrost microbial communities from Stordalen Mire, Sweden - 812S3M metaG (Illumina Assembly) | ecosystem: Environmental > Terrestrial > Soil > Wetlands > Permafrost | place: Sweden...
CCCATTTTGCTCGTCCGCCGTGTTGCCATAGATCGGCTCGTCCCTCACCCTCATGGCGACAGCCTTCACTTCGATCCTCCCGCTGTCAGCCCGCGTAGCCGCGCTGGGTGGGTCCGCTATTTCAAATCGCCGAAATGCACCGCTTCGGGAGCACTCGGCTGGTCGATGAGCTGAATCGTGGTCGAGGGGCCGAAATCTGCCGGGTTGCCCCACGCGCGCAACGCCCAGACGATTTTCTTGTCCAGTGTAACTTCCAGCGCCTGTACGGGCGCCGTGGCGGGATCCGCGGGCCCGTTCCACTGGTTGAACCAGGTGTTGATGAGCGTGTTCCCGTTGGGCAGCCGTTTCGCGATTTGCATCGAATTGAACAGGTAGTCCGGCACATCGGCGGGCGTGAACTCCCAGACCGTGGCCCCGGCGGGGCTCACCTCGCGAACCAGTTTCACCCCCGCGATGAGGGTGTTGCCGTTGTTCAAGCGCTCCGCCGACCAGGTCGCCGCGCCCGGCGAGTACGACCATCGCTCCTTCCCAGTAGAGTCGTACTCGACGATTTTCTGCATGTCCATATGCGCCACCAGCAACGTACCGGCCGCGGTGAGCCGGGCATGGCGGAATTGCCCGTGCACGCTTTTCGAATCCTGAACCGGGACGACAAACTCGCGCTCAGTCTTGCCAGTGACGATGTTCACAACGACGACCTTCGCGGGATCGCCGTTTTGTATGTAGAGCACCTTATCGGTGCCGATCGGCTGCGCCGTATGGATCTCCGTGCCCGCCGGAGCGTCATAATTCCAGAGCACCTTTTTATTGCGGTCGATCAGCGTGACGCCGAATTGGTGCGCGAAGAGCACGTTTCCGTTTGAGAGCAGGACGGCATCGCTGATTTCGCCCCTTCCCGCCGGATCGTGAAATTCCCAGGCGACCTTGCCGTTGCGCACGATGTACATGTCCTGGGTCTTGGCCTCTCCGGTATAGAAGAAATCATGCTGCGCCAAACCCTTCCCGGGCAGGACGCTGGGGAAATTGGGCTTGGCTTCCTGCGCGCCGGCGGTCCACACCGCGCCGCAAGCCAGAATGAAGATAGTGAAGTGTTTCATGTTGATGAACTCCCTTCAGCGGTAACGGGATAGCTTGATTTTCTGAATCGTGTAGCGGTCTCCCCCGAACCGGTAGGTGCCGGAATTCTAATCATATCGATAGACCACCACACGAAGAATGGTATTCGGGCGGAGCGTCAGGATTTCGCCCTGGCCGATATCGTCGCCGCCGAGTTGGCGCGTCACCACCCACTTGCCATCGACAAACTTGCCTTCCTGCACCATGCCGAGTCCCACGGTTTCCGGCCCCGGGGTGTTCGCTGTGAACGCGATCCGGAAGCCGCCACCGCCCATGTAGAATTCGTGGGGTCCTGCCGCGATCGGAATTGCGGCGGCCTCCATGGGAGCCTGTCCGGCGCCGCCGCGGCCCGGTTGCCCCGCGGGGGGCTCTGCCTGAGCCTGCTGCGGCTTCGGCTCCGGTGCGATCGGCATACGGCCTCTTCCTGTGTAGCTGAGCTCCAGCGTGTAGTTCCCCAAAGCAACTCGCTTCGGCGCATCGCCCTGGTTCAGCCGCACCGCAGTAATGGAATCCTTACCCTGGTGCGCCATAATCATCGGAGCCATCTGCGCAACCACGCGGTAGACCGGCTGGATGTTGTACGCGATCGGGCGGATGTAGCAGGCGCGCACATCCCTCTCGCTGACAAGGTTGGTAATCGTGACGTGAACCTTGCCGGTCATGCTGAAACTGGCACAGTCCATCCAGCTGAACTGGTTGTACGTTGGATAACGATAGGTAAAGATGGGCTGCCCATCCGCGGCCACTTTGTAGGCGAGGCTCGGAGATGCTCCGGGATACGGAGGAGTCGGGATGACCGTAGCGAAGCTTGCCGCCGGACAGAGCATCGCCAGCATCGCAACCAAGACAGCTGATAGTTTTGCCATTGTGTCGATCTCCCGATGGCGACTGAATTACGTCAAGAGCGGCGTCTGGCGTAACGAATCGGACGCATCGAAGAGCGGGGGATCCCCACTCTGACGCGCTAGAGTATCAGGCATTCACGGCCGCAACAAGCCTCAGTCTTGCGATCTTCAGTCTATCGATCCTCAGTTGCCTGCAACTGGCCGGAGTGGTACCCTCCTGAAGGCAAACCATGCGAAGAACTCGATGTGAAAAACGGCGAGCCGGTTACGAAGACCGATGTGCAATAAAGGGCACCGGAGATCCATACATGAAGCGACTACTTATGTTGGGAGTTTTGGCGTTCAGCGCGGCTGCCTCACTGCCCGCGGCCGACTTCGACGTAACAACCTTCGGCGCCAAGGGTGACGGCAAGACGCAGAATCGCGCCGCTATTAACAAGGCAATTGAAGCGGCCGCTGCGGCCGGCGGCGGGACAGTCGAATTCCCGGCCGGCATGTGGGTCACCGGTTCGGTGCGTCTGCGCAGCAACGTCACGCTCCGCTTGGAGCCGGGATCGGTGATTGAGGCGAGCACCGAGGCCGCGGAGTACGATTCCGCCGAGCCGAACCAGTGGGACAAGTTCCAGGACTCCGGCCATAGCCATTTTCATAACAGCCTGATTTGGGGCGAGGACCTGGAGAATATCGCCATCGTCGGCGGCGGGCGCATTTCCGGCGCGGCATTGGTGCGAGAGCGGGGAGCCACCGCCGACAAGGCCATCGCGCTCAAGCTCTGCCGCAACGTAACGCTTCGCGACTTCAGTATCTCGAGGGGCGGCCACTTCGGAATCCTCGCTACCGGTGTGGACAATCTGACCATCGACAACGTCATGATCGACACCAATCGCGACGGCATCGACGTGGATTCCTGCCGTAACGTGCATATCTCCAACTCCAGCGTCAATTCGCCCAATGACGATGCCATTGTTCTGAAAGGGACGCACGCGCTGGGCGCGGCGCGTGTCAGCGAGAACATCACCATTACCAATTGTCTGGTGAGCGGATTCGAGGTTGGCTCCTTGCTGGACGGAACATTCAAGCGCACCGTGAAGCAGGCGCCGGACCGCGACGGTCCAACCGGGCGAATCAAAATTGGCACCGAGTCGGAGGGTGATTTCCGCAATATCGCGATCTCCAACATCGTGTTCGATACCTCCCGCGGCCTGGCGCTGGAAAGTGTCGATGGAGCGCATATCGAAGACGTCACGGTTTCCAATATCACCATGCGGGATGTATCGAACTCCCCCATCTTTATTCGCCTGGGCAGCCGCATGCGCGCGCCCGAAGGTACGGCGATCGGTTCCGTGCGGCGCATCAGCATTGGCAACGTCACGGTTTACAACGCCGATCCACGATACGGTTCAATCGTCAGCGGCCAGCCGGGACACGACGTGGAGGACGTGAAGCTGAGCAATATTCGGATTCTGTACCGCGGCGGCTTGGCGCTCGATCAGGTGGCGAAACAGCCTGCGGATCTGGTGAACTCCTTCTTCTTTCGTGCGACTGGAGGGGTTCCACCACGCGAGGCCTACGACACTCCAGAGCGGGAGAAGGAGTATCCGGAGCCATCCATGTTCGGGATTTTGCCGGCGTATGGATTCTTCATCAGGCATGCGAAGGGGATTGAGCTGAACGATGTCGACGTCAGTTTTATGAAGGAAGACCGGCGGCCGGCGTTCGTTCTGGATAGCGTGGACGGGATTGAACTGGAGCATTGCAAAGCGGCCCGAGCGGACGGCGTTCCGGGGCTGGTGATGATGAAGGCGAAGGGAATTAAGATTCACGGCACCGAGGGCCTCGCGGATTTTCAGGGAGACAGCGCCGGAAAAAAGGAAATGTAAGGGTTCAAGCCAACTCGTCGGTGACTCTGCCAAGTTCCACTCCGGTCAGGGTCACGATGGCTCCGGGTTCGACAATCACTTCCCAAGCATCGCCCTTCGCGGCGGGCGCCGGCTCGACGGCGTTCTCCAGTTGCGGGCTGACGGTTTCCTGGTAGTGGAACGTCGCGCCGGGCCATCTGACGGAAGTTTTCTGGCGAGCGGTGGATCGGTTCAACACGATCGGTGTGTGCCGGCTTCCCTCGCCAGTGAAGGCCGTTACCAACAGATTCGGATTGGAACTGGTGCCCCGGACACGAGTCATACCTTCGCGGACACGGCGGCCCGCGCTTCCATCCCAAATCCTCAATAGGCCATCGGATGGTTCACTTCACTCAGATGTCGATTCCAGCCTTGCGCATGATAGCCTGAGCCGACTCCAACCCTAGCCTGGCGCCGTCTTCCGCCGACATCTCCTTCGGGATCCGGCCGAGGGGCTCGGGACTCACGCTCCCTTCCCAATCCATGTTCTTCAATGTCTTGAATATCCCCACCAGGTCGATCGCTCCTTCGCCCGCCAGAAGTCGCGCGTTGTCACGTACCTGCTCCGGTGGCATCCTGGCCGCGTCCGACAGATGTACCAGCACGATCCGCGAACTCCCCGCCTTGCGAATGTCGTCCAGCGTCGCGCCGGAGTGATACCAGTGCCACACGTCCAGCACGACTCCAAAGCTGGGTCCGCAGTCCTTGGCAAATTCCACCATCTCGTTCATCTGCCAGATGAATGGATATGGCGGTCCCTGCCGGAAGTGCAATGGTCCCAGAAACTCGAGTCCGCACCGCATGTGGTACTTGGCCAGCACCGGCCCTATGAGTTGAAAACGCCCCAACAGCATCTTCCGCAATTCCTCTTTCGGCGTCTCGCTCGCCGGGAGTACCACCACCATCATCCGGCTGCACCCCACCCCGGCCGCGAATTTCACCTGGTCTTCGAACGTTTCCATCCCCTTCCGGAACGCAGCCTCATCCCCGCGGGTGGGGTTCACCGGCAGACCGGTAAATGAAATCTGGAGCTTCAATTCCGTCATCAGGGCCTTGGTCGCGTCCAGGCCGTTCCTCATCGCGGCGGGAAGGTCCAAGTCCGTACCGCCATATCCAACCTTTGCCGCCAGGCGCGCGAAATCCGGCCACGGCACTTTGCCACCCACCAGCGAGGTGTTCAGCGCGATGAACATACCAGTGCCGGCGCCCATCGCGCTGCCGGCCATGCCCAACGCCGTAGTCATGGCGGCCGACGTCTTTACGAATTCTCTTCGGTTCATGCTCTCCCCCGATCCCGCTTTTCAGTTTACAGGCGCGGCCCGCATTCCATACAATCGTTTCTATGCCGATTGTGCGGCCAGCAACGCTAGACGACATCCCGGCGCTGAACCAACTCATCGCCGCATCGGTCACTCAACTGCAGCGGGACGACTACAGCGAATCCCAACGGCAGGCCGCCCTTGGCTCCGTCTTTGGAGTGGACTCGGCGTTGATTCATGACGGCACCTATTTTGTCGCCGTCTCGGAATCGCAAATCTGCGCCTGTGGCGGATGGAGCCGGCGCGCGACGCCCTTTGGCAGCGACCGTTCGCCAGTGCGCGACGATTCGCCGCTCGACCCTCAGAAGCACGCCGCCAAGATCAGGGCGCTCTTCGTCGACCCTGGGTGCGCCAGGCGTGGATTCGGCACTCTCATTCTGAAGGCGTGTGAAGCCGCCGCAAAGGCCGCCGGTTTTCGACGGGCCGAATTGACCGCGACATTGACCGGAGCGAAGCTGTTCCGGGTTCACGGCTTTGTCCCCACAGAGGACCTCCAGTTTCCCTTGGAGAGCGGAGAATCCCTCCCGCTTATCCGCATGGAAAAGCCACTGTAGTTCACCGTAGGAAGCCGCTCATCCCCGTGATCTTCGAGCTGATCTCGTCGTTGCGCGGGTCGTCCAGCGCCAGAATACGGCGCAGCTCGGGAGACAAGCGTGCTTGTGTCTCCAACCGCAGGAGCGCCTTTTGATACTGCTGCTGTGGTTTGTCGCCGCGCGTGTAAAACGCATGGAGTGCGCGCCGAGGCTGGCCGGTGCGGTTCGCCGTGCCGCCGTGCCACGCGTGAGTGTTCATCGCCACGACGGTCCCGGCCTTCCCCAACACGAGGACCTCTTCGGGATGCGGCGCCCGCGGATCGGCGAGTTCCTGTTGCGGTGCTTTGCGCCAGTGCTGCGAACCCGGTACGATGCGCGTCGCTCCGTTGTCAGGCGTGAAATCGTCCAGCAGCCAGATGGTGTTGCACACCCAGAAGCCGGACTCGTCGGCGACCGCGCCGGCGTCGCAGTGCAACGGCTGGCATTCTAGTGACCATGGATCTGTCGACCGCGCGTTGAGGCTGTTCAACTTGAAATCGTCGCCCAAGGCGTGCCGGACTGCTTCCAGCACCGTAGGATGACTGACAACGCGCTCGAAGACCTCCCCTTTGTCGACCAGGTTAGCCAGCCGGCGTGCGCCCGGCTCCTTGCGAAACTCCGCACCCGCATTCTCGCCTTCTTCATCCCAAAGTTGCTCGACGCGTGCACGAATCTCAGCGAGGAAGTCGTCATCCATCGCGCCGGGCAGGGTTGTCCATCCTTGTTCGTTCAATTGCTGTAGATTGTTTGGAGTCAATGGGGTTACATCGGCCCATAGTATCACTGTGGAAGATAGCGTAAACGGGATTTAGAGATGGAACCTATGAGGATGACGATGTCAGCGCCCCACCGAGTAGCGATTGGCTTGATGGTGCTCATGGCGGGGTTGTTCGTTGCGGCAGCTCAGCTCCCTGCTCAGACACCGGAACCGCAGCCGCGTCTTGAATCCAGCGGCGCTTGCGTCATGGAGGCGACTCGTCCGGATGCCCCAGGCTACCGCGTGGTTGGCCGTGTGGTCAACGATCTCACGGGCGCGTCGATCGCCAAAGCCACCGTGGTCCTCTCGAGCCTTTGCATTGCGCGAGACGCCGCTGGGCAGCGTACGTCGAAGCAGTGGAAAGCACGGGTGGTAAGCGATAATGAGGGCAGTTTCCAGTTCGATAATGTTCCAGCCATGACGGCGTACTTCGGCGCCGACCGGGAAGGCTATCAGGATATCTGGCCATTCCGGCAAACGCCAGGCGGGGCGATTGCCCACTACAGCATTGGCGCGAACACCGCGCCGATCACGCTACGGCTGGCGCCGTCGCCCTCCCTTTCCGGCCTAGTGCGCGGACCAGACCACGCGCCGGTCGCACACGTCTGGGTCGCAGCCAAGCGTTATGGCGCTTGGGCAGGCTGGCGACAGGTGGAAGGCGGCAATAGTGTGGAAACCGGTGCCGATGGTTCCTACCGTTTCGCGTCATTGTTACCCGGCCGTTACCGGTTGGTTGCGCAACCGTGGCGGGAGCGGAGTGAATCGCCGGAACCCGATCCGCAAGGCCGGGCCATCGGCCTAGTGCCGGTACGCTTTCCAGCTGTATCCGTCGACAACTCTGACTCCTACATGGAACTGGCTGAAGGGCAGCAGGCGCACGTGGACTTCGAATTTAAGCCGGAAATATTGCATCACGTTACCGGCACGGTTTCTGGTAGAGATGTTTGGCCGCCTATCATTGAAGTGTTCGATCCCGCCGGGGTCAACTCGTACCCGTTGAAGGTCGCCGCGCGATGCTGCGGATTTGAGGCGTGGCTCCCCAACGGGCGCTTTAGCTTGGAAGCTCAATTCGCCATCAATGGCTGTGAGTTCATCGGGTCAGCCCCAATAGAGGTGAGGGATGTCGATGTGGAGGGCGTCGTCTTTCCGCTTTTGAAACGAACGAATGTCGAGATCCCGATCGAGATTCGCGCCGAGGATACCAGCAAGGCCGACGCAGTTGTTAAGGCCGAGTATTTGCAATTGATCCATCTAAGACTGAACGGTTCTTTGGAAGCAGGTCCACAGTCTACTTTAGCGGGCTGGATGAAACCCACTCGTAGCGTTCGAACGGAATCGATCACTGCCATGACCGGAACTTATCCAGTAGTGTTGGCAGTGACGGGCAACGTGTATGCGCGAAGTATTACGCGAGGCGCCACCGACCTCATTCGGCAGCCCCTGGTTGTGCGTCCAGGCGATGCGCAGGAGACTATTCGCGTGGTCGTGGCCGAGGGTGCCATGGTTGAAGGTGTCACACGGCGCGAAGGCAGTCCCTTGCCGGCATGGGTCTATGCTGTTCCCGAACGGCCTGACGCCAGACTATTGAACAGAGTCGCGTCCGATGCCAATGGAAAGTTCCACCTCGAAGGTCTGGCCCCCGACCGGTATCTGTTTTTCGCCAGCGATGTGGAGGTTCCGTTCGATGTCCACGATGCGGCGGACATGCGCTACTGGCAACCGCTCGGACAGAGCCTCACGCTCGAAGCAGGCAAGACCGCGGTCTTGGATTTAGGGACCGTTAGGAAATAGCCTGTTCAATCTGTGGCGACCGCTCCCTTGGTCGCGGCTCAGTATCGGGATAGCGCGTTTCCGAGCCAAAAGAAGCGGTTATTTCTGAACGGTTCTTTGCCAATAGTTATTCGGTGAGCGCCCTCATCGCAGCGTAATCGCCTTCGCCGCGCCATAGAAGAGTCCATTGAAGAGCAGCTTGAAGGTACCGTCCGGCTCGCCCCGGAAAGTCACCTCCGGCCCCATCACGAACACCTTGCCTTCGCCGGCCTTCGCTTCCACTACTGCAGTCGCGCCATCCAGCAACTGCTGACCTAACGCCCAACCACTGTCGAGCGTCTCCTTGCCGGAGAACCACGCCACCGGAGTCTCTCCCTTCGACGCAGCATCGGCTGGCAAGCGAAACACCGGGTTGTTGTCGAAGAACACATCCACCGTCTCCGGCATGCCGTAGGCCAGAGGGTTGGTGTTGTCGACATGAGCCAGCATCAGCGATCCCGGAATGTAGAACTTGTCGCGAGACAGCGGGCGCTCCTGTCCGTCGGCGCCCTTCTCCGTGAGCGCGTTCGTGAGCGGCACGCCCAGCAATCCCGCCATGATGGTGGAACTCCCCACCGTCACCACCGCGCCGCCCGATTCCACAAACTGCTTGATCTGCGGAATGGTCTTCTCTTCGGTGATGCGTCCCAGCCAGCCGCGGTATTCTTCGGGCACATTTTGCGGATCGGCCCCGCCTCTACCGCCGCCTCCGCGCCCGCCCCCTGCGGCCCGCAAGGCGCCGTCGGGGAACACCAGCACGTCGAAGCGGCTCTTCAGATTCCCCGCGTCCAAGGTCTGCGGATACACCACCTCGAACGGAAACTCGTACTGCTCGAACAGCCAGCGCGTCCACCCCGAAGGCATCGACCCGCCATACTGATCGTAGAAACCGATGCGCACTTCCGGAATGCGGAAGGCCTCGCCCTTCGGCGCCTGCGCCACGCCGTACACCGCCACTCCCAAATCGCTCGCGCCCTTCCGCAACACCGGCAACACGGCCGCCGAGGCCGGTACCCAGATCGCACCGGTACCGAGATCCATGCCATCGACCTTCGCGGCATCCTTCAGCCAGTACACTTCGGTATCGGCCTTCAGTAAACGATTCACCATCGTGAAGGAATAATTGCTGCGGTGGCTAATCAGGTATCCCGCCGGATTCGACGGTCCCGACACCGTGCGCGGCATGGGCTTCTGCAATCCGGTCGCAAACTGCCGGATTTAGCTTCACGCACCGGCGGGACGAGGGCGTCCCGCGCGGACCAGGACGCCCGCCTACCAATTGATTCGGAGCCCCGGCGGTGGGAAAAGTATGCGGCATTCGGCTTTCAGCCCGCCCGGCGGACAGGCCGCCTGCAGGCAGGATTGCCTGCCACACGAGGCGCGCTTATTGACGCCTCTGGGCTGCACTTTTCCTCGACGGCTGGAGTTGGGAGACTCTTTCCCGCAGTCACAAATCGTATAGGAAACCGCGACGCCTTTGGCATACGCTATCATAGAGGTATCCTTGCTTTCCCTCCAAAACATCTCCATGCGCTTCGGCGCCAAAATACTGTTTGAAGACGTCACCTGCACGTTTCTCGCGGGTAGACGTTACGCCATCACCGGCCCCAACGGCGCCGGAAAATCGACCTTGATGAAGATGCTCGCCGGCGAGTTGGAACCCGCCCAGGGGACCATCTCGCGCCCGAAAGAGTTTGGCGTCCTGCGCCAGGACCAGTTCGCCTTCGATGCGTTCCGTGTGATCGACACCGTCGTCATGGGCAACGGGCCCCTGTGGAATGCGCTTGAAGAGCGCGAAGTCCTCTACGCCAAGCCGCACGAGGAGCTTACCGATGAGGACGGCATGCGTCTCGGCGAGCTCGAGGGTATCGTAGGGGAGCGTGGCGGATACACGGCGGAGGCCGACGCCGCGATACTGCTCGACGGCCTGGGCGTGGAATCCGGGCTGCATGAACGCCGCATGGGCGAACTGCAGGGTGGCCAGAAGGTGCGCGTGCTGCTCGCGCAGGCTCTCTTCGGTAGTCCGCCAGCGTTACTGCTCGACGAGCCTACCAACCACCTCGATCTGGAGTCGGTCCACTGGCTGCAGAATTATCTTTGCGACTATGAGGGCGTACTGATTGTCATCTCGCACGATCGGCATTTCTTAAATAGTGTTTGCACGCACGTCGCCGATATCGATTACGAAACCGTCATCATGTACACCGGCGGGTACGATGACATGGTGCTCGCCAAGACGCAGGTCCGCTCCACCATCGAAGCCGGTAATGCGCAGCGCGAGAAAAAGATCGACCAGTTGAAAGAATTCATCGCGCGCTTTTCCGGCGGTACGCGATCCAGCCAGGTGATGTCGCGCAAGAAAGAAGTAGAGCGCTTGCAGACCTCGGACCTGGCGAAGTCGAACATCCAGCGGCCATACATTCGCTTTGACATGAAGCGCACCTCGGGCCGGCATCCGCTGGAGGTCAAAGGGCTCGCGAAGAGCTACGGCGATTTGCAGGTGTTCGAAGGTTTCACCGCCAGCCTCGCGCGCGGCGAGAAGGTCGCGCTGATGGGCCGCAACGGAGCCGGGAAGACCACGCTCCTGAGGTCGTTGGTGCGCAGCGCCACAGGCTTCATCGAGGATGCCGACCGGCACTTCGACGTCGATGCCGGACTGGTCGTATGGGGCCATGAAGTGGCGGTGGGCTACTTCCCCCAGGACCATACCGACTCCATCCCGAAGGGAACCACGGCGATCGAATGGCTTCACGACTTCGACCCGCAAGCCTCGCAGGAGGAATTGCGCGGCCTGCTTGGCCAGATGCTCTTCAGCGGGCAGGACGCGCTCAAGCCGACCAGCGCCCTCTCGGGCGGCGAGGCGGCGCGCCTGCTGTTCTGCCGGCTCATGCTCCAGAAGCCCAATTTCCTGGTGCTGGACGAACCCACGAATCACCTCGACCTCGAGTCTATCAACGCCCTCAACATCGCTCTGCAAAAGTACGCCGGGACGGTCTTGCTGGTGACGCACGATCATGACCTGGTCGAGGAAGTCGCCACACGCATCTGGCATTTCGACGGCGGCCGCATCGAAGACTTCAAGGGCACGTACGAGGAGTACGCCGCCGATACGCAGGAGAAAGCCTCCTAGGCATCGATCCTCTACCAGGCGTGCGCACTGCAAACCTTATCGCCGTCGTGATTGGCTGCGGCATCGCGGCGGCCATCGTCTGGCTGGCGCTCGGCAGCCGGATTCTATTAGTGGTGGACCGCTGTTTCCCGGGACGGCCGTCCACTCAGGAAACCGGCGACCTGCTGATCGATCCCGAACGCTTCAGTATCGCCTCGCGCTGGCACCCGCTATCGGGTTTGCGGCCATTTCAGTTGATCGTCGATTCGCGTCAAAGGATGGTGTTCTACTCCGACGGACGGGCCTTTACATTCGGGCCAGTGCGGAAGATGTGGACCGACCCGGTCAAGCCGCAATACCTGTTCGTTCCCGAACCAGGCGATGCGATTTCATTCACGCGGGACGTGAGTCGTCTCAGCTGGCAAACGCCATTCGCTTTCAGCGTCCTGCCCAGCTACCAGTCGAAGATACATCGCTATGCCTACGATCGGTTGCGCTGGACCAAGCCATCCGGCTCCACGCTGGAACTGGTCTGGCGGGACGAGCAGTCCCGTTATCCCTCGCAATGGGCCGATGCCTACAACGATCGGCTGACACGCGTGAGCATCCAACTCGGCCCCATCGAAAAAGCAGTCGCCACTTACCTCGCGCGGACCAAAGGGTGGGCCTCCAACGAATACCGTCTGGAAATCCGGCCGGCAACCGCGGAAGACGAAATCGTTGCCGCCATTTACTTGCAGGACGAGATCGCCAGCCACCCCGGCGGCGGCAAATCGGTCATCCTGCGCGTCAACAAGTCGTCGGGGAAAGTCGCCGGCGAGAGCGGGTTCCAGTAGGACATGCTTCAGCTTGTCCAGGAGAGCAGAGCTCGCCCGTTCTTCAGTCACAGGTCTGCGATTCCCCATCCGGCGTGGCGCGGACACAGGCGAGCGCAGGTCGCCGCCAGGATTGAGTAGCCCCGGTGCGGCGCGCGTGAGCGCAGTCCAACGCCCCGATCGAACCAGCCGATGTGATAATTTCGACCTTGTGGACCAGCTATTCCAAATTCAGGAAGCAGTTCGCCTGCGTGCCCATGAGATCGCATCAAACCAAGCGGCCTGGCCCTGCCGCAAGGGATGCGACGACTGTTGCCGCCAACTTGCCTCTATGCCGCGAGTCACTCAGCAAGAGTGGCAGTCGATCGCCGCCGCGCTCGACGCCCTGCCTGATCCCACCGCCGAGTTGGTGCGGAGCCGCATTCGGGACTCCGCAACCGCGTCGCGGCCGGTCACCTGTCCGCTTCTGGATCGCGATTCCGGAACCTGCCTGATATACGAGGCGCGCCCCGTTGCCTGCCGCGCCTACGGCTTCTACGCCGAGCGGCAATACGTCCTGGGATGTAGCCGGATAGAGTCGATGGCCCAGGAATTCCCCCCTGTAATCTGGGGCAATCACGCGGCACTGGAAGAGGATCTGCGTCGGTTGGGTGCGGAGGCAACGCTGTTTGAGTGGCTCAGCCGGCGCCTCTGTACTTGAATCTACTCCCAAACGCGCTTCGGAACGCCCGCATCGCGATCTTTGACGCGGTCATACAAATAGAAGGTGGAGACTGTGCCCAGAGCCTCGTTATAGAGCATCTCTTGTCCGAGATTCTCTTTCACGTCCTCTTCGAAGTTGTGGATGGCCTTCAGCTCGTCGGCCAGCGCCGGCTTATTCTTTTCGCTGGGAGTGCGGAAGAATTTCTGATAGCCGCCGTCCACCAGAGCGCCGATTTCGCTGCCCATCAGGATGCCCGCGCGGCCCACGCACACCTGGCCGTCTTCTTCCCTGAGGTCGACTGCGCAGTCTTCCCGGCTCACGCGCACCGTCCCGCCGGGCAGCGAAGTAATTGTGAGGCCGACCTTCCGCAGGTTCTCGATTCTCTCGGCAAATGTGGGATTCTTGGGGCGTTCTCGGCGAAAAAACATAAGTCTTATTATAGCCGGGGTCTCACGCTCGCAGCGAGGTTGCCGGGTCGATATGGGCGGCGCGCACCATCGGCAGCAGGCTGGCGATGAGTGCGATGGCCACCAGAAGGACCGGCGGCAACAGGAAGCTGAGCGCGTCGTGACTGTCGACGCCATAGAGCAGCGAGGCGATCCAGCGCGCCACAACCCAGGATGCCGCGAGCCCGGCGGCCGCTCCAGAAATTACCTGTCGCAAGCTGGAGCGCACCACCAACCAGGCCACACTCACCGGACTGGCGCCAATGGCGAGTCGAATGCCCAGTTCGCGCGTGCGCCGCAGGACGCCGTGACTGACCACGCCATAGATACCTGCCGCGGCGAGCAAGAGTGCGATCGCGGCGAAGCTGCCCACCAGCCATGCCAGCGAGCGAGGTGCGGCAGCGGCGCCGGAAACCACAGTCTCCATGCGCGCGACCTGGCTGACGGCGCAGGTAGCACAGACTTCACGCGCCAGGCGCGGCAGACTCCGCTCGAAGGCGGAAGGGTCGTTGCTCACGCGCGCCACCAGGGCGAGATTGCGCGGAACGGTGGTGGCCTGCGTGAAGGGCACATAGATCTCGCCATCCACCCAGTCGGGCGGGCCTTTCAGGGTGTACGCCTTCACGTTGTCGACTACGCCCACGATGGTTCGCCATCGGTCTTGGTAAACCAGCCGTAAGCGCCGCCCGATCGGACTCCTGTTGGGCCAATACTTTTGCGCCATCGCGCGGCTGACCAACACCACGGGATCGGAATCCTGGCTGTCGGCTGAGGTGACGCCGCGGCCTTGCAGAAGGCGCATGCCGAGCGTGTCGATGAGTTCCGGAGTCACGGCGGTGGTCCACAGCACGAACTGCGCGGCTTGCGGCGGGCGGGGATGATCTTCGATGGCGCAACTAATGGCGGCAATCTCGGACGATAACGGGAGATGACTCATCGCCGCGACGTCGATCGCGCCGGGGTAGGACGCCAGTTTCTCGCGCACTCCACGGTAGAGCGCGATGGTCTTTTCGAGCGAGGCGGTGATCGAACGGTCAGGGCTGAGTTGGGCGGTGACGACGGACTCCACACGGTATCCCTGGGCGACATGCAGCATCGCCCAAAAGCTGTGCAGCAGGAGTCCTGCGCCCACCAGGAGGATGGTGGCGAAGGCGGCTTCCGAACTGACTAATGCGGCGTCCGTTCGCCGGCCCACGCGGGAGAGCGAGGTGCGCAAGTTTTGGGAACGGGCGCGCCACGCCGGCAAAAGTCCGAAGAGGAGTCCGCTGCCTAATGTGACCGCGGCGGTGAAGGAGATGATGCCGCCGTCGATGGAAACCTCCGCGAGCCGCGGCGTGCCGGCGGGGAGCAGGCGCTTCAGCAGCGCGAGTTGTCCGAATGCCAGGAGCGTGCCCAGCATACCCCCTGCGAGGGCGAGCAGCAGGGACTCCGTCAACAGCTGGCGCGCCAGCCGGCCGGGTGTCGCGCCCAACGAGACGCGCAGTGCGAACTCTGCCTGCCGCGCGGCGGTCTGGCCGATCATGAGATTCGCCACGTTGACGATGGCAATCAGGAGGACCAACGCGACGGCGCCGAGCAGCAGCAGACTGCGCTCGCGGACGCCGGCCACCATGTGTTCGCGCATGGGCTCCAGGGTGATGTCCGTGCCCCAATCGTTGGGCATACGCCAGGGAAACATGGCGTGGACCCGCGGAGTCCAGGCGCGCAATTCGGAGATCGCGGCCCGCGCGGTCACGCCTTCGTGGAGTCGCGCGAATGTGGAAGCGGCGCTCAGGCCCCAATAGTCGCCGATGGCGCGAGGATCGAGCACCATGGGAATCCAGAAGGCGGCATCCGGCGAAGGGTATTGGAAGCCCTCGGGCATCACGCCAACGATCTCGAACGGCACATCGTTGAGGACCAGCTGTTGCCCCACAATATCGCGGCGCGCACCGTATCGCTGCGCCCAGAAAACGTGGCTGAGGATGGCGGTGCGTTGCGCGCCGGGGCGGTTGGCGTCATCGGCGAAATCGCGGCCGAAGAGCGGGCCGACGCCCAGGACGCGGAAGAAGTTCGCAGAGACTTGCGTGCCGCTGACGCGCTCGGGCCAGTCGCGTCCGCGCGTGTTGAAGGCTTGCACGCCGAGATCGGCGGCGTAGTCGGCCAGCCGGCTATTCGCGCGCAGCACGTCGAAGTGACCGCGCAAGTCGACATCGGTGGCATGGTACAGACGGTCCGGGGCTGCGAACGGAAGCGGGCGCAAGAGCACGCCGTCGACCACGCTGAAGACGGCTGTGGTGGCGCCGATAGCGAGGGCAGTGGTGGCGATCGCCATGACGGAGAAGGTGCGGTTCTTGGTTAGCAGGCGAAGTCCGAACAGTGCGTCATGCTTCAGGTGTTCCCAGAACGCGGTGCCACGCGAGTCGCGGCACTCCTCTTCGATGAGGTCGACGCGGCCCATGGTGGCGGCGGCGAGGCGGCGAGCCTCCACCGGATCCATGCCGCGGGCAGTGAGTTCGCGCGTCTCTGCGTCGAGGTGCGCGGCGAGTTCGGCCTCCATCTCGCGCTCCACTCGCGAGCGGAAGAAGATGGCGCGGAGTTTCAAAAGGAGTTGCTGCACGTGGCGCATGGATTTCTCCTTATGCCGATTCGAGTATGCCGTTGATGGCGCTCGAAAGCTTGGTCCACTGGGCTGTTTCGATTTCCAATTGTTTGCGGCCGGCGGCGGTAAGCGAGTAGAGCTTGGTGGGGCGGGCGCCGTCCGATTGCTGCCACTTGCCGCGGATCCAGCCTTCATGTTCGAGTTTGTGTAGCGCGGGATAGAGCGACCCGTGGCTGGCTTGCAGCGTCTCGTTAGACTGTTGGCGGATTCTCTGCGAGATCGTCCAGCCGGTGCGCGGTTCGAGTTCGAGGATCTTGAGGATCAATAAGGTGAGAGTGCCTTGGACCAGGGACGACGATTTGCTCATGGGGCTCCATTCAGATTACCGATATATGTCGGTCACCTGAATTGGACGGAAGGAATGGGGGGAGGTTAGCACGCGGCCCGGCTTTTTTCCGGGCCGCGTATGAGGCAGGCAGGGACTAGATGGAGGGTTGCAGAACGGCCTGGCCGGGATGCCAGTTGCAGGGCGTGAGGTCGCCGGTTTGCAGGGCGTCCAATACGCGTAGAACTTCTTGCGGATTGCGGCCTACCGAGAGATCGTTCACCGAGACGAAGCGGATGGTGTTCTGCGGGTCGACGATGAAGGTGGCGCGCTGTGCGACGCCTTCCTTGGGGTCGAGGATGCCCAGCATGCCGCAGAGGTCGCGGCGAATGTCGGCCAGCATGGGGCACGGCAGGCACTTGAGATCGGGGTGATTCTGGCGCCACGCGAGGTGCACGAACTCGGAATCGGTGCTGCCGCCGAGCAGTTGGGCGTCGCGCGCTTTGAACTCCTGATCGAGGTC
>Ga0182030_10012728_pt1 | contig 16817 bp, 17 predicted proteins | sample 812S3MmetaG_FD_121299 | JGI IMG/M metagenome (GOLD analysis project Ga0182030, IMG submission 121299) | Permafrost microbial communities from Stordalen Mire, Sweden - 812S3M metaG (Illumina Assembly) | ecosystem: Environmental > Terrestrial > Soil > Wetlands > Permafrost | place: Sweden...
CTCCTACTCGCGCACCGCGCTCGCCGGCGTCTATCGCGCCGCCGACGTCGCGCTGGTGACGCCGCTGCGCGACGGCATGAATCTCGTCGCCAAGGAGTTCGTCGCCGCCCAGGATCCGGAGAATCCAGGCGCGCTGATCCTGTCGCAATTCGCCGGCGCGGCGGCTGAGCTCGACGGCGCGGTGATCGTCAATCCGCACGAGGTCGAGGGCGTCGCCGCGGCGATCAAGCAGGCGCTGGAGATGCCGCTGATCGAGCGGCGCGACCGGCACGGGCCGATGCTGGCGCGCCTGCGCGATCACACCGTCGATCAATGGTCCGACAGCTTCCTCACCGCGCTCGGCGAGACGCGGCAGCGGCCGAGCCTGATCGAGGGCCTGAGGGCGATGTTCGGCGCGTCGGCGTAGCGCCGAAAGCGAGGGGCAGAAGAATCGTCATCGCGAACGACAGCGAAGCGGTCGAGACTCAGCCCTGACGCCTCGAACCCATTACGCCCGAGCGGCGAATTTCTTGATCGCTTCCGCGCTGACCGGCGTGAAGAAATTGACCAGATTTCCGTCGGGGTCGCGAAGCAGCAACGAGCGATTTCCCCATGGCGTGGTCGTCGGCTTCTGGACAAAGGCGCGGACGACGTCTTCGAGTCTTTCGTATTCCTGGTCGACGTCGTCGACGCGGAACTCGATGATGCAGCTATGATTGTCGGCGGGACGCGCGGACCCGGCCCCGAACAGCGCCACGGTGCGCTCGCTGCCGATCGCCAACGTGCAGGCAGGCGTCGCCAGCTCGGCGAAGTCCTCCGTGTAGCGCGTCGCCGCCAGGCCGGTGACGCCTTCGTAGAATTCAACCAGGCGGCTTACGTCGCTGGTGATAATCCGCACCGAGACGAAATTCATGATCGCTTCCCTTTCTCAGGTGGCCCGCTGGGGCGCATTCGGCTTGTAGCCGGGGCCTGCTGACAGCATTCTGTCAGCATGGAGACGGGCCATGCGCCGCGCCGACCGACTGTTTCAGATCATTCAGATCCTGCGGCGCACGACCCGTCCGGTCACTGCCGCCAGCTTGGCCGAAGAACTGGAAGTGTCGAAGCGGTCGGTCTACCGCGACGTCGCCGATTTAATCGGGCAGAGGGCGCCGATCCGCGGCGAGGCGGGGTCGGGCTACGTTCTGGCCCGCGACTTCGACATGCCGCCGCTGATGCTCGCGCCCGACGAGATCGAAGCCGCGGTGCTGGGCGCGCAATGGGTGGCTGAGCGCGGGGATGCAGTTCTCGCAACCGCGGCGCGCGATCTGATCGCCAAGATCGAAGCCGCCGTGCCGGAGCGCCTGCGTCCCTACATCGCCGAGCCCACCATCGGCGCGCCGGCCAACAATGCGCCGGCCCGCGACGGCTTGGACATGGCTCGGACCCGCGCCTGGATCCGCGCCGGGCGCAAGATCCGGATCCGCTATCGCGATCAGCATGACGAGGACAGCCAGCGCACCATCTGGCCGGTGATCATCGGCTATGCCGAGACCGTGCGTCTGCTGGCGGCCTGGTGCGAGCTCCGTCAGGACTTCCGCCATTTCAGGACCGACCGTATCGTCGCCGCCGAATTTCTCGACGAGCGCCATGACGCTCGCCCCGGCGACCTCATGAAGCGTTGGAAACGCAGAATCGAGAAAGAACGCGGCGTGCGCCTGCCATAGCGGCTCGGGCCGGCGCGAAATTCACGCCTGCGCAGCTTCGCGCGTCTCCCTGAGGCTGAGCAGGCTGGCGAAGCTCACCGCCGCGGCCGCGACGATGTAATAGCCGACCCAGGCGACGCCGCCGCGCGCCAGCAGCAGTTGCGCGACGGCGGGGGCGAGCGAAGCGCCGAGAATGCCGCCGAGGTTGTAGGCGCTCGAGGCGCCGGTGTAGCGCACGCGGGCGGGGAACAGCTCCGGCAGCAGCGCGCCGAGCGGGGCGAAGGTGAGGCCCATCGCGGCGAGCGCGAGCGACAGGAAGGCCAGGACGCCGATCGTCCCGCCGCCGAGCAAGGTCGGCATGGCGAGCCCGACCGCCGCTGCGGCGATCGCCGCAACGAGCAGCACCGGCCGGCGGCCGAAGCGGTCGGCGAGCGCAGCGGAGACCGGCGTCGCCGCCGCCATGAACAGCGCCGCCACGCACAGCATCGCCAGGAAGTCGGTGCGCGCGATATGCAGCGTCGTCACGCCGTAGCCGAGCGCGAACACCGTCGAGACGTAGAACAGCGCATAGCAGACGACGATCGCCAGCGAACCCTGGATCATCGGTCGCCAGTGATCGCGGATCGCTTCGACGAGCGGAACTTGAGCGCGCTGGCGCGTTTCGACCAGCGCGCGGAAGGCGGGCGTCTCGGCGACGGTCACGCGGACATAGAGGCCGATCGCCACCAGCGCGGCGCTGAGCAGGAAGGGAACCCGCCACGCCCAGGCGACGAAGCTCTGTTCGCCCAGACCGAGAATCAGTAGCAGGAACAGTCCGTTGGCCATCAGGAAGCCGATCGGCGGCCCCAGTTGCGGGAACATGCCGAACCAGGCGCGCTGGCCGCGCGGCGCGTTCTCGGTCGCCAGCAGCGCCGCGCCGCCCCATTCGCCGCCGAGCCCGACACCCTGGCCGAAGCGCAGCAGGCACAGCAGCCAGGGCGCGAGCGCGCCGGCCGTGGAATAGCCGGGCAGGACGCCGATCAGCGTCGTCGACAGTCCCATGACCACCATCGTCGCCACCAGCGTCGCCTTGCGGCCGATTCGGTCGCCGAAATGGCCGAACAGGAACGCGCCGACAGGCCGCGCCACAAAGGCGACGCCGAAGGTGAGGAAGGCGTTGAGCGCCTGGGTCCGCGGCGCCGATTGCGGGAAGAACGTCTGGCCGATCACCAGCGCCGCGGCGGTGCCGTAGATGTAAAAATCATAAAATTCGATCGCCGTGCCGATCAAGCTCGCCAGCACGATGCGGCCGACGCCGACTCCCGGCGCCCCGATCGCCGCCGTCGCGGCGCCCGTCTCTCCCGTCATGACGTTCCCCGGCCCCTTTTTCTATTTCAATCCGGCTTCGCCCAGTGCGGGCAGCTTTGGCTCAGCGGCAACTTTTGTTCGATGATGCGGAACGGGAAATAGTATTTGCAGCTGCGGTTCCACTGGTCGGCGGTCTGCCCGGACGAAATCAGCGGCGCTTCGTCCCACAGCAACAGGCCAAAGTTTACGCCGACGATGAGCGCCAGCGGCAATATCCATTTCATTGGCCTACCCCCCGAAGGCGACCGACGCCTGGCCCCTTCTCGAAGGGGGCGCATGGGAATCGGCCGTTCGTCAGCGTCATAATCGCGCCTTTGGCCCGGCGTGACAATTCTCCGGCTGGGGCCGATAACGCTTGCCGCCTTTCGCCGATCTTGCGCGATGACGCGCGATCGAATAAATGGCTGCGATCGGGCTTCGGCCGAACGACTTGGCCTCGGCGCGCTCCCGCGTCAGACTGACGACCTTCTCCCAAACTCGAATCTCGCCGGCCGCGACACGCGGCTTCAATTTGGATCCGCAAGGAAGGAAATTCACATGGCGCAGGGAACCGTGAAGTGGTTCAACGGCCAAAAAGGCTACGGCTTCATCCAGCCGGACGACGGCAGCAAGGACGTCTTCGTCCACATCAGCGCGGTGCAGCGCGCCGGTCTCGTCGATCTCAACGAGGGCCAGAAGGTCGCCTACGAGGTCGTCGCCGATCGCCGCACCGGCAAGTCGTCGGCCGACAATCTGAAGCCGCTGTAAGGCTCACAATCTTTCGCCTCGGCCGGGAACGCCCGGCCGGGGTCGAGGCCATCGGCCCGCGCTCGGGAGACCGGCGCGGGCCGTTTCTTTTTGCGGCAGCTTCGAGCAAGTTGTCTTTAGATTGAAACGGTTCCGGTCGTCATCGCGAGCGACAGCGACGCGATCCGGACTGAGCCGCTGCCGCAATCCCCAAGTCTGGATCGCTTCGCTTTGCTCGCGATGACGACCGAGGCGATTCGACTTGAATGCATCAAGCTTTAGCCCGCCTGGGTGCGGCCGGCTTCCCAACCGATGATCGCCTGCTTGCGCGCCAGGCCCCAGTGGTAGCCGGTCAGCGCGCCAGAGCGCCCGAGAACGCGATGACAGGGGACGACGAACGAGATCGGGTTGCGTCCGACCGCCGCCCCGACCGCGCGCGCCGCGTTGGGCTTGCCGAGATGGCGGGCGATATCGGAATAGGTCGTCGCGCGACCCATCGGCACGGCGAGCAGCGTTTCCCACACCCGCACCTCGAAATCGGTGCCGATCATGACAATTCGCAGCGGCGCGTCGGGCCGCCATTGCGCCGAATCGAAGGCGCGGGCGGCGAGCGGCGCCGTCGCAGCCTCGTCCTCGACCAAGCGGGCGCGCGGCCAACGCTTTCGCATATCGGCGAGCGCCGCGGCGCGGTCCCCGTCGTCGACGAAGCCGAGACCGGCGAGGCCGCGCGGCGCGGCGACGACGATCGCTTCGCCGAACGGCGAGGGGTGAAAGCCGTAGGCGAGTTCGAGGTCGTCGCGGCGATAGTCGCCCGGCGTCAGCGCCTCATGGGTGACGAACAGGTCGTGCAGCCGGCTCGGCCCCGACAGGCCGACGTCGTAGGCGGCGTCGAGCACGCTCGCCGAATCGCGCAGCAGTTCGCGCGCCCGCTCGATCGTCAGCGCTTGCAGGAAGGCTTTGGGCGTCAGTCCCGCCCAGCGCTTGAACACGTGCTGGAAGTGCGACGCGGAAAGACCGACATGGTCGGCGATCGCCTCGATCGACGGCTGGTCGCGCCAGCGGGTCGAGATGAATTCGATCGCCTTGCGCACGACGGCGTAATCGGCGCCGGGCGCGACGGGGAAGGCGGGAAAATCGAGCATGGGTCCGCATCCATGAAGTCCAGAGCGCGTTGCACTCAGTTCGAACTGCTGCGCCACAATCCCCTCTCCCCGCTTGCGGGGAAAGGGCGAGGGTGAGGGGCTTGGTGATTAGCCGCCGCGTTGCAGCCAATCGCCCGGCCCCTCATCCTATCCTTCTCCCCGCAAGCGGGGAGAAGGGACGCAGCTGCGCTGTTTTCGCCTAACTGCAACGCGCTCCTGCCGACATCATCGTCGAGCCGGATGCGCCGCGCCACCCGAAAACGACTACTTTAGTTAGCCGTCTAGCGCGCATCGACGACCGCGCTCCAGCCCCATTTCAGCAGCGGCATAGCGTCATGAGCGAAGGCGACGATGTCGTCGACCAGGGCGGGCTTGGCGAGCCGCGCGTCGGCGATGTCGCGCGAGCAGATGAACGACGCGTTGCGGACCGCGGCGGCGATCTCCTCGTCGTCGATCGCCTCGTAGCCGCGCGGCGCGCGCTTCAACGCGTGTTCGTCTTCGAGCGCGAGGCCGCCGTCGGCGAGCTTGGCGACCATCGTCTTCCACGCCTTCGGCGCGCGCACGATCGCCGCGCGCAGCCGCGCCAGAGCTTCCGGCTCGGGCTGCCAGAAGCCGGCGGCGGCGAAGCAGCCCTCGGCGGACACGTGGACGTAGAGCATGCCGGGGTCGTTTTTCGCGCCCGTCCGAGACAGCACCGCGCCGGCGTTGGTCTTGTACGGGTTCTTGTCCTTGGCGAAGCGCACGTCGCGGTTGATGCGGAAGAGCGACGCCTTGCGGTCGCCCTTGAGCGGCGTTTTCGCCTTGGCGAAGCGCGCCGCGAGTTCTTCGACCAGGTCGCCGAGCGGCCCCTTGATCTCGCCCTCGTAGATTGCGCGGTTGGCCTCGAACCAGTCCTTGGTCTGGTGGAAGGCGAGCGCCTTGAAGAAGGGGACGGCCTGGGGGCCGAAGCCGGAAAAAGGCATGGCGCGATTCCTGACGAAGACCGCGAAAGCGTCGCTCTTCTAGGCCCGGCAAGGCGGACGCGCAAACGTCGCGCTCACTGGGAAGAATTGGGCAACGTCGCCTCGGCGGCGGCGACGATCGCCGCCGCGAGGTCGGCCTGGGCGGCCGGCAGACGAACGGCGAGCAAGTAGAGATCGGGCCCGTCCGCCGGGCCGACGAGCTTGGCGAGACCGACGACCGGCAGCGGGCTCGCGCCCAGCCCGGCCGCGGCGCCCAGTCCGTCCTTGCCGGCGGGCGTCGCGAACGCGACCAGCGTCGCCGTCTTGTAGGTCAGCTTGTCGGCCGGGTAGGGGCCGGCGGGGAAATTCGCCTTCGGCTCGACCCCCTCGGCGATCACCGAAGCGACGAACGCCTTTTCCGGCCCGGCGAAGACGCGCGCGGCGACCTTGGCGACGTCGAAGCGGCCGCTGGTGCCGCCCGAGTCGTCGGCGAGGACAACGGCGGGGCCGGCGATCGGCTGGCTCGCGTCGTCGAGCTTGCCGCTCGGCGCGATCGTCAGCGTCACGCCGCTCGAGCCGTAGAACGAGAAGCATTTCCAGCCGCGCGGCGCGAGCGCGCCGGCGGAATATTGCGCCTGATACCAGGCGAGTCCTTTCGCCGCCGCGGGCTCGATGGCGACCGCCTTTGGCTGGCCTTTCGGCGCGGCGACCGGCCCCTGCTGGCCGTCGCTCGCGCAGCCGACGAAGGGGACGGTCTGAGCCGCCCCCGCGGCGAAAGGCGTGAGGGTGAAGGCGGCGCAGATCAGCGCCGCGCATGACAACGAACGAAGCTTCAGCACGGCGCATCTCCCAGCAACCACGCAATTATCGGCGATCGCCGCGGCGGCGGCAAACGCCGGTCTCGTGTTGGGGCGAAACCGGCGCGATGCTGCGGCGCCCGTTGGTCAGGCCGCCGACGCCTGCGACGTCTTCGATTTGATGTAGGCGACGAGGCCAGCGACGTCGTCGGGGACAAGCCTGCCGATCGCGGCCGACGAATAGACGGCGTTGACCAAAGTCCCGTCGGGCGCCAGCACGAACCCGGTGGTCTGCAGGTAATGCGGCTCCGAATTGACGTAGGCGCCGACCGCCGCGGCGACCGCGTCGGCGTCGGCGCCGTAGCCTAGGGGAAAGCGGACGTTGTGTTTGGCGGCGAGCGCCGCCGTCGTCGCCTCGTCGTCGACCGAGAAGGCGACGACCTTGACGCCAGCCTCGTCGAGCTTGGCGCTCGAACGCGCGAAGGCGGCGAGTTGGGCGTTGCAATAGGGGCACCAGGCGCCGCGATAGATCAGCACGACGCCGAACGAACCGTCGAGATCGTCGGGCAGCGCGATCGTTCCGCCGCCGACCTTGCGAATCGACAGGCGCGGGAACCGATCGCCGTTATGAAGAAGCGGCATGGGCAATTCTCCTGTACATGGACCGAATGGTCCATTCATGGCGACGAGAAATTGGACTGTCAAGTCCAATTGATGTATCGCTCGTTCTGGCGAGCGAAGCGGCGGGAAAGCGGCGCGATGAGCGAAAAGCACGGAACCGAGCGGCGTCTGACGACGCGGGGCGCGGCGACGCGGCGCCGCATCGTCGCGGCGGCGGCCGACCTCGCGATGAAGCGCGGCGTCGGCGAGACGAGCCTCGACGACGTGATGGCGGCGAGCGGCGCGAGCAAGTCGCAGCTCTACCATTACTTCGCCGACAAGGACGAACTGCTGCGCGCAGCGGCGGCGTTGCAGGCCGAGCGCGTGCTCGCTGCGCACGGGCCGCTGCTCGCAGCGCTCGATTCGCTCGCCGCGATGCGCAGCTGGCGCGACGCCGTTCTGGCGCTCAACCGGCGGACCGGCTGTCCGCTCGGCGCGCTCGTCTATCAGTTGCCGCGCAGCGCCAGAGGCGCGCGGACGGCGGTCGGCGACGGGCTGGAGATATGGCGCCGGCGGATCGAGGAGGGGCTCGTCCGGATGCAGGCGCGCGGCGAACTCGCGCCTGGCGCCGCGCCCGCCGACATCGCGCTCGCTGTTCTCAGCGCCGTGCAGGGCGGCCTGCTGCTGTCGCGCAGCGCCAAGTCCGACCGGCCGCTCGCGCTCGCCTTCGACATGGCGCTCGCCCATGTCGCCGCGCAGGTTCGCAGCCGCCGCGCGGCGAGCCCGTCGAAGGCGTAGCCGCGCGGACCGCTCGCTGGTCGAACCGCTGCGTTCGCGGTAGCTTTCGCCTGCAACGCCTGGGCGGCGGGAGGCTTGTCATGACGCCGGAAGGACTGATCGTCCGCTTGAGCCGCCATGAGCCGAAAGAGACGATGGATCGGCTCGTCGCCGCGGTGACGGCGCGCGGCGCGGCGGTCGTGGCGCGCGTCAACCATGCGGCGGCCGCGGCGGCGGTCGGCCTAGCGCTGGCGCCGACCGAGGTTCTTATCTTCGGCAATCCAAAGGCTGGCACGCCGCTGATGCAGGCGGCGCTGACGATCGGGATTGATCTGCCGCTGCGCGCGCTCGTCTGGCGCGACGCGTCCGGGGCGACCCATGTCGGCTACAACGACCCGCGCTGGCTCGCCCGGCGGCACGGCGCCGAGGTCGGCAATGAGGCGATCCTGAAGGCGATGGCCGATTTTCTCGCCGCCGTCGCCGAGGAAGCGGCGACATAAAGGGACGCTCCGAAATCGGGACACAAATTGGCGCCTAACCCGTTGACTTCAATCTATCGCGTCACGGGTTTGCGCCGCGCGCCCGCCGCCATCGTCGCGAGCGACGAGACGCTGTCCAGACCGAACTGCGCGAGCGGCGGAAAATTGCCACGCAAGCTATTGAAGTCAGGCCTTCGCTCCGGAAAACGGCGCCCCGTGCGTCAGCCCTCCCGGCGCGGGCCCGCCGCTCGCCCAGTCGAGCAGCTCGACCGTGTGGACGACCGGCACCGCGGTCGCGCTGGCGATCTGGGTCAGGCAGCCGATGTTGCCGGCGGCGATGACGTCGGGCTTCAGCCGTTCGAGGTGCCTTGCCTTGCGCGCGCGCAGCGCGGCGGCGGTCTCGGGATGGAGAATGTTGTAGGTCCCCGCCGAGCCGCAGCAGAGATGGCTCTCGGCCGGTTCGCGCACGACAAAGCCGGCGCGGCTGAGCAGCGCCTTGGGCGGCTCGACGATTCTCTGTCCGTGCTGCAGCGTGCAGGCGGCGTGGTAGGCGACGACGAGCGGCTTCGGCGCGGCGAAGGGGATATCGAGACCGGCGACATATTCGCTCACGTCGCGCGTCCGCGCCGCCACCCGCGCCGCCTTGTCGGCGTAAGCGGGATCGTCGGCGAGCAGCGCGCCATAGTCCTTGATCGTCGCGCCGCAGCCCGACGCCGTGACGACGATCGCCTCGATCCCTTCGCCGTCGATCGCACGCGTCCAGGCGTCGATGTTGGCGCGCATCTGCGCACGCGCGGCGTCCTCGCGACCCATGTGGTGCAGTAGCGAGCCGCAGCAGCCTTCGCCCGGCGCGGGCGCGACGGCGATCCCGGCGCGGCGCAGGAGACGCTCGGTCGCGGCGTTGATCTCGGGGGCGAGGACGGCTTGCGCGCAGCCGGTCAGCAGCGCGACGCGACGGCGGGGCGCATCGGCGCTGGCGACGGGCGCCGCGACGGCTTCAGGGGGCAGACGCGCGCGACGCCTCCTCGCCAGCGCCAGCATCGCCGCGAGCTGCGGCCCGACGCGCGGCAGGGCGGCGATCAGCGGCGCGAACGGCTGCGCCAGCGCGCCGAGCTTGAGGCCAAGCGCGAACAGCGGGCGCGACGGCAACAGCCAAGCGAGCGCAGCGCGCATCAGCCGGTCAGGCAGCTGTCGCTTGTAGCGCGCCTCGATCAGGACGCGCGCGTGGTCGACCAGGCGGCGGTATTCGACGCCCGACGGACAGGTGGTCATGCAGGCGTTGCAGGATAGGCAATGGTCGATCGGCCAGACGTCGTCGTCGGTCGGCGCCCGGCCGCTCTCGAGCAGATCCTTGATCAGATAGATGCGCCCGCGCGGCGAATCGCGTTCGTCGCCGCTGACGACATAGGTCGGGCAGGTCGCGGTGCAGAAGCCGCAATGGACACAGGAGCGCAGGATCTTCTCCAGCGCGCGGGTTTTCGGATCGGCGAGTTGCTCGGGGGCGAAATGGGTCTGCACGATTCAAATCCCCGCGTACATGCGCCCGCGGTTGAACAGGCCGTCGGGGTCGAAGGCCGCCTTGACCCGCCGCGTCAGCGCGACGAGCGCAGGCGGCAGCGGTTGGAAGACCTCGACCGCGGCGCGCAAAGCGTCCGGCGCACGCACGAGCGTCGCGTGGCCGCCGAACGGCGACAGAGTGGCGCGCATGGCGGCGGCGTCGGCCGGCGTCGGTGCGGTCGAAAGCCAGACGAGGCCGCCGCCGCAGTCGAACAGATGCGCCAGCGCGCGGGGACCCAGGCGGGCGAGGAAGTCGACGGCGCGAGACGGCTTGACGCCGACCCGCCAGACCGCGCGCTCGCGCGGCTCGGCGAGGAATTCGGCGTCGCGCAACGCGCGCCATAGCCGGCCCGAATCGTCGCCCTTCAGCACCCGCTCGGCGCCGAATTCGGCAAGCAGCGCCAGCAGCTTGTCGGCGCGATAGTCGACCGAGGCGGCGGCGCCCTCGACGCGCAGGAAGGTGCGCGAGAACTCGCGTCCCATGCCGGGCGACAGCATCGCCGCGCCGCTGACGCCGAACGGCGAACCGAGTGCGGCCGTCATCGCCGCGACCGCCCGCGCGTCGTCGAGGCGGCGGATGACGATGGTCGCTTCGCTCTGAGGCTTCGGCAGCAGCTTGAACGTCGCCTCGGTGAGGAAGCCGAGCACGCCTAAGGCGCCGCAATTGAGCTTGACCAGGTCGAGGCCGGCGACGTTCTTCATCACCCGGCCGCCGGTCATGATCGCTTCGCCGCGGCCGTTGACCAGTCTGAGGCCGATCACGCTGTCGCGCGCCGCCCCGGCGCTGACTCGGCGCGGGCCGGAAGCGTTGGCCGCGACCAGCCCGCCGATCGTCGGCTCGCCGCCGCCGCCGTAGAGCGCGCGATGGTCGATCGGCTCGAACGGCAGCATCTGCCCATGCGCTTCGAGCGCCGCCACGACAACGGCAAGCGGCGTTCCGGCCTTGGCGCGCAGGACCATCTCGGCCGGCTCGTGAAACACGATGCCGTTGAGCCGCGCGCTCGACAGGCGGCGCGCTCCCTCCGGCGGACGGCCAAGCCCGGCGCGCGAGCCGCCGCCGGCGATGTCGAGCGTCTCGCCCGCCCCACGCGCCTCGGCGACCACCGCGCAAGCTTCGGTTTCGTCGCTCGGCGTCAGCGTCGCGACTTCGTCGGCGATCACGCGCCTCTCCCTTCGAGCGGAAAGACCTTGGCCGGATTGAGCCGCGCGGCGGGATCGAACGCCGCGCGCACGCGCTTCTGCTGGGCGAGATCGGCCGCGCTATATTGGCAGGACATCAGATCGCGCTTCTCGATCCCGACGCCGTGCTCGCCGGTCAGGCTGCCGCCGAGCGCGACGCTCATCTTCAGAATTTCCATCCCCGCTTCTTCGGCCTTCTGCTGCTGGGCGGGATCGTTGACGTCGTAGAGGATGAGCGGATGCATGTTGCCGTCGCCGGCGTGGAAGACGTTGGCGACGCGCAAGCCGTAGGCGGCGCAGATCTCGCCGACGCGCTGCAGCGCCTCGGGCAGTCGCCCGGTCGGCACCGTGCCGTCCATGCAGATGTAGTCGGCGACACGGCCGGTCGCGCCAAACGCCGACTTGCGCCCCTTCCAGATCTGCGCGCTCTCCATCGCCGACATCGACTCGCGCATCACCCGCACGCCATGCGCCCTGGCGATCGCCGCGATGCCGGCGAGTTCGGCCGCCATCTCGGCTTCGCTCCCCTCGACCTCGACGATCAGCATCGCCTCGACGTCGAGCGGATAGCCGGCGTGAGCGAAGTCCTCGCAGATCGCGATCGCCGGCCGGTCCATATATTCCATCGCCACCGGCACGATTCCGGCGCCGATGATCGCCGCGACGCAGCGGCTGGCGTCGGCGCAGGAATCGAAGCCGAACAGCACCGGGCGCGCGCCCTCGGCGGCGCGGATCAGCTTGACCGTCGCTTCGACGACGATGCCGAGCTGCCCCTCCGAGCCGCAGACCAACCCTAGCCAGTCGAGCCCGGCGGCGTCGGGCTCGGCCCCGCCGAGGTCGAGGATGTCGCCGTCGAGGGTGACGAGCCGGACGCCGAGCAGGTTGTTGACCGTCACGCCGTATTTGAGGCAATGCGCGCCGCCCGAGTTCATGCCGACGTTGCCGCCGATGGTGCAGGCGAGCTGCGAGGAGGGGTCGGGAGCGTAGAAGAAGCCGTCCGCCGCCGCCGCTTCGGAAATGGCGAGATTGGTGACGCCCGCCTCGACCCGCGCATAACGGTCGGCGAGGTTGATCTCGAGGATGCGGTTCATCTTCGACAGGCCGAGGACGATCGCGTCCTCCTGCGGAATCGCGCCGCCGGAGAGCGAGGTGCCGGCGCCGCGCGGCACAATATTGACGCCGGCGTCGCGGCAGAACCGCATGATGCGCGCGACCTCGTCGACCGAGCGCGGCAGGACGACCGCGAGCGGCAGGCGGCGATAGGCGGTCAGCGCGTCGGTCTCGAACGCGCGCCGCCCGGCGAGGTCGGCGATCAGGCCATTGGCGGGCAGGATCGCCGCCAGGCCGGCGAGGATCTGGTCGCGCCGTTTAAGGATGGTCGGATCAGGCGGCGGAAACGCAATCTGCGCCATGGTCGAGGCCTCCCTAGCATCACGCGGCCGGCGGCCGGGCGCGGCGGGAATCATCCACGGAATGATGAGCCGCCGCAAGACGACTTACGGCGCGATGCGCCCCTGCGGCGGCTCAGCGCCGTCGGGTCAGCCCTAAGGCCCGGGTGATGATCCGGTCGAGCGTGCGCTTGGGCAGCAGCAGCGGCAGCGTCCAGTTGAAGAACTTGCCGCGCAAGATCGCGTAGCGCGCCCGCGGCTTCGGCGCCGTCAGCGCGAGATGGATCGCTTCGCCGATCGCCTCTGGCGGCAGGCCTTTACGCCCGCGCTCGACGAAGACCTTCTTGAACCGCTTCAGCGCGGGGCCGTAATCGGTATTGGCGTAAGCCGAATCGTCGGTCGCTTCGGCCTTGTCCCAGATCGGCGTGACGATCGCGCCCGGACCGATGACGACGACGTCGATGCCGTAGATCGCCAATTCGCGGCGCAGGCTGTCGCTGAACGCCTCCAGCGCGTGCTTCGACATCGCGTAGTCGCCGAGAAACGGCGCGGCGATCCTGCCGGCGACCGAGGTGATGTTGACGATCCGTCCCGGGTCGCCGGTCAGCGACCGATCGGCGCCGAGCAGGGGAATGAACGCCTGGCTCACGCGCGCCGCGCCGAGCACGTTGACGTCGAGCACCCATCGGATCTGGTCGATCGGCTGATGCGCGAGCGGTCCGCCCAGCGCAAGGCCGGCGTTGTTGACCAGACCCTTGAGCGTGCGCCCGTCGAGCTTCACCCGGGTCTCCTCGGCGGCTCGCCGCACGGCGTCGGCGTCGGTGACGTCGAACAGCAGCGGCTCGACCGCCTCGCCGAATTCCTGGCGCAGCGATTCCGCGTCGGCGACCTTGCGCACGCCGGCGAAGACGCGCCAGCCGTGGCCGACGAGGACCTTGACCGCGCTGCGGCCGATGCCGGTCGAAGCGCCGGTGACGACTGCGTCCAAGGCCATGGATGGTTCCATTCTCGAAATGCGGCCGCCGCAGCGGGCGACGGCGAGGCGCGGCCTAGACCGCCACCGGTTGCGGGATCATGCCTTTGGCGCCGAACACGCGACGATAGCGCGCGATCTCTTCGGGCGACCCGAGCACCTTGTTGGGATTGTCGGAGAGCTTGACCGCCGGCCGCCCGTCGACGTCGGCGACTTTGCAGACGATCGAGATCGCCTTCAGTTCGCCGTCGATCCCGTCGGTCGCGCAGCCCTTGAAGTCGTTGGTGAGGTTGGTGCCCCAGCCGATCGAGACGTTGAGGCGGCCGCGCAGCGCCCTGACTGCGGTCTCGATCGTGTCGATGTCCATTCCGTCGGAAAGGACGAGCAGCTTTTCGTGCGGATTGCGCCCGCGCTTGCGCCACCAGGCGATCAGCTCCTGCGCCGCCGCCATCGGCTCCTTCGAATCCGGGCGGGCGCCCTTCCAGTCCGCCACCCAGTCAGGCGCGCGCGCCAGGAAGTCGGTCGAGCCGAAACAGTCGGGCAGCACGATCAGCAGATTGCCGCCATACATGCGCGCCCAGTCGCGCAGCACTTCGTAAGGCGCCTGCCGCATCGCCTCGTCGTTGTCGGCGAGCGCGGCGTAGACCATCGGCAACTCGTGGGCGTTGGTGCCGATCGCCTCGAGCCCGGTGTCCATCGCGTGCTTGATGTTCGAGGTGCCGATGAAATTGTCGCCGAGGCCCTCCTGCAGCGCCTCGACGCACCAGCGCTGCCACAGAAACCCATGGCGGCGACGGGTGCCGAAATCGGAGATCTTCAGCGGACCCTCGGCGGCGAGCGTGCGCAGCCGTTCGACCTTGCTCCACAGCTTGGCCTTGGCGCGGGCGTAGAGCACGTCGAGATTGAAGCGGCTCATGCCGCGCATGGCGGCGCGCGCGCGCAGTTCGTTGATGATCGCCAGCGCCGGGATCTCCCACATCGTCGTATGCGTCCACGGTCCGGCGAAGCGCAGTTCGTATTGCCCGTCCTTGCGGGTCAGCTCGTATTCGGGCAGGCGGAAGTCGGCCAGCCATTCCATGAAATCAGGCTCGAATATCTGCCGGTCGCCGTAAAATGTGTTGCCGGCGAGCCAGATCAGCTCGTTCTTGGCTAGGCGCAGCGAACGCGCGTGGTCGAGCTGGTCGATCAGTTCGCGCTCGTCGACGATGTCGGCGAGGCGGACCTCACTGGTCCGGTTATGGAGCTGGAAGGTGACTTGGCGGTCGCGATGCAGCTTCCAGATCATCTGCTGCATCAATAGCTTATAGAAATCGGTGTCCAGCAGCGTCCGCACGATCGGGTCGATGCGGAACGTGTGGTTGTAGACACGCGTGGCGATATCCGGGATCATGCCTTCATAACATTAGGGTGCGCAGGGACGAGCGACAAGGGCGGCGCGCCGGCCAAGCGCCAAGCCGCCGCGAGAGGGTGATCGAAACGTGTCGGAAAGCCAAGCGGCAAAGACGCAGCTTCGCGTCGGCCTGTTCGTCACCTGTCTCGTCGACCTGTTTCGCCCGACCGTCGGCTTCGCCGCGGTCAAGCTGCTGGAGGACGCCGGCTGCAAAGTCATCGTTCCGAAGCAGACCTGCTGCGGCCAGCCGGCCTTCAATTCCGGCGACCGCGCCGACGCCCAGGCGATCGCCCGCCGCAACATGGAAACCTTCGCCGGTTGCGATTACGTGGTGGCGCCGAGCGGCTCATGCGCCGGCATGCTCGCCAGACACTACCCGGAACTGTTCGCCGACGAGCCGGACATGGCGATCAAGGCCGTCGCCTTCTCCGCCAAGTGCCGCGAGCTGACGAGCTTCCTGGTCGATACGCTCGGCGTGACCAGCGTCGCGGCGCGTTTTTCCGGCGTCGCCGTCTACCACGATTCCTGTTCGGGCTTGCGCGAACTCGGCGTGCGCGACCAGCCGCGCAAGCTGCTCGCCAGCGTCGAAGGCCTGAGCCTGGTCGAACTCGACGAGGCCGACGTCTGCTGTGGCTTCGGCGGAACCTTCGCGGTTAAGTACGGCGAACTCTCCGACGCAATCGTCGCGCGCAAGAGCGACAAGATCGTCGCGACCGGCGCCGACACCCTGCTCGCCGGCGATCTTGGCTGCCTGATGAACATGGCGGGCAAGCTGCAGCGCCAGGGCCGCGCGGTGAAGGCGCGCCATGTCGCCGAGGTGCTGGCCGGCATGACCGACGAGCCGGCGATCGGCGAGCCCGCTGAGGACGAAGCGAAGTGAGCGTCGCCGGCGCCACGCCGCGCTTCAAGGACAATGTCCACGACGCGCTCAATGACCAGCGCCTGCAGGGCGCGCTGCCGCACGCGAAGAATTTCATCGGCAGGCGCGCCGACGCCGTGGCGCGCCTGCCGGAGTTCGACGCGCTTCGCGACAGCGCACGCGCGATCAAGGACCACACGCTCGCCCATCTCGATCTCTATCTCGAAGCCTATGAGCGCAAGGTCGTCGAGGCCGGCGGCCAAGTGCATTACGCGCGCGATTCCGAAGAAGCGGTCGAGATCATCCTCGGCATCTGCCAGGCGCGCGGCGCCAAGGTGGTGACCAAGGGCAAGTCGATGATCTCCGAGGAGATCGGCCTCAACGCGGCCCTGGAGCGAAAAGGCATAGATGCGGTCGAGACCGACCTCGGCGAATATGTCATCCAGCTTCGCGGCGAGGCCCCCTCGCACATCATCGCCCCGGCAATCCACGTCACCCGCGACGATATCGAGGCCGATTTCCGCCGTGTCCACCGCGATCTCGCGCCGGACCGCGATCTTTCGCAGCCCGAGCAGCTACTTGGCGAGGCGCGCGCGATTCTGCGCGACCGCTTCCTTTCCGCCGATGTCGGCCTGACCGGCGCCAATTTCCTTGTCGCCGAGACCGGGACGTCGATCATCGTCACCAACGAGGGCAACGGCGACCTCACCCAGACCTTGCCCAAGGTCCATGTCGTCCTCGCCTCGATCGAAAAGATCACGCCGACGCTCAACGATGTCGCGCAGATCCTGCGCGTGCTCGCCCGCTCGGCGACCGGCCAGGACATGTCGGTCTACACCACGCTGTCGACCGGCCCGCGCCGGCCGGGCGACCCCGACGGGCCGGAGGAATATCACGTCGTGCTGCTCGACAACGGCCGCTCGGCGACGCTCGGCGGCCCGTTCGCCGAGATGCTGCGCTGCATCCGCTGCGGCGCCTGCATGAACCATTGTCCGGTC
>Ga0182030_10012729_pt1 | contig 16816 bp, 13 predicted proteins | sample 812S3MmetaG_FD_121299 | JGI IMG/M metagenome (GOLD analysis project Ga0182030, IMG submission 121299) | Permafrost microbial communities from Stordalen Mire, Sweden - 812S3M metaG (Illumina Assembly) | ecosystem: Environmental > Terrestrial > Soil > Wetlands > Permafrost | place: Sweden...
CACGTTGGCGCAGCTCAATAGCCTGGGTGCGCAGGATACGCTGGTCAAAGGCCAACGCCTGGTGATCAAGGCCAGCGCGCGTCGTTATCGCGAGGAGCGCACCGCCTCGGCCGGCCGGCGCGTAGTCTACACGGTGCGCAACGGCGATACCGTTTACAGCATCTCGCATCAATTCCAGGTATCCGTGCCAAAACTGAAAAGCTGGAACGGCTTGAACAAAAATCATCCCATCAGAGCCGGCCGCCGCCTGGTCATGTACGTCGATTCGAACAAACAACAGGGGTAGGGAAACTATGGGCTTCTTGAGCGGCAAGCGGGCATTGATCGTCGGCCTGGCCACGGATCGGTCCATTGCCTGGGGCATCGCACAGGCGATGCATCGCGAAGGAGCCGAACTGGCGTTCGCGCACATCGACCGCATGACCGATCGCGTCGTGCCGCTCGCCAAGCAGGTGGGCTCGCAGCTCACCTTCGTCATGGACGTGGCTGTCGATGCCGACATCGAAAAGGGATTCGCCTTCTTGAAGGACCATTGGCCGGCCTTCGACATTCTGGTGCACGCCGTTGCCTTCGCGCCGAAGGAGGCGCTCACCGGCGAATTCATCGGTGCCACCACTCGCGAGAATTTCAAGACGGCCCACGATATTTCCAGCTACAGCCTCACCGCGTTGGCGCGCGCCTCGCGGCCCTTCATGCAAGGGCGCCCCGGTTCCATGGTCGCGCTGAGCTACTTGGGTGCGGTGAAATCCATACCCAGCTACAACGTCATGGGATTGGCCAAGGCCAGCCTCGAGGCCAACGTGCGCTTTCTGGCGGCGGACTTAGGGCCGCAGGGCATCCGCGTGAATGCGATTTCGGCGGGGCCGATCAAAACCTTGTCGGCAGCCGGCATCCCGGGCCTGCGCAAGATGCTGACGCATGTCGCCAACGCCAGCCCGATCAAACGCAACGTCACCATCGAGGATGTGGGCAATGCCGCAGCGTTCCTGTGCTCGGACTTGGCCGCCGGGATCACCGGCGAAGTGCTGTATGTCGATGGTGGGTACCACACGGTGGGCATGAGCTTTCCACCAGACGGAGATGCGGGGTGAATGCGCAGTGAGCAGGTGGAACCCGGCGCGCACCCCGCTGTCAACCAAATACGCACTCTCACGTTTGAACGGTTTATGATTGGGCGCGAACCGCGCCGCGCTTATCAGGGGTCACACAATGCTGGGTCAGAAATTTCTGCAAGTTGCCGCCATGGCGGCGGTGGGTCTTGGTCTGGCAGCCTGTACTACGATCGCGGTGAAGACCGACAGTGCCCCCGGCACGTCGGTCGGCATTTGCCACACGTACGCGTTCGCCAATGAACATGTGGCCAACGCAGATCAGCCAGCCGCGTACGGCAATCCTCTGAACGCGGAACGCCTGCGGGTGGCGGTGCAAAATAATCTCGCCGCCAAGGGTATCCAGCCCGCCGCCGACCGTGCCGCGGCCGATTGCGTCGTGGGCTATGCATTGGGCTCCCGTCAGGTGTTCGACCAATACTATGGCGGTTGGGGCGGATATTGGGGTGGCGGATGGGGTTGGGGCGGCGGCTTTGGGCGCGGCCGCTTCGGTGCCGGCGGCGGCTTCGATTATGGCCCGTGGCCCGAGAACCAGACCCGTATCGCCGTCGATCTGTTCGACAATCGCTCGCACAAGCCGATCTGGCACGCCTCCGCCAGTCAGGATACCAACGAGTTGTCGGGAGCGAGCGCCGAGCAACATATCAACGCAGCGACCGCGGCGATTTTCAGCAAGCTGCCGGTGGCCGGCGGTACGACGACTTAAACCGGTTAGACGCCGAAAAAAAGAAAATCGAGCGCTGCGAGTATTTCACCGCGCGCCGATGCGAGTGAGCCGACGTTCGCGATAAGGTCACGCGCGCGCATGACCGCCATCTGCGGCACGAGCACCACATGCTCCTTACCCTGTATCTCGACCTTTGCCGTCAAGCGGCCGACGGCCGCAAAGGCACCACGTGCTGCAATCGGCGGACTATTTGGCGGCTGCCTTCGCTGCCGGCCGCTGCACGAAAAAGTAGTACAGGAGCGCGAGCACCAACCCAACGCCGAAGACCAGCGCGAAGAAACGGTGCAACGGGCCGGCGATCAGCTCTGGGTGACGGCCCACCGTCTCTCCCAGCCAGGCGAGCACCGATGTCCAAAGCAGAGCTCCGACCAGCGTCGCCAGCGCGTACCAGCGGAAATCCAGCCGCAAAATGCCCGCCGGAATACCAATCAGATGGCGGATCACCGGCAGCAGCCGCGAGAAAAACACGCCAGCCGACTCGAAGCGGGCGGACCAGGCTTCAGCCAGTTGCAGTTTAGCCAGACTCAACCCGACGTAGGGTCCGAGCCGCAGCACCAAAGGTCGCCCAGCCCAGCGCGAGGCCCAGTACATGAAGGTCGCACCGACCCAGGAACCCAGGGTGCCCGCCAAAATCACGCCCAGCAAGGAAAACTGGCCCTGCGTGTGGGCCAGATACGCCGCGGGCGGAATGATGACCTCGCTGGGAATCGGGACGAAGGTGCTTTCCAGCGCCATCAGTCCCGCGATCAGCCAGTAGCCGCCCTGACCCAGTACGGATAGGTACCAGTCGGAAAACTGGTGCAGGAGCTGCGCCAACTAATCGATCGCCTGCGGATTGAGCGCCACCGAGGCATCCGCGCGCGCAGCCGCGGCATAGCTCTGCGCCTCGCCCGAAGCCAAGCGCGCCGCCATCTGACGGCGCAGGTCGTCTTCCTTGATGTCGCTGGCGGCGGGATCTTCGCGCACGGCGCTCAAGTCGTACACCGCCGAGTCGCCGTTGGGGAGCGCCACACTCGCATAGGTCGGCTTTTGTGCTGGTTTGACCGCCGTGAAGGCTGAGGCACGGATCTCCACGGGCACGTCCGGATCATTGCGTAGCACGAACTTCGCCGCCGGCGCACTCTGGCCGAAGCCTTTGGCGACGGCATCCCACGACTCGCCGGCGCTCAACCGTTTGGTGGCATCCGCGGCCGCTGCCGCCGCCAGTTCGATGCCGCGCTGCTTCTTCCACGCCGCCACCACCGCGGTGCGCACCGTCTCGAGAGGCTTCTGTTCCGGTAGCTTGTGATCGGTGGCACGCAGCACCACGCCCCGCCCCTTCTCGACCTCGACGATCGGGCTCAAGTGCCCGTCCAAGACATCCGCGCTGAAGGCTGCGTCGATCACCGCAGGCACTTTGCCGAGCGCGCCACCGCCATCGCTGCGGCTGAAGTTTTGTATCTCGGACACGGTCAGTCCCGCCTTGCGCGCCACCACGTCGATGTCGGTGGTGTTTTGCAGCGCAGCGTCCGCGAGACTGTCGGCTGCATCGTTATACAAACGCTCGGCCTCGTTGCGCCGGTATTCGGTCTCGAGATCCGCGCGAGCCTGTTCGAAGGTTTTCACCGTGGCCGGCTGAATCGCGTCGAGCTTGAGGATGTGGTAGCCGAATCGAGTTTTGACCGGGCCGGTGATCTCGCCCTCCTTCATGCCAAAAGCCGCATCGGCGAATTCCGGGACGAACACCTTGCGCTCCGAGAATCCCAGGTCGCCGCCCTGTGCCGCGGAGCTCGGATCTTGCGAGTTTTCCTGTGCCAGTTTGGCGAAGTCCTCACCGCCCTGGGCACGCTTCAAAATAGCCTCGGCCTTCGCCTTCGCCGCAGCATCGTCCTTTGGATCGTTGACCGCCAGCAAGATGTGCCGCACGCGACGCTGCTCGGACTGCGTGAAGCGTTCCGGAGTCTTGCTCTTCTGATCGTCGTAATAGGCTTTGAGCTGCTCTTCGCTGACGCTGATTTTGGCGCTCAGCTGGCCCAAGCTGATTTCCACGTAGCGCAGATTGACGGTCTCGGGCGTCAGGTAATCGGATTTGTGGGCGTCATAATACGTCTTCACCGCAGCATCGTCCGGCGTCGCCGTCTCGGCGTACTTGGCCGCTGCCAATGTGATCCAGCTCAGCTCGCGTTGCTGGCGGGTGAGAGCGCGCATGCGCTGCAATTCCTGCGACGTCGCAAAGCTCGAGGCCCTCAAGGCGGAATCGAGCTGGCGCAGCTTCACGTCGCGCTTGAACAGCTCCTCGATCTCCGACACCGAACGCCCCTGCGCATGCAGCAATGCCAGGGCATGGTCCAAGTTGAACTTGCCGTCCAGTTGAAAGGCTGGGACGAGGGACATTTCCTGCAAGATATCGCGATCGCTGACGCGATACCCGAGGTCATCTTCGCGCGTCACCAACGCTTCGCTGCCCACATAATCATCGAGCACGCGGCGCTTGATCTCGTTGCGCTGTGCGTCGGAGAGATTGCCGTTGGCGGCGCGTTCCGCCGTCGCCAATTGCTGCTGGTAGGACTGGCGCACATCGGCGCTGGAAATTTCATGGCCATTGACCTTGGCGGCGTAGGTCGGTGCGCTCAAGGTCCAGTTGATGCCCCAAAACACGAATACCAGTGCGATGGCGCCGAGCACCAAGCCGGCCACCCAACCCTTCAACTTATCGTGAATCGTTTGCAGCATGTTCTAACAACTCCCTACCCTTTCATACCCGCGGCGCGGCCGTTGAGGCTCGCGCATCAGCTAAGGAAATGGCGGAGTGGACGGGACTCGAACCCGCGACCCCCGGCGTGACAGGCCGGTATTCTAACCAGCTGAACTACCACTCCGCTGGTGTGGTGGGTGCTGAGGGGATCGAACCCCCGACCCTCGCCGTGTAAAGGCGATGCTCTACCAGCTGAGCTAAGCACCCTCTGGAAGAGGCGCGGAAGTCTACGCGAGGGTCACCTCCTTGGCTAGCCCCAGCTTCTTCCACCCGAGACGTCGGACTCTTTGTCGCAGCGGCCTTAGTGCGCTGCCCTTGGCGCCACCCGCGGCGCACGCCGGCGGCGCTTCTCACCCGCGATCTCCGGCGGCGGCGGCTTCACCTCGGTGGCTGGAGACGGCAGCGGAGTCGGCTGATGTGCCAGCGCCACGGTCAGCACCTCATCGATCCACTTGATCGGACGGATATCGAGCTTCTCCTTGATGTTGTCCGGTACCTCGGCCAGATCTTTCATGTTCTCGTCGGGAATCAATATGGTCGTGATGCCGCCGCGATGTGCCGCCAGCAGCTTCTCCTTGAGGCCGCCGATCGGCAGCACTTCGCCGCGCAAGGTGATTTCGCCGGTCATCGCCACATCCGAGCGCACCGGAATCTTGGTCAACGCGGAGATCAAGGCGGTCGCCATGCCGACGCCGGCACTCGGACCGTCTTTGGGCGTACCGCCCTCGGGCACGTGAATATGCACGTCCACCTTTTGGTAAAAGTCAGTCTCCAGCCCGAGCATCGCCGAGCGGCTCCTGACCACCGTCATTGCCGCCTGAATCGACTCTTGCATCACCTCGCCCAATTGGCCGGTGTGCGACAGCTTGCCCTTGCCCGGCACCACGGCGGCTTCGATGGTCAACAGCTCGCCGCCGACTTCCGTCCACGCCAAGCCCGTCACCTGGCCAATGCGATTGCTCTCCTCCGCCTTGCCGTAGCGGAAGCGCCGCACGCCCAAGTATTTGTCGAGGTTCGCGGAATCCACGGTCACCACTTTCTCGGTAGGCGACAGCAGCAACTGCTTCACGGACTTGCGCCCGATCTTGGATAACTCACGCTCCAGGTTACGCACCCCCGCTTCGCGCGTGTAGTAGCGAATCATGTCCTGAATGGCCGCGTCCGCCACTACCAGCTCGCCCGGCTTAAGGCCGTTCTGCTTTACCTGCTTCGGCAGCAGGTAGCGCCGCGCGATATTGCTCTTTTCATCCTCGGTGTAACCCGCGATGCGAATCACTTCCATACGATCGAGCAGCGGCGCGGGAATGTTCAAGCTGTTAGCCGTGCACACGAACATCACCTCGGATAGATCGAAATCCACCTCCAGGTAGTGATCGTTGAAGGTGCTGTTCTGCTCCGGATCCAGCACTTCCAACAGCGCTGAGGAGGGGTCGCCGCGAAAATCCGTCGACATCTTGTCGATCTCGTCCAACAAGAACAACGGATTGCGCACGCCGCTCTTGGCGAGGTTTTGAATGATCTTTCCCGGCATCGAGCCGATGTAGGTACGGCGATGGCCGCGGATCTCCGCCTCGTCGCGTACGCCGCCCAAGGACATGCGCACGAATTTGCGATTGGTGGAGCGCGCGACGCTCTGGCCCAGCGAGGTCTTGCCGACGCCGGGAGGGCCGACCAAGCAGAGGATTGGGCCGCGCAGGTTTTTCACCCGCTGTTGCACCGCGAGATATTCGACGATGCGCTCCTTGACCTTCTCCAAGCCGTAATGATCCGCCTCCAGCACCTTCTCCGCAGCGGCGATGTCCAGGTGCACCTTGCTGCGCTTCTTCCAGGGCGCCTTCACCAGCCAGTCGACATAGTTGCGCACCACGGTCGCTTCCGCCGACATGGGCGACATCAGCTTCAGCTTGGCGAGTTCCGAATTGGCTTTCTCGCGGGCTTCCTTCGGCATGCCCGCTGCTTTGATGCGCTTCTCGAGTTCGCCGATTTCGTTGGGCGCATCGTCCAGCTCGCCCAGTTCCTTTTGAATGGCTTTCATCTGCTCATTCAAGTAGTACTCGCGCTGGCTCTTCTCCATTTGCTGTTTGACGCGGCCGCGGATGCGCTTCTCGATCTGCAGCACGTCCATTTCGCCTTCGATGACGGCCAGCATGTGTTCCAAGCGCTTGCGCACGTCCGGAATCTCCAGAACCTTCTGCTTCTCGGAGAGTTTCAAGGACATATGAGCGGCCACGGTATCCGCCAGCCGCCCTGCCTGTTCGATGCCGGCCAGCGAGGTCAAAATCTCGGGCGGCACCTTCTTGTTCAATTTGACATATTGTTCGAACTGGGTGATCACCGATCGCGTCAGCACGTCCATTTCGCGCTCTTCATAGCGCTCCACGTCCGGCAGTGCGGAGACTTCGGCGGAGAAAAACTCCCCTTCGACCAGTTTCTGAATGCTCGCGCGATCCACTCCTTCGACCAACACCTTCACGGTGCCATCCGGGAGCTTCAAAAGCTGCAAAATGGTGGCAACGGTGCCGACCCGGTAGAGATCTTCGGCCTTCGGGTCGTCAACGTCCGCTTGCTTCTGGGCCACCAGCAGGATGCGCTTGTCCGCCTTCATGGCCAAATCCAGCGCTACGATGGATTTCTCGCGTCCCACGAACAGGGGGATCACCATGTGGGGGTAGACCACCACATCGCGCAGCGGCAGCACGGGCATGCCGCCTAACGGCGCTACAACTTCGGGGACATCAACTACGGGTTCGTCGCTCACTAGGCTGCCTTATGGTTGAGATTCGGCGGTTATCACCGGCACTACGAACCATGCGGCCTCCTAACTTCAGTTTCAAGCTCGGTGTCAGTGATGATCCGAGCCCGTCGGGCGGCGCTGTTCCTCTACCGGAGCCACCAAACGAGTTTCCTCGGTTCGGTGAACAATGTATGGCTTGCTGTGGCCTTCGATCACGGGCTCGTCGACCACCACTTTCTGCACATTACGTAGCGACGGCAGGTCGTACATGGTGTCCAGCAGCACATTCTCGAGAATGGTGCGCAGGCCCCGTGCTCCCGTCTTGCGTTGCATCGCCTTGCGTGCCACCGATCGCAGCGCATCTTCGCGGAAGTCCAGCTCGACACCTTCCATGTCGAACAGCTTGCGATATTGCTTGGTCAACGCGTTCTTCGGCTGCATCAAAATCGATATCAGCGCTTCTTCGTCCAATTCTTCCAGCGTTGCGACCACCGGCAAGCGGCCGACGAACTCTGGAATCAAACCGTACTTGATCAAATCCTCGGGTTCTGTGTCGTGGAACACATCGTTGCCGTGCGGCCGCGCGTTCTGCTCGCGCACCTCCGCGAGAAAACCGATGCCACTCTTGTGGGTCCGGTTCATGATGATTTTTTCCAAGCCCGCAAACGCACCGCCGCAAATGAACAGTATGTTGGTGGTGTCGACCTGCAGGAATTCCTGCTGCGGATGCTTGCGCCCGCCTTGCGGCGGCACCGAGGCAATCGTGCCTTCGATCAATTTGAGCAGCGCCTGTTGCACGCCCTCGCCCGACACGTCGCGCGTGATGGACGGGTTGTCGCTCTTACGCGAGATCTTGTCGATCTCGTCGATGTAGACGATGCCGGTCTGCGCCTTCTCGACGTCGTAGTCGCACTTCTGCAGCAGCTTCTGAATGATGTTTTCGACATCTTCACCGACGTAGCCCGCCTCGGTCAGCGTGGTCGCATCCGCGATGGTGAAGGGCACGTTCAACAAGCGCGCCAAGGTCTCGGCCAGCAAGGTCTTGCCTGAGCCGGTGGGTCCGATCAGCAGGATGTTGCTCTTAGCCAGCTCGACCTCGTCCCGGGAACGCACGCCCTCGGCGCCGCGGGTCTGAAGTCGTTTGTAATGGTTGTAGACCGCCACCGACAGGACCCGCTTGGCCCGTTCCTGCCCAATGACATACTCGTCGAGGACCTTCTTGATTTCCTGGGGCTTGGGGAGCTTGTCACGGGTGCGCTCGGCGCGCTCCTCGAGCTCTTCCCGGATTATGTCGTTGCAAAGCTCCACGCACTCGTCACAGACGAAAACGGAGGGCCCTGCAATCAGTTTTCGAACTTCGTGTTGACTCTTTCCACAGAAGGAGCAGTACAACAGCTTGCCATCGTCATGTTTGCCGCGCGAATCTTCGCTCATGCTGTCCTCAAATAGACCCTGTCGCTCGGCCGCCCTAGGCGGCGCGCAACACGGTTCGGTTCCTGACTATATAGCACCCTGTTGCCCGGGCGCAAAGATAAGGACCTGGCCGCTGTGACCGGGGTCCGGGCTGAAACACACGAAGTCAAATGAGGGGCGGTGCAGCACACGCCCCCCGTGTTCCTCGCCGCCCCTAGGCCGGTGTCGGTGACTCCGGACGCTTCTCGAGCATCGAATCCACTAATCCGTAGGCTTTCGCCTGCTCCGCGGTCATGAAATTGTCCCGGTCGCTATCCGCTTTGACGCGTTCGACCGTCTGACCGGTGTGTTTGGCCAAAATCGCGTTCAAACGGTGCTTGGTCTCCATCACGTCTCGGGCGTGGATATCGATGTCCGAGGCCTGCCCCTGGAAGCCGGCCGAAGGCTGGTGAATCATGATCTTGGAGTTTGGCAGCGCATAGCGCTTGCCGGCCGCGCCGGCCGCCAATAAAACCGCCCCCATGGAGGCGGCCAGGCCGATGCACGTGGTGCTGACGTGCGGCTTGATGAACTGCATGGTGTCGTAGATGGCCAAGCCGGCGCTCACCGAACCACCGGGCGAATTGATGTAAATCGCGATATCCCGGTCCGGATTCTCCGACTCCAGGAACAGTAGCTGCGCCACTACCAGGTTCGCCATGTAGTCCTCGACCGGCCCCACGATGAATATCAGACGCTCCTTGAGCAAACGCGAATAAATGTCGTAAGCCCGTTCGCCGCGAGCGGTCTGTTCGACCACCATCGGTACCAAATTAAGCGCCCGTGTCGTCATTGCTTTGCTGCCCCTTGAACTCGAACTATCACACCACCCGCCATCCTTGAGGACTTCATAACCTCATTTCAAGGCAAACACCCTCGACTACGCCTCGAAGTTCATCAATTCTTTGAATGTAGACGGCTTGTCTTGCACCTTAGCATGCGCCAGCACCCACTCCACCGCCTGGTCCTCGAGCGCCAGGTTCTCGATCTGCCGCATCGCATCGGCGTTCTGCATATAGGCGCGCTTCATCGCGCCCGCGTCGCCATAAGCACTCACCATCTCATCGAGCCGCTCACTGACGCGCGACCGATCCACCACGATCTTCTCGCGGCGGATGATGTCGTTGAGCAACAACCCGAGCGCCACGCGGCGGCGTGCCGGTTCGACCAAGGGCTCGCGCGGCGGCGCCTGCGCCACATCCTTGGCGCCTGAGCGGCGCATCGCCTCAACCTGCATGTCGCGAATCTGGCCCTCGAGCAACACGTTTGGAATGTCGAGCGGATTGCTGCGGTACAGCTGATCCATCACGGCGCTCTTGTTGCGATTGCGCAGCGCCTGCGAGAGCTCGCGGTTCATATTGGCCGTGACATCTTCGCGCAGCTTCGCCACGCCGCCCTCCGTCACGCCGAACGCCGTGCAGAACTCTTCGTCCAACTCGGGCAACGCCGGCTCCTCGATCTTCTTGGTCTCAGTGGCGAAGATCGCTTCCTTGCCGGCCAGCTCCGTGGCACGGTAGTCGGCGGGGAAATTCACGGAGATGCTGCGCTTCTCGCCGGGAAGCGCACCGATCAGCCCCTGCTCCAGCTGCGGCAGCATGCGGCCCTCGCCGAGGACGATGGCGATGTTTTCCCCCTTCCCTCCGGCAAAGGGCACGCCGTCGATCGACCCTTCGAAATCGATGGTCACCTTGTCCTTGAGCGCCGCGGCCCGCGTAACCTCGGCAAACTTCATCTGCTGCTGACGCAGCCGTAAGATCATGGCGTCGACGTCGCTGTCCGACACCTCGGCAGTGACGCGCTCCAGCTCCATCGTGTCGATGGGCTGTATGGCGACTTCCGGAAACACCTCGAAAGTCGCGACATACTTGAGATCCTGGCCCTCGTCCATGCTCTGCGGCTCGATGCGCGGGCTGCCCGCCGGCGCCAAAGCGTTCTGCGTCACCGCCTGCTCATAGCTCGACTGCAGCAGTTCACCGATCACTTCGCGGTGCACCTGCGGTCCGAATTGGCGCCGAATGACGTTGAGCGGTGCCTTGCCCGGCCGAAAGCCGTTCAACCGCGCGGTGCGGCTGATGGTTTTCAAACGCGCCGCGATTTCCTTAGTGACTTGTTCGGCCGGCACCTGCACTTGCATGCGGCGCTCGAGTTTGCCGATATTCTCGACGGACACTTGCATGCCTATCCTCGTAACTTATTAATGTGTGACTTGAATTTTGCGTTGGTGCGAAAGGCGAGACTCGAACTCGCACGGGTTACCCCACCAGATCCTAAGTCTGGCGCGTCTACCAATTCCGCCACATTCGCAACCGAAACAGCCGACAAGTATAGCAGTTAGGGGGTTCGCTTACCGCGCCTCGCTTACCGCGCGTCGCTTTCCCGAACCAAAAGCCTAGCCACTTCCCGAAGCGCGGGCAGGCCGTTTTCCAGCATGAAATACAGCGGGCTGTCCCCCTCGAAGGGCGCCCCCTTGTGCGGTGCATGCACCCAGGCCCAGGCGCGATCCGCAGGGTGAGCATCCACGGTCAGCGAGTACTGAATGTTGGCGATCAAAGCCGCCCGTTCCTGCTGCGTGGCCGAGAGGCGCGGCGCTTGACCCAAGCGATAACGCTCCAGCACCTGGGGTGAGGGTATTTTCAGCAGGCGGCATTGCTGCAGCGGGGATAGCTCCCAGGCATCGGCGATCGCAAAGAAGCGCTTCAGCACATTGGTGCTGGTGTGCCGCGCGGCGCGGCGCGTCGCGGGCTGCAATACCAATCGCGGTCCTGTACGAGGCTTACTGGGCAATTCGGTTCTCACGGCGAGGGGTAAAGCATACTCCCTAATGACGGATACGCTTGGTATCATGCGGCCGTGCCCACTTTTGCCGAACGGCTCGCTCGAGCACATCAACACAGCGGCGGCCTGCTATGCGTGGGCCTCGATCCGGATCCCGACAAATTGCCTCAGGATCTGGCTGCAACCTACGATCCGCTCTTGAGTTTTGGCCGACGCGTGGTCGATTCAACCTGCGATATTGCCGCCGCCTACAAACCGCAAATCGCGTTCTATTCAGCGCTCGGCGCCGAGGCCGAGCTGGCCGCGACCATTGCCTACATCCGCGCCAAGGCGCCGCACGCCCTCATCATCCTCGATGCCAAGCGCGGCGATATCGGCAACACCGCGGTCGCCTATGCGCGCGAAGCCTTCGAGCGCTACGCGGCGGATGCCGTCACCGTCAATCCTTACATGGGCGAGGACTCGGTCCTGCCGTTTCTCGCGCGCCCGGATCGCGGCGCCATCTTGCTGTGCCGCACTTCGAATCCCGGCTCGCGCGATTTTCAGGATCTGCTCATCGATGGCGTGCCGCTGTACCGGCGCGTCGCCGAGCGCGCCGCCGCTGCGTGGAACACGCACGGCAATTTGATGCTGGTGGTGGGCGCCACATACCCCCAGGAAATGGCGGAATTGCGGCGCGCGCATCCGCAGCTCACCTTCCTGGTGCCGGGCATCGGCGCGCAAGGCGGTGACCTCGAGGCCATCTTGCAAAGCGGTCTCGATGCATCCGGGCGCGGTCTCCTCATCAGTGCCTCGCGCAGCATCATCTACGCGGGCAGCGCCGAGGCCATGCGTACCGCCGCACGAGAATTGCACGGCGCGATCAACCGTGGCCGCGGCGCCCGCACTGCGGCGGCCTGAACTGTTTTAGGAGAGCATCATCGACCTGACACAAATGCCGATGCGCAGTTGGCTGTTCACGCCGGCGACCCGCCCCGACCGCTTTCCCAACGCCGCCGCTAATGGCGCCGATGTACTCATCGTCGATCTCGAGGACTCGGTCGCGCCCGCCGACAAGATCGCGGCTCGCGCCACCGCGCTCGACTTCGTACCACGGCTGGCCTGGCGTCCCGGCACTGCCGCACCCTCGGTGATCTGCGCGTTGCGCATCAATGGTCTCGACACCCGCGCCGGACTGGCGGACCTGTACACCTTGCTCGGCTGCGCCGCGGATCCTCTGTATCTTGTGGTGCCGAAAATCGATTCGCCAGGGTCTCTGCAAATTATCGATCGCCTGCTCGCCAGCGCCGGCAAGAGCGCGCGGCTGGTAGCGCAGATCGAAAGCGCGCAAGGCTTGGCGCAGGCCGAGGCCATCGCCACCGCCACACCGCGTCTCGCCGGCCTCATGTTCGGCGCGGCCGACATGGCGGCGGACTTAGGATGCGATCTGACCTGGAATTCCCTGCTGTACGCGCGCTCGCGCGTGGTCGCGGCCGCGGCGCTGCGCGGCTTGTTCGCCATCGACGCCCCGTTCTTCACCATCAAGGACATCACGCGCTTGGTGCAGGAAACCGCCAACGCCATCGCACTGGGTTTTTCCGGCAAGTGCGCCATTCATCCGTCGCAAATCGGGGTGATCAATGGGGCATTGGTGCCATCGGGGTCGGAGATCTCGCATGCGCGCGCCGTGCTCGAGGAGAACAACAAGGGCGTCGGGGTGGTCAACGGCGTGATGGTCGATGAAGCCGTGGCGCGGCGCGCCCGGCGCGTGCTCGCGAGAGCCCGGCCATGATCGCCGATCGGGGCATTTAGTGATCGGCTTCGACAGCGGCATCGGCATGCCGCCTCCGCTCGAGTGGTGGAACCGGATACCAGGGCGGTTTTATCCTCTAGTTGGAGGTCCCTCAGTACGGCAGCGGTGTCGGTGTGGAGTTGAGCTTATACACGACGCCATCCTTCATCACGAAGCTCACCTGCTTCATCACGCTGATATCCTCCAGCGGGTTGCCGGGAACCGCCACCACGTCGGCGATCTTGCCCGAGCCCAACGTGCCCAGTTCCTTGTCCTTGCGCAGCAGCGTCGCGGCGTTGAGGGTGGCCGCTTGCAATGCGTACATGGGCGGAATGCCGGCGCCCACCATGAGTTCGAACTCATGCGCATTCTCTCCGTGCGGATACACGGCAGCGTCGGTACCAAAGGCGATCTTGACGTGCGCCTTGTAGGCGCGGCCCGCGGTGGCCTGGATCAAGGGACCAATGGCCGCCGCCTTGGCCGCCACTTGCGGCGGATAGTAGCCGGGTATCTTGGCCTTCTGCGCCACGAAGTCACCCGCGATGATGGTGGGCACATAATAGGTGCCGTGTTCCACCATCAACTTCATGTCCTCGGCATCCATGAACGTGCCATGCTCGATGGAGTCGACGCCGCCGAGCACCGCGCGCCGAATGGCTTCGGCGCCGTGAGCATGCGCCGCCACGGTGAAGCCATAGTCGTGCGCGGTCGAAACCACGGCGCGGATCTCCTCCAACGTCAGTTGCGAGTTGTCGCCGCTGGCGCCCTCATCCATCACGCCGCCCGAGGGCATGATCTTGATGACGTCGTCGCCCAGCTTGTAATGCTCGCGCACCGCTTTGACCGCATCCTCAGGGCCGTTGATGATGCCGTCGGTGGGACCCAAGTCCTTCATCAAGTCCTGGCGCATGCCATTGCTGGGATCGGCATGACCGCCGGTAGATCCGATAGCCTTGCCTGCCGTGAAAATGCGCGGCCCCGGCACCACGCCGGCATTGATGGCATCGCGCAAGGCCGCCGATTCGTTCTGCATATCACCCAGATTGCGCACCGTCGTGAAGCCCGCGAGCAACGTGCGGCGCGCGTACACGGTGGATCGGATCACATAGTCGGCCAGGTTCCAATGGAACTTGTCCACGTAGGCGGTGCGGCTGGTCTCGTCGGTCAAGTGGGTGTGCGCATCGATCAATCCCGGCATGCAGGTCTGTGTGCTCAGATCGATGATCTTGGCGCCGGCCGGCGTGCTCTTGCCGCTCACCACCTCGCGCACGCGCCCGCCGTCGATCACCACCGTGCTCTCGCCCAAGAGTTTGCCCGCCGCCGTGTCGATGAGATGGCCGCATTGCAGCGCCGTCACACCCGCCGGGGCATCCGCCGTGACAGCGGGCATGGCGGCCAGCGTGGCGAGGGCCGCAGCAACGCCGACGCACGCGCGGCTCAACATTGGGTGATGCATTCGATTGATCCTTCGAGGGGCGGGGCTGCCGATTGCACCATAGCGCGCCGCCGGCCTCAACTTACGAGTCGAGCAGCGCGGCGATGACATCGGCCAATGCCAGCGAGGCGGTCAGTCCCGGCGATTCGATGCCGAACAGATTGACGACGCCCGCAACGCCATGATCTTGGGGACCCGAGATGAGAAAATCCCGTGCCGGCTCGCCGGGTCCCGAGAGCTTCGGCCGGATTCCTGCATACGCCGGCGTGAGACGCGCGGCGGGCAAGCTCGGCCAGTACTCGCGCACAGCGTCGGCAAACAACGCGGTGCGACTCGCATCGACGCTATAGTCGGGCGTCTCGTCGAGCGCATCGAGCCACTGCATGTCCGGACCGAAGCGCGCGCTGCCCGCGAGATCCAGCGTCATGTGGATGCCCAAATGCCCGGTCGCGGACGGCGCCGGATAAATCAGGCGCGAGAACGGCGAGCGGCCGGGAACCGCGAAATAACTGCCCTTGGCATAGTGCATGCGGGGAATGTGTGAGTCAGGAAATTCCGCGATCAGGGTCGCGACGCGGGCCGCGCGCAAGCCGGCGCTATTGATGAGCCAGCGCGTGCGTACTGCCGGCGCCGCTTGACCGTCGATGCAGACCTCGATGCCGCGGTCCGTGACATGCAGGGCCGTGACTTCAGTGCCGAAGGCGACGTTCGCGCCATAACTCTCGGCATCGCCCAACAGACATTGCAAGTAGGCATGCGAGTCGATGATGCCGGTCGAGGGCGAATTCAGCGCCACGGCGCACTTGAGCTGCGGCTCGAGCTTGGTTGCCTCGGCACCCTCCAACCACTCCAGATCGAATACGCCGCTGGCGCGCGCGTTCGCCGCGATCATCTCAAGATGCGCGACCTCCGCTTGACCCGCCGCCACCGTGAACTTGCCGCAACGTCGGTAGCCGATGCCATGAATGTCGCAATAGCGGTACAGAGCCTCGCGCCCCTGCACGCACAACCTCGCCTTCAACGATCCGGGTGTGTAATGGAGGCCGGCGTGAATGACTTCACTGTTGCGCGAGCTGGTATGCATGCCGGCGTGGCGCTCGCGCTCGATGACGATGACCTCGCGGCTGCTGCGCGCCACGGCGCGCGCCGTCGCCAGGCCGATGACCCCGGCGCCGACGACGATGCAATCGACTTCATTCAAGCGCCAGCGCCAGCATAGCGTGCAGCAGTACGTTGGCACCCGCGGTCAGATCCGCCGCCGTCGCACTCTCCGCCTCGTTGTGGCTCAAGCCCCCCGCACAGGGCACGAACACCATGGCGGTGGGTACCACCGCGGAGACGTTGCAGGAGTCGTGTCCGGCGCCGCTCACCATGTCGATGGCCGCATAGCCCAAGGTCGCCGCGGCGCTGCGCACCGTGTCCACGCAAGTCGCATCGAAAGTCACCCCGGGCGCTTCCCAGACGCAGCGCACCTCACCCGCGAGCGACTGCTCCTCGAGCGCGGCACGCGCCACCTCATGCACGGCGCTCTTGAGCGCGGCATAGGCTTGCGCATCGGGATGGCGAACGTCCACCGTAAAGCGCAGCAAGCCCGGCACGGTATTGGCTGAACCCGGGAGCGTTTCGATGAAGCCGACCGTCAAGCGCGCCTCCGGCCCTTGTGCCGCGGCCGCGGCGTACAATGCGGGCAACACCTGCGCCAGCACACGCACGGGGTCGTGGCGCATGTGCATGGGTGTGGGTCCGGCATGCGCCTCCTGGCCTTTGACCACGATCTCGTGGCGGCTCATGTGCTGCACACCGCCCACGACACCGATCGTTTTGCGCCGCTGTTCGAGCACCGGCCCCTGTTCTATATGAACCTCGAACGACCCCTTGACGGCGTGGCGCGGCAGGGGCGCGGCCGCGAAGCCGTGCCTCTCGAGTTCACTGCGCACGCTGACTCCGGCGCGATCAGTGAGGGCATAGGCGGCGTCCAGCGGCAAGCGGCCGGACCAAACCGCCGAGCCCATCATGGCCATCGGAAAGCGGCTGCCCTCCTCGTTGCACCAGACGCAGAGTTCGACGGGATGGCGAGTC
>Ga0182030_10012730_pt1 | contig 16816 bp, 11 predicted proteins | sample 812S3MmetaG_FD_121299 | JGI IMG/M metagenome (GOLD analysis project Ga0182030, IMG submission 121299) | Permafrost microbial communities from Stordalen Mire, Sweden - 812S3M metaG (Illumina Assembly) | ecosystem: Environmental > Terrestrial > Soil > Wetlands > Permafrost | place: Sweden...
AAATGCTTCACGAAGGCCTCGAGCATGGCGCGCGACTTCGCGCTGTTGCCGGCCTTGTCGTACAGCTCGGCCGCCTGCAGGGTCGCTTCCCGTTGAACTTCCGCGGACTCGGTGGGCGATTGGGCAATCATCTCGAACTCGACCGCGGCCTGCGCCGGGTGGTTCGATTCCGAATACGCCACGGCGAGCTTGCGCGTCACATCCTCCTGCAGCGGGCTCTGCGGGAAATTGCGGCGAAAATCCTCGAGCACGACAATGGCGCGGTCCCATTGTTTCTGGGTGATGAGCAGCGCTCCCGCATCGAAATCCGCGTTGGCGCGCACCTTCGAGGTGGGCGCCATCTTCGAGACCCTGAGGAAATCGTCGACCGCACCGGCACTGTCGCCCGCCTGGTTCTTCTGCTCGCCTTGTTTGTAGATGGAGGCGGCGAGCCGCTCGACGATGGCCGGCCGCTCCGGATCGTTGGCCGCCATCAGCCCCTGCGCGCTCGCATAGCTCGCTTCGGCCTTGTCGAAATGGCCCTGCTCGAAGTTCGAATTGGCGATCACCGTGTAGGCGACGCGCTGCTTGCCGGCGTCGACCGGCGGCTGGCGCGCCAGCAACGTTTGCGCCGCAGCGGTGGCGCGGACATAGTCCTTGGCAGCGTAGAGATCGGTTGCCGCACGGGTCAGCACCTGCGGCACTTCCGGATGTGTCGGAAAAGCCTGCGCAAATTTCAAGGAACTGTCGACTTCCTTGGCGTGAATCTTCGCCCTCGCATCGCCCGAGGAACCCTCCTCCTCCTTGCCGTACGCGACCAGCGCCGCGTAGCCCGCTTCAGCGGCCTTTTCGTGGGTCCCGTAGGAGTACGCCGTATTCTCGTATTGCTGAGCGGCATCCAGATATTGCTTGCTCTCGTACAGGGTGTCGGCGAGCAGAAAATTGGTGACTGCGGAGTCGGGATCGTCGGGGAACGAGGTCAGGTAGCTGCGATACCACTTGGCCGCCTCCTGATAATCAGCCACGCTCTTGGTGCGTTGCGCCTGCGCATGATAGAACTGCGCCACGTCCTTCAGATTGGTCTTGAGCTCGGCCACCACCTTCGGCTCGTCCTTTGGGGTTCGGCCGGTCCAGAAGGGCGTCCCATAACTGTAGTTCTCGACGAACTCCTTTTTGCCCTGCAGTACGAGATCGGGAAATCCGCCCTTGGAGTAGGCCTCGATGGCCTGCATCTCGAGGAGCGGCGCCTTCTCGTTGTTGCGGTCCTGGGACACGAAGGCCCGGTAGCTGTCGGCCGCATCCGTGTAGCGCTCCTTCTCGATGTACAGGTCGCCCAAGCGCGCGTACAGCAGGTAGTAATACGGCCGGGGCGTCTTGTGCTTCACGAATTCGTCGATGGATTTCGGGCCGTCGAGATACGAGAAGGTGATGGACATGACACGGAAGGTATCCTCCACCAGCTCCCGGTTCGGCTTGCTCAAGGTGTCGATTTCGACCAGCGCCTTCGGGTCCTTCTTCGAGACCAGCACCGAATCGAGCACGTGGGAGAACGACTCGAGGCTGCGCTCGCTCTCGCCCTGTTTGAACAGCGACCAGCCGTGCTTGTAGAGACTCTGATTGTAGAATCCCGACGCGGATCCGAACTTGATGACCGCTTCGTAGGCGCTTTGGGCCGCGGGGTACGCCTTGTTCGAGAACAGCAGCTCGCCGCGGCGGAACTGCGCTTCATCGATATAGTGGCTCTTGGGGTAGCTCGCGACCAGCTTGTCCAGCGTCGCGAGCGCCTTGTCGGGCTGCGCGTTGAGCTCGTAGGCCCGCGCGAGCTGATACAGCACGGAGTCGTTGCGCTCGTAATTGGGATAGGTCTTGAGCAGGGCGGCATAGAGGTGAATGGCCTCGGTCGCCCGCAGCCCTTCATTGGTCGCCAGCTCGTGCTCGATACGCTCCGACTCCGAGCTTTCCAGGTTCAGGTCGCCCAATCGGCGCATCGCCTCCTCGCGCAGCTTCGCATCGCCGGCGTTTAAGTCGAGAAAGCGCTTGTAGCTGTCCATGGTCTTGGTGTTGTCCACCCCCTTGGGCGGATCGGGACTGATGTCGACCTGCTGACTGTCGAGATCCTTGATGGTCTGCGGCTTCTTTTTCGAGTCCGCATGCCCCGCGGGCGCGAACGCGACGCACCCGAGAACGCCGATGACGAGCGCGGCTGCGGCCCGGTTCATGGATGGACCTTCGACGGATCGTTCGGCGGCTTGCCGCCGCCCGGCTTCTCGCCCGGCTTCTCGCTCGGGTTCGCGGTCTTATCGTAGATCGCCGCCAGCTCGAAGCGCGCCTGAACCTGATAGGTCTCGATGCGCTGTTTCTGCCGGCCCAGCTCCACGATGGCGATATCCTGCAGATAACGGCTTTGTTTGTCGGTCAACGCGTTCAACCGACCCTGCAGGTCGTCCATGCGCACGCGCATGGCCCCGACCCGGTTCGCGAAGGCGCCCGTATTCGCCGGCATGCCGCTGCGCGCCTGTTTGACCAGCGAGGCGCGCTTTTGCGTCTCGATCAGCGAGGCCTCCAGCTCCTTCACGGAACGGCGCTCGTTCCAGAGCCGGGCCTTGAAGCTCTCGGAGAGCCGCCAGTACATGACCCCTTTCATGAGACGGAGCTTCTCGCGCATCTCGGATAGGTCGGCATCGTCGGGATGCATGGCGAGATAGTCCTCGATGCGCCTGAGGCGGCCCCAGGTGCGCTGCTCGTCCGGCGTACCGAGCGCAGCCACGTCGTTGGACTTCTCGATGGCGTTCAACCGGGATTCGAAGTCGACGCGCTTTTGGGTCAGTGCATCGAGGTCCGTCGCCGACATCACCGCATCCGCCTTGGGCACCTCTTTGTCATAGGCCCGCTGACGCGTGTCCAGCATGCTGTCGTAGGCGCCCAAAACCTCGCGCCAGTCATCGAGGTTCTTGCTCATGAACTTGAGCTCGCGATAATTCTTGAGACCCTCCTGGAACTCGTTGGTCGCGAGCAGATGGTACAGATAGCGCGACTCCGGAGCATCGGGCAGGGTTTTCAACTGCCAGTACCAGGTCAGGGTGTCTTTCTTGTCGTCGTTCAGCAACCGATCGAGCAGATCGCCGCTCCTGATGAGCTCGATGGACTCGTCGATGCGCTTCTGTTCCGCATCGAAGGAATCGATGGCGGAGCTGTAGTACTCCGCTGCCTGGCCGCGCGCGCCGAGTTGATTGTAGGCATACGGCACCGTGAGGTAGGCCTCCTGCACGGCGGAGTCGAGCAGATTGCGCTTGCGCAGCGCCGTCCAGGGAATCAGCGCCTTCTTGAATTCGCCGAGCGAGGAATCCGCCCAACCGTCGCCGAGCAGCGCCATGCTGGAGAACGGCCCCTCCAGACGCACGCGCTCGAGGACCGGCCGTGCGTCGGCAGGCCGCTGCGCCTGCAGGTAGGCGAATCCCAGGGCGAGATTCGCCTTGTCCTTGAGCGACAGCAGTTCCTCGTCCCTGGTCTCCATCCTTCCCACCCGATCCAGGTACCTGATCGCGTCCGGGAGCCGCTCCTTGCGAACCAGCGCCACACCCAGGTTGAATTGCGCATACGCGGTCCAATCCGGCGCTCCGTGCCAGGATTGCAGTGCCGCGATCGCGTCGTCGTAGCGGCCCTCGCGCAGCATCAATTGCGCGAGCAGCATGTAGCGCTCGGCGCTGATGCGGGGCTGAATCTTGTCCGACACCTGTTTCAGTGCGCGTTCGGACTCCTTCAGATAGCCGCGCTGATACCAAACCTTGCCCAGGTAGAACCACGCCTTGTTGCGCACGGCTTCGGAAGCCTTGCCGGCGAGGAGCGCCTCGAAAATCTTGCCGGCCTCGACATGCTCGCCGAGCGACAGGTACAGCCCGCCGAGCAAAAGCTCCGCTTCACCCTCGGTGTGCGGGAGCCGCTCGAGCTGCTGCGCCGCGAGCAGGCGCGTGATCGAGTCGAAGTAGTCGTCCTGGTAGAAGTAGAAAAGCACGTCGCCGTAATGAAGATCGCGCACGTCGTGCGGCGGCAAGCCGTCGGGGTCCGGCTTCTGGTTCTTCGCGGCGGCCGGGATCAGCGGGAGCGCCGAGAGGAGCCCCGCAAGAACGATCGGGCGCAGCTTGACTCTTAGACCCCGCACGTCTATTCCCAGTCTTTGATCAAAAACTCTGGTTGGTGCTTGACGACCTTGTCGGTGATCTTGAGCTCGAGATACTTGGCGCCGACGCCCTTGTCGAAATTGAGGGTGGCGCCGCGCCGGTAGCCGCGCTCCACCGGGCCTTTGCCCGAGAAGAACGCGACGAGCTCGTGCTTACCGACCTTGAGGTTGCCCAGATAAAGCTGCTGCACGCCGCCCTTGAGCAGGGCATCCGCCTCGCGCGCGGTGTACAGGTAGTTTTTGACCTCCTTGTTGTCGATCTTGAGCGTCACCGAGTCCAGCGCGAAGAAGGCGCCCACGTCCATCGACACGTAGACCGCGACTTGGGTATTGGCCGGGAACAGCAACTCCTCCTCCAGCACGAACAAATCCTTGTTGAGGTCGATGACGTCCTTTTTCATGCCCTGGACTTCTTGATCAAGGGTCTTGAAGTCCGGGGCGGATGGGTCGGTGGGCCCGCTCGGCGCCGCTGCTGCTGGCGCGGCGGGGGGTGCGCCTGCGGCCGCGCCGGACGTTGCGCCCCCGGACGCACCGGCGGCCGGGCTTGCGCCCAACTCGGGTGCCGGCGCGGCTGCATCGGGCGGGGGCGCTGCAGGGGTGGATGCCGCGGCAGCGGGAGCCGCTGCAGCGGCGGAGCCCGCCGCCGCTGCCTCCGGACCGGCCGTGTACGCTCCGATCAGCAGCACCGCGCCCGCAATGATCGACCCAACTCTGGACGTGAAATTCATAGCAGACCCATCAGTTACTCGCGAAGCAGCTCGCGTATTTGTTCTAGGTACATCCGATCGTCGCCGCGTTTGAAACCGATGTGGGAGAAACGCACCACTCCCGAGCGATCGACCAGCAGCGTCACCGGCATCTTGGCCAGCTGATAATCACGGCCGATATCCGACCCCGTATCGAACATGATCGGGTAGGACACCTTCATCGAATCGGCGAATTCCTGCGCGCGGCGCAGGTCTTCGTCGACGGAGACACCGAGCACCACCAGACCCGCGCGCTGGTAGGTCGTGTTGATCTTGTCGAGCGCGCGCATTTCGCGGTGCGTGTCTCCGGCCCAGCGTGCCCAAAAATTTATCAGCACGACCTGGCCGCGAAATTCCGACAAGCGAAGATTGGCACCGCCGTTCGTCTTCAGCACGAAGTCCGGCGCCTCCTTCCCGACCAGGGAGGGCGTCTGCGCGGACGCCGGCCAAACCCAGGCAGCACCGAGAATCACACCGCAAAGAACCAATAGCTGACGCATCGGGCGATGCCCTTACCGCATCGCTCGTGGACGAATCAGATAGATGCCGGCGCTGTTGCACGGCCGCGAATCAATCACGCTGGTAACCCCGCTGTCCTAGGTTCACATCCTGGGTTCGAGTTTCCTCGGACTAGACCGGAAGCTTTGCGCCCTCGACTTTCGACGAGTTCGCCCTGATCAGACCTTATGCAAAATCGCATACTGCATGTCGCAGTGTCAACGCGCCGGGCTTTGCTTTGCGGTGTATCAGTATGACTTGGCGCACATTCGTGGAAATTTCTTGGCGCACGCAGTGGCGCGCGCAGTGGCGCACGCACTGGCATGCGCGCGACGAGCGCATGAGAGAGGCTGGAAATCCCGTCGCACGCGATGCCGCTGTCTCTTCGTTGAGACAGTCGGCTCGCGCGGCGAAATGCGAACGGCCGTCGGAGCGCCGGCTCGGGCATCTCTGTGGGCTTCCATCGGAGGCCTCCTTCGGAATCCCGTGCCGGCCGCCGGAACGGGACCGAAGCTAGCCTCAGCCGGGTACCTTGCCGTTCACCAGGCTCGCGAGCGGCTGGTACATGATCAGCGGATCGAGCGTACTTGCGCCCGCGCCCAAGGTGTTGTTGGTCGGCGTGTTCGGCCAGAGGTTCGGCCACAGCGACACGGCAGATGTGCCATGCAGCGCCATGTAATTGAGCACCACCGTCTGCACCAGGTTCGGCACGTTGTTTCCGGCCGGACTCGAGGTCGTCATCTGCGAGCCATCGGGGTTGAAGTATCCCAGCTGCAAACTCATCTCCGGATTCGTCTGCGCGGGCGTGGGCCTGGCCTTCGGGTCGTAAACCAGGAAGTAGGTCGCGGCGACGCTGCCGTTGTCCGCCGTCCACACGCCCTTGCCGCGTCCGGCCACCGAATCGTCGATGGTGCCGTCGCTCGCGAGCGATCCGTCGCTGAATATGTAGATCATCACGGGCTTGCCCTGGATGGCCGCATATTGGAGAACGGCGCCGATGCACTGACCGGCACCAAAATCACGGGTCTCGCCAGTGGCTCGATCGCCCGTGTGGTAGTCGAAGCCGCCGAGCTGGATGGTGCCTGCGGCCGCGTCGCCGTCGATGACCAGCTTCATCACGGCAGCGGTTGCCTGGAAATCGCTGCTTGCCTGGTACTCGGCCGTCTGGAATATGCCGCTCGGGCCGACGATATTCGGGTCGGAGTCCGGATCGACCGCACCGGGACTGGGATATCGGTTCAGCAGGTAGGCCGCCTTGGTGTAGGCGCAGGTTTGAGCCTGTATGGCGGCCGTCTGCAGCGCGGCGGCGTTCGGAATCGCACCCGCATACGCCGATACGCCCGAGTATTTGGCATCGCTGATCCGTTTCATGGATTCGAGCACGTTGGTCACGTCGGTGGTCTGCGTCTCCGGATTCGGCGGATTGGGCAACAAGGTGCTCAACTGACCCGTGCTGACGAGACCCGCGGTATCGGCGCCCCGGGTGATCACGCTCGGCTGAGCCGCGACGTTGACCATGCCGGGGGGAGCCATGGAGTTGCCGCCCGAGGTCGAGCTGTCGGTGCCGATGAGATCGAGCAGTGCGCCGCGCGCCCCTGCCTGCCAGATGCCGTACATCGGGTTGTGCGGATTGGTGTTGGTGTCATTCTGCGAGAGCGCGGGGATGATCGTGCCGGTCACCTTGGCGGCCGCCGCAGTGTTCTTGAACCGCGTCTTGATGCCGCGCAGCTGCGCGCTGTCGGAGTGATAGCGAAGTCCCAAGCTTGAGTCGATGAAGCTGGTCGTGCTCGAGTTGGGCACCATGGACCCGGGTAATCCCAGCTTGCTGTACCCGGCGACGCTCAAGAAATCGAGCTGGCCGCCCGGACCGCCGCCGAGAACGTTCGAACCGGCAATATTGGCGCCGCCCGAGAGATCGAAACAGATGAAGGGAATCATTCCGGCGCCGGCCGTGATGCCGCACGCCGTGACCGCGGCCTGGATGTCCCCGATCAGCGCCGGCTGGGCCTGCGCGATGCGCGGATTCGCCATCAGGCTGAACACCGAGGGCAGCAACACCGAGGCGCCGCCCGTCATGAACCCCTGAGCGAGGAACTCACGGCGAGTCTTGGGCCGCGGATGATCGGCGTGACGAAGCGGCTCATTGCGGCCGAGGCCCCGGGGGATCTTGCGAATAATGCGCATATTTGAACCTCTACGATTCCTTAGCTATTGGTCGAATTAATCGATCATCACGTTGGCGTTGCCGAGCGCCGCGGCGCAGGCACCGACGGTCACGGCGCTGACGCGCGCCGCATTGTTGCAGGGCAGTGCACCGCCGCAGAGCGTCGTCACCAGATGGCCGAGCTCGGTCTGCACGGCTGTCCCTTGCGCAGATCCCACGTTGGCACTCCCGACCGCGAGCGCGGTCAGAGGGCCGGTGATCGAGCTGGCGCTGCCGGGCAAACTCAGGCTGCTGAAATTCACGCCGGGGAAAATCTTCGCCTGCAGGCTCGGGCTCTGCATGACCTGGTTGCAGTACTGAACCGCGAGCTGCGCCACGCCAACTTGATTCGCGGACGAGTACGCCTCGAGCGTGTTGATCGCCGGCAGCTGCTGCTGGACGCTCTGATAGGTCGTGACCACCGACGCGTTCGAGGTGGGTACGCCGGTGAGCTGCGAGAACGTGGAGTTCACCTGGGCAAAGGTGCGCACGCCAAAGTCGGCGGCCGGGGGCCCGAGGGCCAGCGTAGCCGGCTGCGGCGACGCCTCCACGATCACATCGTGGGCGGTGCCGAGCGTGTCGAACTGCAGGAAGAACTGGTCCGTCAACGGGCCGTTCTCGAGCCCGATGATGCTGCCGACGGTCGACAGGATGTCGCCCGAAGTAGCCGAGTAATTTGCCGCCGTGACCGCGGTATTCAGCGGAATCCATGCCTGACCCACGAGCGGGATCGTGCCGTTGATGCCGATGCGCATGCCGCTGACCGGTATGTTGGTCGGCTTGGCGGTCGGATCCAGCGAGATGAACGTGGGCTCGTAGAACAGATAGCTGTAGTTGTCGTACTGGCTCACGGTGAACATCATGTAAGCCTTGTCGACATTGACGCCGGGAACGTTCGACACGTTGAACAGCAGGTAGTATCGCTGCCCGACGCCCGCATTGAAGTTCTGCAGCACCTGCGAGGCGGACAGCGCACGGCTGTGGATCGCGAGGAATTTGATCTCGCCCTGGAAGGCGTTGTCGCCCGACACCTCGCTGCCGAGAACCAGCGCGAAGGTCGAGTCCCAGTTCGAGATGGTGCCGCCCTTCTGCGGATCGGCGATCTTCTGATTCACGCCGTTCACGAAGATCTGGCGCCCGTTGACCGGATCGTAGGTCAGCACCACGTGCTGGAGGGAGGCCTGCAGCGCCATGGCCGCATCCGGCGTCTGCTGCATCGGTGCGCCGTTCAGATCCGAATTGGAGCTGCGCAGCGAGAAGTCGTAGTCCTGGTTGGTCTGCGCCAGCGTGACGTTGCGCAGGGTATCGCCGCCCGAGTAGCTGACGATGTCGGACAGCTTCGTGGCCACGACCGCCGGAGCCACCCAGGCCTCGATCGAGAACTCGCCCGTGGCCTGAATGAGCGTATTGAGCTTGGAGCTCGCCTGCACGGTCGACTGCGCCTTGGCGCCGCCGGCAAGGAATATGAGGCCCCAGCTGCCGTCGAACTGGTAGTGGCCGGTGAGCGTCAGATCCGCGGAGGGGTCGATGCCGCTGGTGTCGTACGCCATGGTCGATCCGGCGCCTTCCGAGAACATGTACTTGGCGATGGTGTCGGCGTCATAGCGATTGGCGCCGCTCGCCACCGTACCCTGAGTCAGTGTTACCGCCTTGCTCACGACCAGCGCGGGATCCAGACTGGTCGGCGTCGCCATTTTTGCGTAGGCCTGGATTTTCGCCAGCATGAGCGCCGCGTCGGTGGCGCACACATCCCAGCAATTGTGCAGGTCGGTCGCGAGCCGCTGATAGAAGCGCGAGTTCGTGCCGCAGGCGCCGGGACCTGTGGCGACGAACGGCAAGCAGCCGGTGAAGTCGATTTTGGGGATCGCCGCCTGATAGGCGGTCACGATGCTCGGATCCGCGAAGTACGGCGTCTGCGCGTTCGCCGGGCTTGCCGTCGAAGAATGGCATCGCACGCAGTATTGACTGGTCAACGTATAGATCGTGCTTTGATAGGCCGCTTGCGCCGCATTGGCGGAGGAGAAGTTCAGGCTCTGCCCGGCGGATTGCACCGGAGGAGCCACCAGCTGGACCTGCGTCGCCGACGCGGCACCCGTGGCATTCGCCCAGTTGCTGATCCAGGTGGTCAAGATCTGGCCGCAGGCGTTCGGATCCGCGAGCCAGCAATTGTGGCCGCCGCTGACCTTCACGACCATCGTCGAGGTGGAGGGCTGCGCCAGATTGACGACCGTGTTGGCCTGCGCATAGGCGAGGTTCACATTGTCGCTGCGCGCGAAATTCGGCATCTGAGCGGGCGTGGTCGCATTGTGGCATTGACCGCAGCGATTCTGCCCGCGGATGTTGTTCCACAGATTGACCTCGAAGGCCTGCACGTCGGCCGTTGCCGGCGCGGGACCCGTATAGGCATCGGCGCTGCTGGTGGGCGCGACCGTGGGCAACGCCGAGTTGCCGGCACCGCCGCCGCCGCAGGCCGCGAGGCCGAGCGAGGCCGCGAGAATGAACATCCCGATTGTGCGTATAGGTTTCATGATCAATTTCCCATGCAGTAAGCGGCAGCCGCCGCAAATACCTGCCGCAGCGAGTAGTTGGATGACTGGAATGTTTGGACCAGCGTGTTGATTTCGTTCGCGTCGCTCGTTCCGTTGTTGTTGGCGGTCGCCGGAGCGCGGTAGCACACCGTCTTGAACACCCGGGTGACCTGGCAGGTGTTGAAGGCTGCGCTGTTCTCGAGCTCCTGACCGAGCGACTTGGCGCCGCTGCCAGAGCCCGGGAGCGATCCGCTCCAGCCGAGCACCTGGTTCGGGCCGGTGCGCCAGCGATTGGTCCAGCTGTCATCCGGCGTGATGAACCCTTGCGGGAAATTGGTGGTGTTGATGTGGTACTTCGGCTGCGTCTGCCCCGCCGTATAGACGATCTGCCCGATGGGCCAGGCCGTCGCGCCGACTTCGCTCGCCGGGTACGAGAAGTTGTAGTAAGCGAACGCCTGCGCCATGGGATCCATTCCCGAGTGGCAGCCGATGCAGTTGGTCAGGAACAACGTGCTGACTCCGCCCGGACTTCGGGTCACGTCCTGGCGGATGCGGTCGGGCGGCCGGGTGGTGTCCATCACCGTGGGCAGATCGTTGCAGAGGTGATTGATCATGGTGAATCGGAACATCGCGCGGTTCGTCCCATTCACGAAGAACGCGCTCGCCGCGCCTCGCGTGGTGATCACCCCGGCGGTGGCGGCCGAGGGGATGCCGGTGAGCGAGGACTGGGTCGTTTGCTTCAAGTGCACGCTCAGATCGACGTTGTTGTCGTCGAGCGTCTGATACATGTCGTTGTTGTCCGGCGAGTAGCTGCCCTCGCCCGACTGGCCGTCACCGACGAAGAGAATGTCGGCGCTCAGGATGGTATTGAAGGGAATGTCGTGCTGAACCATGCCGATCACCGTCGCGGTGTAGTCGTTCAACGGAACGAACACCGACTGTGCTCTGTTGGTCCAGGGCGCCGCCATGTTGCGAATGGTGTCGTTGTAGAACTTGGGATCCTGGGTCGCGATCAGCGCTGCCGCCGTCGGACTGCTCGCTGCCAGCATCGCCGCAAGCTCGGTGGAGTTCGGCGGTATGCCCGCGATGCGGTTGTACATGCGCGTCGCCTGACTGGTGGTCGGAGGCTGCGCATTCGCATCGGCACCGAACAGCGCGAGTGCGCCCGCGCATGCGGTCGCGGCGAGCGCGAGCTTGACGAGACGCGGCAATGCCGCGCGGCGGTTGATATCGCTCATTGAGTTTTCCATCCCGTGCATCATGTTCACATCCACTTACGCAGAGTTGTGTTTCGGACCGGCGCCAATATAAGCACCAACGAAGCGTGCAAATAATGTCTCATTCAACCGACGTCGGTGATTCGCGACAGTACCGACAGCCAACTACGCACCCTTATCCTGAGCCGCGATTTGCGAGACTTCGCTTCGAATTGTGCAAGGAAAACGGATGTGGCGAAGTTCTTCTGTGAGTGCGTTAACAGATTGCGTGCTCACATCAAACGAAGATGCAGTTATGAGATCATTAAGTTCAATGACTCGAACCTCACCTGCATCTGGGTCCCGAGACCAAGAGTAGGTACACGACTATGAACAAATTCCGCGTTCGTGACTTCAGTCACGATTTCTCCCGGCGTCACCGGGTCATCAAGGCCGCGGCGCTCGCGCTATCCGCCGCCTTCCTGTTCGCGTGCTCGAGCGCGCCGACCGGAAATGCGCCCGGGGTTGCGGGCGGCCAGGCGTTGACGCCGGGGATCACCAATTATCCGATGGCGTACGTCAAGCAGCCGGTTCTGGCGCCCAACACGAACAAGCAGGACAAGGCCGCGACGCCGACCGACATCAATATCCAGGATCTCATCACCTCGATCACCGGCAGCGATCTCTACGTGCGCGAGACCGCGAGCGCCTCGAGCCCCGAGGTCAACGTCACCTTCCCGATCACCGGCGGAAAGGGTGCGGTGCGCGATCTGGACGTTTCGCCGGACGGCAAGAAGATCGTGTTCTCGTTGCGCCTGCCGCTCGATCCCACGCTCAAGAACACGGACCCGAAGCAGCCGAACTGGAAGATCTATCAGTACGACGCGGCGGCCAAGACGGTCACCCAGCTCACCAATGACAACGTCACCAGCGGCCACGATGTGGGGCCGCACTACCTGCCCAGCGGAGATATCGTGTTCGCGTCCACGCGGCAGATCGCAACGCAGGCCATCCTGCTGGACGAGGGGCGGCCGCAGTACCAGGCGGTGACCACCAATCAGCAGCAGGCCATCTTTCTTCTGCATGTCATGAACGGCGACGGCACGAACATCCGTCAGATCAGTTTCAACACCAACCACGACTTCGCACCCTCGGTGCTCGCCAACGGCCAGATCGTGTTCTCGCGCTGGGAGGTGACCAACGGACAGGATCAGATGAGCCTGTACGTGACCAACCCGGACGGCTCCGGGCTGCAGCTCTATTACGGCGCCAACAGCCATGCCACGGGCGCCAACATCGCCGGCACCAACAACAACGTGATCCAGTTCCTCGGCGCACGCCAGCGCGCGGACGGAAAGCTTCTGGCGATGGTCCGCCCGATGCTCGGAACCCAGCTCGGCGGGGATATCGAGCTTATCGACGCAGCCAACTTCGTGGAAATCAATCAGCCGAGCTCGCCCGCGGCGGCGGCCGCCTCCGGCACGTCGGGGACTGCCGCGGCGGCGGTGGGTCAGACCCAGGCGACCACGCTCGGCGTGACCACGGATGCGAACATGCCGTCCGCGGGCGGGCGGTTCTACTCTTTCTATCCACTATACGACGGCACCAACCGCATGTTGGTCAGCTGGGCGCCCTGTCTGATCCAGACGACGGCCGGCACCACCGAGGTCTGCAACAGCTCCAACACCACCGGCCCCAACGTGGTGCAGGCCCCGCCGCAGTACACGCTCTGGATCTATGATTTCAGCGCCGGCACCTTGAGTCCGCTGCTCTCGGCCGAACAGGGCATGGAAGTGGTCGAGCCCGTCATTCTGCAGGCCCGCACGCCCGTGCCTGTCTACATCCCGGACTTCAAGCCGAGCACGCCTGCCCAGGAGACCCTGTTCAACGATCAGGTGGGCATCCTCGATATCTCCAGCGTCTACGACTACGACGGGATCGACACGGCAAAGCCGAACATCGCGACGCAGGCGAATCCCTCCCAGGCGAGCTTCTACACCCGCCCCGCGCGCTTCGTGCGCATCGAAAAGGCCGTCGAAATCCCGCCGAAGACCGTGCGCAAGCTCGACCAGGCCGATTTCGGCCCCGCCGGCATGGGCATGCGCGAGATCTTGGGATACGCGCCCGTCCAGCCGGACGGCTCGGTGCAGATCCAGGTCCCGGCGCTGGTACCCTTCGTCATCGATGTCCTCGACGTGAATGGCCGGCGCATCAGCGCGCAGCACACGAGTTGGATGCAGGTGATGCCGGGCGAGACCAAGACCTGCAACGGCTGCCACACGGCCGGCAACCTGAAAACCCCCTCGCACGGCCGCTCAGGCCTGACGGCGGCGGTCAACCAGGGAGCGCCGACCACCGGCGAGGCATTCCCCGGCACCTACAATGCGCTGTTCGCCAACGCCGGCGAGACCATGGCCCAGACGCTCGAGCGCATCAGCTGCGAGAAGGGCAGCGCACTTGCCGCGCTTCCCGCGCCTTACACCCAGCCCTGCTCGCAAATTCTCGCGACGGATGTCGTCTACGCGCCGATCTGGACCGACACCATCACCACCCCGAAGCCCGATGCGGCCATCGACTATCCATACGCCGGCGCGACCGGCCTCCAGGGCACGCCGGCTCCGGTCAATGGAAGCTGCGCTCCTTGGAGCGCGCAATGCCGCATCACAATCCACTACGCGAATCCGGCGTCGCAGCCTGCTCAGGCGTTCATTCAAAGCGTCTGGAACGACTCAACGCGCGTCGCGACCGTCAACAACGTCGCCAACACGCCGATCACCTGCACGCTCTGTCACAACCCGCTCAGCGCACAGAACAAAGTTCAGGTTCCCGCCGGACAGCTCGACTTGACCGGCGGTCCGGAGAGCGTCACGGGAGGGGACGGCGATGCGACCCACGTGCAATCGTACGAGGAAGTCTTGTTTTCTCATGACGAACTCACGCTTAATATGGGAGTGCTGCAGGACCTGACGGTCACCAATCCGGGCCCGCCGCCGACGCAAGTGCCGGTGATGTTGGCGGCGCCGATGGCGGCCGGAGATTCTGCGGCATCGACTGCCTTCTTGCGGATGTTCGATGGGAGCTTTCATGATCCCGTGCTCGATCACACGGGGTTCTTGACGATCGGGGAGATGCGGTTGATCTCGGAATGGTTGGACATCGGCGGCCAGTACTACAACGATCCGTTCGTCGCCCCGGCCGCGAACTGACTTTGTCGTAAGCGTATGAACTGATGCGACGTCTGCTGGGGCTCATTCTGCTGTTGCAGGCGTTGCACGTAAGTGTCGCGGAAGCGGCGAAGCGCCCGCTGTTGCAATTGGTGGTGACCGCGCCTTATCTCGAGATGCACTCGGGGCCGGGGCGGGGATATCCCGTGGTGTATGTGATCGGCCGGGACGAGATCGTGACGGTGCTGTTCAGCCGTACCGACTGGTACAAGGTGCGCGCGCCCCACGGCGAAGAAGGCTGGGCTCGGCGCCAGGATCTCGCGATCACGAAGCTCGCCGACGGCGAGCCCGCGCCGATCCCGCCCTACCCCGATTTCGCCAGCCACCGCTGGGAGGTGGGTGCGGGCTACGGGGTGTACAACCGGCAGAACTTGGTGACCGCCTATGGCGATTTCGGACTCACGGACAGCATCGACATCGAGGCGGTGCTGCAGCAGGCGCTCGGTACGCTCGACAATCGCATCGTCGCGACCATCGGCCTGCGCCATACCTTCATTCCGGAATGGAAATGGTTTTCGCCCACGGCCGGCCTCGGCACCGGCTATCAACATATCGTGGATAAGGTTCCGCCGGCTCCCCTGGAGAGCAATAACGAGATGGCCTACGTGTCGCTCGGCGCCCGCGGGTTCATCACCCGCCGCTTCATGTGGCGCGCCGACTGGCGTCATTACGTGGTCTTCAACAATCTGAACGTTTACGAGGATCTAGAAGAATGGAAAGTCGGCTTTGCAGTGTTCTTTTAGCGGCGGCTCTGCTGTCCGGCTGCGGCTGGTTCCATCGCGGGGACAAGAAGCCGGCGCAGGTGTCGGTCGAGGATCCCGGCGCCGAACCCACGATCGTGGAACCGCAGGTCACGCGGCGCGAGATCAAGACGCCCCGGATCAAGGCCAAGGATTTCGAGATGGGGGCCTATTTCGGTGCGCTCAGCATCGAGGACTTCGGCACCAATCCGGTCTACGGCGTGCGGGCTGCCTACCATGTGACCGAGGATTTCTTCCTCGAGGGTTTTCTGGCGCGCTCAAAGGCCGGCCAGAGCAGCCTCGAAGAGGTCTTCCCGGAGATTACGGTGCTCAGCAACTCTGGGAGGCAGTTCACGTACTACGACCTGGACGTGGGCTACAACATCCTGCCCGGAGAGGTGTTTCTCGGACGGGGACGGGCCTTCAACACGGCGCTCTACGTCACCGCCGGCATGGGCGACGTGAAATTCGCCGCGCAAGACCAGTTCGCGCTGAATTTTGGGGTCGGCACGCGGATCTTGATCACCGATTGGCTCGCGCTGCATCTGGACGTGAGAGATCACGTGTTCGAGTCCAGCCTGTTCGGAGTCGATAAAAACGTGCACAACATCGAAGGGACCTTGGGGTTGACCACGTTTTTCTAGTGGTCAGCCGGTTAACGGACCAGTATCAGGAGATTTTTTCATGCAAAGCGCAAAAGCAAAGTTCCTCACCCGCTGCGTGATGACGGCGATCGTCGCCGCCTCCGCGGCCTTTGCCGGCGACGCCGGCGGCCCGGCTCCCGCGTTCACGCTCTCCGAGCTGGACGGCAGCCAGGGGGCACTCGCCCAATACAAGGGCCAGGTCGTCATGGTGAATTTTTGGGCGACCTGGTGCGGTCCCTGCCAGCAGGAGATGCCGCTCCTCGATCAGATGTACAAGAAGTACAAGCCCGCCGGCTTCACCCTGATCGGCGTGAACGTCGACAAGGAGGCGCCGCCCGTGAAAGCGCTGCTCGAGCGCAAACCGGTGAGCTTTCCGGTGATGCTCGATCCGGCGAATCAAGTGTCGAAGGCGTATCACGTGGACGAGATGCCGAGTTCGGTGATCATCGACCGCAAGGGCGAGATTCGCTACATCCATCGCGGCTACAAGCCGGGGGACGAGAACGACTACCAGGATCGCATCCGTCAGTTGATCAGGGAGTAGCCATGCCATCCCTCAAGCGTTCCATTCGATGGGCGGGCGCCGCGCTGATCGCAGGCACCGGCTTCGTGAGCTCCGCGTGCACCATCCAGCCCTGGGTGAAGCCGTACGAGCGGGACCGCCTGGCCGATCCCATCATGGCCTGGGATCGGGACGCCATCTCCTCCGCCTACGTGGATCACATCCGCGAGTCTCGTGAGGGTTCGCGTGGGGCGAGCGGCAGCGCCGGCGGCGGTTGCGGCTGCAATTGATGATGAGGGTGTCCGCGAAACGCGTCGTCGGCCGGGGGGCGGTGATCTTCACCGCCCTCCTGCTGGTGCGGGCTACCTGCGCGGACGTC
>Ga0182030_10012731_pt1 | contig 16814 bp, 18 predicted proteins | sample 812S3MmetaG_FD_121299 | JGI IMG/M metagenome (GOLD analysis project Ga0182030, IMG submission 121299) | Permafrost microbial communities from Stordalen Mire, Sweden - 812S3M metaG (Illumina Assembly) | ecosystem: Environmental > Terrestrial > Soil > Wetlands > Permafrost | place: Sweden...
GATCGGCGGGACGGCGGGCGACATCGAGTCGCTCCCCTTCCTCGAGGCCATCCGGCAGATGAAGCTCGAGGCGGGCTGGCAGAACGCGCTCAGCATCCACGTGACGCTGGTGCCGTACATCGCCACCGCCGGCGAGCTGAAGACCAAGCCCACGCAGCACGCCGTCAAGGAGATGCGCGAGATCGGCATCCAGCCGGATGTGCTCCTCTGCCGGTCGCAGATGCCGCTGTCCCGCGCGGTGAAGGAGAAAATAGCGCTCTTCTCCAACGTGGCGATCGAGGCCGTCATCGGTGCGCTCGACGTGGGCTGCATCTACGAGGTGCCGCTGATGCTGCACGCCGAGGGGCTCGACGAGCTCATCACGGAGCGGCTCAACATCTGGAGCCGGGCGCCGGAGCTCGGGCCCTGGCAGCGCATCGTCAACCGCTTCAAGAACCCGTCGCGCGGCACGGTCAAGATAGGCATCGTCGGCAAGTACGTGCACCTCAAGGACTCGTACAAATCGCTGCACGAGGCGCTCGTGCACGGCGGCCTGTCGAGCGATTGCCGGGTCGAGCTCGAGTACATCGACAGCGAGCAGGTCGAGCAGCAGGGGCCGGAGGCGCTCCTCGGCAACCTCGACGCGGTGCTCGTCCCCGGCGGCTTCGGCGACCGTGGCACCGAGGGAAAGATCGCGGCCATCGGCTACGCACGCCTCAACAAGATCCCCTTCTTCGGCATCTGCCTGGGCATGCAGCTCGCCGTCGTCGAGTACGCGCGGCAGGTGGCGTCTCTGGCCAACGCAAACTCGAGCGAGTTCGACAAGGACACGCCCTTCGCCGTCATCGACCTCATGCCGGAGCAGCGCGGGGTTCGCAACAAGGGGGCGACGATGCGCCTCGGCGCGTATCCGTGTGTCCTGACGGCGGGCTCGCTGGCGGCCGACGCCTACGGGACGACGGAGATCAGCGAGCGGCATCGCCACAGGTACGAGTTCTCGAACGACTTCCGCGACCAGCTCGTCGAGGCGGGGATGGTCCTCAGCGGGACGTCGCCGGACAAGCGCCTGGTCGAGATGATCGAGCTCCGCGACCATCCGTTCTTCGTGGGCTGCCAGTTCCACCCGGAGTTCAAGAGCCGGCCCGTCGCACCGCACCCGCTGTTCGCGCGCTTCGTCCGTGCCGCGCTCGAGCGTGCGACCGCCCGGGGCAAGACGGAAGTCCGCAAGCAGAGCGAGAGTCACCCGGTCATCAACTAGCGCCCCTTCACCATCACCACGCTCGTCGGATCGTAGACGACCGTGAAGGCGAAGCGGAAACCCCACACCGTGCCTGTCTTGCCCGGGGTCTCGAAGACGCTCGTCTCCCGCTGCACCCAGGGCGCGGAGATGGGTGGGCCGAGGTTCGTGAAGGCGCTGATGGCGGGCTGCACCCAGGGGAGCGCGAGGCGTACGCTGGGCGACACGATGAGCGACTCGCGGTTTCCGTCCTCGACCCCGGGGAGATCGATGGCGTACGCCTCGAAGACCTCGAGCCCCGTCGAGACCCTGCGCCCCATCTGCCATCCCAGGTAGACGCCCGCGGTGGCGTAGAGACGCCGGTCGCTGAGCAGCAGGCTGGAGACGGTGAGGTCGAGCCCCTGGCGGAACTGGATGACGAAGGGGCCGTCGAGCGCGCGCACGTCGACGTACGGGCGGACGCCGAACGAGTCGGGGACGAAGTAGCTGACGTCCCAGGGGCGCAACGTGGCGGCGGCGAGGGCGACCTGCGATGCGGGGCCGTTCGGATCGTAGCTCGCGGTGGGGAACATGAGCGACATCCCGCCGCCGAAGGCCATGCCGGTCGTCGTTGCCCACACGGTGCGTCCGTCGAGGGCGAGGTTGCCGCCGACCACCGCGAAGCCGGTGTCGTTGTAGCCGCCCGCCACTTCGTACGCCGCGCCCACGTACCAGCGCCGGAAGCCGATGGGCACCTCCACGGCGAGTCGCTGGATGTACGCGTGCTTGAGGCCGCCGATCCCCCCGAGATTGATCGCGCCCGCGGTGGTTTCGAGCGTCGCCTCCATTTCGGAGTGCGTCAGCTCGGGGAGCGTCGGCGCGCGCGGAGCACGAGGGACGGCGTACGGGTCATCGAAGGGAACGGCCTGGGCGCGGGCGAGCGCGGGCCATGCCGTGAGCACGACGAGCGACGCGAGGAGCACCCGGAAGAGCACGCGAGGGCATTAGAGCATCGGTCGGCGGAGACGGTCTGGCTTGCGCACACCCGGACTCGACGGTAAGGCCTCGCCCATGGGCCACGTTCTGTCTTTCGGGTTCGTGGTCGCCGCTGCGGCCATGCTCGGTGGGTGCGGGAGCAGCAGCAGCAACAAGTCCAGCCCGGGCGCGGGGGACGCCGGCCCGGGCGACGCCACGGCGGAAGAGGCCGGGGACGCGTCGGACGAGGGCTCGAACGAGGGGACGTACCCGCCCTTCCCCGTCGACGCTCCGCAGATCCGGAAGAACCAGGGAGCCGTCCTCACGAATCCCGTCATCGTCACCATCACCTTCCCGGGGGAAACGAGCGCTTCGACCTGGGAGGCCTTCGGCGACGGCATCGGCGCGTCGAGCTACTGGTCGGCGACCACCGCGCAGTACGGCGTGGGCCCGGCGACGAGCGGCCCTTCGAACCATGTCCGGATGACGCAGCCGCTGCCCGCGTCGATGTCGTACGACGACCTGGCGAACTTCGTCAGCGCCGCGCTCCAGCCGGTGGACTCCGACGGCGGCGCCGCCGATGCCGGCGCGACCGACGCCGGGCCGCCGAACCCCGCGTGGCCCGTTCCGACGCTGGACGCGAGCGGCCGTGGGCAGACCATCTACTCGGTCTTCATCCCGCCCTCGACGAGCGTGAACGATCCCGGCTCGGGCATGGCCTTCTGCGACCTCGGCGCGCTCGGCTACCACGACGAGGTCTTCGCCGGCAGCACGGGGGTCTCGTACGCGGTGACGCTCGAGTGCCCTTCGCTCACCCTGGCTCTCAACGAGGAGACCGCCGCCCACGAGACCATCGAGGCGGCGACGGACCCCTACACGGAGTCGGGGACGGCGGGATACACCGGCTTCGACGCCAACCACCTCGCGTGGGATCTCTACACGCAATACAACGACGAGCTCGCGGACGCGTGCGAGAACTGGGAGGATTCGTACTATCAGGAGTCGGCCAGCTTTCCGTACTGGGTCCAGCGTTCGTGGTCGAACACCGCGGCGCTGGCGGGCCACGATCCGTGCGTGCCGGCGGCGGCGGGGCCCTACCAGGGGATGACGCTCTTTCCCTCGGAGGAGTCGACGGTCAAGGTCAACCAGTCGGCCCTCGGGGGACCGACGTCGAACACGCTCGGCTTCAAGGCGACCGTGGGGCAACCGCTGACGTTCCAGGTCGGCTACTTCAGCGACGCGAGCACCGCGCCGTGGAAGATCTCGTACGACTTCCCCGCCGAGATCGGCGGCGGCATGGGAAACGGCGTCAGCAACGGCAAGGCCAAGGTCACGATCGACAAGACCTCCGGGCAGAACGGCGACAAAGCGACCGTCACGGTCACCGTATCGACCAAGGGCGCCTCCGGGTTCCACCTGATGGCCATCACGTGGGATCCGCCGACGTCGCAGGAGTATCTCCCGCATTACCTGCCGCTGGTGATCGTCGACGAGTGAACGGCTCGTCACGCCGGGGGAGGACCTCGGTGAACGGGCGCATGGGCCTCGAGCCAGTCGACCTCGGCGGCCGTGAGCACGCGCGACCGGGTGAGGAACCGGCGCCCCGTCGGCGCTTCGAGAGAGAAACCGGCACCGCGTCCCGGCACGACGTCGAGCGTGAGCTGCGTGTGCTTCCACAGCTCGTACTGATCGGCACCGATGTAGAAGGGACAGCCGGCGACCTCGCCGAGGAGCACGTCGCGTGCGCCGACCCGGAACTCGCTGCGCGGGAAGCACATCGGGGCGCTGCCGTCGCAGCACCCCCCCGACTGGTGAAAGAGGAGCGGACCGTTCGCCGCAGCGAGCTCGCGCACGAGCGCCGCCGCCTCCTCCGTCACCAGGACGCGTGCTGCGTTCACGACGTCGTCTCTCAGAAGAAGCCCATCGGCTTCGGGTCGTAGCTGACGAGGAGGTTCTTCGTCTGCTGGTAGTGATCCAGCATCATGGCGTGGTTCTCGCGGCCGATGCCCGAGTGCTTGTAGCCACCGAAGGCCGCGTGCGCCGGGTAGAGGTGGTAGCAGTTCGTCCAGACGCGCCCCGCCTGGATGGCTCGCCCCGCGCGATATGCCTGCGTCGTGTCACGCGTCCACACGCCGGCGCCCAGGCCGTAGAGCGTGTCGTTCGCGATCTGGATCGCGTCGTCGTAGTCCTTGAACGTCGTCACGCTGACCACCGGGCCGAAGATCTCCTCCTGGAAGATCCGCATGCGGTTGTCGCCGCGGAAGATGGTCGGCTCCATGTAGTAGCCGCCCTCGAGGTCCCCTCCGAGCCTCGCGCGCTGGCCGCCGAGGAGCACCTTCGCCCCCTCCTTCTTGCCGATGTCGACGTAGCTGAGGATCTTCTCCAGCTGATCGTTCGACGCCTGGGCACCCACGAAGGTGGCCGTATCGAGCGGGTTGCCGTTCTTGTGCTTGGCCGAGCGGGCGACCGCGCGCTCGAGGAACTGGGCCTGGATCTTCTCGGCGATGAGCGCCCGGCTCGGGCACGTGCAGACCTCGCCCTGGTTGAGCGCGAACATCGAGAAGCCTTCGAGACACTTCTCCGCGAAGTCGTCATCCTTGGCGAAGACGTCGTCGAAGAAGATGTTCGGCGACTTGCCCCCGAGCTCCAGCGTCACCGGGATGAGGTTCTCCGACGCGTATTGCATGATGAGTCGCCCCGTCGTCGTCTCGCCGGTGAAGGCCACCTTGGCGATGCGCGGGTTCGACGCGAGCGGCTTGCCGGCTTCCACGCCGAAGCCGTTGACGACGTTGAGGACGCCCTTCGGCAGGAGATCGCCGATGAGCTCCATCAGGACCAGGAGCGACGCGGGGGTCTGCTCGGCCGGCTTGATGATGACGCAGTTGCCCGCGGCGAGCGCCGGAGCGAGCTTCCACGCCGCCATGAGGATGGGAAAGTTCCACGGAATGATCTGCGCGACGACACCGAGCGGCTCGCGGAAGTGATACGCGACCGTGTTGTCGTCAATCTGGGAGAGGTGCCCCTCCTGCGCGCGGGCGCAGCCGGCGAAGTAGCGGAAGTGATCGACCGTGAGAGGCATGTCGGCGAGAAGCGTCTCGCGGATCGGCTTGCCGTTGTCCCAGGTCTCGGCGAGCGCGAGCATCTCGAGGTTCTGCTCGATGCGATCGGCGATCTGGTTGAGGATGAGCGCGCGCGCGGCCGGCGCGGTCTTGCCCCACGCCGCCTTCGCGCCGTGCGCGGCGTCGAGCGCGACCTCGATGTCCTCCGCGGTCGAGCGGGGGATCTCGCAGAAGGGACGGCCCGTGACGGGCGTCACATTCTCGAAGTACTGGCCCTTCTTCGGCGGGATGAACTCGCCTCCGATGAAGTTGCCGTAACGCGACTTGAACTTCACCTTGGCGCCGTCTGTGTTCGGCGCGAGATAGATGGCCATGGGTGCCTCCGATGTGGTGGATCCGTCCTAACGACAGGACCTACGGCGTGCAAGACACCGAGGGCGTAAATCGCCCGATCGTCCCGCTCAGTTCGGCTTGTCGACGGGCGGGGCCTTGCGCCGCTTCCCGTCGAGGTGCGACGACAGATGCGGCCACGCGCGCATCACGGCCAGGGCGTCGCCCGGCGAGAGCTCGGCGATGGCCTTCCGGATGAGGCGCCGCTCCTGCTCGATGATGATCTCCGGCGCCTTCAGCTCGAGGAACCGCGCCAGACGGGCGAGTCGCTCCGAGAGCTTCCTCATCCAGAATGCCGGGTCGGTCGGCTTCGGTGGCTGTTGCCTTCGTGGTCGCGGTGGGCGGCGCCGCCGCTCGCTCTCCGCGAAGTACGCCTCGGTCTGCCGCCACAGGGCGAAGGACCGCTGGACGTAGCCGACGGCGAACGCGAGCGCGGCCGCAAACGACAGAACGACGACCGGCGGCAGGGCGGCCTCGAGCGCAGGGCTCGGAGGGGGCGAGCGCGTGAGCAGGGCCAGGGAGATGATGCCCAGGAAGGCGCAGACGGACGCCGCGATGCCGCGCAAGCGGACGGCGCGGATCTCTTCCGGAAACGGCTCCACGCCAGGATTGTAGCCGAGGAGGTCGCGGTCGGCGCCTCACCCGTGGTCGTCGTCGTCCTTCGCGAGCTCCTCGACGAGGCCCTTCGGCACCGCCTGGTCGCGCCCCTGCTCGCTCGCCAACCAGCGCAGACCTGCGAACTGGTGGGCGTCGACGATCACCGGATCGAACCCGGGATGGTGCTTGTCGACGGCCCCGACGGTGGCAGGGAACCCGTCGAGCCATGAGGAGCCCTCGAGCCGGTCGACGAAGTGAAGGGTCTCCCCGCTCCGGCTGGTCTCCACGATGGCCAGGCCGCGGCGCTTGTACTCGCGCACGTACTGCGTGAGGCCGCGCCGGACGCTGGGCTCGTAGAGCGCGACGAGGGCGTCGACCACGTCGGTCTTCGTCCGCGGCCGAGGCGGCACGACGACGCGGGATGCCACGAGCTCGCCGAGCGGCGTCCTCCACCACGTCGTCACGGTGCCGCCGGAGCGACGGTGCCACTGGTCCCAGGGCTCTACCGCGAGATCGCGCTCGGCGACCTCGAGTCGCTCCCGGTCTCCTCCTCTCTTCGGCTCCACCCCGCGCAGGAGCTGGAGCGACGCCACGCCGCGGGCGACGACGACGACGTAGGTGAACCCGTCGTCCGGGTCCTGCATGAGGCGGCGCACGATGCCGTGGCAGCGCTGGACGACGAACGAGACCTCCTGTGTGCGCCACTTGTGGAGCTCGTGCAACGCGCCGTCGCTCGCGAGCACGCTGCACGTCAGGTCGATGGCCCCCAGTGTCCGGCAGGACGGGTGGTCTTCGCGCTCTTTCTCGTCGTCCTCCTCGTCGTCGCCGTCCTCGTCGTCCCCGTCGCGGACGCGCCGCTCCTCGAGGGGCGCCGTCAGGATCGCGTCCGCGTGCACCTCGACGAGGCGCGCATGCTCGGTGAGCGCATCGGCGAAGAGCTCGCGCGGAAAGTCGACGGGCGGAGGCATGAGATAGCTCCGCGTATGGAAGGCGCGCTCCCAGCCACGCGCGTTCGGCGGGTCCTCTCCGGCGAGGACGTAGGGGGGAATGTCGAGGAGCGGCAGGCCGTCGATCGTAACGCCTGCCGGTCCCCCTCACACCCACGCAATGCGGTATGCGACCGTCGTCGCCGAGAGGTACCGATTGAGCTCGGCCACGACGACGCGCCGCGCAAAGAACTCGGCCCAGATCTCTTCGTCGACGGAGTGCGTGCCGCCAGAATAGCGCGGGGACGCGCGGGGCGCCTGGCGGGTAACGTGGAAGCGGCCGATGATCGCCCGCCTCGCTCTCCGCTTCACCGCCTGGGCGGAGCGCTGGCTGCCGGACGCGTTCGTCTTCGCGCTGGCGGCGACGGTGCTCGTCTTCGTCGCAGGGCTCGCGGTGGCGCACGCGGGGCCGGCCGAGCTCGTGATGAGCTGGGGCAACGGCTTCTGGGAGCTCGTCCCCTTCACCATGCAGATGGCCCTCATCATCGTGACGGGATACGTGCTCGCGTCCTCGCGCCCGGTGGCGCTCGCGATCGGCCGCCTGGCTCGCCTGCCGCGAACCGCGCGCGGCGCGACGGTGATGGTCGCGCTCTTCTCGATGACGACGGCCTGGTGCAACTGGGGCTTCTCGCTCATCTTCGGGGCGCTGCTGGCGCGCGAGACGGCGCGACACCGACCGGAGGCGGACTACCGGGCGCTGGCGGCGTCGAGCTTCCTGGGTCTGGGGAGCGTCTGGGCGCAGGGGCTCAGCGGGTCGGCGGCGCTCCAGATGGCCACGACGGGCGCGCTCCAGCCGAAGATCCGCGACATCGTCGCTGCGGGCGGCGTGGTGCCGGGAGGCCTCATCCCGCTGCGGGACACGATCTTCACCTGGCAGAGCCTCGTCTCGGTGGCCGTCGAGATCGTCGTGGTGGCCGCCGTCGTCGCCGCGTACACGCCGCCGGCAGGCCGCGCCCGGACGGCGGCGTCGCTCGGCGTGCGACTCGATCCCATCGCGGAAGATGCTCCGCGCGATCGTCCACTAAATCCGGGCGAATGGCTGGAGCACGCGCCGTGGCTCAACCTGACCATCTTCACTCTGGGCGCGGCGTACCTGGTGCTCTACGTGACGCGCGCGAAGGACGGCCTTTCCGCCATCAACGTGAACACCATCAACCTGGCCTTTCTCATGCTCGGCGTCCTCCTGCACGGGACGCCGGCGCGCCTGATGCGCGCGGTGCGCGAAGCGACGCCGGCGACGTGGGGGGTGCTCCTCCAGTTTCCGTTCTACGCCGGGATCGCGGGGATGATCGCGGGCACCGCGCTGAACGAGCGTCTCGCGCACCTCTTCGTCGGCGCGTCGTCGCGCCTCACGTTCCCGGCGCTCATCGCCTCGTACTCGGCGTTGCTCGGGGTGTTCGTGCCGTCGGGGGGGTCCAAGTGGGTCATCGAGGCGCCGTACGTGATGCAGGCGGCGCACGATCTCCACGTGCACCTCGGCTGGACGGTGGCCGTCTACGATCTCGGCGAGGCGCTGGCGAACCTGGTGCAGCCGTTCTGGATGCTGCCGACGCTGGCGATCCTGGGTCTTCGCACGCGCGACGTGATGGGGTTCACCTTCGTGGTGTTCCTGGTGCTCATGCCGGTGGTGCTGGTGATGGTGACGGTGCTCGGGGCGACGCTGCCCTATCCGCTGTAGGGTGCGAGCACGCCGTCCTCGACGGCGCGCTGGAGGAACCTCGCGTTGGCGGCGTGGCCCGGACGGACCGCGAGGACGCGACCCACGGGCGGGCCGCCGCGGAGGTAGAGGTCGCCGAGGAGGTCGAGGAGCTTGTGGCGGGCAGGCTCGTCGGGCGTGAAGGGACGTCCGGCGTGAAGGATGGCGTCGGGAGTGATGACCACGACGCAGGCAGGGTCGACGTGGCGGGCGAGGCCACGACGGGCGAGCTCGTCGATCTCGCGGGCGAGGGCGAAGGTGCGCGCGGGGGCGATGCGCGCGACGAAGTCGGCCGCGTCGCCGGTCCAGGAGGCCTCGGGGGCGAGGCGGGCGTCGTCGAAGTCGATGCGGGCGGTGACGCCGATCACGCCGTCGGTGGGCGTGAGCTCGTAGTGGCTGGGGCCGACGTCGAACGACGCGGCGCGGGTGACGCGAAGGCGCGCGGCGGAGGGGGCGAGGTCGAGGCGCTGGAAGGCAGCGCACCAGGCGGTCGCGCCGCCGTCGAGCAGCGGCATCTCGGGGCCGTCGACGTCGAGGGTCACGCCCTCGTAGAGGCCGAGGCCCGCCAGCGCCGCGAAGACGTGCTCCACCGTGCCCACCCGCAGGCCCCCTCCGCGCGCCTGCACCGTCGTGGCGCGCGCCGTCGAGACCACCTCGAGCTCGTCGATGCAGGCCTCGACGCCCGCCGATCTCAGCCGTACCGGTCCGGCGCTCCGGTGCAGGCCGACGCGGGACGGCGCGCCGGTGTGCAGGCCGATCCCCTCGAGCCACTCCACGGGGTCTTCCTAGTCGACCTTCGGGAGACTGTGGCCGGCGATCCACACGCGCGGCGCTCGTCCGCCCCAGCGGGAAAGTTTGCAGGAGCGCTGCCGATTGGCTAACTGGACGTAGGAGCGGTCCCAGCCAGGGCCGCCATCCCCATGTCGACCAAGCGAGTCCAACTCATCGTGCGCGGGCGGGTCACGGGTGTCTTCTTCGGGGCTGCCACGCAGCGCGAAGCCAAGCGCCTCGGGGTCACGGGATGGGTGAAGAGTCGGCCGGACGGGGCCATCGAGATGGTCGCGGAAGGCGAGGAAGACGCCATCAAGGAGATGGTCTCGTGGGCGAACCACGGGCCGTCGGCGGCGCGGGTGGACAGCGTGGACGTGCGCTGGAGGGGATACACGGGGGAGTTCTCGGACTTCGGCATCACCGAGTGACGGGGAAGCCGGGCGGGGCGGGCGGCGTTCGAGGGGTGAGATGAGCGCGGGAATACGTCTGCCGGTGCTGGTGGTCGCCACCGCGCTACTTGCGGGGGCGGCACGCTCCGGAGGGCAGGCGTGGGCCCAGACGCCGTCGGTGGGCGCCTCGGCCAGCGCCGGGCCGGAGACGGCGATGTCGGCGGCGGAGCTGGACCGGCTCGTCGCGGGGCTCGGGCGAGACCCCGTGGAGGAACGCCGAGCGGCGGCGACCGCGCTGGTGGCCCTGGGGGCGGACGCAACGGGCGCCATCACGCAGAAGCTGGCGGAGCTGCGCAAGGGCGGCGACGGCGGGATGAGCGGGGCCGTGCGCGCCGTGCGGGACCGGTCGGGCAAGGAGGGGAGCTTCGATCTGCTGGAAGCGCTCGTGGCGCAGAAGCCCGACGCGGCCACGCTGCGCGCACTCACGGTCACGAGCCTCCTGCGCGCCCTGGCCCACGCGGGAACGACGCCGGCGGCGCGCCAGCTCGTGATGCTCGCGTCCGAAGCGGGCGGCGTGCTCCGGCCGGAGCTGACGCGGCAGATGAAGGCGATGGGAGACCGCGCCGTGGCTGCGCTCATCGAGGCGCGGCGCGATCCCTCGAACGAGACGCGCACCTGGGCGTCGAACCTGCTGGAGACGATGGGCAAGCGGACACCGGGCGAGGCGGTCCAGGTGAAGGACAACCAGGCGCTCGCCGACGTGCTGAGCGCTTACGCCGGCATCAAGGATCTCGACGCGCTCCCGGTGGTGCTCTCGTTCGTGAGCTCGGACCGCGCGCAGGTCCGTGCGGCGGCGCGCGCCGCGACGCTCGCGTACGGGCAGGACGCGCTGTGGAAGCTGCGCGAGGCATACGCGGCGCTGATGGGAGACCAGGCGCCCGACGGGATCGCAGCGGTGGACCTGGCGAAGAAGCTCTTCGACGCCTACGACCGCTTCAGGCTGCAGGAGGTCTACGCGCTCCTCGCCAAGGGGCTCGCCGAGCAGAAGGACGACAAGCTGACCGCGGCCATCGCCGACTTCGACGAGGTGCTCGCGCGACAGCCGATGCTCGATCGACGCGCGGAGATGGTGCCGGCCTACGTGGTCTACGGCGAGTCGCTCGAGTCGAGCGGCCTCGCGAGCGACCGCGCGACCGCGCTGGCGACCCTGCGCAAGGCGCTGCGCCTCGACGAGGCGGGCCCGCAGTCGAGCCACGTGCGGAGCGAGATCGCCTATCTGGAGGGCGAGGATCTGCAGGCCCACGGCATCGCGGACACCGAGACGTTCGAGCAGGCGCTCGCGCTCGATCCACAAAATGCCCACGCGCGCGCCGAGCTCGATCGCCTCCATGTGGAGACGGAGTCGAGCAGGACGCGCGGGTGGCGGCTCGCCGCTGCGGGAGCCGTTCTCGTGCTGGCGCTCGGCGGGATCGCTGTGCTGGGAGGCCGTCGCAAGCGCGCGGCGGCCGCGTAACTACTCGACCTTGGCGCCTTCGGTGGGCGCGGCGGCCGTGGCCTTCTTGGAGGACTTCGCCTTGGGCTTGGCGCCGCCCTTCTTCTCGGGCGCGTCGGCCGTCGTCCCATCGGGCAGGAGCTCGATGAGCGAGATGGGCGCGCCGTCGCCCCGGCGGGGGCCGAACTTGACGATCCGCGTGTAACCGCCTGCGCGGGTCGCGTACCGCTTCGCCAGGTCGAGGAGAACCTTCTCGACGAGGTCGATGCGCGTCGTGGCTCCGCCCGTCTCGACGCGAACGCCGAAACGGGGGATGTACGCCGCGATGTTGCGCGCCGCGTTCATGCGACGCGCGCGATCCGTCGGCGAGAGCTCCGCCTGCGCGGTGTACGCGACCAGACCGAGCCGGCGCGCCTTGGTGATGAGCCGCTCCGCCACGCGGCGCAGCTCCTTCGCCTTGGCGTCCGTCGTCTCGATCCTCTCGTGGAGGATGAGATTCGCCGTCAGGTTGCGCAACATCGCGCGCCGGCTGCTGGTGTTCCGGTCGAACTTCCGACCCGAGTTCTTGTGGCGCATGGCTTCCTCGAAATCCTAGTTCTGCTGCTGCTGCTGCTTCCAGCGCTCGAGCATCTGCGGCCAGTTGTCGATCTTCATCCCGAGCGACAGGCCCATGTTCGCCAGGATTTCCTTGATCTCCTTCAGGCTCTTGCGCCCGAAGTTCTTGGTCTTGAGCATGTCCTGCTCGGTGCGCTGGACGAGCTCGCCGATGAGCTGGATGTTCGCGTTCTGCAGGCAGTTCGCGCTGCGGACGCTGAGCTCCAGCTCGTCGACGCTACGGAAGAGATTCTCGTTGAGGGGCTCTTCCTCGGCGCCGGCGGGAGCGTACTGCGTCTCCTCGGTCTCCTCGAAGTTGATGAAGATCGAGACCTGCTCCTTCAGGATCTTCGCCGCGTAGGCGACGGCGTCCTGCGGCTTGAGGCTGCCGTTGGTCCAGACTTCGAGCGTCAGCTTGTCGAAGTCGGTCTGCTGCCCGACGCGCGCGTTGGTCACCGTGTAGTTGACCTTGCGAATCGGCGCGAAGAGCGCGTCGATGGGGATCGTCCCGATGGGCATGCCCGGCGTCTTGTTGCGGTCGGCCGGCACGTAGCCACGGCCGACGTTCACGGTCAGCTCCATGGCGAGCGGGCCCTTCTTGTCGAGCGTCGCCACGACGTGGTCCGGATTGAGGACCTGAAGGCCGTCGACGAGCTGGATGTCGCGGGCGTGCACGGTGCCCGGCCCTTCCTTGTCGATGCGGACGGTGTACGTCTTCGCGGTGGCCGCCTTGAGGACGACCTCTTTGAGGTTGAGGACGATCTCCGTCACGTCTTCCACGACGTCGGTGACGGTCGTGAACTCGTGCAGCGCACCGTCGACGCGGAGCGCCGTGATGGCCGCACCCTGGAGCGACGAGAGGAGGATGCGGCGGAGCGAATTGCCGATGGTGATGCCGTATCCGCGCTCGAGGGGCTCGGCCGTGAACTTCCCGTAGAAGTCCGTCAGCGTCTCGCTCTCGATGTGGATGCCGCGGGGGCGGATGAGGTCTCGCCAGTTGCGAGTGACGATGTTCGACGTGCTCATGCTCTCTTCCTCTTCTTCACCACCGCTTGCTGACGCGCGCGGTTTTGTGTCTCTCTCCGTTCACGCGGTGAGCCCGGCGCGCCTTCGAACCCGCTCTCCGGCGGCGCCCGTCACCTGCCCGTGTGCTGCTCTTCTCGCGTTACCGCGAGTAATACTCGACGACGTACTGCTCACGGATCGCCGGCTCGTTCAGCTCTTCGCGCACCGGCGCGCCCTTGAACGTCCCCGTGAAGTTGACCTTGTCCAGCTCGAGCCACGAGAGCTGGGCGCGCTTGTCGACCTGCGCCATCGACGCGATGACCTCTTTGATCTCGCGGCTCTTCTGGCGAATCTCGATCTTGTCGCCCGCGCGCAGGATGACGCTAGGGATGTCGACGCGCTTGCCGTTCACCAGGATGTGCCCGTGGCGCACGATCTGGCGCGACTGCGAGCGCGTGAAGGCGAAGCCGAGGCGGTGCACCACGTTGTCCAGGCGGGACTCGAGGAGCCCCAGCATCTGCTCGCCCGTGCGCCCCTTCCGGCGGGCCGCGTCGAAGTAGTACTTCTGGAACTGGCGCTCGATGACGCCGTAGATGCGACGCACCTTCTGCTTCTCGCGGAGGCGGATCGCGTACTCGCTCAGCTTGATGCGGGCCTGGCCATGCTGCCCCGGGGGGTAGGGCCGGCGGGTGTAGGAGCACTTCTCCGTGTAGCAACGCTCGCCCTTGAGGAAGAGCTTCATGCCCTCGCGGCGACAGAGCTTGCAAACGGGACCGTGATAACGAGCCATCTTCTCTCTTCTCTCTCTTCCTTCGAGGACCGGTTTACGCGGCCGTCTGACGTCGACGTGCCCGCTTCGTCCCGGACCGGTGCGTACGAGCACCGGGACACTTCAATCAAGAAAACTCAAACGCGGCGACGCTTGGGCGGCCGGCAACCGTTGTGAGGGACGGGCGTGACGTCGCGGATGAGCGTCACCTTGAAGCCCACCGCCTGAAGGGCACGGAGCGCGCTCTCGCGGCCGGCGCCCGGACCTTTGACGAAGACAGCCACGGAGCGCATCCCGTGCTCCATCGCCTTGCGCGCGGCCTCTTCGGCCGCGAGCTGCGCGGCGAAGGGCGTGCTCTTGCGCGAACCCTTGAAGCCGCGGGAGCCAGCGCTCGACCACGCCACGGTGTTCCCGTTCACGTCGGTGATGGTGACCACCGTGTTGTTGAACGTCGACTGGATGTGAGCGATCCCCGTCGAGACGTTCTTCTTGGCCTTCTTCTTGACGGCCTTCGGCTTCGGGCCTCCGGCGGCAGCGCCGGGGGCGGGGGGGATGTTCGTGTTTCCCTGCGACATGACGGGTGACTCCTAGACCGGATCAGGTGGTGGGCTTGCGCGCGCGCGACAGGACGCCCTTGCGGGGACCCTTGCGCGTACGAGCGTTGGTGTGCGTTCGCTGGCCGTTGACCGGCAGGCCGCGGCGGTGCCGCAGGCCTCGGTAGCAGCCCAGATCCATCAGCCGCTTGATGTTCATCTGCACCTCGCGGCGCAGATCGCCCTCGACCTTGTAGTCGGCCTCGAGGGTGTCGCGGATCTTCTTGATCTCGGTCTCGGTCAGCTCTTCCGTCATCCGGTTCGGAGCGATGCCGGTCTTCGCGCAGATCTCGCGCGCGGTGGTCTTGCCGATCCCGAAGAGATACGGGAGCGCGAACACGATGTGCTTGTGCCGGGGGAGGTCGACGCCTGCAATGCGGGCCATGATGTTCTGCCTTTAGCCTTGCCGCTGCTTGTGGCGCGGGTTCTCGCAGATGATCCGCACGACGCCTTTGCGCCGGACCACCTTGCACTTGTCACAGATCTTCTTGACGCTCGGACGTACTTTCATGACGGTTACTCGCTCGTGCTCATTTATGGCGATACGTGATTCGTCCGCGGCTCGGATCGTAGGGGCTCACTTCGACGGTGACGCGGTCACCAGGGAGGATGCGGATGTAAAACTGCCGCATCCTTCCGCTGATCGTCGCCAGCACGACCAGCCCGTTGTCGCATTTGACGCGGAACATCGCGTTCGGCAGCGCCTCTTGAACGACGCCGTCGAACTCGAGCTTGTCGCCCTTGGGCTCCTTGCGCTCTCGACGTTCACTCATGAAAAGACAAGTCTCCTCGTTTCTCTACCTGGCTACCTGGCCGCCGAGTGCTTGCACGATGCGCCCGGTGACTTCATCCACGCTTCCTACTCCGTCGACTCGCCTCAAGATGCCGTGGCCCTCGTAGTACGGAAGGAGCTCGGCTGTCATCGCCTCGTATACATCGAGGCGCTTTCGGACGACGTCTTCACGATCGTCCGTCCGGAGCTCGAGGTCCGCATCCGGGGGGGGAGGGTTGTACTTCAAGTGGTAAATCTGTCCAGTGCGTTTGTCCGTCCGCCGGAGGACTGCGCGTTCGAGCAGCAAGTCCCTCGGGACATCGAGGGCGACCACGCGGTCGAGCTTTTGACCTCGAGCGCCGAGAAGGCGGTCGAGGGCCGTGGCCTGGGGCACCGTCCGGGGGAAGCCGTCGAGGAGGAAGCCGGAGGCGCAATCATCCTGCCGGGTCCGCTCGTCGATCAGGCCGATGACGACCTCGTCCGGGACCAGGGCGCCGCCTGACATCTGGGCGACGAGGTCAGCCGGGAGCTTGCCCTCCGCCTTCGCGGCGCGAAGCATGTCGCCCGTCGAGACCTGCGGAATACCGAGGCGAGCGCAGACGACCTTCGCCTGCGTCCCCTTCCCCGCACCAGGCGGCCCGACGAACACGACGCGCATGGCCTAGTCCTTCCGGACGCGGATGCGTGAAGTGCGCCCGCCGCCACCCGAGAGCCCCTCGTAGTTGCGCGTGATGAGGTGGGCTTCGATCTGATTCACGGTATCGAGGGCGACGCCGACGACGATCATGATGGACGTCCCGCCCCAGCGGAAGGGGACGTGGAACGCCTGGCTGATGATGCTCGGGACGATGCACACGACGGCGACGTAGAGCGAGCCACCGAACGTGATGCGCGTCAGCACGTAGTCGATGTAATCGGCCGTCTGCTTGCCCTGACGGACGCTCGGGATGAACGCCTGCTGCTTCTTCAGGTTGTCGGCCACGTCGACGGGCTGGAACGTCACCGCCGTGTAGAAGTGGCAGAAGAAGATGATGAGGAGGACGTAGAACGTGTTGAAAGCCCAGTCCCCGCGCTGCAGGAGCGACTGGAGCGCCGCCATCCCCGGGACCTTGAAGTTGGCCAGCGTCGCCGGAAACATGAGGAGCGACGACGCGAAGATCGGCGGGATGGTGCCGCTGGTGTTCACGCGGAGAGGCAGGTGGGCCGTCTGGCCGCCGTAGATGCGCCGGCCGACCGTTCGCCGCGCGTAGTAGATGGGGATGCGACGCTGCGCCCTCTCGAAGAAGACGATGGTCGCCACCGTCGCCAGGACGATGGTCACCACGGCGGCGATGTTCAGCGGCTGGATGTTGCCCTTGTTCGTCGCGAAGTAGCCGGCGATGCCGTCGGGGATGCCGTCGACGATGCCCGCGAAGATGAGCAGCGAGATCCCGTTGCCGATGCCGCGCTCGGTGATCTGCTCGCCGACCCACATCATGAACGCCGTGCCCGTCGTCAGCGTGAGGATCGTCATCAGACGAAAGCCCCAGCC
>Ga0182030_10012732_pt1 | contig 16813 bp, 13 predicted proteins | sample 812S3MmetaG_FD_121299 | JGI IMG/M metagenome (GOLD analysis project Ga0182030, IMG submission 121299) | Permafrost microbial communities from Stordalen Mire, Sweden - 812S3M metaG (Illumina Assembly) | ecosystem: Environmental > Terrestrial > Soil > Wetlands > Permafrost | place: Sweden...
CTGCGGTCGCCGGTGCCGACCTGGCTGCGGCGGTCCGCGCCGATGGCCTGGGCCTGTTTCTCCATCTCCAACTCATAGAGCCGCGAGCGCAGCACGCGCTCGCCCTTGGCGCGATTCTTGATCTGCGATTTTTCGTCCTGGCAACTGACCACCAGACCGGTCGGCAGGTGCGTGATGCGGACGGCCGAGTAAGTCGTATTGACCGACTGGCCGCCGGGGCCCGAGGAGCAGAAGGTGTCGATGCGCAGGTCCTTGGGCTCGATTTTGATGTCCACGTCGTCGGCTTCGGGCAGCACGGCGACGGTGATCGTCGAAGTGTGGATGCGTCCCTGCTGCTCGGTGACGGGGACGCGCTGCACGCGGTGCACGCCGCTCTCGTATTTCAGGCGCGAATAGACCCGGTCGCCGTTGATCAGCGCAATCACTTCCTTGGCTCCGCCGGCCGATGAATCGCTGGAAGAAGTGACGTCCACCTTCCAACGCTTCGACTCGGCATAGCGCGCATACATGCGGAAGACCTCCGCGGCGAACAGGCTGGCCTCGTCGCCGCCGGCGCCGGCGCGGATCTCGAGCAGCACGTTCTTCTCGTCGTTGGGGTCCTTGGGCAGCAGCAGCAGGCGCAGCTCTTCGGTGATCCGCAGGGCCTCGGGTTCGAGCCGCGCGATCTCCTCCTGCGCCATGGCGAGCAGTTCGGGGTCGTTCTCGCCGGCCATCAGGCGGGCGCCCTCGAGGTCCTCGACGACTTTCTTGTAGGCGCGGTAGAGGGTAACGAGTTCTCCGAGTTCGCGGTGGGCCTTGGCCGTCTTGCGGTACTCGTCGGGGTCGTTCGTCACGGCCGGGTCGGCCAGGGCGGCGTTCAACGACTCAAACCGTCTTTCGACGTCGTCCAGTTGTTTGGATAATTCCATCAGTCGATCACCAGTTCTCCGCCGGCCTGCCGTTCAATGTCCATCGCGCCCTCGAGCGCGCGGATGGCGACCTCGGCCTGATCGTCGGATGGCGGCTGAGTCGTGATCCGCTGCAGCCACAGTCCGGGAGCGGTGATAAAGGCCAGCAGGCCGCCCTTGTGTTTCGCCGCGAAGCGGATGATCTCGTAGCTGATGCCCATGATGAGCGGCAGGGCCAGAATGCGCACCAGGAATCTGAGCATAAACGAATTCACCGGAATCAAGGCGTAGACGACGATTGAGACCAGCATCACCACCAGCAGGAAACTGGTGCCGCAGCGCGGATGCCAGGTGGTAAAGCTCTGCGCATTGGCGACCGTCAGCGGCTTGCCCGACTCGAAGTTGAAGACCACGCGATGCTCGGCGCCGTGATATTCAAACACGCGGTGGATGTCGCTCGACAGCGAGAGCAGCCACAGGAAACCGAGGAAAATGACCAGGCGGGCCAGGCCGTCCACGAAGTTGAAAGCGATCCATCCGCCGAGAGGCGGGTAAACCCGCGACAGTTGCGTGGCGATCAACAGCGGAATGAACTTGTACATCACGATGAAGAAGCCAAGGCTGAAAACGATCTGCAGGGCCAGCATCCAACCGGGCAATTCAGCGCTGCCCTTCTTCGGATCGACGCTGGCCGGCGCCTCGCCCTTGGCGGCAGCTTCCTTGGCCGTCTCCACCTGCAGCAGGATGTTGGCGGAAAAACGCAGCGCCTTCAGGCCGAGCCACAACGAGTAAACCAGCGTCCCGACGCCGCGGATCAGCGGGTACTTGAAGATCGGGTGCTTGTCGGAAAGCTTGTCGAGTTGGGACTCTTCGGTGGTGAAGGATCCATCGGGCAGGCGCACCGCGACGCAGTAGCTGTGCGGGGCGCGCATCATGACACCCTCCATCACGGCTTGGCCGCCAACCAGGATCTCCTCGCCGTTTTCGAGCACAGGGAGCAACTGCGCGTGGGCAGCCCAGCGTAGATATGTCTTCCAAGGCAATCCGAAAAGCCCTCTCTATCAACAAGTATAGCTGGTGGCCGGAATCCGGCCAGTCGTTGCACTGTGCGAGCGGAAGCGGACTCCTGAGTATCAGGATGCGGCGCGGCGGCCCGGGATTCGGCCGCTCAGGCGCGAATGCTGGCAGGAACGGCGTCAGGCAGCGGGAAGTCGAGCAGCCGAGGAGCTGAAGATTCTCCGGCAAATCGACGTAAGCCTAGTCGCAGCTAAGGCTTGGGCTGCGTGTGGTCGAATCGGCCGGCAGGCGTCAAAAAGCACATCCGCGGCCCATCAGGCGGCGGCGCTCGTTGCTGACCTGTGCTCCCCATTGGCGCCTTTCCGCATCGGGCCCGCATGCGTTTCGATCAACCAGCGGATATGGATGACCTCGAAGGGAGGGGCGCAATAATCGGCAGCCCCGGCTTCCAGGGCGTCCAGCCATTCATTGGCGTCAGGCAAGCGGCTCACCACAATCACCGGCAGATGCGGGAACATCGCCTTGGCGACATGGAATGCGGGGCCGGTAGTGCAGAAGACCAGATCCCCCGAAACAGCGAGCGCAGCCGGCGGCATGCGCTGAACTTCAAAGGATGCAGCAGTTAACGATGCTGCCAGTTCGGCTTCGAGTTTCTCTTCCAGGTGGAAAAGGATGGCACTACGAGCCCGAGGAGTCATCGAGTCCATAACTTGCATCTCCAGAACGGATTGGACTCAAACGTATAACGGCGCCTAGGGGGGCGTGCGCCCTTCCATGGGACCGATGGACCTACCCCGGTCCTGTTGCTTCGACTATATGGCATTCTGTCCGAAAGGAATGCGAATTCACCTTCAATTTGCGGCTTCAATCCTGTAAATAAATGCGGAAGCGTCAAGTTGCTAAACTGGTAAGTTCCGGAGGTGGGATGGCACAAATCCAGCGGCGTAAGTCTGTTGTAACCGATATTGGCGGCCTGCTGGTCGGCGGAACCAGCCCGATTGTCGTTCAATCGATGACCAATACCGACACGGCGGATGTGACGGCTACGGTCAATCAGGTGCTGGCGCTGGCCCAGGCGGGGTCCGAACTCGTCCGCGTGACGGTGAATACCGAGGAGGCGGCGCAGGCAGTCCGGCCGATCGTGGACACCCTGCGGATGTTCGGCTGCCGCGTGCCAATCATCGGCGACTTCCACTACAACGGCCATATTCTCTTGAGAAAGTATCCGGAGTGCGCCAAAGCTCTCGCCAAATATCGCATTAATCCCGGCAATGTCAGTATCGGCAAGAAGACCGACGACAATTTCAGGACCATGATCGAGGCGGCCATCGAGTACCGAAAGCCGGTTCGCATCGGGGTCAACTGGGGGTCGCTCGATTCCGTATTGCTGACCCGGATGATGGACGAAAACGCGCGCAGTCCGGAGCCCCTGAGCGCGGAGGATGTGATGAAACGCGCGATCGTGGCCAGCGCGCTAGAGTCGGCGCGCCTGGCCGAGAGCTACGGTCTGGGACACGACCGCATCATCCTCAGCGCCAAAGTTTCGAACGTCCAGGATCTGGTGGATGTCTACCGCATGCTGGCCGGGCAGTGCGATTATCCGCTGCACGTCGGGCTCACCGAAGCGGGCATGGGCTCTAAGGGGATTGTGACCACGACCGCGGGGCTGTCGATCCTGTTGCAGGAGGGCATCGGCGACACGATTCGCGCGTCGCTGACGCCGGCGCCCAACGGCGACCGCACGGAAGAAGTGGTGGTCTGCCAGCAGATTCTGCAGGCCCTGGCGATTCGCAGCTTCACTCCGCAGGTGGCGGCGTGCCCGGGCTGCGGCCGCACGACCTCGACGTTTTTCCAGGAACTGGCGGAACAGATTCAGGCCTATCTGCGGCAGCAGATGCCCGTCTGGAAAGAGCATCACCCTGGTGTGGAGGAGCTGCGGGTGGCGGTGATGGGCTGCATCGTCAACGGTCCGGGCGAATCGAAACACGCCGATATCGGGATCTCGCTGCCCGGCACGGCCGAAGAGCCGAAGGCGCCTGTTTACATCGACGGCCGCCTGGTGAAGACCCTCCGCGGCGACACAATCGTCGAGGAATTCATCGCCATGCTCAACGACTATGTGGAGCGGAGATACCAGCGCAAGGAAACCGGCGTCATCGCTTAAGCCGTTCCGGTATAATGAATTGAACGGCCCTTCCCGGCTCAGGCAGCAGGACTCGGAACCCGAGTTTCTTCGCAAGAGCCCACAAGATCAGGACTTAGCCCAGCATCCGGCATGTCTGGTCCAAGCTCCGGCTTGCTTCCCGCTCAACTGTTTTGAAACTTGGGCTGCCCGTGAAGGATCAAATCATAAGGAGGTTTACTTTATCCAATGAGCGCTCTTCCCATCGACTCCGCACGGTCTTCGTCTCCGTCGGCGAACCCAGCGGTGCATGCCGTGCCCGGGTTTCGCATTCAGAGCCGGATTGTGGACTTCATCACCGCCGAACGGACGCAGGTGATGAACATCACGGAGCGGATCGGCGAAATCGTGCGCCGCAGTGGAATCTCCGACGGCCTGGTGCATCTGCAGTCGCTGCACACGACGACCGGGCTGGCGATCGGCGAGTGGCAGGACGCGCTGCTGGATGACTTCAAGGGATTTGTGGACTCCGTTGTGGCACGCGACGGCGATTACAAGCACAACGATCCGGCGTTTTCCGACTGCGAACGCCACAACGCCGACTCGCATCTCAAGGGCACCCTGTTCGGCCAGACACTGCTCGTGCAAGTGCGCAACGCGGCCTTGCTGCTGGGCACGTGGCAGAGCCTCATTCTGGCGGAATTCGACGGTCCGCGCAGCCGTTCGATCGCCGTCCAGATCAGCGGCATCTGAGAGAATTCGTTCCCCTCCCGCCGCGCAACGATCATCCCCATGGCCCGGTACTTCACTTGGGAGCAGGCTTCGAGGCTGCTGCCCGAGGTGGGGCGGCTGCTCGAAGCCGCGGTGCAGGCGCGCGCGCAATATGGGGAGGTTGAAACGGCGCTCTCCGAATTGAAGAAACGCATTGAGACGATGGGCGGAGTGAGCGTGGACCGCAATAGCGTTCGCGAGCTGCAGGAGTCCCGCACGGCCGCAGTGCGCAGCCTGGAGAACTCGCTGCAAGCCATCACCGAGCTGGGCGTGCAGGTGAAAGACCTGGACACCGGGCTGGTGGATTTTCCCACGCTGTACCGCGGCGGCGAAGCCTTGCTGTGCTGGCGCCTGGGCGAGGCCGGGATCGGATACTGGCACGGCGTCGATGACGGTTTTCAGGGCCGCAAGCGGATCGATGCCGAGTTTCTGGATCGACATCGCGGCAGCGGCGACCACTAATCGCGGCGCATCCCTTTTGACACCTGTTTCTCCGCGACTCTAGACTGGTTAGGGGCGTCTCGAGATCGAATCCCCCGCTTTTTGAAATGCTGTTGGCCAAAGAGTTCGTGGAGTACCTCGGGCGGCAGGTGGCCGTCAGGCTCGCCTCCAACATGATCGAGATTTCCAATCGCGCCGCCGTGGGCGAAATGCTCGTGAGCATCGTCATGGACGAGATGATGGTCGAGGATAAGCTGAACGACGAGGTGCGGACGATCCTCGAGGAGTACAGCGTCTACATGGCGAACAACGCCATCAGCTACTCCGAGATGTTCCGGCGCATCAAGAACCAACTCGTGCAGCAGCGCAAGATCGTCCGGGCCGCGGGACGCGACACCGGCGACCCGATGCGGTTGAGCCGCGACAAGGTCAACGAGATCTCGCACCGACTGCTCACCGCCCTGAAGAAATCGCGCGAGTGCCGCATCCGCCGCAATGAGAACGATCTGCGGTTGGAGATCGTGCGCATCATTTCGGACATCCTGCAGAACGAGGACAAAGCTGACAAGGCGGCGCGCGCCAAGATCCGCACGCTGAAGCGCGAGGTGCTGGACGGCACCGAGGAGTGGGATCTGCTCCACAAGCGCTTCTACGCCGACGAACTGCGGAACTACGGCATCGATCTGGCGCATTAGGAATCACTGCTTCGCCAATCGGGTTGGAACACGCGTGCCCCCCACGGCGGTCTGAGCCGTGTGCGGCGGAGGGCCGGTTGCGCATAGAATACGTCTCGTGTCCTCCCCCACCGCGACTCTCTCCGTCACCGGCAGTCTGAACATGGATTTCGTCGTGCAGGTGGAACGCCTGCCCGCGCCGGGAGAGACCGTGCTGGGCCACGGTTTTCGGATGATTCCCGGAGGGAAGGGCGCCAACCAGGCCTGCGCCGCGGGCAAATTGGCGCGCGATATCCGCGTCCGCATGGTCGGGCGCGTGGGCTATGACCCGTTCGCCGATCATCTGAAAGCCAGCCTGGCCGCGGCCGGCGTCGATGTCAGCTCCGTGCACGCCACACATTCCCAGCCCACCGGCATCGCGGAGATCTGGGTCGAGCGCGCGGGCCAGAACTCGATCGTCGTGGCCAGCGGCGCCAACGGCGAATTGTCCCCCGCCGACATCGAATCCGTGCGCAATGTCTACCTCTCGTCCAGCGTTTCGCTGTTTCAGCTTGAGACGCCGCTGAACACGGTAGAGGCCGCGCTGCGGGTGGCGCGGGAAGCCGGCGCCATGACCGTGCTCGATCCGGCGCCGGCGCGGCCGCTGCCCGCCGCGCTGCTGGCGCTGGTGGACGTGCTCACGCCGAACGAAAGCGAAGCCTGCATCCTGTTGGGGCGCGGGCCGTCGCGCGTCGGCTTGGAGGAAGCGCGCGAGATGGCCGCCGAGTTACGCAAACTGGGGCCGCGCGCGGTGGTCGTCAAGCTGGGTGACCAGGGCTGCCTGTACACCGACGAATCCACGCAACTGGTTTCGCCCGGCTTCAAAGTGGAGGCCGTGGACGCGACGGCCGCGGGCGACACGTTCAACGCCGCGCTGGGCGTTGCGCTGTGCGAGAAGATGGCCTTGGAAGCGGCCCTGCGTTTCGCCAATGCCGCCGCCGCGATCTCCGTAACACGGCTAGGCGCGCAATCGTCTGCGCCCTCGCGTGATGAGGTCGAAGCGTTTCTCAGCGAGCGGCGGAACCTGTGACCTCGAAGACCCGCCAATCCGAGTTCTCGTAAACCGGCCGAAGGCCCGGCAGGGTGCCAGCCGGCGCCAGGACGATGAAGTCGATGCCCGCCGAGGCGTACTCCGCGGGCGTGCGCAGCGCCGGCGGCGACTGGTTCGCCCAGTCCCAGCGCCGCAGCCATTCCCGCGCAAACGCCCAGTTCTGGTTCACCTGCCCGCCGCCCTTCCAGTCCACGAACAGCGCGCGCTGCGCCTCGACGCGGAAGATGCCAGGCGTCACCCGATGGCCTGCAGCGGCGAAGAAGAACTGCGCATCGGGCGGCGTCGTGGTGCGCGCCCAGGCGGCGAGCGATTCGAGTTGCGGCGTATGCAATTGCGGGTAGTTCGCGAGTTGACCGAATCCGGGGATCAGGAACGCCGCGGCCACCGGCACCACCAGCGCCAGCGCGCATTTCTGCCAGCGCGCCGACTCGTCTGAGCGCAGCGCGGCCGCCAGCGCGGCCGCCAGCGCGAGACCGACCACCAGCACCAGTCGCTTCAGTACGACGGGATCTTGCGCGGCAGTGGTGAAGAGCTCGAGTACCAGCCGGTTGGCGGGGATGGCGAACACCACTAACAGCCACGCGACGCTCTCCAGGCGGGCTCCGCGTTGGGCCGCCGACCACGCCGCCGCCGCACCCAGCACGACCGCGAAGAGCGTGACCAGAATCACGCCGCGCGCGGGCTGAAACTGCGACATCATGCTCCAACCGAGGACGTTCAACGTCAGCCACGAGAGCGGAATCGACACCAGACCATACAGCGTCAGGCTGGCGCTCAGCACGGCCAATTCCCGCGTGAGCCGCTTCCGCAGCCTGAACCACGCGCCAGCCGCGAATAGCGCCAGCAGCACGTACTGCCGCAGCCATTCGGGCTTCCACAGATCAACCCAGTTGTAGGCGCCGCGGTAGCGCATCACAGCGATCAGATCGGCCGGGATGCGCGTGAACAGCGGCTGCAGCTCGCGCTCGCCCGATTGCAATGCGGCGAAAAGCAGCAGTAGAAACGATGCGCCGAAGAAAGCCACCGGCACCGCGCGCACGGCTTTCAATCGCTGGAATACGAGCGCGTAGACCAGTACCGCCAGCCAGTACGGCGCGCTGGTGGGCGGATGATAGAGCAGCGCGAGCGCTGCCAGCACCGCCGAGATGGTCCAGCGGCCGAACGCGCCGTAGCCCAGCGCGGCCACAATCAGCAGGAAGGCGAAGGCGCGCGGCACCGGCTCATATTCGAGGCTCAGGATCTCAGGTCCGCCGATGGTCGCTCCCAGGCCGAACAGGAAGGCCACGAAAATGGCGCCGAGCCGGTTCAGGCCCGCGGCCGCCGCGAGCAGGAACACGCCCGCCAGTCCGAGGAATCGAAACAGCAGCAATTGCGCGTCCAGAATGGCGTGGTAGCCCAGCCCGGTCGAGGCGTGTAGCGCGCGCGCGATCTCGTCGTAGACGGTCCACTGTACATGCGGATGGGTAGCGACAATGTCATGCGCGAGAACCGCCGGATTGTCGAGACGCTGCAGGATCGCCACATAGGTTTGGCTATCCTGCTGCAACCAGGTGTGGCCGGGGAATTGGAGATACGTCAGGAGCGTGAATGCGCCAAGCGCGAGCGCCGTTGCGGTGTGCGGTCGGGTCACTTTTGCGGAGTCTTCTCGAGTTGCTGTTTAGCCCACACGCGCCCTGGGCTCAGGGCCAGCGCTTTTTCGATTGACTTTCGCGCCTCTGGGTCGCGGTTGAGCTTGCGCAGCACAATGCCCTGCCACAGCCAGGCGTCCGCATTCTTGCCATCGAGCGCGATGGCTTTCTTGATATCGTCCAGCGCGAGCGCCGGGCCTCCGCCGAACTGCGCGGGCAGATAGTAGTTGCCAACCCCCTTGCTCAGCCAGGCGATGGACGATTTCGGTTGCTCCTGAATGGCCTTGTTCACTTCGTCCAGGGCGCAATGGCCGTAGCGCATGGCGAGGAACACGTTGCCCGGGATGGTCTGCGCGCACAGCGTGCCGAGCAGGCGATGGTACTCGCCCCAATACGGGTTGATCTCAACGGCGCGCTTGGCGTAGTCCATCCCCGACTCCGCGATCGCGCTCGATCCCTTCTTGTCGCGCAGTTCCATCAGCACTTCCGCGTGCAGGCTGGTGGAGAGAGCGGCCAGATACTGCAGATTCGCGTCCTTGGGACTCTTGTCCGCCCGGGCTCGCGCGCCCGCGGCGACAAGCTGCAGCGTCTTCTGATCCTGCGTGTCGCGGACTCTCCTCCAACCATCGGGAGTCTGATCGTCGGCTATCGCCGGCTGGGCCGCAAACGCCGATAGGCCGAGCAGGGTCAGGAACAGACCGGAAACACGCATGGACCTCATAATCATATTGTAGAGACGTTCCGGCCACGGACCCGGGTTGCCCTTTTCGCGCCCGCGCCAACGCTCCGGTTTCAGAGTGCTGCCAGTTTCCGGTGCACGAGCAGCAGGTACAACGTCAACGCCCCTAGAATCAGGCCGTGCGCGCCGACGACCGTGGGTGCGCCGAACGTGGGTATCAACGCTCCGGCCACCAGACTGCCGAGCGGCATGCCGCCGCGGAAGGCAATGTTGTAAATGCTCATCACGCGGCCGCGCATGTTGTCGGCCGCGATCAACTGCACCAAAGAGCTGAGCATAGCGAAACAACTGACCAGCGCCATGCCGCCGAAGAACAGGATGACGCAGGAGAGGACGATGGATTTGCTCCAGGCGAACCCGCACACGCAGACCGATAGCAGCAGCAGTCCCAGCAGCGCCATGCGCCCGAGTTTCGTCTTGCGCCCGAGTGCGGCGACGACCACCGCGCCGGCGATGGCGCCCAGCGCCTGCACGGAGAGAAATAGCGTGTAGGTTTTCACAGTGCCATGAAAGATGTCGCGGACGAAGACCGGCAGGAACGTGAGCAATGGGATGCCGAGGTAGGTGCAGGCGAACGACACGGCGAACAGCAGGACCATGTCCGGGCGCGCGCGGATGAAGCGGATGCCTTGTCGCATGCTCTCGAAGACCGAGTCGGTGGTTTTCGGGAAATCGTAGCGCACGGAGATCAGCAGTAGCGAAACGATGACCGCCACGAAGCTGACGCCGTTCAACCCGAAACACCAGGCCGCGCCGAGCCCGCTCAGCGCCGCGCCGCCGAGCAATGGGCCGATCAGGCGGGCGAGGTTGAACTGGATCGAGTTCATGGCGATGGCCTGCGACAACTGCTCGCGCGGCACCAGGGCCGGAATCAGGGATTGGTACGCGGGCGCGCCGAAGGCCTGCGCGATGCCGGTCACAAACGGCAGCGCCAGGGTGTGCCAGACGTGCACGCGGTGCGTCGCGAACAAAGCGCACAGCACGAAGGCGGTACTCATCTGTACGAACTGCGAGGCGATCAGCAGGCGGCGGCGGTCGATGCGGTCTGCCGCCACGCCCGCAAAAAGGGCCAGCGAGAAAATCGGCAAATCGCCCAGAAACGAGTCCAGACCCACCCAGAACGGCGAGCCGCCGAGCACCAGCACGAGCCAGCTTTGCGCCAGTTTCTGCATCCACGTGCCGATGCTGGACGTGCAGGCGCCCGACCACATCAGGCGGAAGTCGCGCGATCGGAAGGGCTCGAAGGCTTTGCTGAACACGTTTGGTTTCCCGCCCGGCGGTCTAAGGCAACGGTTGCGCCCTGTGGATCGAATGCAGCAGATTGCCGTCGTGTTTAAGGCTGAGAACGAAACCAGGCTGCTCTACGTTCCATTCGGCCGGATGGCCGGGATTGGTCGTGGCAATCGAGGTGTAATCGAGGCCCGTGGACAGCATCAGTTCGAGGATAGCAGCAGGGGTTCGCCCAGAGCGGCGCGGCGATGCGGGGCGCTTCTCACGCGAACCGCCGGTTTGCCCAGCCCGATCGGATTCAAATAAACTACTCTCTTAGTCTTAATTGCCGCGATGATAGCCTGACAATGGGACGGCGAGTGTGTCGCGGCCCGGCTAGCGCGGCGCAGAAGCGTCCGTCGCGGATGAGTCTGACGCGCCGGTTGCTGCGCCGTAAATGAGAGAAGCATGATTCCGACGAAACGAACCTGTCTGTCGGCATTCCACCCGGTGAGCGCGCCCGACTATGTGCCCGCGGCGCAGTTGCGCGAGCTGCAGTTGAGCCGGCTCAAGAGCGTCGTGGCGCGCGCCTGGGAGCGGGTTCCACTGTATCGGAACAGGATGGAGCGGCACAATCTGACGCCGGACGACGTGCGGTCGCTCGATGACATCGCCGGGCTGCCGTTCACGGTCAAAGCCGATTTGCGGGATACCTACCCATTCGGGCTGTTTGCCAGTCCGATGGAGGAGATCGTGCGCCTGCACGCCTCCAGCGGCACCACCGGCAAGCCGATTGTCGTGGCCTACACGCAGCCCGACGTGGATGTGTGGACCTCCGTGATGGTGCGCAGCTTCGCCGTGTGCGGTCTCCACCAGGGCGACGTGATTCAGAACGCCTACGGCTACGGTCTGTTCACCGGCGGACTGGGCGCGCACTACGGCGCCGAGGGGCTGGGAGCGACGGTGATTCCCATTTCCGGCGGCAATACCGACCGGCAGCTCATGGTCATGCGTGACTTCGGCGTGACGGCCATCTGCTGCACGCCGAGCTACTTTCTGCACATGATCGACCGTGCCGCTGAATTGGAGATCGACCTGCGCGAGTTACCCTTGCGGGTGGGCGTATTCGGGGCCGAGCCCTGGACCAGCGCCATGCGCGAGCGCATTGAAGACCTGACTGCCATTCAGGCCTTCGATATCTATGGCCTGTCCGAGATCATCGGCCCGGGAGTGGCCGTCGAGTGCCCGTGCCAGGACGGTCTGCACATCTTTGAAGACCACTTCTACCCGGAGATCGTCGATCCCGAAAGCGGCGCGGTGCTGGGCGCGGGCGAGGAAGGCGAACTGGTGCTGACGACGCTCAGCAAGCAGGCCATGCCGATGATTCGCTACCGCACGCGCGACATCACCGCGCTACTGCCAGGCGCCTGCCCGTGCGGACGCTCGCTGCGCCGCATGAAGCGCATCTCCCGCCGCAGCGACGACATGCTGATCATCCGCGGCGTCAACGTCTTTCCGTCGCAGGTGGAATCGGCGCTGCTGGAAGTGGAAGGCACGCTGCCGCATTACCAGATCATCCTCACCCGCTCGCACGGTCTGGACCAGATGGAAGTGCAGGTGGAGGTGACGTCGGAATCGTTCAGCGACAAGATCGGCGCGCTGGAACAACTCAACGACACGATTGCGGATGCCCTGGAACACGTGCTCGGCATTCGCGTGGAAGTGACGCTGGTGGAGCCGCACACCATCCAGCGCAGCGACGGAAAGGCCAAGCGGGTGATCGACCGCAGGTTGCAGCCATGAAGCTTCAACAACTCTCCCTGTTTTCCGAGAACAAGCCGGGCCACATGATCGCGCCGTGCCGCCTGCTGGCGCGCGCGGGGCTCGACATCCGCGCGCTGTCGCTGGCCGACACGCAGCGCTTCGGCATTCTGCGCATGATCGTTTCCGACTGGCAGCGGGCCAAGAGCCTGCTGGAGCAGGCGGGCTCGGCCGTGAAGGTCACGGAGGTGGTAGCGGTGGAAGTGCCGGACCGCCCCGGCGGGCTGGCCGGCGTGCTGGACCTGTTCGAAGGCTCACAAATCAACATCGAGTACATGTATGCCTTCCCGTTCCGGCGCGGCGAACGGGCGGTGCTGATCTTCCGCTTCGATCAGCCCGACGCGGCCATCGAAGTGCTTCAGGCGGCCGGCATCAGCGTGCTCGACAGTGGCGCGCTCGACGAAAAGTAGCGGCGTCCACTCGCGCCATCGCGCCGCGATCGTTGAAGCGGCTCGCACGTTCTCTGCACGGCCCGAGGGGCCGGTGTATGCTCTAACGGAGTACGGAGTTTGAGGAGAAAGGGGCCCGTTTTCAATGACCCGAAGAGAGATCCTGGCGAGCGTGAGCGCGCTCGCCGCGCCGGTGGAAGCGGCTGAGAATGCGGTTGACAAGAAGGCCGGTACGGCCCGGCCCGAGCGCGAGGTGAAGGTCGACTTCCGCTACACGCCGCTGCAATGGCAGACCGCGTACTGCTTTCCCGACGACCCGCATAAGAGCCTGGTGGACCAGGCCGGGCGACTGCTTTACGGCAACCCCGGGCACATGTCCAACGACTTCTATCCGACCATCGTGGAGTTCTCGCTGCTGGGCATGGAGAACGACCACGTGGTGCGGCAGGAACTGGAAGCGCCGGGCGTGCCGATTGTGCATACCGTGGTCGAGCGGCCCCGGGCGCGCTTCGAGTTGATCAGCTTTGCGACGAAGCGGGCGGGCGAAGGCCGGGTCGACAACGTGCTGATGAGAGTGACCGCGGTCGCGGCCGGCGCGGGGGCGCCGGGGAATAGCGATCGCGCCGTGCCGATCGTGACCATCCAGACCCGCCAACCGCTGTCGCGGTCGAGCAACGGCGTGCTCATCGGACCCGACCCGAAGCGCCAGTTGCTGGTCTGCAGCCACGGATTGTGGATCGACGATCGGGGTTCCTCGTGGCTGCTGATTCTCGCGGCGCTCGAACTGCCGGCCGAGATCCTGCTCCGTTTCCCGCAGGAAGGACAAACGGTCGAGTTGACGGACGGCACGGCGCTGCTCACAGAGGCGCGGGCCTACTGGAAGAACTGGCATCCGTTCGGCGGCGCGGTGGAGTGGGAGTTGCCGCGTCCCTACGCCGACTTTCTGACGGCGTGCGCGCGCAACATCCTGCAAGCGCGCGAGGTGCGCAACGGGCGGTTGACGTTCCAGGTGGGGCCGACCTGCTATCGCGGGCTGTGGGTTGTCGACGGGCATTTCATCCTCGAAGCGGCGCGCTATCTGGGCTATGACAAAGCGGCGCGCGAAGGGCTGGCGACGACCTGGACGTATCAGCGCGCTGACGGCGCGTTGGACGCCGGCGGCGGTCCGGAGCACTACAAGGACTCCGCCATCGCGATGTTCTCGACCGTGCGGCAATGCGAACTGGGCCAGGATTGGACCGACTTCCGCGAGCTGAAGCCGCGCATCGCCCACGCCGCCGAGTTCCTCGAAGCGATGCGCGACAAGGGGCGCGCGGAGGGTTCGCCCGCCGGCAAATACGGACTGCTGGCCAACGGCTTCTCCGACGGCGGCTTCACCAAGGGCAGCGAGTTCACCAATCCGCTGTGGTCGCTGGCCGGACTGCAGGCGGCCACGCAGGCCGACGGCGGACCGTCGCACAACGGACTAGAGCGCGCGGCGCAGTTCTACTCGGAACTGCGAGCCGCTTTCGAGGTTGCGGCGCGGAAGGAGATGCTGCACCATCCGGCGGGGTTCGATTACCTGCCGATGGTGATGCGGGACGATCCGGCCTGGCAACTGAGCGAGTGGGAGCGGCCGCATCCGCGTCCGCAGTCGGCGCAGTGGGCGCTGTCGCACGCCATCTATCCGGGCCTGGTGTTCGAGCGCAACCATCCCGTGGTGCGCGGCCACATGGCGCTGATGCAGTGGTGCACCGCGGAGGATGTGCCGATCGAAACCGGCTGGCTGTCGCACGAAGGACTGTGGACCTACAACGCGCCATTCGTCTCGCATGCCTACCTGTGGGCGGGTCAGCCGGCGTGGGCACGCCGGACCTTCCACGGCTTCCTCAACCACGCCTCGCCGCTCTACTGCTGGCGCGAGGAACAGCCGCTGCGCGGGGCCAAGGTGGCCCACTACGTCGGCGATATGCCGCACAACTGGGCCAGCGCCGAATGCGTGCTGTACCTGCGGCACATGCTGGCGCTGGAGGATGGCGCGGCGTTGCGACTGGTCGAGGGGCTCGGTGCCATGGAACTTGCCGCTCGCCAGCCCTACCGCCTGAAGCAGACGCCGACGCGGTTCGGGCGCCTGAACCTGGAGCTCACACCGGAGGGCGCCGGGTGGCGGCTCAAGTTTGAACGCGGACCCGGACCAGCACCGCGCTCGGTGCGGCTACCGGCCACGCTCGCGGGCCTGAAGTTGGCGCGGGTGAAGGGCGCGACGTCCAAGGCCGGGGCCCTGGGCATCGAGGTCGAGCCCAGCGCCGGGGCGTGGACCGCGGAGTGGGGCGCCTAGGGGGAACAAAAAGTAAACATACGCGACTCCCCAGCCGCGGAATAGTGCGGCCGCAACCAGGATCGCCGCCTGCCCGACGGCTTTGCCCCGGCACTCGCGGCAACAAAAAGTGAGGAACAAAGCCAATTGTCGAGTTTTCTTAATAGAATGATTGGCTTGCGATGGCTATCTTTCAGATATTATTCGCACAATATTCGTGATTGTCAAAGAACGGGGGCAGGCCGAGCAGCGGAGGGTCTAGCACCTACAGGATAGACCCGGGTGTCAAGCGAATTACGGGGGACTTGGGCGAACCCCACCCGCATGCCCACCCGCTCGAGTTAAGATTGACCCACCACCAGCGGCTGACAATTATTGATAACTGACGCTCGTTGATGCCGTGCGCGGGGGCGCTTCCGCCCTATCCGGCCTTGGTGGCGATTGACTTAGCCTGCAGGAATTGCAGCAGGTAATCGGGGCCGCCGGCCTTGGAATCGGTCCCCGACATGTTGAAGCCGCCGAACGGGTGGCAGCCCACCAGGGCGCCGGTGCATTTGCGGTTGAAATACAGGTTGCCGACGAAGAAACGCTCTTTCGCGGCTTCGATTTTGGCCGCGTTGCGCGTGTAGACGGAGCCGGTCAGGCCGTATTCGGTGTCGTTGGCCAGCTCGAGCGCGTGTTCGAAATCGCGGGCCCGCGTCACGGCCAGCACGGGGCCGAAGATCTCCTCCTGAAACAGGCGCGACTTCGAATCGATGTCGGCGATCACCGTGGGTTGCACGAAGTAGCCTGCGCCCGGAGCCGCGGCGCCGCCGGTGAGCAGGCGCCCTTCCTTTTTCCCGATCTCGATGTAATCGAGAATCATGCGGCGCGAGCGTTCGTTGATCACCGGGCCCATGTAATTGCGCGGGTCCTCGCACGGGCCGGTTTGCAGCGCCTGCACCAGGGGCACGAGTTTCGCGAGGAACGCGTCGTAAACCGAATCGACGACGATGGCGCGCGAGCAGGCCGAGCACTTCTGGCCCTGATAGCCGAAGGCCGAAGCCAGCACGCCCTGCGCGGCGGCGTCGAGATCGGCCTCGTCGTCGACGATGATGGCGTCCTTGCCGCCCATTTCGGCGGCGACGCGCTTGATCCAGAGCTGGCCCGCGTGCGGCCGGGCCGCGAGTTCGTTGATGCGCAGGCCGACTTCGCGCGAGCCGGTGAAGGAGACGAAACGCGTGCGCGGATGCGCGACCAGCAGATCGCCAATCTCGCCGCCGGCGCCCACCAGCAGCGTGCAGCACTCGGCCGGGAAGCCGGCCTCGGCCAGCACCGCGACGAATTTGGCGGCAACGGTCGGCGTATCGCTCGAGGGCTTCAGCACGACCGTATTGCCGGCCACCAGCGCCGCCACGGTCATGCCCGCCAGGATCGCCAGCGAGAAGTTCCAGGGCGGGATGACGATGCCCACGCCGAGCGGCAGATAGCGCAACTCGCCGTGCTCGCCGCCCACTTGTGGCAGCGGCTCGGGCTCGGCCCATTTGAGCATTTGAAGAGCGTAATACTCGCAGAAGTCGATGGCCTCGCAGGTCTCGGCTTCCGCTTCGATCCAGGTCTTGCCGGCCTCGAGCACCAGCCAGGCATTGAACTCGAATTTGCGGCGGCGCAGATCGGCGGCGGCGCGCCGCAGCATCTCGACGCGCGTCCCGGCCGGCGTGCGCGACCACGTGGCGAAGCAGGCATCGGC
>Ga0182030_10012735_pt1 | contig 16812 bp, 20 predicted proteins | sample 812S3MmetaG_FD_121299 | JGI IMG/M metagenome (GOLD analysis project Ga0182030, IMG submission 121299) | Permafrost microbial communities from Stordalen Mire, Sweden - 812S3M metaG (Illumina Assembly) | ecosystem: Environmental > Terrestrial > Soil > Wetlands > Permafrost | place: Sweden...
GCTTCAGCCCGCCCTCCTGCCAACGATGTGAGACCTGCGGCGGGCGGACTGAAGTCCGCCGCAGGCTGAAGCCTGGCCCCACCGCCCGGCTCAGCCTAATTCCATGACATCAGGAGTCCAGAGCCTCGGCGCCGCAACCACTGCTGGAGTCAAACGCATGCTCCGCAAATTCCACGACATCATGAGTTCCGCGTCCCTGGCCGCCAGGTTTACCGCCCGCGATATCGGCCGCGACGCCGCTTGTCGACGTCGACAAGAGCCGCGGGCGGCGGGGAGACTGCGTTCCAGGAGAAAATCTGCGCGCGGAGGTCCGTATGCAACCACAGCGCAATGAACAGCGGGGCCACGTAAGGCAATACGTTGAAATTCAGGTACTCCGCGGAGTTCCAGAGCGTCGCCGCGGTCGAAGTTGCCAGCTTGAGACTGGTCTCGATGGAGTAGGCCGTATACATCAGCAGCGAGAGCAGCGCCCACAGCGCCAGCAGCGCCGTTCCGCCGGCCACTACCCGCCACAGGCGCCGCGTGAACCCAGCGGCCAGCACCAGCGCCCAGAAGAGCGGGAGGCCGAGGGTGAAGAAGGTCGGAATATGGTCGGGAATGGTCAATTTGAATGACCGGACCTTGATCGGCGGCGACCCCGGCGCGCGGCCATATGCCCGCTGCACCGCGTCCCGCTTTGACAGGAATTCGGGTATCGGAACCCGCAGCATCCAGTCGCCATTGGGTTGCACGATGACACCCGAGGCGGCGCGTCCACCAGGCAGCAGCCACAGAACCGCATCGGCGGAAAGCCGTATGCCGGTCAGCAGGGGATTCAACAGCAGCCACCACCACAGCGCCAGCATGACCAGCAGCAGGGAGGAGCCCCGCAGCAGGAAACGCAACTGCGGACTAGCGGGCGCCCGCATGTGCCGCCGATCCCGGCTTACGCACGAAGTAGGCCCATGTCCAGAAGATCGCCAGGGTATCGATCATCATCAGGCTCTCCCACAAATATAAGTGCGCGAAGTCAAACCAGTCCCGATTGTACTGGCCAATGTAGAACAAGCTGATGAAGCGGACCAGGTTGACCGCGTGGATGGCCGCCGTGCCAGCCGCCAGACCTTTGGCCTTCTGCATCCACGAAGCCGGAAATGCCAGCACTGCGGCCCACAACAGGATGGTGACATGGGCGCCGTTGCAGCCGTAAGCCATCTGGATGGCGAAATGGCTCACAGGATTCTCCAGCACGTCCCCGGCGGCCACCGCGTGGCCGCCGAAAAGGCGGATCAACACGGCCGACACGGTGACCAGTGCGTGCGTGAAGCCGGCCACCGCGGGCACCGTGAGAGGCGCCAGCATCAGTCCGAACAGGACGGCCAGGCAGACGGCGAACAGCAGCACAAAGCGGCCCATGCGCATTTGTGTGCCCGGTGGCGATGGCGGCTGCGGCTCCGCGTCGGCAGTGGATTGAGCGTGGGGCATCGGGGTCCTTCTTTATCTTGGCATTTCCGGGGCGGGCACGTCTCACTCGCGCCCATAATGCCATGCCGTCCCCGGCTACGCCCGCCACCTGCGGGAATGGTATCCTGCAATCGTTTACAGTCAGCAGCCTTCTGTCCATGAGGCTAGGGGTCAGGGGGAATCGGGAGATTGACCGAAATCGCTTACATAATCGTGCCGACTGAGACTCCCGGCAAGATAGTAGACGCGAGGTGAATTGCAATGAGAAGGCAGTTTCCACGTGGCATTCCGGCGTTACTCGCCAGCGCCTGTCTGGCGGTGGCGCAGCCAGGACCCCCGGCGGCTGGCCGCGTTGTCCTGGGCCAGTTCGACGACGGAAGTTCGGTAACGTTCGTCCAGGCCGGTTCCGCCGGGTGGGGAATCGAAATCGCCGGGCCGCACCGGGCTCGATTCAGCCAGCAGCAGTCCGTCTGGATCGAACTCTACGGCGGCGATGCGGACATCCGCCAGTTGGCCGCCGGGTATAATACCGTCCGCAAGCTGGCCAGCGGGGTCACCGCACAGGCCACCGTGGATGGCGGCAACGGCGTGGCCTTCGCCGTTACGGACCAGTGGAGCGTCAAGGGCGCCGTCCTTTCGCTTAGCCGCAAAGTCTCTGTCTCGGGCAATCGGGAGGGCGCCGGCTTCTACTCCGCCATCCGCCTCCATTCCGACCCGGACCTTACCTGGCCCGACGTCAGCTTTCTCGCTCCCTCTCTGCTCTACGGCGACACCACTTACAACGGCCGGGGCCCCGGAGGCACGGCGTACGACCGGGCCCGCCGATACTCCTTCCGCGAAGACTACCTGCCGGCCCCGCTCTTTGGCGTCTCCCTGCGCAATGGCGATTCGCTGACCATCCTGGACCAGGCGCCCCAAGGCCACACCACCACACAGGAGGCGACTATCGACGAGCGTTTCTCCTTCGGTTGATTTGGCGCCAACGAGGCTGCCGATGGCGGCATTGACATGGGCTTTTGGATGCCCGGGACCACCGCCGCTATCGCCGCAACCGGAGGCCGAGGCGCCGCCGGTGGCGGATACTTTGGAACCAACGGCGGCCGTGGACAAGCCGCCCAGCCACTCCAGCCCGGACCGCCGCAACCCGTGGCGCTCACCTGGACCCGCCGCTATAACCCCGTCAAGCAAGGCTTCACGCAATCCTACCAACTGGGCTTTCGCTTTGGCTCCCGCGAATCGTTCCCCGGCCTGATCCGCGATAGCTACCGTTGGGCCTGGCAGGTCCTCAAGCCGGCCGTGAACTGGCAAGATTTGGATGTCGTCCGCCAGAGCCTGTCCGATCAGCTCTCCAGCCAGGTCTACACCATCGAAGGACGAACCGGCCTGCCATTTATCGTGTCTTCGGTTACCGGAAAAGTCTTTTCCACCAACCCGGACCCCAATTTTTTCTGGCGCGCGACCATGGGTTTTGTCGGCAAGAATGTGGAGGCCGCCGACGATCTGCTGCGCGAATCGGACCACGATCCCAGCCCCCGCGGTCAGAAAATGCGGCAGCAGGGGCTCGATATCATCGCCACTTTCATTCGCACCGTGCCTATGTCGCCGCCAGTATCGACCGGTGTCAACCTGAAGACCGGCACCCCTTCCATGACCAACTCGCCGCAGTGGTTTATCCGCGAAGCCACCGACGATATGCGCATGCTCATGGAAGCTTACGATCGCGAACACAAGGCCGGGCGCGATCATCCCGAGTGGATCCGGTGGTGCAAGGAATTCGCCGACTGGGCCTTGACCGAGCAGCGGCCCGACGGTTCTTTCGCCCGGTCGTACATGCTGGGCACGCAGGATGTCGCGCAGGATTCCGGCACTACCAGTTACAACGTGGCTCCCCTCTTTCCCATGTTGAGCAAAGACCTCAACGACCCGAAATACCTGGCTTCCGCGGTGCGCGCCGCGGAATATGTCTGGCAGAATTTCGGGAGCCGCGGAATCTTCATCGGCGGCGCCATCGATAATCCCAACATTACCGACAAAGAGGCCGGCATGCTGTCGCTCGAAGCGTTCCTGTCTCTCTATGAAGCCACGCACGAGCCGAAATGGCTGCACCGCGCGCAGATCGCCGGCGACTTCGCCGAGACCTGGATGTGGATCTGGAACAGCCCCATGCCCGATGACGGCGACAACACTAACCTGCACTGGAAAAAAGGCGTGCCCACCATCGGCGGGCAGGGCATCACGGCGCAGACGGCCGGCATGATCGATCAATTCCTCGATTTCGCCGTGGCCTCCTACGCCAAGCTGTACAAATACACGGGCGACGAACACTATCGCGAAGTCGCCCGCATCCTGCTCCACAACACTAAAGCGATGCTAGCGCTCCCCGGCCGCCTCTACGGCATGTACGGACCCGGCTGGCAGCAGGAGCACTGGAGCCTGACGGGCAACCGCCGGGGGTACGGCCAACCGGAAAAGTGGATGCCCTGGGTCACCACCAATCATCTCTACAGCATCTACGGCCTGGAAGCCTATGACCCGGCCCTCTTCAAGCAACTTGCCGCCAAGCCGAAATAAGGATCGCCAGCCCGGATAGCGCCGCGAGCGCAGTAGACTGGTCCTGGAGGGCTTTCTTCCATGGCCACGAATTATCCCCGCCGTCGTTTCCTGAAAACCGCCGCGGCGGGCGGGCTTTTGACCGCGGGCGGCGCCAGGCTCGAAGCGGAGATCCCCAACGACCAGGCGCCGGCCGCCTCTTCCGACCCTGTGCGCTTTGGCATCATCGGCATCGGCATGCAGGGGTCCGGCCTTCTGAGCTCGGCGCTGACTCTTTCGGGCGTACAGTGCGTCGCCGCGGCCGACCTTTACGACGGCCGGCACACCCTGGCACGGGAGATCACCGACAACCCGAACCTGCCCACGACGCGGCGCTACCAGGAGCTTTTGGACCGCAAGGATATCGACTGCATCGTCGCCGCGGTACCCGACCACTGGCACAGGCGCGTGGTGGTGGACGCATGTAACGCGGGCAAGGACGTCTACTGCGAGAAACCGATGTCGCACACTGTGGAAGATGGCAACGCCATGGTGGAGGCGGCCCACACCAACAACCGGATCGTGCAGATCGGATCGCAGCGGGTCAGTTCCACGCTCTGCGCTAAAGCCCGCCAGTTGTACCGCGACGGAGCCATCGGCGAAGTGGAATTCGTGGAACTCACCATGGGGCGCAACGATCCCAACGGCGCCTGGCAGTATCCACCGCCGCCCGACATCTCGCCGCAGAACCTCGATTGGGACGCATGGCTGAATCAAGCGCCGAAGATTCCGTTCGACCCCATGCGATTTGCGCGCTGGCGATGCTGGCGCGATTATGGGACGGGCGTGGGTGGGGATCTGATGGTGCACCTGCTCAGCGGCATGCTGTACACGCTGGGCTGGAATGAGCCGCCGCAGTCCGCCTCCTCGCTCGGTGGGATCTTCCGGTTCAAAGACGGACGCGACATGCCGGACATGCACATGGTCCTGTTCGACTATCACGGCATTCCGGTATATGTGCGGCTGGACCTATGCGCCCAGTCTCCCGAAACGGCGCGTTTCTACGGACCCAAAGGAATCCTCGAGGCAACCCCGGGAGAGCTTCGCCACCTCAGTCAGAGGGGCGTGGACACGGCGCCGAGTTATTACTCCGGCGGGTTCCCGTTGAAGATGCGCGAGCAGTATGTCCGGCAATGGCAGCAGGATCACGCGGCAGCGCCCGGTCCCGACTCGGTTTCGGGGACGGCGGTCTTTCAGGGAAATAATTGGGACGACCTGCGACCGCACCTTTGGAACTTCTTCCAGGCAGTGAAGAGCCGCGCCCCGGTGGCTGAAGATGCCGTATTCGGAAACCATGCGGCCATCGCCTGCCACATGGCCAACGAATCGTATTTCCAGAAGGCGCCGGTGAAATGGGATAGCGCCGCGCAGGCCATCCGGGGGTAAGTTGAGTATTCTTCCGTGGGTTTCTGCATTAAGTTAAGGGGCGGGGCGGACCCGTGCAAGCGGCTCGCGGGTTCAAGTCTCGCCGGCATACAAAACTGGAGGCCATGATCAGGGTCGACCGCTGCTATTACTTGGGTCCCCTTCCTATAAGAATGACGGGATTTCGAGATGAACAGGATGGCTCCCTATCAACGACGAAGATGGCAACCGACTTCATTGAGCCGGCGCGAATCGAACGGGGGGAGGTTCCAGGATGGGTGCAACTTCCGACAGACAAAGAGATTGCCATCACGGTCATGATGGGACTCAGCTATGTCGATGCTTTATCCGAAAATCCTGATGACCTGGTGCCCCAACCGGCCTCCAGTGTTGGCTAGAGGGGAGCGTGTTGAAACGCTTACAACCGTTAATGGGTTCAACATGGAGGTGGCCTCGTCGCGCGCGGTGCTCGCGCAAGCCACAACAGCCCTTCAAACGGCGTTCTGAGAAACGTCTGCCCCCCCTGTGGTCGGATTGACCGCCTCTCTTTCAGAATCCGGCGGGCGACGCATTCACGGCGGGAATCCGGGGGCTGGGTGTTTACGCTGTGCCAACTAGCCGGTTGTATAGGGCGTGGGCGCCGATCCAGAACCACACCACGGTGTCTTCGTGCTCCACGGCAAGCGCCCGGTATTGCAGGCCGACTCGAACAGACCAGTACCGCCCGACCCTCTTGAAATGTAGGGACGGATGCCTCGGATCTCGCCGCAGCAGTTGATAGGACTCATCGGCGGCGCGGCGTATATCTTCAGGAAGCTGGCGATAGCAGTCCCAGAACCTCGAATTGGCCCGGTGTCTCACCGTTCCGTACAACGGCCCGCGCGCAGATCCCCGAGCGCCTCGTCCGCTAGTGCATCCAGGCGGCCCGCGGCGACGTCGTCTTCAATCTGGCGGTCCCAGACCTCGGCGTCGAACTCGGCAAACCACGCCCGGAATGCGGCAAACTCGGCTGCGGAGAGCCTGAGAACGGCTTCCTCGATCTCCTTCGCGCTACCCACCGTTCCCAGCTTAGTTTATGCGGTCGCGGAGGCGCAACTGCACTTGGCCACGGTGCACCTGGCCACGGCAGCCATTCCGCAAGTTCCGCCTGGCCGATCGCAATCAAGTGTCGTAGAGGCGTGGTGTCGGAGACGATGATCATCCGCGTTCGGGCGACCGCGAGTTTGCCGACTCCTGAAGGGCAGCCTCGCGATCAAGCTCGGATGGATCGAAATCGAAGACGGGGATGCCATGCGAACCAAGGAACTGCTGCGCATCCCAGCGAGTCGCAAATCCCAGTAGCCGCCGGACCTGAGCGAGGCTGAGCAGCCCCTGCTGGTAACCATTGAGAGCCAAGTCCTCCTTCAGACGCTGCGACAAATCCCCCCACCGCTCCTCCAGCGCAGTCCGCACATCGTCCGGCATGTCAATCGACAGCGACACGTTACCTTCTCCTGCCGCCATTATGCAATAGTTTCTCACTTAGGGTCTGAACGAGCCCGATCATGGCCTGTCGACTTCCATGACGGGCACACTAGCGCGACAAACCGGCCCGCGGGGGTACTGGCTATTATCGCTCCCGGCTCTGCCTGGATGGTCGCTTCATCCGGAAGTGCCCCCGAAACGCCGTTGGGGGGAGGTAACAGATCAGTGCCGGCTTTCGACCGCTCGACTGCCTACAGGTCTGAAATAATCGCCTCACGCGGGACACCCTTGTGCGAGGCAATAGCGCGGAGGATTGAACTGAACTCGCGACCCGGTGGTGAGCCGGTTCGGAGGTTTCCAGGATGATGTGACTACCGACCTTGTACACCCTCGTGTACTGCCATCGGCGGCACAAGATGTCAGCGAGATGCGCGCCGGAGACGTCGCGAGGGATCTTCGTGCCACCAGCAGGATCTCGTCGCGGACGAGGCGGAGACGAATTCGATCGGGGCGCGGCCCATCGAAGAAGAACGCGGAGGTCGCTTCAAGCGCGTTCCTGCGCAACTCGTCCCACGTGTCGGCTTCGGTGAAGATGCTTTCAGTAAGGCATTCGGCGCAGTAGCCGCCGTCCGACTCCTGCACGACCTCGAACACCAGTTCAGGCATACGTTCATGATACGGCATGCGTTGGCAGGAGCGGGAAGGAGGAGACGTCACGGGTCCCTGACGAGCGGATCGGGAACGAGTCGGCTTCACTGCCGGAGCGAGGGTCTTCGCACCGGAAGGCCGAAGGCGGACGGTTAGTCCGCGTCGCAGCCCAGGGAAAAACGCAGGGCTGCGCACATCTCCTTCATCCGCAGTGGAGCGAGGTGAGCCACACGCTTACCCAGGCGTTGTTGCGACACGGTTACCGTGTTGTGAAGATTCACCGCGCAAGGGCTCTTCATACCATCTTCTTCGTCCAACCTCACTTCGGAGGGAACCCCTCGGATGCTGGACGTGATCGGCGCGACCGTCGCTGTGGACAAGTAGCCAAGGGCACTGTCTCGTGTCAGCACTACGACTGGCCTCGCCTTGTCCGGAGGAGCAAAACGGTACAGCCGAACGTCGCCCCTGGCTATGCCTCCGGCCAAGCCGCCTCCGCTTCCCATCCGGACAGGTCCCCCGATTCTCTTGGGCCGCCTTCATAGCCTTTGCGGTCGCGCAGTTCCCGTTCCCTGGTCTCGAGGTTCTTGAGGTGCGCTCGGATGGCCTCACGAATCAGCGCGGAGCGATTCAACTTCGTTCGCCGCGCCGCCACTTCCGTGGCGCGCAGTAGTTTCGAATCGAGGACAACCTGGATGGTTTCCATATGTGGACCCTACTCCTCAGCATACTCCACACTGGCTGTGTGGTTGCTTCCTTGACGCAGAAACTCGCACCCGTGCTGTTCCGGATGCCGGATCGGATCGATCCGTTTCGTGCGGCAGGTCCCGAATGACCTCGGCGCCTTCCTCGGACTCCGCGGACAAAGCGCGGTTCGCGCGCGCTTCTTCCGGAGTTCCGCCGCGGCACCTTCAAGTACACGGCTGTCAGGCTCATTTGGGCCATACACGGCCATCATATCGAGCAGACTGCTACCGACCCCTCCCCCGCCCCGCCGCCATCCGCGCCGCCAGCCGCATCGCCTGCTTCATACTCCTGGCGTCGGCCCGATTCTTGCCGGCGATATCGAAAGCCGTGCCGTGATCCACCGACGTGCGAATAATCGGAATACCCAGCGACACGTTCACCGTGCCTTCGAAATCGATCAGCTTCATGGGAATGTGGCCCTGGTCGTGATACATGGCCACCACCAGGTCGTAGGCGCCGCGCACCGCCTGCAGAAACACCGTGTCGCCGGCATGCGGACCGCTGCAATCCATGCCCTGGGCGCGCGCCGCCTGAACGGCCGGCAGGATGGCGCGCTGGTCTTCCGTGCCGAACAGGCCATGCTCGCCGGCGTGCGGGTTCAGACCGCAGACGGCGATCCGCGGCCGCGCGAATCCCATCAGCTTCATGGCCTCATTGCCCAGTTCGATGGTGCGCAGGATGCGGCCCTGGTCCAGATCGCAGGCGCTGCGCAACGGCAGGTGCGTGCTCACATGCACCGTCGACAGGCGTTCGCTCGCCAACAGCATGCGCGACTCGGTAGCGCCGCACAGTTCCGCAATGTACTCGGTATGGCCCGAGAACGGCCGCCCGGAAAGGGTCACGGCTTCCTTGTTGAGTGGAGCGGTCACCATGGCGTCGGCCTCGCCGCGCAGGCACAGCTCCGTGGCCACGCGCACGTACGCCACTCCGGCCGTTCCGCAACGCGCGTCCAGCTTGCCGAAGTCGAAGCCGGTCAGATCTTCCAGGCCTTCCCGGATATCGTGGAGCCGGGCGTGGCGCAGAGGGCATCCGGTCTGTAGTTCCGCCATCGCCAGGATGCGCGCGTCGCCGGCCACGATCCAGTTCGCCAGTGGGGCGATCTCCGGGTCGGCCAGCGCTTTGAGGACGATTTCCGGTCCGACGCCGGCCGGGTCGCCCATGGTCAGTACAATCGTTGGAAGCATGTCAGAAAGTCCGCTACTTCGATTAGAGCATCCGGACGGCCGAATCCGCCGGACTTGGTGACTACCGGCATCCCCTCGAACGGTCCGCCTTCGATCGCGCCGCACGGAATTCCGGCAGCCACCTCCCGCCGCAGTTCGATGGCGCGGACGTCGAGGGCGCGGCAGACCAGCGACGCGGTATCTCCTCCGCAGAGCACCAGCGGACCGGCGGCGCCGGCCAGCAGTTGGCGGATGCGCGCGGCCGGCGTGTGGCCCCGCCGAATGCGCAGCACCACGTGACGGCCCTGTTCGAGCGCCTCCGAAATGGCTTCGTTCCTCACAGTCTCAGCCACGAAAAGGGCCGCGCCGCGCTGCTCCACCAAGCGGGCTTGCTGCTCCATGGTGACGGCATGGTCCGATCCCAGGCAGAAGACGGCCGGCGCGGGCGAGAACGCCCAGCCGGACGGCGATCCAATACCCGTGGCGCGCGCCAGGGCTGCCGCCAGCCCCGCGGATCCGGCCCACAGAATCCGCTCGCCGCTGGCCAACCCCTCGCGGACGATGGCGTCCAGGTGCGCATCGCAGGCGGCATCGCGCAGCGCGAACCGTGCACCGGCAGCCGGCAGATCGCGAAAATGGGCGGCCAGTTCGATCGGGATGAAGCCGGAATCGCCTTCGACGCGCAGGTATCCCGCCTCCACCATGCGGCCCATGGCCGGAAACGCGGGGGTCACCACGGCGGCGTCATAGCCGAACGCGGCCAGTGCGGCGGCAACCTCCGGCCCTGCATTGCCGCGGAGGGTGGAATCGATCTTCTTGAAGAGGATGCGCGGCTGAAGCGGCGGCAGGCGGTCCAGCGCAGTGCGGAACGAAGCCAAATCGCCGTCCCGGCTTTCGGTGCTGATGGCCAGCACGTCAGTCTGCCCGAGCTCGGCGTCACCATTGACCGCGACCCTGACGCGGAGCCCGCGCAAGGCAAATGGGACGGCGGCGTCACAGGCGCCGGTGAGGTCGTCCGCGATGACGAGGCATTGGAGGTCCAACCCCCAGCTTACTCCGCGCGCGCCGGGACGAATACGGTGCGCGGGTTCGCGGCGCTGGTATCCAGCAGCCAAAGCGGCCCGGCAGTGAGTTCGGTCAAGCGAAATAGGTTGCCCAACGGCGCCAGGGTGGTCGGCGTGCACGCGCATCCGATGGCGGCGCGGCTCCCGGCGGCCAGATTGAAAGCCGCCACGGACCTGGCCGTCGCGCTGGCCACGTAGAGAGTCTGCTTGTCCTGCGAAAAGGCCAGACCGGCGGGCCCGGCCAACCCTTCGTCGGGAGCGGCCAATACCTGCGTTCCCGCAGTCCCGGCGGCATCGCGGATGAGCGTCAAGCCGGCCAGCGAATCCACTACCGCGGCGTCATGCCCGCCGGCGGCGAAGGCCACCAGGGCGCCGGCCTGGGCCGGAAGCAGATTGCGGTTTTGGCCATGGACGCTCAGCAGCCGCGCCGAACCGCCGGCCACGGTCAGCAGATACATTCCGTCGTCACTGAGTGCCAGGGACTCGCCCGGCGTATGCACGGAACGGGAACCGCGCGCCGGCGCCAGGCCCGGATTGGGAACCGGTACCGAGGCGATCAGGGTGGGGGCATTCGGCAGGCCGGTCAATACACGGGCTGTCCCCGATGCCACCAGCGCCGCGGCCGTCCCCGACGGGCTGAAGATCACCCTCTGCGGTACACCGGCCACCCCGCCCAGGCTCACTTCCGTGGGAGCGCCGGCATTCAGGCGAAACAGGTGCAGGGAGTCGTCGGCGCCCACCACAAAGGCCGAATCCTGCAGAGGAGAGACATACACCGCCGCTACCACCAGGCCGAGACTGACCGGATCGCCGAGCAGCGACGCCCCGGGAACGCCCTGAATGGGCCGCAATACGCGCCCGGGGCCATCGAAAACAAAGCCCGCAATCGGGCCGCTGAGATTGCTTTGCTGCGCGCCCAGCACGCCGGAAGCCGCCAAAACCATGCCGCAGACCGGCCAGGAGAAAATCTTCATTGCTGTTGCCTCTTCTATTACTTCGGCGGACCGACGGTGCCGATGCCCGCCGTAATGCTGGTGCCCGTTGCCACCGCGGCGCTGTTGCCGCTGCCGCCGGAGTGCGTGGCGTAGTACGTGCCCCCGGCCACCGCCGCCGCTGCCACTACCAGGATAACAACCAGCTTGGTGGAAATGGCGGCCGCCGCAACGGCGCCTCCCGCACCGGCCGCTGCCGCCGCGCCAATGGACTGGGAGATGGCGGTGGTGGCAGTCATGCCATTATAGGAGGCCGTTACCTGGATCTGGAATTGACCCTGGACGCCATTGAGGTGGATCCCGTGGGCTACCGCGCGCCCCTGCGCATTGGTCACTGCCGACAGGCTATGGGAGCCATCGGCAAAAGTGCCGCCGGCGCCGTGTTCGGGCAGCAGGAAGAGCACTGCCGCGCCGGCCACGGGCTTATGATTTTCGTCCTCTACCTGCACGATGGGTTCGCGCGCCGTGCGTTGCCGGATATTATTGATAGCGCCATCGCCCTCGACGATCACCAGGTTCAACTTATGTGCCGGCTCCTGGGCGAACGCCGCCGGCGGGCAAGGCAGGGCGATACAACCAGCCAACAGGAGACATAGACTGCGCATTAGGACCCCTCCGCGGCTTTCATTATGGCGGTTCACGCACGGAAACTCAAACCTGAACTCCCGGAAGCGTACTAGGTTAACCGGATTTCACCGGGTGGGGGGCGTTTCATTTGCGCTTGCCGGATGGCGCCGTTCAAGGATCGATTGCCTCACGTGCCGCGGCAAAAGCGCCTTATCTGAGAGGGATGTCGACCTCGGCAACACTGCCGGGCGTCGCGGCGTTCACGCTGGCGGCTATCTTGCGGACATAGCGCTGCACGATCCTCCACTGCGAGTTTCCGGGTACCACAATCGCAATTGACCGGCTCTTCAAATTCTGCTGCGACGCCTGTCCTTGTCGGTCGTCAACAGTACATCGAAACCGGCTTGCTCGGCGGCCCTCAACAGGTCGCCGTTAACCAGCCGTTCCCAGCCGGCATCCTTCGCCTTCGTGATGGTGTGGCCTTCGAGGAACGGAATCAGCAGCGCCGGCGTGCCATGGTCAAAGAGAATGCGCATCGGCCATCTGAGCGGGGGCGGGCACAGAAGCAGAAGGAGGAGCGTCAAGACTGCGGGCCGCGAATTCAAGCAGGGCCACAACTTGTTCCCGCGTCACGTCGAACCACTCCATAATTTCCTCGATACTTGCGCCGGATTCGAGATTTTCAAAAACGGTTGAAACCGGCATACGGGTATCCTTGAACACCCATGCACCGCTACGCTTGCCGGGGATGCTCTCCACGGCGGGGCATTGCGACCAATCGAGACCCGCCATAGTTCCTGCCTCCCGCTTCCAGATTAACGGATTAGCGCCAGCGTTTGCTCAGACACGTGGGCGGTGGGGAACACGAAAAACGCGGCCTGCGCTTTCGCGAGGCGCGGACCTTTACAGTGTCGCCCGCGCTTTCAGACTGAGGGGGAATCGGCATGCTTGGTGGGGCATACTTTAGCGGCTGCAAGCAGGATTGCCGCAAATACAGAATCCAGGCCGCGAAAAAAGAGTCCCGCCGGCATCGGGGCTCAACTCTGTTTCCACCGGCATTCCGGAACTGCCGAGGAATCGGACTGAGCCACCGCTCCGCACAAACAAAGTTAGCCGCGGATGAACACGGATGAACACAGATAAGAAAAATCCTTCTTTTTTGGTCTTTCTATCTGTGTTCATCCGTGTTTATCCGTGGCCAATAATGTCTTTGCCCGGACTCGAACAGATCACTCTCATTCCACGACATCAGGATCTCGGAGTCTCGGCGCGGCAGAATCGCAACTTAGACCCTGGGACGGCGCTTCCGGCTGTGGTACCGTTTAGGGAACGCCATGCGCGCGTGTTGCCTGTTGCTGCTTGCGCCGCTCATCGCCGGGGCGCAGTTTCCGCCGCCGGAGATGTCCGGAGTCCTGCTCGAACGCGATGCCAACGTGCCTGCCGGCGAGTTCGCCGTCCGCGCGGCCGACAACCAGGTCTATTGGTTTCGATTCGATGCGCGAACATTGGTGGAACGCGAAACCCTGACCGGTGGCGTGGACCGTCTCATGCCGGGTGACAAGGTAGCCGTGGAATCGGAGCCCGCAGCCGGATCGCTGGCGCCATACGCGCGCACCGTCCGCGTGTCGACTCCCGTGGTGCACATGACGCTGGCGGACAGCCGACTGCGGAGCGCCGCGCGCCCGGCGCTGGAACGGGCCCCGCAAACCGGAAGCCTGACGTTCGCGGGGGTAGTATCCAGGCTCAACGGCCAGAGCCTGGTGTTGCGCACGCGCGCCGGGGAACAGACGCTCCTCATCCGCCGGGACACCCGCTACGTGGACAATGGCGATACCGTGGAAGCCGCCCAGCTCCAGCCCAATATGCGCGTCTTCGTGCGCGCCGGCAGAAACCTCTATGAGCAGGTGGAAGCCTACCAGGTGATCTGGGGCGGGATCTTAGTGCCCGGCCGCCAATAGACCCTCACCGCGCCGGTAACAGCCGCTTCAGCTCCGCCATCCGGTTCACCACAACCTCAATTCAGAACTCCTGATGTCGCCCCGCAATTTCAAACTGGCGGGGAAAATGGGCTGAGCCATTCCTTTCGATGGCGAGAACTTCGCGGGTGGGGCAGGCGGTGCTCGCCTTCGCTCGATCGTATTCGAGCAGCGGGCCTAATTCAGCGCGGGTGGGGCAGGCGAGCACCGCCTGCCCCACCTGCGGGCTCACTGCAAATTCCACGACATCAGGAGTTCCTCAATTCGCGCGGGCGCCGCTGCCGCGGGGAGTGGATTCAATACCAGCAGCCGGGCCATCCGGGGCCATGCTGTATGCACGGGTCCAGGGGTCCGCTGAACTGGCGAGACCGGTTGCCAGAAAGGAGCGTCGAAAAATCCGAGTCCGGAGTACCCCCGGCATACAGAAGCAGCCCCGCCGTACCGGCAAGAACGCCTGAAGCCGGTTCCGGAGTGGCGGCAGTCCCGCCACCGCGGCCCGGTATCCGCCGGTCTGCTAAACTCAAAAAGAACCAATGGCAACGGAAAAAGAACAGAAGCAGCCACTACCGCCGGTGGCTGAGTGGGCGCCGGCGTTGGCCTTGAGCTGGCTGATTCCCGGCGGCGGGCATCTGCTTCTCAAAAAGACCGGCCGCGGCCTCCTTTTGATGGCCGCCATTACTTCCATGTTCGCGTGCGGATTGATGATGCGCGGGGCGATGTTTCAGCCCGAATCGGGCGATTTCCTCACCACCCTGATCAACACCGGCGGATTCATCGGCGACCTGGCTTCCGGCATTCTTTACCTCTTGAGCCAATGGCTGGGATATAGCCAGGTCGATATGGCCGGCGCGGTCCACGATTACGGCACCAAGTTCCTGGTCACGGCCGGATTGCTGAACATCCTGGCGATGGTCGACACGTTCGAGATCGCCGTGCGGAGGAAAGACTGATGAAAATGACCTTGTCGCATTTCGAGGCCGCTTTCCTGTTCTCGCTGTTCACTTCGGTGGTGCTGGGCGTAGTGACCAAGCGCACCGACCGCGACCGCCTGCACTACGGCATTTACACTTTCGCGTGCTTTTTCGTGGCGCTATTCGGCCTGGGTTGGCTGATGTACTTCGGCCACGGCTAAGCTCAATACCGTTCACTTTGTACTAACAGACCTGGGAATTGGCGCCACGCACGGATCGGACTGAGCCCCCCCGGCATTCCTGTCCGCCGGGGAAATTGACTGGAGCCATTCCCTGCAAGCGCGACCACACTTTCGGCCATCGGAAGTAGTGGGGCCGCCTGCTCGCTCGCGCTGCACGACGCTTGCCGCGAAGTTCAGAACTCCTGATGTCGTGGAATTTGCAGTGAGCCCGCAGAAGCTCGCGCCATCGAAAGGAATGGCTCAGCCCATTTTCCCCGCCAGGCAGCGTGTCCGAAAGATGCTGCATCCGCATGGCTGCGCTGGTATACTGTCGGGCAAATCTATGAGCACAATCCGCCTCTTCATAACCGACGGGGTTGGTGCCGCCCGTCTGGAACTGACATCCAACGTTCCCTTCTATCAACTCAGGGGACTGCAAGGCTCCTGGGACCAGGTGAAACCCTTCAGCCGACTCATCCCCGCCGCCGCCGGGCACTTCTGGTACGAGGATGGCTTCCTGCACCTCGACCATAACGACGAGAGACCCATCGTTACCATCCCGTTTCCCTGGGGGCGGGGCATGGAGCCTGGCGTCGTCGGCGTCGGCTACCTGGCGCTCGAAGGCCCGGTCCTGACCACTCCAGGCTCCATACCCCGAGGCCCAAAAGTGGCCTGCAAGGTGCTTGAGGCCAAGTACGATTGGGCGAATACGTGGGTCGGGCTGGGCATAAAGGGTGGCGTACAAGTGGTCGTCCCGACGCAGGGCGGTGGACGCAAGGAAGGCATCATCGGCTTCATGGTGAACACCCATGCCCAGCAGCTCGCGTTTGTATTGGTGGAGGCCCACCTGAAAAAGGGCGGTTGGAATGCGGGCGGCGGCGGCTCGGCCACCCTCTCCGTGCTGCTGGCCACCGGTGTTGAAACCGCCCAGCAACTGACCGGAACGCCTACCGGCGGGTGGGACGTCAATATCTCGATCGGCTTGGCCTGGAGTAAGTTCTTTACTTGTCTGAGCAAAGCGCGGAATTATTCGAGACTCGCCGGCATCTTTCCGCAAGTGCTCCCCAAGGTGGAACAGATCGGGATGCTTGGCAAGCAGGCAGCGGGTTCGGAAGAATACCTGACGTGGTCGAAATCGTTCGTTGTCGGCTCTGGCGTGGATCCCACGTCGAAATCGCTCTCCGTCTGGGACACGCCCATCGGCGCGGGCCTCGAAATTTCCTGTGCCGAAACCGAAGGCTCCATCTATTACTCCGCCGACATCTTCGATCTCAAGGTCATTCAGTCGTACTGCAACGACTTCGCGGCTGCTCGGAGGTAGCCGTGAGGATGGCCCGATGGATGCCCGCCGGACAGCCGGGAAAGCACCCATCGGGCGCACTCGCGCTTCTTACGCGACGCCCATACTCCGGACCGGCTTTCGAGAAGTGCCCGATCCGCAGCTTGAGGATGCGCTCCGGCACTCCCTTCATGGAGCAGGCGATGTTGTGGATGAGGCGCTCTTTCCGGCCGGGCGTCATCAGGCGATAGAGGTCGTCGGCTTGGGGTGCTTAAACAGTTTCGGGATTTTGGTTAAGAACCGCTTGCTGGCGCGCGCGGCTCAGAATGGCGTCTCAATGTTTGTAAGTGTTTACAGAGCCGCGACCGCGAGGGAGCGGTCGTTCA
>Ga0182030_10012736_pt1 | contig 16811 bp, 22 predicted proteins | sample 812S3MmetaG_FD_121299 | JGI IMG/M metagenome (GOLD analysis project Ga0182030, IMG submission 121299) | Permafrost microbial communities from Stordalen Mire, Sweden - 812S3M metaG (Illumina Assembly) | ecosystem: Environmental > Terrestrial > Soil > Wetlands > Permafrost | place: Sweden...
GGAACTGTTGCTGCCCGTAGAACAGCACCTCGCGCTTATCGCTGAAGTGCCGGAAAAAGGTGCGCTCGGTCAACCCGACGGATTGCGCGATCTCCGCGGCGGTCGTCTGCTCGAACCCGCGAGAGGCGAACAGCTCGAGTGCCGCTGCCTGTAGGCGCTCTCTCGCACCCGGCTCCCACCGCACCATGGTTCCAAGTCTAGTGATGACAGCAACTGTCGTATAGGTATATGGTGATGTCTGTGGCTGACATCAGTCACTGACATCATTGCATCAGCCGCTCCGCCCGTGGCGGAGCCAGAGGGAGACAGTGCCATGCGCGTTTTCGTCACCGGAGCCTCCGGATGGATCGGTTCCGCCACCGTCGATGAACTTCTCACCGCCGGACATGAGGTCACCGGGCTCGCCAGGTCCGACGCTTCCGCCGCTGCCCTGGCGGCCAAGGGGGCTCGCGTCCGCCGCGGTGACCTCGACGATCTCGCGAGCATCCGTGCTGGCGCGCAGGCCGCCGAAGCCGTCATCCATCTCGCGAACAAGCACGACTGGTCCAACCCGGCCGCCTCGAGCGCAGCCGAGCGAGCCGCGGTCCAGACCATAGGCGATGCGCTCGCCGGCACCGACCGCCCCTTCCTGCTCGCCTCGGGCGTGGCCGGCCTCACCCAGGGCAGGCCGGCCACGGAGGGCGATCCGTCCCCCTTCCATGGCCCCCAAGCGCCGCGCGGAGGCAGCGAAAACCTCGCGTTCGATTTCGTCGACCGCGGTGTGCACACCGTGAGCCTGCGCTTCGCGCCGACCGTGCACGGAGCCGATGACCACGGCTTCATCGCGATCATCGCCGCGGTGGCCCGAGAGAAGGGCGTCTCCGGCTACCCGGGAGACGGGACCAACCGGTGGGCCGCCGTGCACCGGTCCGATGCCGCGCGGCTCGTCGCTCTCGGACTGGCGAAAGGCTCCGGCGGGCGCCCGCCTGCACGCCGTCGCAGAAGACGGCATACCCACCCGCGACATCGCGGAGGCCATCGGCCGCGCCTTCGGCCTCCCCGTCACATCGATCGCCCCCGATGACGTGCAAGGTCACTTCGGGTGGATCGGCACCTTCTTCGGCATGGATCTCGCGGCGACGAGCACCGTGACACGGGAGCTTCTCGGCTGGACACCCACCGGCCCGACTCTTGTCGAGGACCTCGACGCGGGTGCATACTCGGCGCGCACGCCGATGTCCGAGTAAGGGCTTCGAGCATGGATGCACTGATGGGGACATTGGGCGCCGGCGCTTAACGTCGCATCAGCTATGGACGCACCCTGATCCCGCCAGTCAGGTGACAGGAGGCCGGCCTGGACCGAACGCGGGATTGAAACCCTGGTGGACCACGGCCTCCGCGAGGTCCGTGAGCTTGAGGTTGTGGTCACGGGAGTACTGCCGCAGCACGCTGAACGCTTCCACCATGGACACCTTGCTGCGCTCGGCGAGCACACCTCTCGCCTGCTCGATTACGACCCGGCTGTTGAGCGCGCGCTGCAGATGCTCGGCCAGCATGCCGCTGGCCTTAACGGAGCGTTGCTGCAGGATGCCGATCGTAGCCACATCCGCGAGCGCCTGCGCCAGCCGCTGATCTTGCGGGGACACCGGGACGGCGCGCCCGCCGAAGAGGTTAAGCCCGCCGATCGTCTGATCGCGCAGCCGCAACGGGAGTGCCGCGACGGACCGGAAGCCTGCTCCGAGGGCGAACGGGGCGAACAGCGGCCAGCGCACACGGTCAGCGTCGAGATCGCCGCTGACGACAGCGGCACCGGTACGGACGCACTCCAGGCACGGTCCCTGGTCGTTCTGCAGCTGGAAGATCTCAAGCAGACGGGTTTCCTCGCTGGAGGACGCGACGACGGCGAGATGGCCCTCCTGGTCGATGAGCAGCAGCCCGGCGGCCGAGACGCCCAGCAGCCGGACACACGCCACGGCCAGCCGGTCGAGCAAGTCGACGATGTCGTAGTCTTCGACGAGGCTATCCGCGAGCATCACGAACGTGTCAGCCAGTTCCTGCTCGCGGCTTGTCACGAAGGCAGTTGAGCCGGCCGGTTCGTCAGCCGCGGTCATCGGCCCTCCACCGGAAAGCGCAGGCGACGCTCGACCACGTCCCGGGCGACATCCGCGACGGACCGGCCGCCAGCGAAGGCGTGAGCGCGCAGCAGCAAGAAGGCCTCCTCGATCGTCACGCCGGCCTGGATCATCACCATGCCGCTGGCCTGGTGCACCTGCAGCTGGTAGGAAGCCCGGCCGGCCGCGCTGTCGGCGAACGAGCTGGCCGAGCCGGTGTCCAGTTGCAGCAGCGCGGCCGCGGCGGCGTCGGCGGCGGTCAGTGCCGCGGAGAGCTGACCGGTCGTCAGGGTCCCGGGGACGTCCCGGTAGAGATCGAGGGCACCGACGCTGAACTGGCCAACACGCAGCGGCAACGCGAAAACCGCCCGGACCCCGGCGGCCACGGCACCCTCCATGAAGGCAGGCCACCGCTCGGCCGCCGTGCCAATTAGCCCGTGCAGGTCAGCGACCATGACCGGCACGCCGCTCGTGACCGCCTCGACGCACACGCCCTCGCCGAGAGTGAATTGAAGATCCTCAATCCGGGCGGACACCTCATCGGTGGCACAGACGACACCCCGGTTACCAGTAGCCGTCACCATCGAGATGCCTGCACCGGTAATTCCTAGCAGCTGCGAGCAAAGCTGGCAGATATGCCTTGATCGTTCGGCGCCTTCAAGCGGTCCCTCGGCCAGCATGCGCGCCCAGCCTGTCAGGTTCACCGCAACCCGGCTTCAATGGCGTTCTCGCCATGTGGTTGCCGGGTGTATCTTCGGCCACCCAAAAGGCGACTCCGGCAGCTAACCGGACGCACCCGGGCGCCTAAGGTCGGAACCTTCAGCACCAACGCCACGGTATCGTCGCTAAGACGTCCGCCGCTGAACGTCACCGTGGCGGACCGGATGGCGTCTGCCATGGCCGCCGCGGTGAGATCGCCTAGCCGGGCGACCAGGCTGCGGAGCCGCTCATCACCGTACAGGTCACGGGTGAGGCCGTCGCGGGCCTCGGTGACACCGTCGGAAAACATGATCAGGCTGTCATCGGGCCGCAGCAGCCGCTGCACATCATGCAACTCGGGCCGCGCCAGCACCCCGAGCAGGGTCCCCGGCCTCCCGAGGTCATGCACGCGGCCGTTCGCGGTGCGGACCAGGGCCAGGGGGTGACCCGCGACGCTGATCCGCACCTGGGCCCCCCTGTGGACGGCCCGCACCGTGGCGTAGATTGCCGTCAGGAAACGCGGGTCTTCTGTCGGCCAGTCGAGCAGCATCTCATTCAGGTGAGCCAGGATCCGGCTCGGCCGGGTCTGCCTGCGGGCCGCGGATCGGAGGGTGTGGCGGGCCAGCGCGGTGGCCTTGGCGGCCGCGGAACCCTTGCCGCACACGTCGCCGACCACTATCCCCCATGTCTTGCCGACCGACGGGAACACGTCACAGAAATCCGCGAGGATCTCCGCTCCTGTCCCGGCCGCCGCGTACTGCACCGCCACCTGCAAGCCCGGGATTCCCGGCAATGGCGGCGGCAGCAGGCTCTCTTCCAGCGTCTGGGCCAGAGCGGCTCGCCCGGCGCTATGAGCCAATGCGGCTCGCAAGGTGACGTCGCTCGAGGCGATCTCGGCCAGGATCTCCAGGATCGCGACGTCGCTAGCGTTCCATCGACGGGGTTTCCGGTCGGCTACCCAGAGCACCCCGGCGACCTGGCCGTCCTGGTTACGTACTGGCACCCCGGCCCAGGCGATCGCGCTCGCCGACCCGGATGGGTCTCCGTTACCCAGGCTCCGGCCCAGCCGAGTGTCCCCGATGATCACCTTGTCCGCGGCGCCGATGACCTTCGCGCACAGCAATTGTTCGATCGGGTTCGGCTGATCGTCGATGCCGGGGGCACCCCTTACTCTCGTGAGGGCACGCGCATCAGCGCACATCACTGAGGCGCTCGGCGTGCTCAGGGCGGCTGCGGCGAGCATCGCCACCCGGTCCAGCGACTCCGCTAGGCCGACCGCCCTCAGACCGGCCCGGCTACCCGAGGCCAGCCCGGTCAGGTCCCATTGCTGCCCGGCTCGCCGCGATACCGGCACAGCGGAAGACCAACGCTGATAAGAATCGGTGACTGACATCCCCGTCCTTAGCCCAATCTAAAGACATTCCTGCTAGGCGCGGAGAGGCGGGGTCTAGACCTCGGCGGATCCAGTCTAAAGCACAAAGCGAGCGAGGTGACGCACATTAACCAAAATCTAATACGCCAAGCGCACTGAAATTGCGGGTATTTAGAATAACCGGGAAATAAGTGGTTATTGCCACTTTATATTCATCCGCACGGTAAACATGCGACACCCTGGATATTGGTGATTGCCCCCATGATGTCGCCCTTGGCGATCATCGCCAGCGTTTCGTCAACCGGCACGTGGATCAGGGGCCGTGCCGCCGACGAGGAGGTGGTTGCTGCCCGGAGTCGACGATCGCGACGTAGGAGTCCGCCTCGGTCGCGGTGAACCAGTGGCTGGAGACCAGCGACGCAGAGCCGGACGAGATCACCACGGACCTGATCACCCCTGGCTGTGGTCCAGTCTTCCTGGCCGGGAATGGCGGGCGGGTCCGCTGGCAGCTCGCTGTCCAAAGTCTCAGCTGGCGGGCTCGCTTCCCCTGACCTGGGAGACAAAGCTCTTGACGGCGGGGAAAGCGAGGTCCGGGCGGTCACGGAAGATGGTGTGGCGCGCACCGGGAAGACGCACCAGGCGGGTGGTTTCGGCCGGCAGCTGGCTGGCTAGCTCCTCGACCACGGGCAGCGGGCAGACAGGGTCGTCCTCGCCGGCCAGGACCAGCACGGGGCACCTGACGGCGCCAATCACGCTCCACGGGTCAAAGCTCGGGACCTCGTGACTGTAGTAGTGCAAGCCGACGTCCATGCTCTTGATCATCCGGGCCGCAAACTGGCGGGATTCCTCGGCCCAGCCGGGCGTGCTGCTGTAAAGCGGGTAGCAGACGCGGTTGAACTCAGCCTGGTTATCTCCGGTCTCGTCAGCGTAGGTGTGCTGGGCGACGGCGGCTGCCTCGGGGCCGCCGAGGCGGCCGAATGCCTCGATGACGCGCTGCTGGTCTTGGTGGCCCCCGGTTGTGTTGGCCAGGATGACGCCGCCGGGGTGACCGGGGAACAGCGCCGCGTAGGTGCGGGCGACGTTTCCCCCGAAGCTGCTGCCGAGGACGACCGGCTTGTGCAGGCCGAGCGCGTCGCATAGCCGACGCAGGTCATCAGCCCAGGTCCGCATGTTCCAGAACTCGGCGCTGCTGTGATCGCTGCGGCCGTGGCCCGCAGGTCGAAGTAGAGGATCTGGAAGGCCTCGGCCAGGGGCGCCAGGGCGGGCTTCACCGTCATGTGATCAAGGCCGGGGCCGCCGTGGACGGCCACCAGGACCGGGCGTTCCACCGTCGTTTCCCCCTGCGGAACGACTGACGGCCCGGATACATCGAACCAGAGGGACACATCATCAAGGCTGATACGCATGCGACCTCCGGGACGACTGCGGGCGGGCTGGCCAGTCCCGGCGCCCGCTGCTGGGCTTGGCTCAGGGGCCCACAGTAAGCCTGGCAGCGCAGCCCAAGGACATCGTCGCAGAGACCGGCATCCCGGGCCGGCACCCTCGCCGCCGCAGCCCGCAACGTCGGCATCGCCGCCAGGAACGGCATTAACACCCTTTACGCACGTAAAGTGATACTCCTGCGGATTCGGCCCGCTGACCAGGCGAGTCGAGAAAATGTCACGCCGCAGTTGCCTGCTCAGAGGGCGGCCCGCTGGCGCACGAGGAAGTCGCGTTCGACCGCGTTGGTGGTAAGTTCGATGGCTCGGTCGTACGCGTCGATTGCCTCGTCGCGTCGCCCTGCTCGTGCGAGAAGGTCGGCGCGGGCGGCGTGGTATGGCTGGTAGTTGCCGAGAGTGGCGGCGTCGATCTCGAGTGCGGCGAGCCCCTCGGCGGCGCCGCGGAACTCCGCGACAGCCACTGACCGGTTCAGGCCAACAACGGGGTGGGGACGCAGGGCGAGGAGCTGGTCGTAGAGGGCAATGACCTGAGACCAGTCGGTGGCGTCGGCAGTGGGGGCGTCGGCGTGTACGGCGGATATCGCTGCCTGGATCTGGAACGGTCCGGGCTGGTTGCGGCGAAGGCAAGCGCGCACAAGCTCGTGGCCTTCGGCGATCATGGTCCGGTTCCAGCGGGAGCGGTCCTGATCGGCCAGGCGCACCATGGTCCCGCCGGCGTTGCTGCGGGCAGGACGGCGAGACTCGGTGAGCAGCATCAGAGCGAGCAGACCGATGGCCTCCGGTTCGTCGTGCATCAACTCGACGAGGGTTCGCCCGAGCCGGATCGCTTCGGTCGATAGATCGGTTCTCGTCAGGCTCTGTCCCGACGTGGCGGTGTGACCTTCGGTGTAGATGAGGTAGATGGCGGCGAGGACCGCGTGGAGCCGGTCCGGGAGCTCCGCAGCGCGGGGTATGCGGTAAGAAGCGTGATTATCGTGCAGTTTGCGCTTGGCCCGGACGATCCGTTGCGCCATCGTCGCCTCAGGCACTAGGAAAGCCCTGGCGATCTCACTGGTCTCGAGGCCGCCGAGGAGCCGCAGGGTGAGAGCGACCTGCGCGTCGGCGGCGAGGGCGGGGTGCGCGCACAGGAACATGAGCCGGAGCTGATCGTCGGCGACGACACCGGCCAGCTCGTCGAGCCTGTCGAGTTCGGGATTGTCGTCAGGGTCCATGCTGTCCCTGCTGAGTCGGTGGGCCGCGAGATGACGCTCACTGCGGGTCGATTCGCGTCGCAGGCGGTCGATGGCGCGGTTGCGCGCGGTCGTCGTGATCCAGCCGCCAGGGTTGGGCGGTATCCCCGTCTTCGGCCAGTGCTCGGCGGCGGTGGCGAAAGCTTCCGCCACCGCGTCCTCGGCGAGGTCGATGTCGCCGAGGACGCGGATCAACGTGGCGGTGCAGCGGCCGGCTTCGCGCCGGAAGATCTCCTCCAGCGCGTCGGTCACCCTTGCGCCGGCCGGACCTCAACCGGTCCCTCGCAGGCAGCGGCCGCTTTTCCGGCCCACTCCAGGGCGCTATCGAGATCGGTGGCCTCGATGATCCAGAAGCCGCCCATCTGTTCTCTGGTCTCGGCGTAGGGCCCGTCGGTCATCGATACGTCTCCTCCGGAAGACCGCACGACCGTGGCCGATGATGCGGGGTGCAGGCCGGCCGCGAACACCCAGGCGCCTGCCCTTTGCAGTTCGTTGTTGAAGGCGTTCACCTGGGCGACGCGGCGCTGCGCGTCGGGGGTGGAGAAGTCGGGCTCGAACGTGTCGTCGTGCCAGACGGAGACGAGGTATTGCGGCATCTTGGTTGCTCCTTTTTGAAAGCGGATCGGTTTCGGGTCAGCCGGCGTGTCGTGCGAGCACCGGGACAATGCTTACCGCGGCGACCAGGTGCAGTCCAGCCAGTGCGATCTTGCTGGCGGTCGTGTCAGCGAACGCGGCCGGGAGGACGCAGGAGATCGCCGTGAGGCCGACGGTCATCTGGACGAACTGCCGGCGCGGGGCAGAGCTGCGCCGGTTCAGCACGGCGAGGAGGACCCCGCCCATGACGGCGGCGATGAAGGTGAGCTGAGCGAACCCCCCGAGCGGGATCTTGCCGTGTACGGCCAGCGGGACCCCCGCGGCCCGCAGGGCAACCGCACCGGCGGTCGTGACCGCTGCGGCCAGGACACCGACCGAGACGGTGGTGCGCGGCAACGTGCCAGTCAACCGGGACGGGCGGCGCCCGGCCGTTGTCTCGGGGGAGGCGGTAACGGCGGACATGGCTGGCTCCTTTCGCTGGCGGCGGCGCTCTGTACGCCGCTCATCCTGTCCACGAACGGCGAGGGCGGATTCGACACCGAAGCTGAATATTCTTTCCGGATCCGCGATCCGCCTCGTGCGAGGGCATGACCGCTCCTCCCGGTGTGATCCACTCAGGGAACCATGCGCCGGGTCCGCCGTACCCCTGCCACGTCGGGGTCGCGAAGTTGCGCCTCAACCATACGGCGCCGACACCTTCCGCGTGCCACCAGCCAGGCGGGAGACCGCGGCGCAACGAACCCATCGGAAGAAATGTCCAATCCCGATGTTCGTCTCACCGGCGCCGTTCGGCCCGAGGAACCCGGTCATGTGACCCGGGCGCACCAGTCAGGGGAAGGCAAGATCGTCAGGGCTCAGGGCCTAGTCAGGCCCCACCTGTTCTTTCGCCGGGCCCGTTGACCCTGACACGGTGTGAGGTTGTAAACCTGGTAAGACTATGTTCAGTATCGGGGAGTTTGCCAGGCACGGCCGCGTCTCGGTCCGGATGCTCCGGCACTATGACACGATCGGGCTGCTTCAGCCCGCCTGCGTGGATCCGGTCACCGGGTACCGGTTCTACCGGGCGGGACAGCTCGCGGACCTGAACCGCGTCATCGCGCTGAAGGATCTCGGGTTTTCCCTGCAGCAGGTGCAGGCGATTCTCGGCGACCAGGTGAGCGCGGCGGAACTTCGCGGGATGCTCAGGCTGCGCCGGGCTGAGATCCGCGCGCACATCGATGCCGAGACGACGCGGCTGGGCCGGGTAGAGGCACGGTTGCTGACGATTGAGGACGAGGCCCGGACGCCGGTCGACGGGGTCATTGTGAAGCGGCTGCCTCAGGTCCGGGTGGCCGAGTTGGCCGGCCCGGCGGCGGGATATGAGCCGGACGCCATCACGCCGGTCATTCAGCCGCTGTACTGCGACCTGTGGGGGCTGATGGCCGCCGCTGGCGTTGCTGCGGCCGGCCCGGCCGTCGCGTACTACCAGGACACGCCGGACGGCGACGGTGCCGTCATCGTGCATGCCGCGGTGCCAGTGGACACCGAGGCTGATGCGGATTGTGGCTTCAGCGTCGCGAATCTGCCGGAGATTGACCGCGCGGCCGTAATCATTCACCACGGCCGGATGGATGACGTTCTGGTGACCGGCCAGGCGCTGGCGCGGTGGATCGATGCCAACGGGTACCGCTCCGCCGGGTATGCGCGGGAGGTCACCCTGGAATGGTCGGCTGACCCCGATACGTGGGTCACCGAACTGCAGCAGCCCATCGCCACGACTGGAGGATAATCAGATGTCAGCAGCAACGGAAATCGTGACCCGCGCCGAGCAGTCGTACAGGCCGTCGAGGGTGATGGTCACCTGGTGGCTGGCGTGCTTCCCGCCGGGCGGTACGCGACGCTCACGCATATAGGTCACCCCGCGGGGCTCATTGGGGTGACCAAGGTGCTGCTGGACTGGGCGGCCGGGCAGGACCTGAAATGGGACGTGGCGCCCGGGGACGGCGGTGAGCGGTGGGGCAGCCGGCTAGAGATCTACCTGACCGACCCTGATCGGGAACCCGACATGAGCAAATGGGCCACTCAGCTAGCGTTTCGGCTCGCGGGCTAGGCAGCGGTGCGACAGGAACGCCGCGGCGATGTTCCGTCAGCGACCTGATCGCGGCGACACCCTGGCCGGGCCCGCACCTGGCTGATTCCGGGAGATCAGCTCCGGCGCATCATTCTGAAAGCGAGTGACGATGTTCAAGGTGCATGCCGGCTCCGTAGAGGAGTACCTCCGCTTCGATCCTGCCCGTGAGGACGGCCTGCGTACGCTGGATGAGCTCATCCGCGGCGCAGCGCCAGGACTGCCGCGCTGGTTCGTGCGTGGAACCCCGGACGGCCAGCCCGGCATGACGATGACCATGATCGGCTACGGCCAGTTCCAGTACTCCGTCAAGAGCTCCCCCGTCCCGGTCACCTGGCCCATCCTCGGCCTCGCGCTGCAGAAGAACTACATCAGCCTGTACAACAGCGCCAACGGCGACGGGCCTCCCTTCACCTGCGCTTACGCTGACAGACTCGGACGCGCCCGGGTCAGCAAGAAAGGCGTCGTGACCTTCAGCGCCCTCCACGACGTCAACCTCCATGCACTCACCGAAATGATCACCGCGATTGAAGCCGGCCTGGCAGCCGGCCAGCTCACGGCACGCTAGCGAAATCGCTTTTGCGAGCCGGAAGGCTCCGTTGACTGCGGCCGGCGGCGCTGTCGAGCCGGCATCGACGAGCCCGTCACCTGGGAATCGCCCTTCGACTGGGTCACCGGCGGCAGCTGGCCCGGCCCTCACCCCGACGACATCACCCCCGCTGACCTGCACCCGCTCATCCGAGCCCGACTCCCCGTCCGCGCCATCGCCGCCCGGCTCGGCACCACCGCCGAGCATGCCCGGCTGACCGCCGCCCGCTATCCAGCCCCCAGGCCATGGCCAGCACTACCGCACAAGCCCCAGGTACGCCGGAACAGCCCGGCACCGCGCAGCTGAGCAAGTTCACCCAGCAGGGCTTCGGCCCCGGAGGATCGCCCGCATCACCGGGTGCAGCGAACGCGTCATCCGGCAGCTCCTCGTCAGCGCCGGACTCCGGCTGATCGGCGGATCAATCGTCAGCGACAACAGCCAGGAACTACCCGCTGCGATCAGGGCAGGCTCCGCCATCCCCGTCGAGGAGGGTCGCTTTATGGACTGGGCCATATGGACTGACGGCAAGGGTGTCACCGAGGGTGGACTGACCGAGAGCGTCAGCTTCGGATTCTGACGGCCGTCGATATCTTCATTCACGACAGATAGATGTATTATTTCTTACAGACGAGATATCCGTGGACAGAGGGGCAAGATGGCTAAAACCAGCGTCGACATTGATATCGACAAACTCGACAAAGTGCGGGAGATACTCGGAACCGAGTCCATCCGCGAGACCATCAACGCCGCGTTTCGCGAGGTGATCCGCGTCGCCGCCGTACGCGACCTAGTGGCTCTCGGCGAGGCAGGCGCGTTCGACTTCCTCCTAGAGTCCGGCACCGAGGAGCGGATATGGGGGTAACGCGCTACCTCGCCGACAAGAGCGCCCTCGCGAGACTCCATCTTCCGGCCGTCCGCGAAGAACTAGAGCCGCTGATCATGCGCGCACTGGTCGGCATCTGTGGCGTGACGGAGCTGGAGATGCTCTTCTCGGCCAGGAACATCCAGGAGCGCTCCCGCATGAAGGAACAGCTCGCGGCGTCCCTGGACCGTGTCGATACCCCTCAGGACATCTGGGACCAGGCCGCGGAGATCCAGGAAGCGCTGACCGAACAAGCCCAGCACCGCTCCGCCTCGATTCCCGATCTCATCGTCGCGGCCACCGCGCGAGCCCGCGGCCTGGAGATCCTGCACTACGACCACGATTTCGACACCATCGCGCGCTACACCGAGCAGCCCGCCCGCTGGATAGTGTCTCCCGGCACCGTGTTACCCCTCCCCTAGAGGGCTAAGCACTGACGGCACGAACGCGCAGGCAACCGCGACTCGCTCGGGACTCCCCGGTGAGGGTCACGCTCTCACGCGCTGCCATCGCTCGGCTAGCCGTTGCACGCTACCTCAGAGGTGGAGGGCGATGCCGCGGTGGGCGGCGAAGCGGTCGAAGACAGGCATGGGGAGCGTGGCGACAACGGCTTCCGGGATGTGGCCGGACGGGTTGTGGAAGGTGACCAGGTCATTGGCGTGCCCGTTTACCAGCACCAGGTGCCCGCCGGTCTTGGGCGGGTCGTTCTGGGGACGCCGGATCTCCGGGTGCACCGAAGCGATTACCAGTCTCCCCGCATCTAGTTCGGCCATCAGCCTGGCGCGATCCAGCTCCGTGATCACGTCGGCTTGCAGCCCGTGCCTGTCCCTGGCGTACTCGGCGAAAGGCCGGTAAATGAGCCCTTGCGGGCGACCCGGCTCCTTGGTGTACGCGCCGTACTCCATGCAGCCGATGGCCAGCTCGTACAGGGTCGGCGCCGCCCCGTCCCGGGCGAGCAGCGCCATCCGGAGGCACGCCATCCCGCACCAGCGCGCACACCACGCCGCGTACGTCTCCCGGTCCGGCGCGCCACTCTCACGCCAGCGTGGGTCCTCGGCCCGAGGCTGACCTCCATAGGTGATAGCCGCGATGAGGGACGGGGATGCGTACTGCGTGATCCAGGGGACCGGGTGCCACATGTCGCCGAATCTTATTCGCTCAGTCCTCAAGGAGCCGGCCGGGCTGGTAGCGGGGATTCGGGCACCCAGGGACCGGAGGGACCAGTCGAGTACCGGTGTCAGGCTCCGCATGGCCGGCCAGCCGTCGGGAAACCCCTTGCCATGGCGCCGGATGGCCCGGACTCTTGCCCGCCGCTAGGCGCCGACGGGATCGGTGCGCTGGCCGGGGCGCTACCGAGACTGGCCCGCGACTGCCTGCAGCCGCCCGGTGACCTGCCCGTCACGGACCCGCAGCACGCCGATGAACGGGGCCGCCGCGCGGCGTCCGGTAGTTGTACTTCCCTAGTGGAGGTTGCGATCGACGAAACATGCCCCGATCGTAGAGTTAGATCGAAGGTCGATATAGTTTCGGCATGGATGCAGTTCGTGCTGCAGAGCGGCTGACCCGCTCCATCGAGGACTTCACCTCGTTGTTCATCCGGCTCCCAGCCTCGGATCGGCTGAGCTTCTCTGCGCTGTCGGTGCTGCACACCCTGTCGAGGGTAGGGCCGTGCCGGCTGAGTGACCTGGTCAGGACGGAGCAGATCAAGCAGCCGGCGCTCACGTCGGCGGTAGCGAAGCTAGAACGCGACGGGCTTATCGAACGCAGGCCCGATCCGTGTGACGGGCGGGCCTCGATGTTGTCTCTCACCGCGGATGGTCAGTCGATTGTGTCCCGGCGCCATGCCGATCGTGCCGAGCGGCTGCGCAGTCTCATCGACCGGCTCTCGCCTGCTGACCGCACGCGGCTGCTGAGCATCGCGGGCGTACTCGACCAGATCGTTCAGCTCGCCAGCGAGCAAGACGAGAAACCTGATGAAAGGATCGGGAAGTGAGCACAAGCGTGGATGCACTGTCGCCGACGCCGATCGCCGTTGAGGAGCGGGTTCTCGAGGATCTGCGGTCGCGGCTGCGGGCCGCGATCTGGCCGGAAGATGACGGGAACGAGGACGGGCGCTACGGCGTCCCGAGGGCCTTGCTCCAGGAGCTGGCGCAGTACTGGGCCGAGGAGTACGACTGGCGAGCCGCCGAGCGAGCGATGAATGCCTACGAGCACTACCTGGTTGACGTGTCCGGCACCCGCGTTCACTTCATGCGCAAGCCGGGCGCCGGGCCCGATCCCACCCCGCTGATCCTCAGCCACGGGTGGCCCTGGACCTTCTGGCACTGGTCGAAAGTCATCGACCGGCTCGCAGACCCGGCCGCATTCGGCGGCGACCCGGCGGACGCTTTCGAGGTGATCGTCCCGTCATTGCCGGGCTTCGGGTACTCGACACCAACGCGGCCGGACATGAACTTCTGGAAGATCGCGGACGTCTGGCACGAGCTGATGACCCAGACGCTCGGCCATACCCGGTACGCCGCGGCGGGTTGCGACGTCGGTGCCCTCGTCACGGGACAGCTCGGCCACAAGTACGCCGGCGAGCTGTACGGCATCCACATCGGATCAGCCCTGAAACTCGACCTGTTCACCGGCGACCGTGCCTGGGACTTCTCCGGTGGCAGGCCCATCCCGCCCGGGCTACCCGATGACCAGCGGCACAGACTGGTCGAAATCGAGCGACGGTTCGCTGTGCACCTCGCCGCGCACGTACTCGCTCCGAGCACACTCGGGTACGGACTGGCCGACTCCCCAGCCGGCATGCTGGCCTGGATCCTCGAACGATGGATGAACTGGTCCGACGACGGCGGAGACATCTACACCGTGTTCACCCGCGACGACCTGCTCACCCACGCAACGATCTACTGGACCGGCAATGCCATCGCCAGCTCGATCCGCACGTACGCCAACAACAACCGGTACCCCTGGGCACCCTCCCACGACCGGACGCCAGTCATCGAGGCACCGACCGGGATCACTTTCGTCGACTACGAGAATCCCCCGGGAGTCAACAGCCCGGAAGAGCGCATCGAGTCGTTTCTGGCAAGCGACCGCGCCGCTTGGTACAACCACGTCAACATCGCCGCCCACCCCCACGGCGGCCACTTCATCCCCTGGGAGATCCCGGAACAATGGACCACCGACCTGGTCCAGACCTTCAAGCAGGCGAGGTGACCGCGCTCGCCGGCGAAGGCGATCCCCCAACCGCGCTGTTCACCTTCTTCACCGAGATGGTCGCGCAGGCCGCGGGCAAGAAAACCGTCATCGACCTGCAGGCCAGGACCGGAACCGAAATCGCTGCTCGCCAGCACATGCCAGGGCGCGCTCCAAGGCTGGCTGGGACAGCGATCTCCAGCGCCGCACCCTGACCGCGATCTTCGACGGACTCCGCCCGCCCGCGACCCCATAGAAGAAACCGACAACTTCCCTGCTCGACAGGATCGGCTGGCAGGACATGACGTACTCGATGACACGAGGGCGCCAGCCTGTCTCCTCCGCTACCTCGCGCGCTGCCGCTGCGGCAGGGTCTTCCCCGTCGTCCACGTAACCGCCCGGCAGTTCCCAGACCCAGCGGTCCACGATGAACCGGTGCCGCCGCATCAGCAAGACCCGGTCGCCCGCATCATCCAGGACCACCGTCATCGCGCAGCGCCGCATCCGGAAGACGTACTGCGTGAAACGCACATGGTTCGGAAGCTCGACATCGGCCAGGCTCACGCGGACGTGAGAGGTGTCGTCCACCAGCCGCTCGCCGTGGATCACCCACTTGGACGGGTCAGTCACGTACGCGACACTACCGGCCCGGACGCGCTCACCCCGCTGCCACCGGGACTCCGCACCGGTCCTGCCAGCATCACATTTCGGGCACTTTGACCAGGGCAATCGGTATGCCTAGCGGCGCTAGGGTCAGCACCGATTCAGCACGGGGTCCGGAAACGACGGGAAATAACCGGCATCAATCGGGTAAACCGGGCACGAGAACGGCCGCCCGACCCACCAGCCGGACGGGCTGTCCGCAACAAGCAGGGCCCGAGAATCCGCAGTTCAGCAGCCCAATACCACTACTTCAGCAGCTGCCGGGCGGAGTTCATCGGTGCGGACCTGCGAGGCGCCCGGTTTGCCGAGGCTGACCTGTCAGGTGTCGTGATGCGCGGCGTCAATGCGGGGGGCGTGGACATCGATGATCCGTTTCTCTGTGACGGCGGGAGCTTCCTGCGCGTCAACGGCGTGGACGTGATCCCGTTCGTCGAGGCCGAGCTTAACCGCCGTTTCCCCGGCCGCGCCGCCCGGCGCGCCGAGGATCCGGATGGCCTGCGCGCGGCCTGGGCCGCGCTCGAACGCACCTGGTCGGCCACCCTCGCGCGTGTCGCGGCGATGCCGGCTGGCCTGGTGGCGTCGCCGTCACCCAAACCAAGTTACTCACGCAAGCCCACCGCGACAGCGCCGACCACACATCGTGACGCGGACGGCAGCACCCGAATGCTCAACTACCCGCACCGGCTCAGCCTCGGCGCTGCTCACTTGCACCTAACAGCCCAGCTCGCGCTGCTCATCTATCTCGGTTCCCTACACGGTCAGCGCTTTCCGAGGGCGATGAACTGCCTGGCGGCACGCACAAGGGGACCGCGGCAGCATCCGGCGGCGAGCCGCTACGCGACCCCGAACCCGGCATGAGCCCCGCGCCCAGGAACCCTCGGCTGCCCGGGCCTGTCCGGGTCAAGACAGCGAGACTGCGTCAACCGATGAGGTGCTCCAGCCACATGGCCGCGTCTTCCTGATGCTTGTCCAGCCAGGGGCCGGTGGCACCGCTGATGGCCCAGTGACGCACGGTCTTGCGCAGTTCTCCTGTTCCGCGAGCAGCGCGGCCGGCGATTTCCCGCCGCTGCGGCGCGCCCCGCGCATCCATATCAACGCATCAGAACGCTGCGGTAAGAAGAATCTAGCCACATCGGTAAACGGAGAGGCCGTGGCCGTGCAGCGTCGCCTGTGGCTCACCGGGCGGCGTTCAGGGTCTTGCGCTGAAGCGTTGCCGGACTCAGGATGGCGATTACCGGGGCAAACGGTAATTTCACTGTCCGTAGTGGAGGCCCCGGATGCATGATCTTCTTGCTGCACCCTTTCTCGGCCAGTACCTGCTCTTGCAGCCTGGCAGTACCGATGGGGTGCAGCTCCCTCGCGGTTACTTCGACCAGCTCGCCCAGGCCGCCGCTGCGGGCGGCTCATACCCGCCCTGGCTGTCGGGGCTGGCCCGCCAGCGCTGGCGGGTGGAACTTCCGGAATCAGACGCGATAGACGGGCGGGTGCTCGTCCGCGAGGAGTCGCCGTTCGGGTACGGGCGGGCCAGCTGGGAGATCAATCTCGGCTGCAACTATGCCTGCTCGCACTGCTACCTGGGCTTGAAAGAATTCGCCGGGCTGCCGTGGCCAGACAAGGCCCGGCTGCTGCACATGATGCGGGACGCGGGCGTGGTCTGGCTCCAGATCACCGGCGGCGAGCCGACCATCGACAAGCACTTCACCGATGCCTACCAGCTCGCGTTCGAGCTGGGCATGATGGTCACGGTTTCCACGAACGGCTCCCGCCTATGGCGCCGCGACCTGCTGGAGCTATTCACCACGCTGGCGCCTTACCGGCTGGTGATCAGCCTCTACGGCGCCACCGAGGCAGCCTACGACGGACTCACCCAGCGCCGCGGCTCCTACAAGGCGTTCCGCCGAGGCATCGCAGCCGCGATCGAAGCCGGGCTGCCGGTGCGGCTCAACATCGTGGTCACCGACGTCTCCGCAGACGA
>Ga0182030_10012737_pt1 | contig 16810 bp, 17 predicted proteins | sample 812S3MmetaG_FD_121299 | JGI IMG/M metagenome (GOLD analysis project Ga0182030, IMG submission 121299) | Permafrost microbial communities from Stordalen Mire, Sweden - 812S3M metaG (Illumina Assembly) | ecosystem: Environmental > Terrestrial > Soil > Wetlands > Permafrost | place: Sweden...
ATCGGAGATGTTTTGGGACGGAGTGCGCTCGGGAAAGGGTTTTTCGTTCGAGACCCGGTCCCTGCGCGCTGAGGACGGAACCTACCGCTGGCATCTTCAGCAAGCTGTGCCCTTGCGCGATCCAGAGGGAAAAGTCATCAAATTCGTTGGTACGACCACCGACATCGACGACCAGAAGCGTATCGAAGACGCGCTACGCCAGGTGCAAGGCGATCTCGCACGCATCAACCGGGTGACGACCATGGGGGAGTTGGCGGCCTCCCTGGCTCATGAACTCGCTCAACCGATCGGTGGCGCTATGACCAACGCCAACGCCTGCCTGCGATGGCTCGGGCGCGACAAACCCGAATTCGATGAGGTGCACGCAGCCGTCACGAGAATCGTTAGAGATTCGAAACGTGCCGGTGAGATTATCGGCAGGATCCGCTCACAATTCCAAAGAGGCGCCCGGCGTCGAGAGGTTGTCGATTTAAACGAGATCAATCGAGAAACCGTCGCCCTCCTGCGCGGCGAGGCAGTGCGACACAACATATTGGTCCGCACGCAACTGGCAGCCGATCTTCCTCGGACCCTCGGAGATCGCGTCGAATTGCAGCAGGTAGCAATGAATTTGATCATCAACAGCATCGAAGCGATGAAAGACGTTGATGGAAGGCGAGAGATGATCATCAAGTCCCAGCGAGTCGAAAGCGAGCAGATTCTTGTTTCGGTGAGTGATACCGGCACAGGGTTTCCGCCACAACTGGCAGAACAGATATTCGATCCTTTCTTTACAACCAAACCCCACGGCACCGGAATGGGGCTTCGTATCAGCCGCTCGATCATTGAGTCGCACGGTGGGCGCTTGTGGGCATCGGGTATCTCCGGACGCGGCGCCACTTTTCAGTTCACCCTACCCGCTACGATTGTAAATCGTAGTTGATTCGATTGCCGCGCAGGCCGCAGCTCACGCAACCGAAAGCAGACTTTAGAGTCCGGAAAAGCCCGTCCCGGACTATGGCGCAGGCGCCAACGCCGTGAATGTGAATATATTTTAGTCATGTAATTCAGCGTCCATCGAATTATGGACTTTCACGAACTCAACACGTTTTTGGAGGTAATTAGGACATGAAGCGAGGTCACGGCGATTCGGGTCAAGAACGCTCAGTTGTTTGATAGGTATTGCTCGTCAGTGACCTTTTCCAACCAATCAACTCCCTTGCCATCGAGTTTTTCCACGATCGCTATATGCGACATCGCGGTGGTCGAAGTGGCCCCATGCCAGTGCTTCTTGCCGGGTGGGCACCATACGACATCACCTGGGCGGATTTCTTCCCTTGGTTCGCCCCAACACTGCGTCCATCCGCAGCCCGCCGAAATGATCAAGATCTGACCCAACGGGTGCGTGTGCCATGCGGTGCGCGCACCGGGCTCGAACGTTACGGTAGCACCCAGAGTGCGGGCCGGCGCCGGTGCTTCAAACAGCGGATCGATTCGAACATCACCGGTAAAGTATTGGGCCGGGCCCTTCGCCGACAACTGGGACCCACTGCGTTTGATTTCCATTTCGCTTGTCCTTCGTTGTTTTTTGGTCAGGGGGTTACCAAGACTTTGATCGACTTACGCTCATTCATGGCCCGATAACCGTCGGGGACCTGATCGAGTTTCACGACCCGATCACCGTGATGGTGATAACCGCGTCGGTGGGCTCGGTGAGCCGCGCATCCGGAACGGTTTCGACTCGAACATCGCCGGCCCGATACATGAGAGTTGCACGCATGATGAAACTGCTCCCGGAATAGATGGAGGATTAAACCTGGCTGACGCCGATGCTCTCTCTGACGTGCAGACCCGGCGCGACCGGCAGCTTGACGATGAGAATGAGAGAGGCTGTGATTCTATCGGCCGACACGTGCCCCCAAATGCGCGGGGGATGAAGGGGCCGTAGGCTTCTGCGGTATCGAAGTAGTTGACTCCGCTCGTAAATGCGTCGCGGATCAGTTAAATCGCCTCTTACTTGCCGAGCGTCGGACCAGGCGTAATTCAAACCCATGCAACCCAGCCCTATGCCTGACACTTTCGGGCCGCGTGTAGCTAATTTGCGTTGCATCATGCTTCTACTCGAAATAGTCGATCTCGGCGTTCCGAGGCAAGTTAACAGGTGAAGCCTTCCCTGATTAGATGGCAGAATGCGCATAGGTCTATGAGTGGATCTCATGAATGCCACGACATGAGCTGAAAGGGTCCTTCCCAATTATCCCGACGCCAACGTCGAGATCCACGGCCCCACGGATATCGTCGCCGAGCGCCGCGACCGCGGTGCGCATTTGGGCGAACCGGTCGCGAAGGACATGATTGCGGTTTGACTGGTCTTCCGGATACGACACGATCAATCCCGCCGACCTGAGCAACCTGCTCACGGCGCTCAACTCCCTCAGCAGCCTGGCAGCACGAGCCCCGCGCGATAGTTAAATTATTCAAGGAAACCGCTCATGAACGGCGGTTTGAGGGAGGCAAAAACGGGCTGCGCCGCGCGTTTGTCTACGTCACAATAGTGCCTACCGGCGAATTCAATCGCGACACTTTGGCGCGCAGCCGGACGCCGGTACGGAGAATCATCGACATGAGTGACCTTCAAGAGCGCACTAAGACGGCCATCGATCGGGAAGATTTGTCGGCGCGGAAGCTCGATTTCGATTCCATCCCCATCATCGACATTGCCGATCTGAGCCACACCGATCGCAACCGGAAGATGGCCGTCGCGACACAGATCCGCCACGCCTGCGAACACGTCGGTTTTTTCTATGTCAAGAATCACGGTGTACCTGAACAATTGCTGAGCGAAGTGTACGCGGCAGCGCGTGAGTTCTTCGCCTTGCCGGCCGAGGAGAAGCTGATTGTCGATATCACGAAGAGCAATCGACACCGCGGATACTGCGCGATGGGCGTGCTGCAGGCGGATGTCAACAATCCACAGGCCGTCGATCGGCAAGAGGCCTACGAGGTGTCGGTGGAAATGCCGGAGGACGATGTCGACTACCTGGCCGGAAATCCGATGTATGGGCCGAATCTATGGCCCGCTCGCCCTGCCGCGTTTCGTACTCGAACCTCCGACTACGTCGGGGAGATGATTCGCCTCGGAAGCTTGCTGTTTCAGGGGTTCGCGCTGGCGCTGGGGTTGGAGGAGCACTGGTTCGACGATAAGATCACCAAACCGATGGGGCAGCTGCGTGTCATCCGCTACCCACCGCAGGAACCGGGGCCCATTGATCCGAAGAGAATCGGCATCGGTGCGCACACGGACTATGAGTGCTTCACCATTCTCTCGCAGAGCGCACCCGGCCTGCAGGTGCAGAATACGGCCGGGCAATGGGTGGCGGCGCCGCCGATTGATGGGGCGTTGTTGATCAACATCGGCGACTGCATGGCGCGATGGACGAACGACCAATTCAGGTCGACGTTGCATCGGGTCATCAACCTGTCTGGTGGCGAGCGGTACAGTCTGGTGTTTTTCTATGGCGCCAATTATCACGCGGTCGTCGAATGCCTTCCGGTCTGTCTCAGCGAAACCCGGCCGGCGAAATATCCGCCGGTCCGAGCTGGGGAATGGACCATCCGAAATATTCAGGCAGCGTACAAATACAAACCCAATCTACTATGACCACGTCCAAGGAGCAGCGCATGTCCGAAGTCCACATGAACCGCATGAGCTGGCAAGAGTACCGGGAGCGTGTGACGCAATCCAAGGTGCCCGTTTTTCTGCCGGTGGGTGCCCTCGAGCAGCACGGCCCACACCTGCCTTTGGGTACCGATGCCCTGCTCGCGACAGCCATCGCTGCCGCCGCGGCGAGCTCATCGGGCGGCATCGTGGCCCCGGCACTGGCCTATGGCTACAAGTCGCAGCCCAAGTGTGGAGGCGGACAGCATTTCCCAGGCACCACCAGCCTCGACGCGGCGACTCTCATCGGGCAGGTCAGAGATACGGTCCGGGAGTTCGTGAGGCACGGCGTGGAGCGGGTGGTGCTGGTCAATGGCCACTACGAGAATCAGTGGTTTATGATCGAGGGAATAGATCTGGCGCTGCGTGAGTGCGGGGGCAAACCACTGTCGATCATGCGCCTGGAGTACTGGGACTTCTGCACCGAGCAGACGTTGGCCGCGATTTTTCCGGAAGGATTTCCGGGCTTCGCGCTCGAGCACGCGGCGGTGATCGAAACCTCGCTGATGCTGCATCTTCATCCGGAACTGGTGCGGATGGACCGTGTTCCGGACGACCCCAACGCCGACTTTCCTCCGTATGACATGTATCCCACCCGCCAAGAATGGGTACCGCCGAGCGGCGTACTCTCGTCTGCCCGGGGAGCAACGGCGGAGAAGGGCGCCCGCATCTGTTCCGAGGTGGTCGCGCGCGTGGCGTCGGCCGTGCGTCTCGAATTTGGTCCGTCCCCCATCGTGGGTGAACGCGCATGATCCTGGATTTGTCTGCCCTGCAGATGGCGTTCAAGGCGCCGGTGCCGATAGCGCGGCACGCCCGGCAGGGCGATATATCGATGTCTGAACGGGCGCTGCGATCCTGCGGGTCGCTGCTGCCGATCTCGAGTACATTGGCCGGCCCACTGGGTTTATTGATCAGCTGGTGGCCGTCGGGGTCGCCGCGTCGGAACGCGGCACAATCGCCGGCGTCAGTACTTCATATTTCGCAAATCCTCGATCAACCCGGGTCCGGTCGAATTCCAATCCAGCTTTTTGCGCCTGCCGCGGCCCGTCGGTTTGCGCAATCGCCCACGTACCCCGAAAGGCCCTTCTCGCGTGCCGGGTTTGCGTCAACAGCGGAACGAGTCCACCGTCAAGCGCAAGCATGCGCGCTAACGGTCTCAATCGACCTTTTTGCACCGCCCGTCTTTGCGCGCGGAGTGCGCCGTATAGGCGAAGTATTTGCCGCTCGCGCGGTTGATGGTTACTGACGTCGCTGCGGAGGCCAGGTTGTTAAATTCGTGTTCCACGTATGAAAATGTCGAATCCGATATTGCCACGTTGACGGCGGGTTTCCACTTTTGCTCCGATTCTGAATAGACGCTTACGGTCCCCGCATCGGTATTTACCTCGATCAGGGCGAGACGTGTTTTGCCGTCATCCGCGTCGAGGCACTCCAATTTAAACGGGTTCGCCGATGCGGTCGAGACGAGTGCCGTCAGCAATAGTGGAAACGCGGTAAGCCGTTTCATGAGTATCTCCGTGAAGACCGAACAAGAATACCCGCTTTTTTCTTCCATCGGAGTGGGCGGCGGTTCCGGGGGAGGGACGGCTCTACATATAAAATGGCTACCTGGAAGGGGGACACTGCTGCGCGGCGCGGCGGCGATGCCGGCAAGGAGTGGCTCCCGGGCAGAGGGCCTGCCCGCAGAGGGGGGGATGACGGGTTTACGTGTAATTGCGGCCGAGCCGATTCGGGCGAATTTCCGCTGTGATCGCGTGAATTGGGACGGTGCCGATACAATGAGGATGTTGCTATTCGTGTACTGTGGCTCGCATCGCATGCTTTGTTCCGGAGCGGGCGCCTCCCGGCCGGAATGAAGGTGAATAAAATGCTTCACAAGGGTCGCGATTATTGGATATCGGCCACGTTTCTCGCGAGTTGGGTATTGCAGGCCTCTGCAGCTGCGCCTGCCCCGTTGATCATCACGGCGCCGCTCGATGGTGCATCCGTGACGGCGGGTCAGCCCTTGGAGATTGTTGTGGCGGTGAAATCCGGGGCCTATCCTCATGGGATAGCCATCATCGGGCATGACCCGCTCGGTGCGAGTGATCTTCAGGCTGTTGACGGCTCGACCGTGCATTTCACGATGCGAGTACCAGCCCGCACGCCACCTGGGTCCTACGCGATCACAGCGGTAGCCCCGGATTCCTCCGGCATGGTGGTGACATCAACGCCGGTCAGTGTGCTCGTCGAGCGAGCGGACGTGCCGACCGCCTTGACGATGGATCCCCGGGGAATTGTATTTGCGTATGTTGGTCAGACTTTACCTTTGACAATCTTCGCGATGTTCCCGGCGGGTCTGCAGACTGACGTCACGCAATCCTCACATTTAATCGTGAATTCTGCGGATCCCAATGTCGCTATTGTTGAACAGGGGATGGTTTGGGCGATGGGTAGCGGGAGGACTCATATCGACGCACGGTATGGATCAATCAGCGGGGCGATCTCCATCACGGTCCCAGCTTACGTACGCGGCGATTTGAATGGGGACGGCATCATTGACGAAAGCGATCTCAACGTGATCCTGGCGGCGCTCAATCACCGTGCGAACGGGCAAAATGATGCCCGTGATCTGAATCATGACGGCGTTATCAACGAGGTCGATGCGCAAATCCTAAAGTCGCTCTGCACGCACCCACGATGTGCGAGTCAATGACCGCCGCGGTCTCATGGCATCACACGCAACCCCGTGGGCGGCTAGTATTCAGCGTTTTTGTGTAGCTTTGTCAGGCAGCCTGCGGGACCTGTTGCGAGCGTAGTCGCGCTCAGGGGAAACGGAGCTTGGGTAGTCGAAAGCTTTTCGGCCAAGGCTATGTGCTGCCGGAACGAGTGGCAATCGCGCTCGAGCACGTGTTCGAGGAGCCTGTGCGGGCGATTAAGGTGATCGAGTATTCGAGATATGCGCGAATCCACCTGGGTATGGCCGCAACCACGCGACCTAATCGTATTTTGCTCGCGATCAGCGGAGCCGAATTTGTTGCGAATCCCGAAGTTGTGCTGCACGAGTATTTTCATGTCTTGCGGCAGTGGGGCACTGGGCAGTTGACGCGTTGGCGGTATTTGGTTGAGTCGGCGCGCCGGGGATATTGGGAAAATCGGTTCGAAAAAGAGGCGCGGGAGTTCTCGGCGGGTGCGGTCGAGCGCTATCGTTCCTATTTGGAGCAGAATCAAAGATAAGGCGGAGCGGAGATACTGAGACTCGCGGTCGATCATTCAGTTTGTTCATGGTTGGGATATCCTGCATAACGCTGGAAAGCGGCGATCTCGAGGGGTCCTGGCGATTCGTGAACGCTTCGGAAGAACTGCTTCGCGGCTGCATGAGCGGTGCTCTTCCGGGCCGCCGCCGTAGCGGAGCCGTCAAGGCTCGCGCCGGCCTCGGCGCGACCCGTTGAGCAACGCAAAGCCTAGGCGGCGAGAACGGCGTGGTAGGCTAAAAGGGCAGGGCAAGTCCGGTCTTGATTCTTCCGGTCGCTGTCCGCGATTGATCGAAGTGATCGAGGAATTTCGAAAGGATAGGTGAAATCATGACCGTGGCTCAAAATTCCCTGAAGCTCCAATTCGGCACCTTATCTGGTGAAGTCTCCGCGGCTCTCTTTGCGGCGGATCCGGTGGGCATCAATTCTGGGGGCAACACGGATGCCTACGATCTGGAGGCCGAAGCAATTCTTCCACGACTTCGTGAAGCCCACAGTGCCGACAACGTCCAGGTCCTCGTCTACGAGGAGTTCTGTCGGCGGCTTGGAAAGGTAAAAGCGGGCGATATCGGTCGATACGAGGAGGTCTCCGAGATCATCTGGGAGACCTGGCTGAGGTTCGCGTCGAAGAGCTCAGGTCCGATCGGGCAATAACTTTTCCAACTGAGCTACTGCAAGCTCGAGCGTCTTCCCATAGATCGCAATGCGCCGGATTGCAGAAGCGAAGCATCAGCGCGGCAGCTCTCATGCCGGCCCACATCAATTCGGGTGCGATGTGAGCTAAGGGATTAATAGCGCCCGGGGGATTGCTATCTCTTCGGTGGGTAAGGGCTTCCATCGCGGTGGCGATAGCGCGGCACGCCGGGCAGGGCGATCATATCGATGTCCGAATAGGCGCAGCGATCCTCCGGATCGTTGCTGCCGATCTCGAGTACTTTGGCCGGCTGACTGGATCTATTGATCAAGTGGTGACCATCGGGGTCGCCGCGTCGGAACGCGGCACAATCACCGGCCCGCAGCATTTCTTCGCCACCTTCGGTGATCAGCGTGAGCTCGCCTTCGAGCACCCACACCAGCTCGTCTTCATGGCTGTGCCAGTGACGCTGGCTGGACCAGGCGCCGGGTTCGATCACGGTCAGATTCACCCCGAACTGAGTGAGCCCCGCGTACCGCGCGAGCCTCTGCGTGGATTGATCAAGGCAGGGCCGGTCGAAGGGCGATGGATAGTTGCACTCGGACTCGACGGGGACGGCGGTCGGGTGGATTTTTTTTGTCACGAATTACAGTCCGTTAGCGATACCGGCGGCGGCGCCGAGCGGCCGAAAAATCGTTGAACTATCGGTTCAAAGTCTGCCAGCTCCAGCGTCGGATAATCCGGATCGAAGGAGTTCTGGTCGTATGATTCACAGAACTCGGCGGTTTCGGCAAAGTAGGGATGGCCGATGTGCCGATCCCGCTCATTGCGGTCGCGGGTCGGGTGGTTTGCGAAGTGGTACGCCTGAAATTCGACGTGATGGATCATGAGCCACGTGCGGCGTTCGGAGAGCCAAGGTGCGAGCATCTGCGCGGCGAGCAACCCGTGGTGATTGTCGCTGAAGGCCTCTGGCAGATCGTGAAACAGCGCGACCACTATCAGTTCCTCGTCGCGCCCGGCCCGCAGGACGCGTGTCGCGGTTTGCAGGCTATGGGTGTAGAGATTGACCGCCACGCCGAGCGGATCGTCGTTTGCTATTGCCGCCATCATCTTCAACAATCCACGGCCCGGTCCGTGATTGCGCCGATACTCGAGCTCGGCTCGCTCGATGATGCGCCAATCGTCTCCGTTGGCTTCGGACAACGTGTGGAACGCGGCCCGCGGGGCCGACATTTCAGCGACGATCCTGCCGGATCGCATCCAACATCAGCTGCATCGTCTGCAATCCGTGATCGATGTGGTTGTCGACCTCCTTGAGCATCAGCTCGAGGTCGTCGCCGAGTGCGAGCGCCAGAAATGTCTGGTGCATCCAGGCACTGTCAGGACCCTCGGGTGTGGCGCGATGAAGGATGAATCCCACCTGAAAGCGGCGGGCCACGTGGCGCCAGGTGGATAGCAGCAGCTCATCCCCGGAAAACTCGCACGGCAGTCCGTGAAAATGCATCTCGGCGCGCATCTCTCCGCTTAGATTGCCTGGTCTCGCCGCGGCGAGCAGCGCCTCGTACCTATGGACCAGTTTGACTTTGAATTCGGCATCGCGGCGTGACCAAACCAGGCTGTACGCATATTTTTCCAGGACGCGCCGAAGTCCGTAAGCCTCTGCAATGGCCTTCTCGTCGACGACGGTCACGTACGTGCCAGTGTACGGCTGGCTCATCAGCAGACCTTCGTCTATGAGCTCTCGTATCCCTTCGCGGATCGGACCGCGGCTCACATGCAATCGGGCCGCGAGATCCAACTCCGTGATTTTGGTGCCAGGCGGAAGCTCACCCGATAAAATCGCCTCGCGCAGCGCATCGACAACCTGGGAACGGCGCGTGATCGCCGGCAGCCGCTGAATCGATTTGACGCCGTTCATCGAACTCAACATTCCCTGCTGTGGCCCGCGTAGGCTGCTTCCTGGCATTGCGCCTAGCGCAGTGGCGCGGATGTTCCCAAAGTGCTGAATGATTGTCAACAATCGTCGCGATACCACTCTCCGTTATGCGGCGCACTTTCTCGCGCCTGTCGAAATGGAGCCCGATTGTTGACAATGATTCAGGAGCATGCGAGCGTCTAACGATAGCAGTTTGGAGTCGTGGTCCGATGAACTTGCCTGCGAGACCTGCCTCCGAGGAACGACCTGCGACCAAACTTAAGAGCGGGGCGCTGCCACTATCTCAGGTCGTGATGCAGTCGATCACGTCGGTGGGTCCGGCAATTGCCGTATTGGTCACCTTTCAGCCGGGAATCGCCATGGGAGGTATCAACGCTCCGCTGGTGTACCTGGCGGACGTGCTCATCGTGCTGATGCTCGGTTCCACGCTCGTGCAACTGTCGCGCGCCTTCCCGTCCGCCGGGGGTTATTTCACTTACGTGAGCCGCACGATGAACCCGCGCGCCGGGTTCATCGTCAGCTGGGCCTTCGTGCTCTACAGTGCTCTCAGCCCCGGCGTCCTCTTCGCTTACCTCGGGCGAATCATCTCCCTCACGCTCACGGGCTACGGGATCGAAATTTCCTGGACTTTGCCTTTCGCCGCGGCCGCCGTCCTATCGGGGGTAATCATCTATCGCGGCGTCGAATTTTCCGGGCGGTCACTGATGCTCATCGGACTGATGGAGATCGGCATAGTCTTCATCTTCAGCCTATGGGGCTTCGTCGCCCCACGCGACGGATCCGTGAGCTTCGCCCCGTTTAACCCGATCCATACGTCAGCGAGCGCCTTGGCGCTCGCTGCGGTGTTCGGCATGTTCATCTACACAGGCTGGGAAAGCGTCGCGCCCATGGCTGAGGAGAGCGACAATCCGCGGCGAAACATTCCGATAGCGACCGTGGTCAGCATCCTCTTCAGCTGCGCCCTCATGACTGTCTGCACCTGGGGACTGATATTGAGCTGGGGTACTCACGACATCGCGGGCATCGTCGGGGACAAGGGAATGCCGGCGGTTACTCTTGCCCGCCGGCTTTGGGGACCGTATTGGTGGCTGCTGCTGGTCGCGGTCGCTAATTCCATCGTCGGCGCCGGGGTCGGCATGTCGATCGTGTCGAGCCGCATGTGGTTTGCAATGGGGCGGGTCGGGGCGCTGCCGGCATATTTCGCGAGCGTCCATCCGAAGTACCTCACTCCTTCGTACGCCACCTGGCTGCAAATCGCCTTGTTCTTCGTGGTGGGTCTCGGCGGCGCCGCGATATTCGGCATCGACAACCTCTATCTGGGGGGCGGGTTAATCTCCGTCTTCGCCGCGATCATCATCTATATCGCCGCGAATGTCGGCCTCACTTACCACATGTGGACCCGGTGTCGCGCCGAATTCGACTGGATAAAACACGGGGTCTATCCGGGTCTCTCGACGCTGGCGCTACTGGTCCTATCGTATAACTCAGTCGTCCCTTTGCCGCCGGCCCCAGTCAGCTGGGCACCGGTGATAGTGGCGGTTTGGATCTTGTTTGGGATCCTGATAATGGGGTTGATGCACGTTTGCGGTCGTCAGGAATGGCTGCAGCGCGCGGCGGCGGCGAGCGAAGCGTACGATCAGTCTGCTTCGATCAGGTAAATGCCGTGCGAGTCGGCGATTGCCGGCTCCGCTATTCGAGCATTCGCGCCGAGGTCGGCGCCGACTGCCGCAAACGCGCCGTCCGTCCTGCGTCCACCTCGAAATCGATTCCGTTAGCCGCTCGCACGACTGCGACGCCGAATGTGCTCGACGCGGTTTCAGGGCTGATCCAACCCCTGTTAACATCGAGGCAGACACGGGCCGGGTCGCGGCGGCGCGGGCTGCCATAGCCACCGCCGCCGCAGCTGCGATAAACCACTTCTTGGTCGGGGCTGAATATCTCATGGTGAAAATCGGGTAGCCGCTCCAGCCGGCCGCCGGCATGTCGTTTCCAGGTGCCACAAGTCGCGCCTGCCAGACCGCCCAACACGCCCCTCGCGGGAAACGTGCCCCCATCTCCGCAGTAATACACCAGAATGTCGCCATCCATGGACCGGTAACTGCCCTGCGTCGCCGGGGCGCCGCACCACTCGCCGGGCCCCGCCGTATCGATGGCGATGCGGCGCTCCGCGAAAAGGATAGGGTACATGCCTTCGTTGATCTCCACGGAGTCGCAGGCCATGATTCCGTTGCCCGACGAGGACTCGTAGGTCAGCCATCCGTCATGACCCGACACGCCGGGTCCACCCGAGAGCGCCATGATGAACTGATTGATGTAGGGCACGGATTCGCCGTAGCGGGTGTCGATCCCTGAGACCACGCCCAGCGCCGCGGAGAAGTTTCCGCCGCCCTCGGCCATTCCGTGGGGTGCGCCCATCTCAGCGAACGAGCACTGCACCGCGTTGGCCATGCGCTCTAGACAATTGCTGGTGGCAACCGAGGTACCCGCAGGATAGATGGGCCGGCCGACCACGCAACCATCGCGAAGCAAGGGCAGGATCCGGCCGGCGCTCCCGTGGTTGTGCGGCATCTCCGGATCGACGTTGTAAAAGACACCGATGCGGCACGCGGCAATGGCGCAGGCTTCGGATAGATTGAGGCCTCCCTGCACCATGTCCGGGTTGTCACGCGCATCGACGGTGATCAGACCCTGTTCGGGATCGACCGTAACGACGGCCTTGATCGGGATTCCCTGATCGGCAACGCCCGGAACCGGATCGTGCCGCACTGAGTAGCTATATGTGCCGGCTGGAAGCTTGCGGATGGCCGCGATCGCACGCCGCTCGCCGTAGTCCATCCACGCTTCGACGAAACTTCTGATCGTGTCGCTACCATATTTCGTCGCAAGTTCCTTCAGTCGCCGTTCACCCGTCCGGCAGGCACCGATTTGAGCCTGGTAGTCGCCGTAGAAAATATGACTCACTCGTATTTTTTGTCTGGCGATGCGGATGATGTCGGCTTTGTCCTCATAATCCTCTTGAACCCGCACGCACGGGAAATGAACGCCTTCCTCGTAGATCGTCTTGGCGTAGGGCAGATAGCTGGTCGGTTCCGGAGCTCCGATGTCGGCGTGATGCGAACGCGACAACGTCCAGAAGAGGGGAGCGCCGCCATGAAACACCGGCACGCAAACGGTGAGATCGGCGTGATGCGTTCCGCCGTAGTAAGGGCTGTTGTTGAGAAATGCATCGCCCTCGGCGATATCGTCGAACAGCTCGACGATAGGCTTGGTGGTCAACTCCAGCGCCGTAACGTGGATCGGTAGCGCCTCTTCGACGCAAATCAGTCGATTGTCGAAGGTCAAGATACCGCACGACATGTCCCGTCCGTTCTTGATGACGCTCGACCGACTCGCCTTCATAACCGTATTGGTCATCTCGCGGATGACCGACTGGATTCGGCTCGACAGGACTGACAGCAGGATGGGATCGAAATTTCCGGAAGTCGCCTCTTTCATCACAATCGAGAATATCGAAGCTTCGGAAGATTGTCGACAATCAGGCAGAATGTCGCTCCGGCGATGCATCAGCAGCCTCGGTAGCACTAAAGAACGAAGTTTCTTCTCCGGTTACTTGCTCAAATCCGCGGTTCCGGGGCTCGCTGCACCATTTTCGACTGCACTTTGCCCCGTCGTTGCGCATTGACACGGTGCGCTGTGAAGGCCTCTCATTGAAAATCAATGCTTTGGGACAGCCTGGCCGATGGCATGAAATTTGCTCTTCCATGCTGATGATTGTCAACAATCATGCACCAGACCGGATCGTGCACTAATATAAAACGAGGCGGGGATGAACGTACAAAAGCGACGCATGGGGCTGCTTATCCTGGTTCTTGCGAACGGAGCGTCGCTCGCACAGAACGCGGGGGAAAGCACGGGATTGCAGGAGATCATGGTCACGGCGCAACGTCGATCGGAAGACTTGCAGAGCGTGCCGATCAGTATGGATGCCATCACCGGCGACACAATGGAGAAGCTCGGCGAGAAGAATTTTTTCGACTACGCGAGCACCATTCCGAATCTGTCGATCGGCATCGGCTCCGGGGCCGGCGGCGGCATCAACTCCGGTGAGGGCGTCTCGACCGCGCGGTCCGTGACGATTCGCGGCGTGGCAGGGAACAACACCACCGGCTTGTACCTCAACGATACGCCGGTGCCTTTGAATCTCGATCCGCGCGTAATCGACATGGATCGGGTGGAGGTGCTGCGTGGACCGCAGGGAACGCTGTTTGGCGCCGGGTCCATGGGAGGCACGGTGCGCATCATTACCCGTGAGCCATCGCTCGATCAGATTACCGGGAAGCTGGAAACCGACGCGACCTACGTAAATGATGGTGGGCCCGGCTACTCTGTGAACGGCACGGTGAACGTGCCGCTGATCGACAAATCCGTGGCGCTGCGCGTGAGCGCTTTCAGTGCTTTTGACCCGGGTTTCTTTTCGCGCTGCTGGGGAGTGGACACCGTGCCCTCGGTTGCACTACCGTCCGGCTCCCCCTCGGGATGCAAGGAGCACGTTGGGGCAAGCCAGAACACCGGCGTGCTGGCCTCTTTGGGCATCGCACCACCCGCGCTCCCCGGTCTGACAGTGACACCGATGTTCATCTATCAGCGCTCGAACTTCAACGGCTATCCGCTGGCCGATTACACGCCGAGCGACCTGGTCCAGAACCGTCCGCTGGATGTGCCGGAGATCGTCACGAGTACCTGGAATTTCGCCAGTGTGACTCTGAAGTATGAAACCTCGTATGGCCGCTTCGTCGGCTACGTCACCAATTTCTGGCAAGCCGGCATCGATCTCGAGGACGGCACGGACTTCGTCGCCGGAGTTCTCCCCGGGGGATTCAATTACTTCGTCGATGCGTCCATATGGAACGCCGTGTATACGCGGACCTGGAGCGGAGAGACGCGCTTCGAATCCACGCTGCCGGGCCCGGTGCAATTCGTGTTCGGATTGTTCGACGATCTCAACGAGTTGAAATACTACGAGAATCAGTACTCGCCGGGTGCAAATGCGGCGTCCGGCGGCGTGCTGGGTACAGATAACCTCTACTATACTTACCAGCCGTATGCGGACCGGCAGAGAGCGGCGTTCCTGAACGTTCAATATGATGTCACCTCGGCGCTGCAACTCGCCGCCGGTCTGCGCGTGGAGTACCTCGCGCGTTCGTGGACCTCGTTTGCCGACGGTTGGTATAACGGCGGTCCCACCAATCACTCGGGCGACCACAGCGAGACCGACAAGGCGCCGAGATTCACGGCCCGCTACGAGATCGCGCCCAATCAGATGGTCTATGCGACAGCGGCCCGCGGGTTTCGCATCGGCGGCGAAAATGCGCCCACGCTCCCAGTTTGCGGACCCGGCCTGGCGGCCGGTTCGCAGTACGGCACGGACTCCCTCTGGAGCTTCGAGATCGGTTCCAAGAACGCCTTCTTCGACGGGCGCGTCAAGTCACGGGTGTCCCTGTATCGGATCGACTGGAGCGACATTCAACAGGAGAGGGTGCTCAACACCCTCTGTAGCGAGGGCGTCGTCACGAACTCTGGTTACGCGGTCAGCAAGGGCGCGGAGATCGAAGTAGACGCGGCGCTCCTCGAGCATTTGACCGTGAATCTCGCGACGGGCTACGAGGATGCGAAGATCACCGAGTCGGCGCCAGGATCGCTGACGGTGGTCGGCCAGCCTCTCAATCAGGTGCCCGAATGGACCGGCTCGGCCACCGCTCAGTACTCGGTTCCCATTGGTGAGGACCGTTCTTCGTTCCTGCGGGGCGTTTGGACATATACCGGACCCCGGCGGAGCTACAACGACAACCCGGCTGGAATACACTTGCCGGGATACGATCTCTTGAATCTTCGCGCGGGCGTGGACCAAGGTCCCTGGGAATTCGCCTTGTTTGCTAACAATGTGTTCAATCGCTACGGTAACCTCGGCGACCTGATACCGGAATCCGGACAGTTGCCCGGCAGGCCGCGGTTCATGGTCACCACGCCGCTAACTGTTGGTCTGCACCTGCGGCGTGCTTTCTAAAATGAGACTCGCGGTTGACACGGGTGGGACCTTTACCGACTTGGTACTCGAGGACGATCACGGCCGGATTCACCAATATAAATCGCAGACCACGCCGCACGATCCAGTCGAGGGAATTTTGAATGTGCTGGCCCGCGCCGCGACGGAGCGCGGAACGAGTCTACAGGCTCTCCTCGCCGAGACCGATATGTTCCTGCACGCCACCACGCGCGCCATTAACGCCGTGCTCACGGGTACAACTGCCAAGACCGCGTTGCTCACCACCAAAGGCCATCGCGACGTCCTGCTGTTGCGCGAGGGTGGCCGGGCTGAACCCTTCAATTGGACGCACGGATATCCCGATGGGTATATTCCGCGCTCGCTAACCTTCGAGGTGCCCGAAAGGGTCGGCGCTCGGGGCGAGGTGGTGCGCCCGTTGGATGAGGCCGCCGTGGTGTCCATCCTTACGCAGTTGGCAGCCATGGGTGTCGAGGCGGTGGCGGTGTGTCTGCTCTGGTCGATCGTCAATCCGGCCCACGAGAAGCGTGTGGGCGAACTGCTCGCGAAGCACCTTCCCAATGTGCCCTACACGCTTTCCCACGTACTGAACCCGACGCTGCGCGAATATCGCCGCGCTTCTTCGACCGCGATCGACGCATCGTTGAAACCACTGATGGTGACTTATTTGCGCAGTCTCGAGGCGCGATTGCGCGCCGCAGGCTTCGACGGGCGATTATTGATGGTGACCTCGAACGCCGGGGTACTGGATGCCCGCGATGTGGCGGATGCCCCCATCCATGTGATCAATTCCGGTCCTTCGATGGCGCCGGTTGCCGGCCGCTACTACGCGAGCCTGGACGGAGGTAGCGGTAATGCGGTGATCGCAGATACCGGAGGCACATCCTATGATGTGACTCTGGTGCGGCGTGGCCGCATTCCGTCCACACGCGAAACATGGTTGGGGGCTGTTTTCTCGGGTCACATCACCGGCTTCCCAGCAATCGACGTCAAGAGCATCGGGGCGGGCGGCGGAAGTATAGCGTGGCTCGATCCCGGGGGACTCTTGCATGTGGGACCTCAGAGCGCGGGATCCGTCCCGGGTCCAGTGGCATACGCTCGCGGCGGAACACGGCCAACCGTCACCGATGCGAGCCTGGTTCTTGGCTATCTCGACCCGGCATATTTTCTAGGCGGCTCGCTGCCGCTCGATCTGGCCGCTGCGCGGCGAGCCATCGACGAGCAGATCGCTGGGCCCTTGGGACTCGAC